>Ga0209427_10004198_pt1 | contig 16690 bp, 8 predicted proteins | sample DeeMarSWOR136_30_FD_187465 | JGI IMG/M metagenome (GOLD analysis project Ga0209427, IMG submission 187465) | Marine sediment microbial communities from White Oak River estuary, North Carolina - WOR-1-36_30 (SPAdes) (version 2) | ecosystem: Environmental > Aquatic > Marine > Intertidal zone >...
ATCCAGGATACTACCGATAAAGGATGGGAGGATTGTGAGAGGAACGTGGCAACGTCCCATGCTTTTAGAATTTGATGGCCCTAGGAGTAGTAGGAGAGTTTTTATAACAGTTATCGGTGAATGAATTTATTTTTATTCAGATGATAATTTATTTTCTTCTTTTGACAAAAAAGTAAACTACTGCAATCACTATCACTATTATTACCACTGTTATTCCCATGACTAATAAATCAGTCGGTAAACCATACAACATATAGCGATAGGGTCCTCCCCCACCTCCACCACCGCCACCTCCTCCTCCGTTTGGCAACAGTAACATACCTGAAACCACTGAAACGGCTGAAGACCGAACGGTCACGTTCAACCTGGAGAAGGGGGTGGCTATTAGAGGTGGCTTCGCTGGATTCGGTGAACCAGATCCCAATGCACGGGATATCGAAATCTACGAGACAATCCTCAGTGGCGATATTGGAATTGCCGGCTATTACTGGGACAACTGCTATCATGTTATATCCAGCGGTTGGGTCGATGCCACAGCCGTGCTGGATGGCTTCACTATCACGGCCGGTAACGCGAATGAAGATTATCCTTCTACAAATTCCTGTGGAGGTGGAATGTATAACAATTCCAGTAGTCCAACAATCATCAACTGCACATTCATCGGAAATTCAGCAGTCAGAGATGGTGGCGGCATGTTCAACACCCAGCAGAGTAACCCGACCTTAATCAACTGCACGTTTATGGCAAACTCAGCAATATACGACGGCGGCGCGATGTGCAACAGGACAGCTAATCCAACAGTAACCAATTGCAAATTCACAGCTAACTCGGCCAACCACGGTGGTGGGATATCCAACTGGCCTGGAAGTCCCGCTGTGATCAACTGCACTTTCACCAATAACTCGGCCGAACTCGGCGGCGCGGTCTTCAACGCCGAAAGCGGCCCCACACTGACCAACTGCTTATTCAGCACCAATTTAGCCAGAGAATGGGGCGGCGCAGTGGGTAATTATAGCGGCAGCAGCCCGACGATGACCAACTGCATCATTTGGGGCAATACACCTGAGCAAATATACTTGGGTCAGGATGACATCGCTTGGATAACTTATAGCGATGTTCAAGGCGGCTGGCCCGGCACCGGTAACATCAATGCCGACCCGTGCTTTCTTGAGATGGGATATTTAGGACTGTTGGCTTACTGGAAGTTTGATGAAACCGATGGAACAATAGCATATGATTCCGTCGGGGCCAATCATGGTAATGTTTATGGAGCACGATGGACGAGCGGTAAAATTAATGGTGCATTGGACTTTGATGGCTCAAGTGACTACGTTGAGGTCGCAGGAATAACCAATCCAATAAACATGACTTACATGTTATGGGTCAAGGTTGACAGCCTTACCGGCATGTGGAATACACTCATTGAATTCGCCAATGATGCACCTTGGTTTGGAATACTAAGCACAGGTCAAGTCAATTTGTACTCGTATGTAACAAGTGTTCGGACGATTTCAATCGGCCAATGGTATCATCTTGCAGTTACAAGCGATGGCTATGAAAGCACTATCTATATTAACGGCCAACCAGATCCATCTATCGGCTGGCCGAATACCAGTACAGGAACAGGTTTGGGGATTGGCTATCATTCCGGAGATACTCATTTTAATGGTCTCATCGACCATGTAATGATTTTCAAAAGGCCTTTACCTGCTGCCGAAATACAGCAGCATTATCAAAATGGCCTGAGCGGGCAGGATTATCCGGATGTCAACAAGCCCGACTATCATCTGCTACCCGATTCGCCCTGCATAAACAAAGGCGATCCGAATTATGTACCCGGGCCCAACGAAACAGACCTCGACGGAAAGCCCCGCATAATCGGAGGTCGAATAGATATGGGCCCTTACGAGTTCAATAATATCCCCGTCGCCGATGCCGGTCCGGACCAGACCGTCGAAGCACAAGCACCCTGGGGAGCAACTGTCACCCTCGATGGCTCCGGCTCAAGTGACGCCGATTCTACGCCGGGCACAACTGACGATATAAACGATTTTTACTGGTTCGAAATCGACCCCTGTGACCCGAACGCAGATGTCTTCCTCGGAAGCGGCCGGATTATAGACTGCAACCTCACAATAGGCGAGCATATTATCGCCCTCGATGTAATCGATAGGGCCGGTGCTTTTGATTCCAACGAGCTGACCATCATTGTTCAGGATACCACCCCCCCTGTATTCACCAACATCCCACAGGATTTGGCTGTCGAGTGTGATGGCGGCTATAACCCGAGCCAGCTCAATGCCTGGCTGGCTTGTGCAACTGCCGTCGATAAGTGTGGAGACGTTACGATTACTAACAACTTCACCGGCATCTTGAATAGCTGTGGTGCAACCGGCTCGACAACAGTAACCTGGACCGCCGAGGATGAATACGGCAACACCGCCACAACACCACCGGCGACATTCACCATAGTGGACACGATACCACCGGTTATTACATGTCCTGCGGATGTAACGCTCGAATACCCGGCGGATACCAGCGTTGAGGCAAACGGCTCGGCGACCGCCGATGATACCTGCGGAACTGTAACAGTTACACACAGCGACCTGTGGCAGCAGGGCTGTGGAAATGCCGGGACTCTGGCGCGTAAATGGTCGGCCACAGACGAATGCGGCAACAGTTCAGAGTATGTACAGAAAATCAAGGTTGTGGATACGACACCGCCTGATTTCGAGTTCTCCGTTTCACCTACCCTCCTGTGGCCTCCGAACCATAAGATGGTCGATATTACGCCAAAATGGACGGCCAGTGATGAATGTGACCCTGAACCGCAGGTTTCTCTTGTCGCAATCGTGATGAGCGAAGATGATAACGCCATTGGCGATGGGCACACTACGGGTGATATCGAGATAGGAGAGGGCGGCCAAATCTATGTAAGGTCCGAACGCAGTGGGGCCCATACCGGTAGAATTTACACTATCACATATCAGGCTGTCGATGATTGTGGTAACGTAACCTTCAGAAGCGCTACTGTCAGCATACCACATGACTTTAAGATTTTAGCCGGAATTGTTGATCGATGGCTTATGTCAGGTTCGACGGGATCGATACCGGCAGACCTTAATCGTGATGGGATTGTCAATCTCGTGGACTTCGCCAAATTTGCACAAAACTGGACAAAATAATCTGTTTGATGTTGCAAAGTTGTGCTTGCAGCATCATTCAAAGAATCGTTATTTGTGGAGATTGATGAAATCTTCTAATATATAGCTGTAGTCGCAGGCTTTAGTTCAGGCCGCTGCCGAAAATCGAGTAAGGCGAGAATTTTTAGGTTTTTCAATAAAAAGGCGGTTTTCGGGCTCAAAATTGGATACAAAGACGGCCGGGAAAACATATTATAAAAAGCATCAATATTTCCTTGTAAAAGCAATTGCTCTTGTGTTACAATAAAAAGGTAAGATTATAAGACGAAGGCAGACAAAGCTATCATAATAATTTTGTTGCCATCATAAACTTGTAATTGATTTCATATCGAACCTGCCTTCCAAAGTTATGGGTTTCTTTTTCTTTCGCGCTGCGCTTTTTGCTCAGGGCGTTAGAACCGGAAACGAGGAACAAAAAATGCGGAATTTGGGATACAGATTAAGCGTATCAATTCGCAGCACAAATTCAGTATGCGCAAACGGCTTACAGTGCCTGTACGGTCATAATATATTTTCATAAACTTTGAAAGGGCGAAAAAATGAAAAACGGTGCAGAAATTATCGCAATGTTCTTTGTAGCTTTTGCCATGGCATCTACAGCTACGGGAATGATCTTCACTGTTGATGACGATGGCCCGGCCGATTTCAATAATATCCAGGCTGCTATCAACAACGCCAACCACGGCGATACCATTGTTGTTGCAGATGGCATATATAGAGGTGAAGGTAATCGCAATATTAGCTTAAGACGAAAGGCGATTACGCTGCGTAGTGAAAACGGCTGGAGTAATTGCATTATTGATTGCGAAGGACAAGATCATGGTTTCTATTTTTATAATAATGAAAATGAAAATTCTATTGTTGACGGCTTTACAATCATCAATGGTAATGCGTACTATGGTGGAGGGATTTATTGTTATGGAAGCAACCCAACAATCACAAACTGCAGAATGAATGGCAATGAAGCAATTTGGGGAGGAGGCATTTTTTGTAGGAATAATAGCTCTCCGACAATTAGTAACTGCATCATCAGCGAGAATGTCGCACATAGTGGGGGTGGGATTAGTTGCAGTAATTCCAGCAGCCCCCTAATCAATAATTGTTTGATCACCGGAAACACAGGCACATCTGGCGGTGGCATTCATAGTTATAAATATAGTTGTCCAATGATTAACAACTGTACGATTACCGAGAATGAAGTCACACATTACGGTGGGGGGATCTGCAGCAACAATTACAGCAGCCCCACGATTAACAACTGTATCTTGTGGGGTAACAGGGCTTTTCGTGGGGATGAAATAGTCTTAATCGACCAAACGTATCCTTCGCAAACAACAGTCAGATATAGTGACGTTCAAGGAGGCTCTACAGCAGTATACATAAGTCCTGGTTGCGTGCTTAATTGGGGACAAGGCAATATCGATGCCGACCCCATGTTCATAGATATTGATGGACTTGATGATGTTCTTGGTACGGAAGATGACAACTTGCGTTTGTTCGGATGTTCGCCCTGCGTTGATGCCGGCGACAACTCAGCAGTCCCACCATCATTACTAACCGACATTGAGGGCAATCCACGCATCATAAACGGTAACGTGGACATAGGGGCATACGAGGGTGCTAACCAGGGTTTTTTACTGAGCACGAAGTCGCTCACAGTTTCGGAGGGAGCGGTTGCAACATTTACGGTAATCCTTGCGATGGATCCCTTTGAGACCATTGAGGTAACTGTAGCTGTCGAATCTGGTGACCCTGACATAATGATTGAATCCGGAGCATTGTTGACCTTCAACTCGTCCAACTACTTGCTTCCTCAGGCTGTCGTGCTTGTGGCGGCCGAGGATGCCGACAACCTCAACGGCACAGCGGTAGTCTGGATAAGCGCCCCCGGTTTTGTCACTAATGGGATTAGCGCGACCGAAGTGGACAATGATGAGCCCACTTCGAACATCCTGTATGTCGATGCAAGCAGCCCTGGTGTCAACAACGGGGCGAGTTGGAGCGAAGCATACACCGAATTACGAGACGCGATGAGTATCGCAGCAAGATTCCCTCAGGTCGAGGAAATCCGGGTGGGGCAGGGCACTTACACGCCGGCAGAATCTTCTGGTGACCGGACGGCCACATTCCAGCTAAAAAATGGCGTTGTTATTAAAGGCGGCTACGCCGGCTTTAGTGAGCCGGATCCAAATGCCCGCGATATCGAGTCTTACGAAACCATCCTTAGCGGTGACCTTGAGGGCAACGACATCGATTTAAACGATCCTGAAGACCTGTTGTACGAGCCAACTCGTGCTGAGAACAGTTACCATGTTGTTACCACCAGTGACACCAATGAGACAGCCGTCCTCGATGGTTTTACCATCACTGCTGGTAATGCTAATCGCCGGCGTCCTCTTGAGCACTATCAAGACGATGGCGGTGGGATTTACAATTATGAAGGTAGCCCAACAATCACTAACTGTGTGATTAGCTCCAATTCGGCTAGGGATAATGGCGGCGGGATGTACAACCATGGGGACGAGAGCAGCCCGACAATAATAAACTGCAAATTTATATCGAACTCGGCCAGAGCCGGAGGTGGAATATACAATTACAGAAATGATACAAGAATTGAAAACTGTAAGTTCACTTTTAACTGGGCCAGTGAAGCTGGCGGCGGCATATCAAATGGGCAAAGTATTGGCAGGCTGACGAATTGTACCTTTATTGGCAATCGGGCCCCTCTTGGTGGCGGGATGTCCAATGGGGATTGTAACATTTTATTGAATAACTGCACATTCAACGAGAACTTTTCTACCTATGGTGGTGCGGTATTCAATGTTGTATGCAGTCCTACATTCATTAACTGCAGGTTCAAAGGGAACTCAGCATTAAGCAAGGGTGGCGGGATGGTCAACGCCAGCAGCAGCCCCGTTCTGAAAAACTGCACTTTCTGTAACAACTCATCAGAGAACGGCGGGGGAATGTGCAACTATATGGATAGAGGGCCTGCGGGTTTCGATACGAGTAATCCAGTACTGAATAATTGCCTTTACAGCAACAACTCAGCCAAGTACGGCGGTGGAATGTGCAACAGCGACAAGAGCCATCCGACGCTGACCAACTGCACTTTCAGTGGTAACTGGGCAAAACAGTATGGCGGAGCAATCTGCTGCCGAGACATTCCACCACCTCAACCTCCTCCTCCACCTCCCATACCACTTTTAGAATTTCCTCAACTAACAACAGATTCACTAACACCCGATGTAAACCTAATCATGGTCAATTGCATCCTCTGGTGCAACGAAGCGCCGAATGGTACGCAAATATATTTGGCCCCTGATTACTATGCCTGGGTCAACTACAGTAATGTTCAAGGCAGCTGGCCGGGCGAAGGTAATATCGATGCTGTTCCGTTATTTGTCGAACCAGGGTATTGGTACGTGAATGGAACACCTGACGATGTGAACGATGATGTTTGGGTAGAGGGTGATTATCATCTGCTGCCCGGTTCGCCGTGTATTGATGCGGGTGACCCTATTTACGTCGCTGAGCCGAATGAGACGGATTTGGACGGCAGGCCGCGTGTTATCAACGGGCGAATTGATATGGGAGCTTACGAGTCCGTTCCTCCGATACCGGCCCAGGTCAGAATTGTGCCGCGTACCATAAACATAAAGAATAAAGGCAACTGGATTATCGCCTTTATCTGGCTTCCTGAAAATCATAATGTCGCTGATATTGATTCCAAAAGCATTCTTCTTAACAGTAAAATTCAGGCTGAGTCCGTTCATACCAACGAAGAAGAGCAAGTTGCACTCGCCAGGTTCAGCCACCAGGAAGTTCAGCTTATCCTCAACGTTGGCGAAGTTGAGCTGTCAATCATCTTCTGTTTAACAGACGGAAGGGTATTCGAGGGCAGAGATGTAGTTAGAGTAATACCTAAAGCTTCTGGAAAACCTGATAAGCATGTTCAGGCGGGCAATCCGAATCCCTCTGATGGAGCAAAAGGCGTAAGTATAACGGCTAATCTTAGCTGGACGGCCGGCCCTTACGTTACATCACACGATGTGTACTTTGGAACGAGCAGTACGCCGCCATTCGTATGCAATCAGATTTCAACAACATTCGATCCGGGAACTATGAAATACGACACAATGTATTACTGGCGTATTGATGAGGTCAATTATTCAAGCACGACTACCGGTGAAATCTGGAAATTCACGACTTTTATATCTCCGCCAATACCGCCGCCGCCACCGTAAGCGGCCTTTGTTACCGCCTCACGGCAATCAAAAGGCAGTGAGGCAACAGATGTAATCAGAGTGATATACAAAAGCGAAAAAAGGAATTGAGAATTAAGAATTGGTGGCCCCAAAAAGCACTTTTGGGGTCATTTTTTGTTATCTTTTGCGCATTTTATGCCCATTTTATTCCTTTTCGTGCCAATAAATAATGCCGTCCGTCCCGGCCTCAACCAGCGAGATACGCTTCACGAGATACGAGAGCAATCCGTGGTAAGTAATCCCTGCCTTTTAGACAGCTTCCCAAATGGGGCATTGAAAAATGACCCGGCGGCTGAAGATGAGCGTTTCACAGAAGCTTGCTTCGTGGAAAGGCTCGGCCAAAGACGCCAAAGCTGCCTAAAAACATAATCTGCGTAAATTCGTGTAATCCGCGATTAAATATTTCTTCGTGATTCTTCGTGCCCTTTGTGTCCTTCGTGGTAAAAAATCTGTGTCATCTGTGGAGAAAAAAGTTATTTTTTCATTGAACATTCTGATAAAGTTTGGTATAATACATACAAGAATTGAGAATTATGAATGTAAAACCGGGTAATTTGAAGTCAGGAGTCAGAAACCATTTACCATTAACTATTTACCAATAACAAGTTACCAATAGCCAAGCGAAATCTACAAGCTATAGTATGGGAAGAAACAAATTTTACATTTTGAGTTGTGGTTTTGCATTTTTCACTTTGATTTTAGCATTTTCCCCTCCGCTATACGCTATAAGATATAGGCTGTACAAGCCATGAGTATCGAAAATCCAACTTTAGTTCACTTTAGGCACTTTAGACACTTTAGCTCACTCTTAACTAACTTGCCCTCTACACTTGTAGAGAGCGCACTACAAATTCACCCTTTTTTAACAAACAAAGCCAATTTTCAAAGAAGTCAAATGAACGTAAATAATTTAATAACAGCAAATTATGGCAAAATGGACACTTGGTCAAATGGGAAAAACAAACCCAATTCAAAGCCAATTCAAAGCCAATACAAAGCCAATACAAACCCAAAACAAACCCAAACAAACCCAACGCTCGTCTGCTGTCAGTGTGGCGGGTCAGAGGCAAAATAATGTATTTGCAAGGGCAAAAATATTGACAACTACTAATAGGAATGCTAATTTCAAAAAACGTATGGTGTTTAAGCTGTTTATAGAAAGGACTCTTTTTGGGAGGTAACAAAAATGCACGCTCAAGTCAAATATTTCATTCTCATTATGATAGTAGGACTTGCTTCCGTCGGCTTTGTTCTGGGAGCCGCCACCCCACCACCTGCAAAACCTGCCGCCACGGCCGAAGTTCCCTCATTTCCTTATACCACCGAGATAATCGCCGATAATGTTCCGATACGTTCCGGACCGGGTACGCATTACTATATCTGCGGCAAACTTAAAAAAGGCGATAAAGTAACCGTGGTTGGTAGTAAATTCAGCTGGTCTCGTATTGTCCCGCCAACCGGCTGCTTTTCCTGGATCTCAATGAGGCATGTCAGCATCGACCCGGATGATTCCTCTGTTGGCATTGTTACCTCTGACGATATCCGTGTATATGCCGGAGCCGAGGGCAAAGAGCCGATACATTCGGAGACACTGCAGTTAAAACTCAACAGGAGCGATGAAGTCAGGTTCTTGGGCAAACCACAGGGAGACTATTATAAAATTGCTCCGCCGACTGGTGCTTATCTCTGGGTAAGTACCAAAGATACAAAGCCGCTCGCTAAGGTTCAAGTGAAAGTGACAAAACCAACTGTTGTACCTCCCCCTCCGAAAACCGACGCCAACACCCCCACCAAAACTATTGTCAAAACCGATACCAAAACGGACGCCAATTCCATTATTACCAAAACAATTGCCGGCGAGAAAGAAAACCTCAAAGTATACTACGCCCTGGAAAAACTAATCAAGGCCGAGCGCGCCAAACCGTTTGACGAGCAGAATTACGAAAATATAAAGAAAGCCCTTGCTGTAATCGCCGGCAACAAAGACGCCGGTAAGGCGGCCCGCCATTGTGAGTTCGCGCTCAAACAGATAAAAGGATTTGAATTGGCCCTGGTTGTAGGCAAAGAGATTCAGCTTCAAAATGAGGAGCTGCAGAAAACTCAAAAGGTAATAGATAAGGCCCGTGCCACAAGATTGGCCCAGGTTACAAATCTTGGTCAATTCGCAGCTATCGGCAAGCTTCAAACCTCGAATATTTACGGCACCGAGGCAAAACTAAAATACTACCGAATAATGGATAGCACCAACAAAACCGTCTGTTACGCTTTACCGGTCGGACCGGCTTTGAAGAAGGATTTGAGCAAACTTGTGGATTTAAAGGTCGGCCTAATCGGAACAATAAAGCCACACTTGCAAACGTCAGGGGCCCTGGTGCAATTCTCAGACATCGTTGAGCTGAACTAATCGGCTAACAAAATGGGACCCTGTTTTGGCCCACACAACCGGATTACAAAACAGGGTCCCTTAAAAATAACATCATCTTTTCGCGGACGGCCAATAAACATCTCGTTCAGGATAAATTTCTATCAAGATCTCCCGGGGATGGGAGCAACATCATCCGGCGGAGCTGTAACGGGGCCTTTCTCAAAATCTTCCGCCGTAGGTTTTAAAGTTAAGTTATACCAGGGTGAATCTTCCTTCTCCATCATATCAGACCACCTGATCGTTTTGCCGGTATAAGCGGCGGTGCGGCCCATAATCGCGGTAAGAGTCGATTCGGCCACATTGCGAGCCTCGTTGAGCGGCTTTCCCTCGATAATACTATTAAGCAGGTCAACATGCTCCTGCACATATGGTCCGCCGTGCTCGGGGAAATCCGGTATACTGATGTTCTTATTGGACTTTAGGCCTCCGCCACCCCAAGTCTCACCTTCAGTACCTGCGAAAAATTCTCTCACGCCGCCATCGGTACCGTTAATCTGACGGCACATGCTGTGAATGCGGCAGCCATCACCATAATCGTAATCAATGCTGAAGAAATCGAACTGGTCGCCTGTCTGTCGACGTGCGCGTCCGCCAAAGCCAAGAGCTGTTTTCGGTGGATGACCAATAAACCAGTTGGCGACATCAAGGTTGTGGACATGCTGCTCGACAATATGGTCTCCCGACATCCCTGCAAAACTGACCCAATTACGTACAAGATAGTCGGCGTCGCTCTCGTTCTCGCTTTTCCTCCTGAACCAGAGGGCGCCCCCGCACCACCATACACAGCCACCAAGTATCTTGCCAATTGCTCCGCGTTGGATGGCATAGGCGTTCTGTCGGTAGCCTCTCTGATGGCGGCGCTGAGTGCCGGCAACGACGCCAAGGCCTTTCTGTTTGGCCAATTCGCCGGCCTCGATAATCCTGCGGCCACCCGGCGGGTCAACAGCAACGGGCTTTTCCATGAAGACATGCTTGCCCGCTTTGACGGCAGCCTCAAAATGTACCGGCCGGAAATTCGGCGATGTGGCTATACAGACAACATCGACGTTGGTCTTAAGGAGCTTCTTATAAGCGTCTGCGCCGTAAAAGCACCGTTCCTCAGGAACTTCGTGCTTTTTTCCGGCTCCCACAGCCCTGTCTTTGAACCAGTCGGCCGTAGCCACAACTTCCATCTCCCGACCAATGTGTTCACCCGCAGACAGGCAGTTACTCAGAGCCCCATTGCCACGGCCACCGCACCCAATCAGACCCACGCGGATCTTGCCAGAGCCGGCAGCATAAATGCGGTTCGTACCCACCCCCATTGCTGCCAGCGACACCGCCGCCGAGGCCTTGATGAAATCCCTGCGAGAGACCTCACCCGCTTTTTCGTTTGCTTTCTTCTTCATAAATAATTCCTTTCGAATAAAACTACTGTGATTCAGTTCGTTTACGCAAAAGACATTTCCGGAAACTCACGGCTTAAAAGTCATCGAAAACGCGATTCGCCTCGATTAGCAGCAATATCCATAAAATAACACCGAGACATTCCTCCGGCCTGCCGGCGACAATTGCCTTTCCGGTTTTTCATCTGTGCTACCTCCTTCGTATACAGCCAAAAACCTTCTATAAGGCACATAAGCATTTTAAAAACAATAGCTTACGACCTTTATTTACTGTATTGTCCACCCTCACAAGCCCTTTTATTTGCAGGTACTTGGAGACGAACCATTATAACTGCTCGATCCGGAAATACAAGCCCCAACTCAAGCCTTTTTGAACGCCGTCCACTTCTGCTTGCTCTTGGTGCTGGCCAGCACGGTTTCTATAAAACACATACCACGAACGCCGTCATTGACGTCCGGGAAGTCCAGCGCTAGTGGATCAGGCTTTGTCCTGGTCATTCTCGCGCGCACGGTATCGGCAAAGTTGCAGTAGTTGTTAGCAAAGGCTTCAAAGAAAGCTTCAGGATGACCAAACGGCAGACGCGTAGCACGACCGGCGGCAGGACTTCTGGCAGCGACATAATCGTTACCGCGGCGCCAAACCTGTACAGGGCCGTCGGGAACTTTTACATACAGGTAATTGGGATGTTCCTGATGCCATTCCAGACTCTTTTCCTCGCCATATACCCAGATAGCCAAATTATTTTCCTCGCCTATTGAGACCTGGCTGGCATGGAGGACACCTCTGGCTCCATTATTGAAACGTAGCAGGCAGTTGCCGTCGTCGTCCAAACGCCTACCTTTGACAAAAATTGTCAGGTCAGCGCAGATATGAGTAATCTTCAAGCCTGTGATATATTCTGAGAGGTTCTCAGCATGCGTGCCGATGTCACCCATACAACCGGCGCCTCCGCTTTGCTTGGGATCGGTTCGCCACGCGGCCTGCATCTGGCCTGTCTTCTCCAGCGCTGTAGCCAGCCAGCCCTGAGGATACTGTACAACAATCTTACGAACCTTACCCAACTCACCCTGACGAGCCAAATCCCGGGCCAGCTTTACCATCGGGTAGCCGGTGTAGTTATGCATCAGACCAAAAACCTTACGTGACTTCTGGACTATTTTTTTCAAGGCTTTGGCCTCTTTGACATCCATCGTCATCGGCTTTTCACACATTACGTGGAAACCGGCTTCGAGAAAATCTTTTGCAATCGGAAAATGCCAGTTATTTGGTGTCGTTATTGAGACAAAGTCAATCCTTTCTCCATCAGGTAACTTAAGCTCTTTCTCAATCATCTCCTCGTAGTTACGATATGCACGCCTTGAATCCAGACCCAGCTCCCGTCCCATCTGCTTTGACTTGCGAGGAATAATATCAAATGCCCCTGCCACCAGTTCAATACCGCCATCCATACGAGAAGCCTTGCGATGTACCTCGCCGATGAACGCTCCCGGTCCACCACCGACCATTCCCATCTTCAATTTCCTGTCGAGTTTCATACGTACTCCTTTCCATAATATTCACACGCACATAAGATTACTATTTTTAACGACTCACAAATTTTTCCTGCTCAAATAACGCCGCCTCCCGTAAGAGACATATCCTCAAAATTATAGGATTTAAGCCCGACAAAGCAACCCAAAATAACGAAGTTTAGGTTGACAGCAAATCAATATAAGTTATAAACCTGCTATTGTCAATCACTGCTAAATTCTGAATATAATCGCGTATAATGGTTGAAAAAGCTGTCAACCGGCAGCAGGAAAAGCATGGATATCAATATGCAGGCTTCTGATAAAAAAAGCACTGATATTAAGCCGGTATCTGTCGATTTATACTTTATCCCCATAGAAACAAGAGTTCCCCTCAAGTTTGGGACGGAAACATTAACCTATGTCACATGTGCACGGACTTGCATGCGCGTGGCGAACAGAGATGGTCAAACAGCACAAGGATGGGGTGAAACTCCGCTCAGCGTTTCCTGGGCCTGGCCCAGCAGCTTAGGCTACCAAGAAAGAAACGAGACAATGCAGCTTTTCTGTCGAATGCTCGCCGAGGCCTGGGCTAAATTCGACCGGTTCGGTCATCCAATTGAACTGGGAAGTGACTTTATTGAAACGCAGCTACCTAATTTATTGGAAACGCTCAACAGCCAGCGCGGCGAACAAGCAGAACCAATGCCGCATCTGGCAGCACTGGTTTGTTGTTCGGCGTTTGACATTGCCCTGCACGATGCGTATGGTCAGCTTCTGAATCGCGGAGTGTATTCTACTTACAACGTGGAATTCATGAATTTTGATTTGTCACACTTTCTCAATCCCGCAGATGATTCTAACTTCTCGTTTGCAGGTAAATACCCGGCCGATTTTCTGAACTTTCCACCGGCCAAAACTCTGCCCGCCTGGCATCTTGTTGGCGGCAAGGATTTGCTCGACGCATCCGAACTTACCGGCAACGAGCCTGATGACGGCTACCCTGTGTTATTGCGGGATTGGATAAAACGAGACGGTCTTAAGTGTCTGAAGGTGAAGCTGCGGGGTAATGACTCTTCGTGGGACTACGATCGTCTGATTAAGGTTGGCGAAATAGCTATTGAAAATAATGTCGTATGGTTGACCAGCGATTTTAACTGCACGGTTACGATTCCTGACTATGTGAACGAGATTCTGGATCGGCTGATGATGGAACACCCTCGTATTTACCAAATGATTCTCTACGTAGAACAGCCGTTTCCATATGACCTGGAAAAAAACCAAATTGACGTCCACAGCGTGTCGGCCCGTAAGCCCCTATTTATGGACGAAAGCGCTCACGACTGGAAACTAATCAGGCTCGGCCGCAGCCTGGGCTGGACAGGTGTTGCGCTAAAAACCTGCAAGACTCAAACAGGCGCTTTATTGAGCCTCTGTTGGGCGAAGGCACACGGAATGACTCTGATGGTGCAGGACTTGACTAATCCTATGCTGGCACAGATTCCCCATGTTCTTTTAGCAGCGCACGCAGGGACAATAATGGGGGTCGAGACCAACGCAATGCAGTTTTACCCCGCCGCTTCGGCACCGGAAGAGGCTGTGCACCCAGGGCTTTATCAACGGCGCAACGGCAATGTAGACCTGTCTACTTTGAACGGGCCGGGTTTTGGGTATAGAATAAATGAAATTAAAAGGGACTTGCCCGATTTAGCAGGGCATTTTGAAAAGTAAAGTTATGTTTATTTCTGAACCGCCTTAGGAGAATAACTGAAAAATGGCGAAATTAAGTGCATTTGCAGATGAAGTAACCGATGACTTTCGGGAGCAGGTCAAGTACCTTGCCGGCGAAAAGGTGGATTACATCGAAATCCGCTTTGTCAATCAGAAGAATGTTATGGACCTTACCCAGGATGAATTAAACAAAGCGAAACAAATGATTGTCGACCACGGCCTTAAGGTATGTGCTATCGGCTCACCCATAGGAAAGGTAAAGATTGACGAGCCCTTCGGTCCACATCTGGACAAGTTCAAACACGCGGTCGATCTGGCCCTGTTTTTTGAAACCCCATACATACGCATGTTTAGTTACTATCCACCGAAAGGCAAGAGAATTGACGACTATCGAGATGAGGTTATGAAAAGGATGTCGGCCAAGGTAGAAATTCTCAAAGATGTTGACGTCATTATGGTACATGAAAACGAAACAGATATATATGGGCATAGTGCCGAGAACTGCGTGGATATTGTAAAGACCGTCAATTCGCCAAAGCTTCGGCTGGTATATGACCCGGCAAACTTCGTATGGGGACAGAAGATAACAAATAACGTCGAAAAGTGCTGGCCGCTTATGAAGCCCTATATCGCCCACATCCATATCAAAGACTGGAAGCTGGGCGAAGACCTGGGCAGCATACCGGGTGAAGGTGACGGCCAGATAAAAGAGCTGCTGGCCGAGCTTGCGGCAATGAACTACGAGGGCTGTCTTACGATGGAGCCGCACCTAAAAGCAGGCGGTCAATTCGGCGGCGAGACGGGGCCTGAGCTTTTCTCAAAGGCGATTGCCGCGGTAAGAGAACTCGCAGCCGAGGTAGGATTGAAATGTGAATAACTTTTCCCGGAAAGGAAGACAATTATGAAGACCTGGAATTTCGGAATCATCGGTGCCGGACTAATCGCAGACTTTCACGCAAAAGCCATTGCAGATATCTCAAACACCAAGCTGATTGGCTGCTGCGATAAGATACAAGACAGAGCTAAACAATTGGCGAACAAATATGATGTGAAGGCCTTTGGGAACTATGAAGAGATGCTAAAAAGCGACGATGTGGATATTGTAACCATTGCAACGCCAAGCGGATTTCATATGGAGCCAACCACCGCCGCAGCCGAGGCAGGTAAACACGTAATATGTGAAAAACCGCTGGAGGTAACCTTAGAGCGAATCGATGCCATGATCGAGGCCCACAATAACAGCGGCACACGCCTCGGCGGGATATTCCCCTACCGATTTAATGATTCACAGACCGTCCTTCGAGAAGCGATAAACTCAGGGCGCTTCGGCGTAATTACATACGCCGGTATATATGTTCCATGGTGGCGGACCGACGAGTACTACAAAGATTCCTGGCACGGCACGTGGAAATTAGACGGCGGCGGTGCGCTGATGAACCAATCCATCCATATGGTGGATATGCTCTGTGATGTAATGCCGCCGATCGAATCTTTGCAGGCATACACTGCGACGCTGGGGCACAAAATAGAAGCCGAAGATACCGCCGTTGCCGTCCTGCGCTATACCAACGGTGCCCTGGGAATCATCTACGGCACGACTTCTTCTTATCCGGGCCAATTCAGACGGTTTGAGATTACAGGCACAAAGGGAACCGTGTTGCAAGTGGAAAATTGTTTTACACTCTGGCGGTTTGCAGAGGAGAAACCTCAAGACAGGGAAGTCCGCAAGAAATTCGGTCAAATAGAAGGGGGGGGTGGTGTTGCGGATCCGGCAGCCATCACCCACGACAACCATACCCGCAACTTCAAGGCATTCCTTGATGCTCTCGAAACAGGGAAAGATTTCTGGATTAGCGGGCCCGAGGCCCGCAAAGCCGTGGAAGTAATTCTCGCAATATACAAATCCGCCAAAGAACAAAAACCGGTCAGATTAGTCTAATGTTATCGGTATAAATCAATGTTGCACAGAATGCTTTCGTAGCACACTTAAGGATTCTGCGCCCAGGATTGGCACCGAACTTCACCCAAAAAAGGCGTGCTCCTCGTTTCAACACAATACGCTGCATATAAATACATCGCCGCCGACCAACTTTGCCAGTCCTGGCCCTGAGGAGTACCGTCCTGTGCACGTATCCATTCATTAAAGCCGAATTCCACATTCGCCACACG
>Ga0209427_10004200_pt1 | contig 16681 bp, 13 predicted proteins | sample DeeMarSWOR136_30_FD_187465 | JGI IMG/M metagenome (GOLD analysis project Ga0209427, IMG submission 187465) | Marine sediment microbial communities from White Oak River estuary, North Carolina - WOR-1-36_30 (SPAdes) (version 2) | ecosystem: Environmental > Aquatic > Marine > Intertidal zone >...
GAGTCTTACTTTCCCCTCGACCAGGCTTCTTCCTTCTGAAGCGTTTCGTAATAGGCCGACTGGACCCTCTTTAGCCTTTCTATGGTAGCTTTTAGTTCAGCTTCAACCTGTTTTAACTGCCCTAGTTTATCATCTCGGGCCTTTTCGAGGGTCTGACGCAGATCCAAGAGTTGACGGGAATTCATCTTCTTGAGATCATCCACACCAATTTCCATGAGACCTTCCCCGATTGAGGTTGTTTCAATGAATGATTTTACTGGTTTTTCCCGTCTTCACAAGGAAAATTTTTCAAACGGATTTTCGAGACATTAAGGGGTAGTTGGGAAATCGAGATGTGCTCGTGGCGAATTACACGAGCCTGTGAATCTTTTGGGGATAAAATCGGGGGTCGTGAAAGGTGAGCGATTGGTTCAACTATCGAGGGTGTACATCAAATCCTCGATTTGGAGGCACAAGTAGTGGCGATGGCCGTCTTTTTCCAGCCTAAATGGGCAATCCATATCGAGGCAGCTTTGCTTATCTGGCTCACACATGAAGGAGGTCCGGTCTGTCAACTGTATAAAAGCCGTGATGCGATCCCTCAGTTCGTCCAATTGTTTATCCCTTAAATATTGAAGTTTCTTTATGTCCAAACCCTGTTCCTCCCTTATCCCAGAGATAATGATGCCAAGGGGAAATCTAGCAATTAATATGCCATTATCTTTTCAACACCAAATTTCGGCCCCTCAGCTTTCCCCACTCCTTATTTATTCAAGGTTGGTTTCCTTTTCATCTCACTCTTAGGCGGAATCTCTTCAGTCGCACTGGGCTTAAGAAGGATTTCTCCCCCTTGCATTTAGTGAAAAAACCCCTTATTATAGTTTTTTGACTGAATCGGGGGAATGGCTCGAAACAATCCCCCACATTTTTGTATTATCCTTTCACCGATTTCGGTATCCCTTGGCTGAGAAAGACCGAACCAAGCCGCGCAAAAGATCAGGCATGAAACCCATCACCATCATGCTCATGCTCTCGGCCTTCATCCATCTAGCCGTGCTCTCACTGCTGGCGCTCTTGCCCTGGTTTTCCGCTCGCAAAATTCACGTCCCTATCTACCCCGTGACCCTCATTACTCAGGCCGCCCCAAAGCCAGCACCACCCAAGGCAAAGGTTACGAGAAAGGCCGCCGAGAAGCCAACGAAGAAACTCACGAAAGTAACGAAAAAACCAGCGAGAGCGAAGAAGCCAGAACCGAGGGAAAAGGTTGTCCTCAAGAAGAAACCGGCAAGGAAAGACGTGATATCCGAAAAACGGGTTCAACGAAGGATGGAATCGGCCTTGGAGAGACTTCGCAAGAAAGTGGAGGTCGAGGAAAAACCGGAGGTCACGAAAGACGTTGTCCAAATCGCCCCGAAGCCATCGAAGGCCGTTATTGATATGAAACTCAAAAAATACTATTATTCAGTATGGCAGAGAATTCAGGAAGAATGGATCCTGCCGCCCAGTCTCTTGGAGGAGATCGAGGACCCTGAAACCGTTATCGTCATCAAAGTTCAACGGGACGGGAGTATTTTGGAAAGTTGGTTCGAGGAGAAATCCGGGAGCTCCATTTATGACGAATCCGCCATGCGGGCAATAAAAAAGGCCAATCCCCTTCCTCCCCTCCCGGAGGGATTGGAGGAAGACATCATGGAGTTAGGAATCCGGTTTAACCCTGGGGGAGTTTTTTACTGAAATCTCGTGGTACCGGGCTATGGGTGTAAGAGTGATATTCGTGTTAATCTGTCTCCTCTGCACATTTATTTCGGCCACAGTGAGTGTTGCCAGGGTTTATATCGATATCGAATCCCCTGAGCTACAACCCCTTCCCATCGCGGTTGCGCAGTTCAAGGATGTCGAGGGATCTCAACCCAATCTGGGACATGAGATACTGAAAATCTCGACCAACGATTTGACAATCTCGGGTTTCTTTGAAATAATTCCACGAAGTGAATTTCCCCGGGAGACTAACGCACTTGCCGATCCTCCCGATTATGGCAGCTGGTTAGGGAGCAGGGCAGAGGCCCTCGTTACGGGTGGATACTCCTCCAGCGGAACGGAGTTTACCATTGAGTTTAGGCTCTTCGACCTCGTGGACAAGGCTTTTGTCGGCGGGAAAAGGTACACCGGGAGTACCAAGAACTTCAGGGATATCATTCACCGCGTCGCCAATGAGATCACGTATTTGATTACGCGGGAAAAGGGGATATTCGATACGAAGATCGCCTTCGTATCGAATACGTCGGGAAACAAGGAGATCTATATCGTCGATTTCGACGGACATAACCTCAGACAGATTACCAACAACGGATCTATCAACCTCTCCCCGGCTTGGTCCCCCGACGGAAGGATAATTGCCTTTACCACGTACATCAAGAGGAACCCAGATCTATACCTCTTTGATCTCGCCAGATCGGTGCAGGTTAGGTTATCCACACATCCCGGATTGAATGCCGCCCCGGCTTGGTCCCCCGATGGAAACGAAATGGCGCTGATGATGCGAAGGGAGGGAAATTCGGAGATCTTTATCATAAACCGCGACGGGACCCACCCTAAGAGGTTGACCAAGAGCTGGAGTAGTGAGGCTTCTCCAACCTGGTCACCGGATGGAAGGAAAATCGCTTTTGTTTCGGACCGAGCGGGCTCACCCCAGATTTATACCATGGATAGAGGAGGGAGAAACATAAAGAGGCTCACCTTCTCGGGCTCCTATAATGCCTCTCCTTCCTGGTCGCCAAAAGGGGATCGGATTGCGTATTGCGGTCGTATGGATGGCCGTTTCCAGATCTTTACGATAAGCCCTGATGGAATGTGGACTCGCAGGCTAACGGAAAATTCCAGAAACAACGAGAGCCCCACCTGGTCACCTGATGGTCGTTTCATTGCCTTCAGCTCAACCAGGGAAGGCCGATCTCATATCTATGTCATGAATGCCAATGGCGCAAATCAGCGTAGGCTGACCGCTACAAGGGGCGAGGAATCAAGCCCAACCTGGTCTCCAAGAATGGATCGATAACACAAACATTCCAAAAAGGAGGTTAGTCATGGTCAAGAGATTCTGTATCGTTGCAGGGGTTATCCTCTCTCTCATGGTAATGGTGAGCTGTGCAAAAAAGGCCGTAAAAGAGGAACCATTGGTTACGGGAAAGGCGGAGGAAGGGGTCTTGGGAAAACCCGGTGAGGAGGCGGAAAGGGCCAAAATCGAGGAAAAGTCGTTGGAGGCCAGTTTGGAAAAGAAGGAATATCCCGGGATCGAGGGGGTATTCCTGGAATCATCGCTGCTGAACGATATTCATTTCGCTTTTGACCGATATGATCTGACACCAAAAGCGAGGGAGATTCTCTCGCAAAATGCGGACCTTCTGCTTCAACACTCCCGGGTTAAAATCCAGATTGAAGGGCATTGCGACGATAGGGGAACCATCGAGTATAATTTGGCCCTGGGGGAAAGAAGGGCCAACACCACTAAGGAATATCTCATTTCATTAGGGGTTTCGCCGGATAGAGTCTCGACCATCAGCTATGGCGAGGAGATGCCTGTAGACCCGAGACAAAACGAGGAGGCCTGGGCGAAGAACCGAAGGTCGCACTTCATCATTTTGTCGAGGTGAGGCCAGTTCCCCAACTTATATGACGTAATTCCTTGCCCATAAAAGGATAAGACGATGGAGCAGAAAAGATCCTTTCGCATTTCACTCGTAGCGGGTTTCCTTGTCACCCTTTTCGGATGTGCTACCACCGACGAAACAGCTTACTTGCGCCAGGATATCGATTCCCTTTACCGCCAAATGATCGACGTTCAAAAGGAATTGAAACAATTGAGGTCGGAATCCTCCATGAAAATCCGAAAAAGTCAAGCAGACCTGGATTTTATGCTGGAACCCCTTCAGCGGGAAATCCAAATCCTGAAAAATGGAATCGAGGAGAATAGGGAATACCTCCAAAAACCGCAGCAGGAATTGACGGCGTTCAGACAGGATTTTGAGGTCCGCTTGAATGAATTGGAGGGAAGGGCCGAAAAGGCTCGTAAGGAAATGGAGGCCAAGCTCAACGAGGTTTCCAAGGCCTCTAGGGCTCAGCCCCAAAAAGAAGCCCCCTCGAAAAGAGAAGCCTCATCCCAGGATGCCATGGAAGCCCTCTACCAAAATGCCAAGCAAACCTACGAGAGGAAGGAATTTGCAGCTGCCAGGGAGAAATTTAAGGCATTTTTGGCCGTTTATCCCAAGGGCGAACTTTCTGATAATGCCCAATTTTGGATCGGAGAAAGTTTCTATTCGGAAAAGGACTATGAGAAGGCTATCATTGCCTATGATGATGTGGTCAAGAAGTTCCCGAAAGGTGATAAGATCCCTTCGGCCATGCTCAAACAGGCCCTCTGCTGGCTAGAATTGGGAGATAAAACTTTTGCCCAATCGCTGCTGAAGCGGGTAATAAGGGAACACCCGAATACGCAACAGGCAAAGATCGCAAATGAAAAACTCAGAGCGATTCAATAAGACGAGCTAATATCCCTCTCGGACCATCTCTTCTTCATCCTCCGGGTATTCGACGTGGAGCTGCATCCCCTTGAATTGGGATAGCCCAGTGCCCGCGGGGATTAGTCTTCCCATGATGACGTTCTCTTTCAATCCCAAGAGGTGGTCGACCTTACCTTCTATGGCCGCCTGGGTGAGAACCTTTGTGGTTTCCTGGAAAGAGGCGGCAGAAATGAAGCTATCGGTAATCAAGGAGGCCTTGGTGATGCCGAGAAAGAGGGGTTCCGCGATAGCTGGCTTTCCCCCCTCTCTCAAGACCCTTTCATTTTCCTCCTCAAAAACATATTTTTCAACTTGATCATCAACCAAGAAGTTGGTATCCCCGGTTTCACGAATTCGAACCCTCTTGAGCATCTGGCGGACGATGACTTCAATATGTTTATCGTTGATTTTTACCCCTTGAAGCTTGTATACCTCTTGAATTTCATCCACCAGGTATTTGGCCAACTCCTGAGTGCCAAGGACCCTCAATATATCATGAGGATTTGATGGCCCGTCCATCAACGGCTCACCCGCTTTCACGAAATCGCCTTCATGTACACTGACATGTTTGGCTCGGAGGACGCTGTATTCTTTCGGTTCACCCACCTCTGGGGTAATGACGACTTTTCTCTTCCCCTTGGTATCTCTTCCAAAGGAAACGGATCCATCAATCTCACTGATCATGGCGAATTCCTTGGGCTTCCTGGCCTCGAATAATTCAGCCACCCTCGGGAGGCCACCCGTTATATCCTTAGTTTTCGTCGTTTCCCTCGGAATTTTAACGATAATATCCCCCGCCTTGACCATATCCCCTTCTGAGACGAAGATATTCGCTCCAACGGGTAAGAGATAACGGGCCTGGGAGCTTGATTCGGGCAGACTCAACGTTCTCCCCTTTTCATCCTTGATGGAAATTCGAGGCCTCAATTCGGGGTCCTTTGACTCAACGATGACCTTTCTGGAGAGACCGGTGAACTCATCCACCTGCTCCTGCATAGTCACACCCTCGATGATATCGCCGAACTTTACCCTTCCCGCAGCCTCCGTAAGAACGGGGATGGCATAGGGATCCCACTCGGCCAATAAATCTCCTTCCTTCACCTTCTGGCCATCTACCACCTTAAGCTTGGCACCATAAATTACTAAGTATCGTGCTCTCTCTCGGCCTTCCTTATCGAGGATAGCGATCTCACCGTTTCGATTCATCGCAATTAAATCCCCATCCTTGTTACGTACGCTTTTGATATTTATGAACCGAGTGGTTCCCTCAATCCTCGATTCCAAGGTGGTCTGTTCCGCCCTTCGGCTAGCGGTGCCTCCAATGTGAAAAGTCCTCATGGTTAATTGGGTCCCCGGTTCACCAATGGATTGGGCAGCGATGATTCCAATCGCCTCCCCAATACTTACCAATCTTCCCCTGGCCAAATCTCTTCCGTAGCAAAGCCCGCAGATGCCCCTCTTGGACTTACAGGTGAGCACTGACCGAATCTTCACCCTATCGATACCTGCATCGACGATCTCCTTACAGGCCTCCTCATCAACCTCCTCATTTGCCTTAACAATGACCCTTTCCTCAAATGGATGCTTAATATCTTCCAGGGCCACCCTGCCCAAAATTCTCTCCGCCATCGGCTCTATGATCTCGCCCCCCTCAACCAGCGAAGTCATACTTATGCCGTCCAAGGTCCCGCAATCCTGCTCAATGATCACCACATCCTGGGCAACATCAACCAGTCTCCTGGTAAGATAGCCAGAATTAGCCGTCTTCAACGCGGTATCTGCTAACCCCTTTCTGGCGCCGTGGGTTGAGATAAAGTATTGGAGTACGGTCAATCCCTCACGGAAATTCGCAGTAATGGGGGTCTCGATGATTTCTCCCGATGGTTTGGCCATCAACCCCCTCATCCCCGCAAGCTGACGAATCTGTTGGGCGCTTCCCCTTGCCCCGGAATCGGACATCATGAAGATGGGGTTGAAACTTTGAACCGTCCTTTCCTTGCCATCCTCATCCACGATCTTTCGCGTTCCCAGCTCCGTGAGCATTTCGTCGGCGATTTTTTCCGTTTTCTGGGCCCATATATCGATGACCTTATTGTAGCGTTCACCATCGGTGATCAGTCCCTCAGTATATTGATCTCTGATTTCCTGAATCTCCCCGTTAGCCTCGTCCAAAAGATTCTCCTTATTGGAGGGAATCAGCATGTCATCTATACTGATGGAGACTCCCGCCACAGTTGCATACTTATACCCCAAATCCTTTAATCGATCCGCCAAGATCACCGTCTTCTTTTCCCCGGCGTGTCGATATGAGTAATCGATTAAGCTAGCTAACTCACCTTTCTCCATCACCTTATTGATTAATTCAAAGGGGATTTCCTCTGGGATAATCTCCTTGAGGATTACGCGGCCAACGGTGGTATCAACCAATTGTCCATTCATCCTTACCTTGATCATAGCATGGAGGTCTACTGCATTGGCGTCATGGGCAATCCTGACTTCCTCAGAGCTAGAGAAAATCTTTCCCTCCCCTTTCGCCATTGGTGCCTCTCGGGTCATATAATAAATCCCCAATACGATATCCTGAGTGGGAACGATAATGGGTTTCCCATTTGCTGGAGAAAGGATGTTGTTGGTGGACATCATCAAGATCCGGGCCTCCGCCTGGGATTCCACTGAGAGGGGAATGTGGACGGCCATCTGATCCCCATCGAAGTCAGCGTTGAAGGCCGCACAGACCAATGGATGGAGTTGAATGGCCTTCCCCTCAATCAGCACGGGTTCGAAGGCTTGAATTCCCAACCGATGGAGAGTCGGGGCTCGGTTCAACAACACCGGATGCTCCCGAATTACCTCATCCAGGATATCCCACACCTCGGGTTTCTCCCTTTCCACCATTTTCTTGGCGCTTTTGATAGTGGTCACATACCCCTTTTGCTCCAACCTGTTATAAATAAAGGGCTTGAAAAGCTCCAAGGCCATCTTCTTAGGGATCCCACACTGATGAAGTTTCAATTCCGGTCCTACCACAATGACGGACCTCCCGGAGTAGTCGACCCTTTTCCCCAGGAGATTTTGACGGAATCGCCCTTGCTTTCCCCTCAACATATCGCTCAATGATTTCAGCGGCTTTCTGTTAGGCCCTATTATCGTCCGCCCCCTCTTGCCATTGTCGAATAAGGCATCAACGGCCTCCTGTAACATTCGTTTTTCATTTCGAATGATGATCTCAGGGGCACTCAATTCCAGGAGCCTCTTGAGCCGATTATTTCGATTGATAACCCTTCTGTAAAGGTCATTGAGGTCGGAGGTCGCAAATCTCCCACCATCCAAAGGAACAAGGGGTCTTAGGTCTGGAGGGATTACCGGTATAACCTCCATGATCATCCATTCGGGCTTGTTCTTGGAATCTCTGAACGCCTCGACGACCCTTAGCCTTTTCCCCGATTTTCTCCTCTTGGTCTCGGATGAGGTTTCCTTCATTTCAGCACGAAGTCTCACCGAAAGCTCATTAATGTCGATATTCTGCAGCATCTCACTGATGGCCTCAGCCCCCTGACCGGCTCTGAAAGCATCCCCATGCTTCTCCCTTACCTCTCGATATTTCTCTTCGGTGAGGAGTTCACCTGGCTTCAATGGGGTATCCTTTGGGTCAATGACGATGTATGCCTCGAAATATAATACCCGTTCCAACTCCTTCAGCGTCAGATCCAAGAGAATTCCAATCTTGCTGGGAATGCTTTTTAAAAACCAGATATGGGCTACCGGGCTGGCCAACCTGATATGCCCCATTCGTTCCCTTCTCACCTTCGACTGAATGACCTCAACCCCACATTTTTCGCAGACGATTCCCCGGTGTTTCATCCGCTTATATTTCCCACAGTTACACTCATAGTCCTTAACAGGTCCGAAAATCTTTGCGCAAAAGAGACCGTCTTTTTCCGGCTTAAAGGTCCTGTAGTTAATCGTTTCCGGTTTTTTTACCTCACCATAGGACCATGATTTTATCTTTTCCGGGGAGGCAATGGAAATCCGTATTGCATTGAAACTCAAGGGGCTTTTCGGTTTTTCGAAAAAATTGAGATAATCTTCCAAGTTACCCTCCTTGCTTCATTTTTGCCTTGTCCTCTATGAGTTCCACATCCAGGCCAAGGCTTTGCAATTCCTTTACCAGGACGTTGAATGATTCGGGAAGTCCAGGCTCCATAATATGCTCGCCCTTTACGATGGCTTCATATGTTCTCGTTCTTCCGGCCACATCATCCGATTTAACTGTTAGGAACTCTTGGAGCGAATACCCAGATCCATAAGCCTCCAAGGCCCATACCTCCATCTCTCCTAGCCGTTGGCCACCGAATTGTGCTTTTCCACCCAAAGGTTGCTGTGTAACCAATGAGTAGGGGCCGATGGATCGAGCATGGATTTTATCATCTACCAGGTGATGGAGCTTAAGCAGGTAAATATATCCAACGGTTATCTTCTGGTCAAATGGTTCCCCAGTCCGCCCGTCGTACAGCGTAATTTGACCTGTTATGGGAAGGCCCGCTTCTTCCAAATGTTCCTTTATCTCAGTCTCCGAAGCACCATCGAAGACGGGAACAGCCATATAAACTCCCTTGCCCAACCGTTTGGCGATCTCCAGAATCTCCTCATCCGTCGCCGTATCGATAAAGGCGTTGATCTCCTTTGACGAGTAAATGGCCTTAATTCTCGACCTCAAGTTTTTCACGCTGTAATGCTTCTCGAGCAACTCTTGAATCTTCCAGCCCAAGCCTTTTGCGGCCCAGCCCAAATGGGTTTCCAAAATTTGCCCCACATTCATCCTGGACGGGACTCCCAAGGGATTCAGGACGATATCGACGGGTGTTCCATCCTCCAAGAAAGGCATATCCTCCTCCGGAAGGATCCGGGAAATAATCCCCTTGTTTCCATGTCTTCCTGACATCTTATCACCAACGGCCAACTTCCTCTTCATCGCCACATAAACCTTTACCTGTTTGATGACTCCTGGAGGCAGCTCATCACCCCTCTTTACCTTGGCAATCTTCTCGTCGAAAATGACCCTTACCAAGTTGATTTGCGCATCCCCGCTACTGAGAACTTCCTGAACCTCCATTTGAACCCCTTCGTCTCCCTTCACGGATATCTCCGCCAACCTTTCGTAGGGGACTCGGGAAAGGATCTCTGCCGTTATCGTGTCACCTTCATCCAGCATAACCTTCTTTTTACTCTCGGTTAATCGACTCACCGATTTCTTCCCCACCAAAAGTTCTGCGGCTCTCTTCCTGATGTTATCCCTGATGACTCGTATCTCATCTGCCTGATTCTTTAAGATCCTCGTCTTCTCCTGGGCCTCAATGGCCTTGCTTCTCTCGTCCTTATCCACGCCCTTTCTTGCGAAGACTTTCGCGTCGATAACGATGCCCTCTATACCATGGGGAACCGTAAGGGAGGTATCCCTAACGTCCCCAGCCTTTTCGCCGAAGATAGCCCTTAATAACTTCTCCTCCGGGGAAAGCTGAGTTTCACCTTTAGGGGTTACCTTGCCTACCAGGATATCGCCCGGTTTTACCTCTGCCCCAATCCGGACAATTCCACTCTCGTCGAGATCTTTCAATGCCTCTTCCCCCACATTCGGAATATCCCGGGTAATCTCCTCTCTACCCAATTTAGTATCCCGGGAGACGCACTCGAGTTCCTCGATGTGAATCGATGTATATGCGTCCTCTTTCAAGACCTTCTCGCTGGTGAGAATGGAGTCCTCGAAATTATACCCGCACCAAGGCATGAAGGCGACCAAGACGTTCTGTCCAAGGGCTAGCTCTCCTCCATCCGTCGCTGGGCCATCGGCGATAACCTCTCCCCTCTTAACCCTCTGGCCTCTCTTGACTATGGGCTTCTGATTAATACACGTATTCTGGTTTGACCGTTGATATTTGATGAGATTATAGATACCCACGCCTGAATCGTTATCGCCCTTGGAAGGATGCTCGCAACGGATGACAATTCTGGAGGCGTCAACGTCCTCAACCACACCATCCCTTTTCGCGATGACCGTAACTCCTGAATCCTTTGCGACAATGGTCTCCATTCCCGTTCCAATCAAGGGAGCATCGGTCCGCATGAGAGGAACGGCTTGCCTCTGCATGTTTGAACCCATTAAAGCCCGATTGGCATCATCGTTCTCCAAAAAGGGAATGAGCGCAGTGGCAACGCTGACCAGTTGTTTCGGGGAAACATCCATATAATCCACTTCCTCTGGCTTCACCATAATAAACTCCCCCCCCTTTCTCACGGAAATGAGGGGAGCCGTGAACCTCCCATACCTATCGACGGGTGCATTGGCCTGGGCAATGACAGCATCCTCTTCCTCGAGGGCGAAAAGATACTTTATGTTGTTGGTTACTTTTCCCTTGACCACTTCCCGATAGGGAGTCTCTATAAACCCATAATCGTTCACCCGGGCATAGGTACTGAGGGAAGTAATCAATCCTATATTCGGTCCTTCGGGGGTCTCAATGGGGCATATCCGTCCATAATGGGTTGGATGAACATCCCTCACCTCAAATCCGGCACGCTCCCGCGTCAACCCACCAGGTCCAAGGGCGCTCAGCCTCCGTTTATGGGTAATCTCCGAAAGGGGATTGGTTTGATCCATAAATTGGGACAGCTGGCTGCTGCCAAAAAACTCCTTGATAACCGCTGAAAGAGGCTTGGAATTGATCAGGTCGTGGGGCATGAGCGTTTCAACTTCCTGCAGGCTCATCCTCTCCCTAATGGCCTTTTCGATCCTGATGAGCCCAATATGGTACTGATTCTCCAATAGTTCGCCCACTGTCCTCACCCTACGATTCCCTAAATGGTCAATGTCGTCCACAGTTCCCCGTCCATCTTTCAAATTGATCAAATACTTGACCACTTCGAGGATATCCTCTCTTCTCAGGACGGTTACCTCCAAGGGCACATCCAATCCGAGTTTGAGGTTTAACTTCATTCTCCCTACCTTGGAAAGATCGTATCGGTCTGGGTTGAAGAAGAGGTTATAGAACAGGTTCCTCGCCGTCTCCAAGGTAGGGGGATCACCCGGCCTCAACCTTCGGTAGATCTCTACGATAGCCTTTTCCGTTTCCTTCTCTTCAGGGGGCTTCCCCGGCTCCGTGCTGGCCAATTTCTCCTTCTCCTCCCGGCTCATCCCGAGCTTGTCAGCCACCAAAGTGTCCCTAAGGGAGGAACTGACGGTGATATGATCGATAAAAAGGATGTTGAAGTTCTCGATTTTTCTCTTCTTATTAATCTCTTCCAGGGTCTTCTCCTCGATGGGCTCGTTGCATTCAGCGATGACCTCCCCGGTCTCCCCATCCACCAGATCGGCGGCCAGATAACGACCCAAGAGATCGCTGGAATCGATGGGAATGGAATGGATCTTCGCCGCCTCCAACTTCTTAACAATGGCCTTGGTGATTTTGCGATTCTTTCTAATAAGGAACTCCTTGGTTTTGGGGTCGATGATATCCTGGGTAGCCTTCTGACCCATGAGGAGATCATAGGAGACCTTCTTATAAAATTTCCCTTTTTCGACAAAGATCTCCTCCTTATCATAGAAATAATCCAGCAATTCTTGGCTCGTATAACCCAGAGCCCTCAAAAGGACGGTCACCGGCAACTTCCTCCGCCGGTCAATGCGTACGGAGAGGATATCCTTGTTGTCAAATTCAAAATCGATCCACGAGCCACGATACGGTATAATTCGGGCATAATAAAAGACTTTACCCCCGGTCAATTTCTCCTGATCCCGATCGAAGAAGACCCCGGGGGAACGGTGTAGCTGGCTCACGATGACCCTTTCCGTCCCATTAATGATGAATGTGCCATTTTCGGTCATCAGGGGAATCTCCCCAAAATATACCTCCTGTTCCTTCACGGCTTTGATATTTCTCGCTCCCGTTTCCTCGTGGACATCCCAGACCACAAACCGTAACGTCACCTTGATTGGAGCCCCATAGGTCATCCCCTTCAGCAGACACTCATCTACATCGTATTTAGACTCCCCCAATCGGTAACCCACAAACTCCAAGGATGCCGTCTCGTAAAAATCCCTTATAGGGAAAACGGTCTTGAAGACCGCCTGAAGGCCGATGTTCTCCCTTCTATCGGGATCTACGTTTGTCTGTAAGAATTTGTCGTAAGATTCCAGCTGGATATCGATTAAATTCGAGATCCCGAGGACTTCGTGGATTTTTGCAAATTTTTTCCTGAAATGTTCGCCGTTGTGTATTAGAGAGGCCATAAATATTCCCCACCTATTGAGTGAAAAGTGTCTCTTCTCTTCATTGGCAGAACCAAAGGAGACTATTTGACCTCCGCGGTTCCTCCCGCTTCCTCGATTTTCTTCTTAGCCGCCTCAGCCTCCTCCTTGGGAACACCTTCCTTTACAGGTTTGGGGTTCCCCTCCACCAAATCCTTTGCTTCCTTTAAACCCAAATTGGTAAGCTCGCGAACGGCCTTGATCACCTGAATTTTCTTGTCTCCAAAACCCGTCAAGATTAAGTCGAACTCCGTCTTCGCCACCTCCGGTGCGGCTTCAGCAGCACCTGGAGCAGCAGCCATGGGCATACCAACCGGAGTAACAGCGCTCACCCCAAACTTTTCCTCTAATTCCTTGACGAATTCCGAAAGTTCCAAAACGGTCATATTTCCAATGAATTTGATAACGTCCTTCTTCGTCACCCCTGCCATCGTTTCATCCTCCTATCATGGAATTCTCGCAGGCTCTTCCCATAGGCTTTCCTATGCCTCTTCCTTCTTAGGTTCTTTTTTAACCTCAGCCTTAGCCTCTTCCTCCGCTTCTTCCTTAACCTCAACCTCAGCCCTAGCCTCTTCCTCCGCCTCTTCCTTAACCTCAACCTCAGCCTTAACCTCTTCCTCCGCCTCTTCCTTAACCTCAACCTCAGCCTCTTCCTCGCCCTGCCGAGTAATGCGAATCGTCTCCAATACCTGGACAAACCTTCTGATGTGAGCGGATAAGACGCTTACCAAATGGAACTGTCCGGCCTTGAGTAGTCGCAAAAGATTACCCAGTAAAACCTCTCTTCCTGGAAGCTTAGCCATAGCCGCAATTTCGTGGGGTCCGACCACCCGCCCCTCGACGAGGCCTCCCTTTATCTCCAGCATGGGTATATCCTTGCTGAATTCTAAAAGGACCCTCGCCGGAGCAAGGGGATCGTTATTCGAAAAGGCCATTGCTGTCGGACCAACAAAGAGGTCTGAGAGTCGCTCAACACTTGTCTCCTTCGATGCGAGACGGACCAATGTATTTTTCACTACCCGGTATTCAACGGAAGCCTCCTGCAACTGTCTCCTCAAACGAGTGATCTCCTCCACGTTCAATCCACGATAATCCGTTACAATTACGGCCCTCAATTCTTGCAGCTTCCGATGTAGCTCTGAAACAACCCGCTCCTTTTCCTTCCTATGCACGCCTCTAATCCCCCGTCAGATATCAGCGCAATTTCATCACGTTACGAACGGACATGGGATCAATCTTTACCCCAGGGCCCATCGTTGTCGATAGGGCAATACTCTTCAAATAGACGCCTTTACTCGTGGGAGGTTTTGCCCTTATGATGACCTCCAATAAGGCCTTTATATTCTCCAGGAGCTTCTCAACCCCGAACGAAATCTTTCCCACAGCCACGTGTACGATGCCAGCTTTCTCTACTTTAAATTCTACCTTTCCCGATTTGATCTCCTTGACCGCTTTCTCAATATCGAAGGTTACTGTGCCCACCTTGGGATTGGGCATAAGGCCTCTCGGTCCCAGGATCTTCCCGAGTTTTCCAACGGAGCTCATCATATCAGGGGTGGCGATGGCTTTATCAAATTCGAGCCATCCACCCGAAATCTTCTCTATCAACTCATCACTGCCCGAATAGTCGGCTCCAGCATCGCTGGCTTCCTTCTCCTTCTCACCCTTAGCGAATACCAACACTCGAATCGTTTTCCCCGTTCCATGGGGAAGGAGAACCGTTCCCCTCACCATTTGATCAGCCTTTCTGGGGTCGACGGCCAGCCTGATAGCCACATCCACGCCCTCATCGAAACGGGCATAAGAGGATTCGGCGACAAGCCTCAACCCTTCTCCAAGATCGTACCTTTTATTCCGATCGAAGCTCGCCTTCGCTTGGATATACTTTTTTCCCTTTTTCGCCATAAAGAGCCCCTTTAAACGATCTCTATCCCCATGCTTCTGGCCGTCCCCTCGATGATCCTCATTGCCCCCTCCATATCGATTGCGCTCAAGTCTGCAAGCTTAAATTGGGCAATTTCCCTTATTTGATCCCTCGTCACCTTACCCACTTTTTCCCTGTTGGGCTCGCCAGATCCCTTGGCGATCTTCGCCGCCCTCTTTAAGAGGATGGCTGCAGGTGGCGTTTTGGTCACGAAACTGAAGGATCGATCCGTATAGATGGTGATCACGACCGGGATAATCATCCCTTCTTGTCCCTGCGTTTTGCTATTGAAGGCCTTGCAGAATTCCATGATATTAACCCCGTGTTGTCCCAGGGCGGGACCAACAGGGGGGGAAGGGTTTGCCTGACCCGCCGGAACCTGCAGTTTGATCACGCCAATCACTTTTTTCGCCATCATCTAACCCTTTGACGGCATCGTAAAAAGTCCATCTGCCATTCGACAGGCTCATGGCCCTGAGTAAAGCCGAAGGGCTGCGTTGCGCTGCATCCTTCGTCATTGCAGCGTACTTCTATGTACGCCTCATTCCTCAGGATTTGCGCGCCTTGCATCTGAATCTTTTTCCTTTGCCGTCTGATTCCGACTTTCTACAATGATGTCAACCCCTCTAAGGTCTAACTTTTCTCTACTTGAATAAAATCGAGTTCGACAGGTGTAGATCTTCCGAAAATACTGACCAAGACTTTCACCTTCCTCTTATCGGATTTCACCTCTTCGACCGTGCCAACAAAATTAACAAAGGGACCATCGATAACCCTAACATTATCACCCACGGCAAGGGAAACCTTCGGTTTTGCCTTGGTTACACCTTCCTTTATTTGCGCGATGACCCCCTCAACCTCTTCTTCTGGAATGGGAATTGGTCTCGTGCCTTCACCCGCGAAACCCGTCACCTTTGGGGTTCCTTTCACGATATGCCAGGTCTCATTATCGAGTTCCATCTTGACCAAGATATATCCCGGGAAAATCTTCCTCTGCGAGGTCTTCTTCTTCCCCTTAACCAGTTCAACGACTGTCTCAGTGGGAACGAGAATCTCCGAAAAAGAGGTGGCCTTTCCCAAATTTTTGGCCCTTTCCTCCAAATTGACCTTTGCCTTATTCTCATACCCTGAATACGTATGGACGACATACCACTTCTTAGCCATAGGCTATGCTCACCCGAATTAACTTAATATGATTTTAATCAGTTTCCCTAGCCAGAAGTCTACAATTCCCAAAAAGAAGGCACAGATGAAAACGGTAATGAGAACTACGACCGTTCCAGCGATGGTATCCCGTTTCGAAGGCCAGGTTACTTTCTTTAGCTCAACCCTTACCTCCTTTAGAAATTGCCTTACTGCTTGAACCTTTCCCACCGTTGCCTTCCTGCTTGCTTACAAAAAATGGCAGGCCAGGAGGGATTCGAACCCCCAACTCCCGGATTTGGAGTCCGGTGCTCTATCCGTTAGAGCTACTGGCCTCTCCTTCTTCTGAAAGCCATTAACTTGTAAAGAATGATTTGCTATTTCGTTTCCTTATGCAGGGTATGGGTGCGGCAAAACCGGCAATATTTTTTTAATTGTAATTTGTCCGTAGTAGTTCGCCTATTCTTCGTAGTGGTATAATTCCTCTGTTTGCATCCAGTACAAGCGAGCGTTACGATATTTCGCATGCTAAGATCTGCTCCTCAATTACTTCATGATATCGCTGATGACCCCCGCGCCTACGGTCTTACCCCCCTCTCGAATGGCAAACCGTAACTCCTTCTCCATGGCAATGGGCATAATCAACTCCACCAATAATGACGCATTGTCCCCAGGCATCACCATCTCCACCCCCTCAGGTAACGTCACCACCCCCGTCACATCCGTCGTCCGAAAATAAAACTGCGGCCGATACCCATTAAAAAACGGCGTGTGCCG
>Ga0209427_10004201_pt1 | contig 16678 bp, 18 predicted proteins | sample DeeMarSWOR136_30_FD_187465 | JGI IMG/M metagenome (GOLD analysis project Ga0209427, IMG submission 187465) | Marine sediment microbial communities from White Oak River estuary, North Carolina - WOR-1-36_30 (SPAdes) (version 2) | ecosystem: Environmental > Aquatic > Marine > Intertidal zone >...
TTTATGTCGTTATACAAAAGAAGTTCAGAAAGGGAGTCTAAGACAACGCATCGGTTTTTTTTCATTTCATCAATTATGGGAGTTTTTATTTGTCCCAAAGTTCTCGGCAGACTAACGATTTTCCATTTCCCCTCTTTTTCCAGCGAGGTAGTGTCCATGCCGTACGCTGCCATGCTGGCCTTTATGGCATCCTTGGTTTTGGTGACTGTGAAATATGTGACGCCGCTTTCTTTGCTTCTGAAGAGAGCCACCTGTCTAGCAAACATTTCGTGTCCTTTTTCCGGAGACCCTACGAGGAGAACGATGCTGGGAGGTAAACCGCCTCTTAAGAATTCATCCAGCCCAAGAATTCCTGTCTTTTTGAGTTCCACGGGTTTCACCGTTAATTTCTGTATTATGTTGTAAAGGGAAGGTGACAGCCATTTATATATTTATTATGACTTCGGGGGTTCAACGTCTACTTCAATGGAAGTTCCATCTTCACAAACAATTTTTATGTTGATTCGGTTTTGATACTGTTTGAAGACTGTGATTTTTGCGGTTTTTGTTTCTTCAATAGTTGTTGTAGCTTCAGAAGATACGGTGCAGTTTTCTTTGGATAAAGCGAATTCTTCGTCGTCTATGTGAAGAGAGCTTAGGGTGACGGGTCCCTTTCCTGTGTTTTGAACATAGATTGTTGTTTTTGTTTCTTCAAAGTTGACGTTTTGTATCTGGATTGCGTGACCAGCGCGTTGTTCTACATTCAGGCAAATATATGCTATGCCTCCTATGGCGATGAAAGCGATAATGAGCATAACTGTCAGGGGTAGTGGATGGAGCCCTCTTTTGTTTGCCAAGATTTTTGGTTTAACCATTTGGTAGGCCTTCATCTTAGGAAAAATGGACCGACCTTCTTGCTGCTTATATCTTTATAGATAACCCCATAAGAATTATTAAGTAGAAAATAAATGTTGAGTAACAAAATTGTTCACATCACAAAGTGATTCTCTTGAATATCAAACGACAGAATCCTCAAAGTTATCTGCCAAAGGCTTTTGATCCGTCTAAATCAAGTTTGTCTGAGTTCAAACGAATTAACTTAAAGTTGCGCAGAAAGAAAGATGAAAAGCCTAAATCAAGTTCGCCTAAAAAATCCAAGCGAGGCAGATTTAGCCTGCGAAGAAAGAAACCAGAAAAGACTTACACTTCGGCTGAAATTGGAGAACAGATTGGGAGCAGTTTGCGGAATCTGCCTCTGGATGAGTATTTGGAGGTGATTCAGGAATATCCGTTGAATGAACCTTTTGCCTATGCGACGATTGTTCGCCACAGGATTCGGGGTAACTTGACCTATCTTGTTAAAGAGGCACCCCTTGACGAAGATGAAGTGTCGCTCCTCAATCGTTTGAAGGATTTGTTGCTTGAAGTCCTGGATGTGAGTATTGAGGAGTTGGATTCGAAGGAGGAAGCTAGGAACTATTTGGAGGAAAAATGTAGGCATCTGCTTAAGAGACATTTCAAGTTAAGTCAACTTACTGAGGAGAAGCTTCTTTACTACGTTATCCGCGACAATTATGGTTTCGGAAAGATAGATCCGCTTATGCGTGATCCTTTGTTGGAAGATATTTCTTGTGATGGGTTTAAGACACCCCTCTATGTTTGGCACAGGGACCATCAGTCTATTCCAACTAACCTGCGGTTTGATAATGTGAGGGAGCTGGATTCTTTTGCTTTAAGGTTGGCTTACCTGTGTGGCAGGCACATTTCAATTGCGCAACCCATGTTGGATGCTTCACTTCCCGAGGGCAGTCGGCTCCATTTGACTTATGGAAAAGAGGTTACACGGAGAGGGTCCACGTTTACTATCAGAAAGTTCAGGTCCGATCCGTTGACTATTGTGGATCTTGTGAACTTGAACACTTTGTCATCTGAAATGGCTGCTTACCTGTGGTATGCTGCGGAAAGTAAGATATCGACTCTTGTTTGTGGCGGAATTGCCTCTGGAAAAACTACTACACTTAACTGTTTGAGTATGTTTATTAAACCGGACCTTAAGATTGTGTCAATTGAGGATACGCCGGAGCTTAATCTTCCGCATGAAAACTGGGTTCCAACAAATACGAGGACTCATTTTGGTCTTGGCACTGAGGAGTCGGATATTACACTTTTTGATTTGCTTAAATCGTCTTTGAGGCAAAGACCTGATTATATTATTGTGGGGGAAGTTAGGGGTCGGGAAGCCTATACGCTGTTTCAGGCTGTCAGTACGGGTCACTTGGGAATGTCAACTTTACACGCAGAATCTGTTAAGGCTGCGGTTTACCGGTTAGAGTCTGAGCCCATGAATATTCCGCGGACTCTGATTTCTGGCATAGATATTATGATTGTTCAGAGGAGAATCAAAGCTAAGAAGGGGTCAAGTAGGAAAGCGGTTCAGATTGCAGAGATTATTGGATTGGACCCACAGTCTAAAGAAATTCTCACAAACAACGTCTTCAGGTGGAATGCAAACACCGATGCTTTTGAGTACACGGGGAGAAGCTATCTTGTTGAGCGAATAGCTGCAAGAGACGGCATAAGCCTTGAGGATGCGAAAACTGAGCTTAGGAAGAGAGCGAAGGTTATTGAGTGGATGGCTAAACGTAATATAAGGAATTTCCGAGAGGTTTCCGATATTACAAGGAAATATTATGAGCAACCCGAACTTGTTTATCAGGAGGCATGTGAGGCTGGGTCGTAGGCTAGAATGGGTTTCGCTTAAGTTTGTGAGGCTGGTTCCTAAAAGATTTCTGTCCAAAGATAGCGAACTCAAAAAAAATTTGGCTAAGGCAAGCATGAAGAGCGGTTACCGAGTCTATGTTGGGTTGCTTACGTTTACTATGTTTGTTACTTTTTTGGCGACTTCAGGTTTTTGTTATCTTTTTCTTTATCTCCTGAATGTTTCGATAATAGATAGAATCGTTTTTTCTCTGGTAGTTGACAGAGTCATTTTTTCTTTGTTTGTGGGTTTCATAGCCGGTTTGGTCGCGTTTGCTATTGGATATTCGGTTCCGTCGTTGGAGGCGTATTCGAGGGGGAGTAAGATTGACTCTAATCTTCCGCATATTGCCCATTTTATGGCTGTTTTGGCTAGTTCTGGTATGACGCCTGAGAATGTTTTTCGTTCTTTGGCGAGGGTGGGGAAGGATTACTCGGTTAGCGATGAAGTGACGGAGATTATTGGAGAAATTGAGTTGATGGGGGCTAACCTTAATTCGTCTCTTAAGAGGATTTCCAGTGTTTCGCCATCCAAAAGGTTTGGGACTATGCTTAATGGCGTGGTTTCGACTTCCAATATGGGTGGTGATCTTGCGGATTATTCGAATGAGCAGGCGAGGAAGTATAAGGAGGAGCAGGTGGGGAAGATTAAGCGTTTTCTTGATAATTTGGGGGTTATTGCGGAAAGCTATGTTGCTTTCATGGTTGCTGCTCCGCTTATGTTGATTATCATGTTGACTGTGATGTCTTATATTGGGGGAGCAATTACTTTGGGGGCTCTTACTCCTGAGGATCTTTTGAATTTGCTTACTTTTGTGATTTTGCCGACTGGTGTTGCGTTTTTGATTTTTATGGTGGACAGTATCACGCCTTTGAGGTGATTGTGTGGGAAGGATAACAAGGAAGAGAAAAATTATAGTTGCTGCTGTTTCCTCAATTGTGGCTGCTGTTTTTTTCCTTTTGTTGCTGTTTCGTTGGCCGTTGGAGTTTGATGTGTATTTCAACGAAATCTTGTTGGTTGTTATTCTGATTGTTACAATTCCTTCGGCGATCGTTGACATAATCCATTCTCGTTGGCTGGACGGTATCGAGAAGCAGATGCCTGTTTTGGTTAGAGGTGTTTCGGAGATTCAGGAGACTGGGTTGACTTTCATTAAGGGGTTTGAGAGGGTGGTGGAGGATGAGATGATTAAGTCGCCGTTGGCGGAGGAGGTGAGGAAGCTCACGCTTAACATGTCGTGGGGTTTGAGTTTTGAGGAGGCGCTTCAGAGGTTCAGAGACAGGATTGGGTCAAATGTTGTGAATAGGTTTTGTGCTTTGCTTTTGGAGGCGAATCGTTCTGGTGGTGAGGTGAGGAAGGTTTTCACTGCTACGGCTGGTTTTATGGAGGAGATGAGGGAGTTGGAGGAGAATACGACTACTCAGATGAGGCCTTATATTATCATCATTTTTGCTGCCTTCTTTGTTTACCTGTTCACTTCGATTATTCTTTTGCAGACGTTTTTTATTCCGATGGAGGAGTACACTGGTGCGCTGGAGGTGGAGCCTCTATTGACGCCTGGGGAGTTCACTAATTTCTTCTATAGGACCATGATGGTTTCTGCGATTTTGGGTGGATTAATGTCAGGTAAGATAGGTTCGAGGAGGACTTTGGCTGGGTTAAAGTATGCCATAATTCTGTTGGTCATGGGGTATTTTATATTCTTCTTTACGATTCCTCCAAACTGGAGCGGTCTGGACATCATATTTGGTGATTTGATTTGAGGAAGTTTAGAGGGAACAAGAGGGCGATTTCTCCGGTTTTCAGCACAGTCATGTTGGTGCTGATAGTGGTTATTGGGATGAGTGCTGTTTTTTCGTTTTTTGTTGGCTACGTTAGTGACTATCAGAGTGGTAGGGGAAGCTCTGTTATGGAGCTGCTGGAGATCGAGGATGTGTTTTTCAACGTTAGCGACACTAGCAGTGTTGATGTTTGGTTGTACAATTATGGGGAGATTGAGGTTGAGTTGGACGCGGTTTTTGTTAATGGCTTGCCAGTGAATTTCACTTTTTACCCAGCCAGTGCTATAGAGCTGGGAGATTTTGATGGGGATGGAGCCGTGGACATTTTGACTTTTTCGCATGTAAAGTATAATCTGTCCTTATGGTTGGATTGGGACGATGATGATGCAAAACCCGTCCATGTTTTCAGGTTTGTTACTAAGCGAGGCACAATTGTGGAGAGGGAGTATTTTACGCCGGAGGTTTAGGGGATGCGTGGGTTTGTGTTGAGGAGGTTTTTGAAAGACCGGAAAGGTGCTTCGGAGATTGTTGGGACTGCGTTGTTTTTGATTATTTTGTTCTTTTTCTTTTCGAATGTGTTTCTGTGGCATAATCAGATTACCAGTCAGATGGATCAGATTGTTGCTGACAGGATGAATTCGGGGATTAGGATGGACGTTTTTTCTGATAATGATACTATTTGGTTGACGGTTGTTAATGTTGGTGGTTTGGATGTGTCTTTGTCTCGGTTGTGGATAATTACGAATGAAACGCATTTGTATGCTGATTTTGGGTTGGATACAGTTCATCTGGGGGCTGGGCGCCAATTGAATATTACGATAAGCAATGAGACTGGAACTGTCACTGATGGAAGAGTTCAGGTATTCGGTGATTCGGATCCAATCGTTGTTCAGTATCAGCCTCCTATTGGTTACACAAGTGTGTTTAGAATGATTACTAAAAGGGCTAACAGTGCTGCGTGCAGCTTTATGCCATAGTCTGTGTGTTTTGCGTAGATTCTGTGGCTGTTGTTTTTTTCATAATCAATGAGCAAGTTTTCAAGACTTTTTTACAGTTCGCTTATAGATGCCCTCTTTTTGCCATACCTTTTTATACGAGAATAAGATTGTTCCTTATCCATATCTCGATTCAAAGGTAGGATGAAATTGAGGCATATTAAAAGACATATTAGGCGGAATGTTAAGGCTATTTCTCCGGTTTTGGCTGTCTTGATGATGATTGCCGTCGCTATCGCCGGCTCTTTGGTGGTTTACGCGTGGGTTATGGGTTACATTGGCTTGTCAACCGAAAGGTCAGGACAAGCAATCATGATACAGAGCATAGCCAACGATGGCGACAACTTGCTTGTGTATGTGCAGAATGTTGGTGAAGGCATGGTGCAAATTGACGAGACAAGTTCCCTCTACATAAATAGTATTCTTGTAGACTGTACCATCACCGGTGTGACGGTGTCAGATGGTCTTGCAACGCTGAATCAGGGAGACACTGCAACCCTAACTTACTTGGATGGAGCCGCTCTTCCAGGACAGAAGGTAACCGCAAAAGTGACAACTTTGCTTGGAACCTCCGCAGAAAAGGTTGACTATCCAGCAGGAAGCGCAAAGACAGCGCCTGCTCTGCACCACTTTGAATTTAGCACTATTACTAGTCCACAGACTGCAAATCAAGCTTTCATCATAACTATTACTGCAAAAGACCAATATGATGATACATTTGCAAGCTATACTGGCGCTAACACACTGACTGCTTCAGGCGGAACCATAAGTCTGACTGCAACTGGGGCTTTCTCTAACGGTATCTGGACTGGTGCTTTGAGTGTTTTGGCTGCAAGTCCAAGTGTAACATTGAATACTGCAGCTCAACTTGAGCTCTCCAAAACAGGAACAAGCAACAGTTTTGCGGTTAATGCTGTTCCTTAACCCCAGCATTTTTTGTGTCACAATTTTTTTTACTATATCCTTTTATACACTAACAAGATTGTTAATAACAAGATTGTTCTTTAATCGTAACTGAAATTAAGAAAGGGATGTAAATGAAGCACATTAAGAAGCACATTAGGCGGAATGTTAAGGCTGTTTCTCCGGTTTTGGCTGTCTTGATGATGATTGCCGTTGCCATCGCCGGTTCTTTGGTGGTTTACGCGTGGATTATGGGTTACATTGACTTGTCAACCGAAAGGTCAGGAGAAGCAATCATGATACAGAGCATAGCCAACGATGCGACAGACACTGATTTGGTGGTGTTTGTGCAAAACATTGGGGAGGGTATGGTGCAACTTGAACAACCTACCTGCCTCTACGTTAACGGAGAACTTGTAAACTGCACTATCACCGGTGTGACCGTATCAGATAACTTGGCAACACTAGAGCGGGGAAACACTGCAACCCTAACCTACGTAGAGGGAGCCGCTCTTCCAGGAGAGAAGATTACGGTGAAAGTAACAACGTTGCTTGGCACCTCGGCAGAGGCTCATGAATATCCCGCTGGAAGCGCACGCGCTGCGCCTGCATTAGATCACTTTGCCTTCAGTACTATTGCTAGCCCGCAGGTTTCTGGTGTAGCTTTCAGCATAACGATTGAGGCTCAGGACCAGTACGATGAGCGTTTTGATTACACGAGTACCTGCGATTTGGTTTATTCAGGTGGAACGATAGTCCCACCTGTGACTGGTGCTTTCAATCATGGTGTCTGGACTGGCGATGTGACTGTCACAGGCGCGGCTGAGGATGCAACAATAACAGCAACGGGCACAATTGAAACTCAATATTCGGGAATAAGCAACCAATTCGACGTTGACTCTCCAGTGGTGTTTGTTTCTGCTGGATCTGGTGGAAAGGATATCCCAGCAAGCAGCCCAACCATAAACTTTCCACCAACATATCCTGACGATTTGCTAGATGGTGATTTGATTCTGCTGCAGATTGGCGTAAGAGACACAACAAGCACACCCACCACACCGGCAGGTTTCACTCTATTATATGGACCAGACACTACAGGAACTGGTGCAGGAGATAGGGGAAGACAATGGATCTACTACAAATTCAGTGATGGAACCGAAGCAGGGGCTCTTACAATTACCGTATCTGGAAGTTATGACAATGTGATATCGATCATGTATGCTTTCCGTTATGTTGCACCGTTTCCATTCGCTGAAGATCCAAGCACCACTGCTGGTGATGCCTCTACAATTACTGCGCCGACTGTGGACACTAGCCCAAGGGGACTTGCTTTGGCTTTCATTTATGCCATGGATAACCAAGAAATTCTAGAGTTCGAAGGCGAAACTGGCGGTGACTGGACAGTATTAGGTGATGTAGAGGGTGATGCAAGCAACAGTAATCAGGATACAATCATGACACTTCAAGTAGCAGAAATGCTTGCTGGTGGGACAATTTCTGGTGGCAACGTTGGCAGAGCTGGTGTAGTAGATAATGGCTGGGTTGTCAGAGCGTTTGCGCTTATTCCTAGAGACTAAACTAAGGAAACTGCAACAGTGCTATGCAGGCTCGTGAGAACGAGCAAATCCTTTTCCTTTTTTTGTTTCACTATTCCATTAGCAGCCTCTAAAACAAGACAACACAAACCGCATATTAGGAGACTAATAATACTTCATTGTTGAAAACAATATTTTTTCGGTTTTTCCAAGCAAAAACATGATTTGCTGTCCAAATCCGCCAGCATATTAGGAGCCTAATAACAGTGCTATGTTGAAAACAATATTTTTCTTTGCTAGAAGAATAAAATAAAAAAAGTGAAAAAAGCGGAAAAAGTTAAAGTGTAGCCTAATAAATTAGTCAGAGCACCTTAAGCAAAAGTCATTCAAAACGAGTGGTGTTCATTGACTCATCATTGGGGATATGTAGGAGCGATTACTTCTGCGGTTTTGTTTGGAATAAGTTCAACTCTAAACAAACTAGCATTAGAAAACGTTAACCCTCTAGTCGTTGCTGGAATGATTTACTTTGTTGGCGGCATTCTACTATTTGGAATTCACTTGTCACCATTTCACAAGAAACTTCTCACTTTGTTTGAAACTCCCAAAGAGACTGAAACCAAAATATCAAAGAAAGACTATAGAACACTTGCCCTAGTAATCTTCTGTGGCTCAATAACTGCACCATTACTGCTCTTGTATGGACTTAACGAAACAACAGCAATCAACACTTCTCTGCTCCTCAATACAGAATGCCTATTCACGGTTCTGATTGCCTTTGCCTTCCTAAGAGAGCGTGGAACAAAAAAAGATTACTTTGCAATTCTATTGTTGTTTGTTGGAGTCATATTCATTACAACAAACGGTGAATTTCAGATGCTCACTTTAACCTCAAAAACCACTGGTAACTTGCTGATAGTGGGTGCTTGTCTCTTTTGGGGAATAGACAATAATCTAAGCAAGTTTCTGAGCAAGAAACGAGACATCGTTATGATAACTGGATTAAAATGCTTTATTGGTGGTTCTGTGTTATTGGGCATGTCATTTATTCTTGGAATAGACATCAATGTCACTTTAGCTTCAATCCCCTACATACTAACAGTAGGAGCTTTCAGTATAGCCTTCTCAATCTTGCTATTTCTTTTTGCATTAAGAGAAATTGGTTCAATGCAAACGGGAGTCATCTTTTCAATATCCTCTCTTTTTGGTGCAATTTTTGCTTTCATAATTCTTAAAGAAACCTTTTCTCTTACACAATTTTTTGCCGGAATAGTAATGTTGACAGGAGTCTACATGCTATACCGAAAATAACCTCTCTATCCTCTCAAATTGGTTTCAATTTTCCTGCTACTGTTATACGTGAAAAAGGCGGGCATATGTAGCCTAGCCAAAAAATAGAAGAAACATGTAATTTTATGTTATATCACAAATATGGTAGGTTTCTAACTACCCAGTAAAATCTCTGTCTCTAACATAATTAACTTCTTAAGCAAGAGAAACAGTCTTTTTCCTAGAAAACCAAGAAAGTGGACACAAAAGTTTCAATGAGGGAAGCCGTCAGCATTTAACTGAAGGATGGGGAGCGCACACAAAAGGCAAAATGGGTCGTGGAGACAAGGGTATTCAACCGTTACGAGAGATGTGTGCGCTCAGTTCAGATTCCGAATCTGACGAATAAAACATTTCTGAATTCCACATACATACCCCAACTTCCCAAAACTTCTGGTTCACCTGCCGCGTTTCAGGTCTGAGCACAAAACTAATCCGCCGCGGCTCTGCCATAAGCCGCATTCAGGATGCCGGCACCCTCTCAGGTATGAGTAAAGTATAAAGATGTGTACTTCCCAGTCAAGGTGACGAGGGTTAAAGTTGGCTGCAATGGAAGTAGGAAGAATCTGCGTCAAAACCGTAGGGCGAGAAGCGGGAAAAAAGTGCATAATCGTAGACATAGTGGACAAAAACTTCGTTCTCATCACCGGACCCAGAACTGTTTCCGGCATAAAACGGAGACGCGCCAACATTAATCACCTGGAACTAACTCAAGAAAAAATCGACGTAAACCGAGGCGTAACCGACGAGGAAGTCACCGAAGCACTTAAGGCAGCAGACAAACTGGACGAGATGGCAAAGACAGCGAAGCCCACCCTATCCTAACTCTTTTAACCTATTCTAACCCTTTTTTTCTTTCTGGAGAAAAATCATGCAAAGAATCAACGAACCATGGCAAATCAAACGAACCTTGGTAGTCAAAGCTGAGGAAGAAACCGACATGCGCTTCGGCAACAGACCCGAAGAACGCCCCATAAAAGAGCACATGCGGTTCGGAATAATAAACTTGGACAAGCCAGCTGGACCATCAAGCCACGAGGTCACAGCATGGCTCAAGCGAATCCTCAGCCTTGAAAGCGCCGGTCACGGCGGGACCCTTGAGGCTTAAAACAGCCGGGGAAATCCCAAAGTCACCGGAGTTCTACCCCACGCCATAGAGGACGCTACAAAAATAATTCAGGCTCTTCTGTTGGCGGGCAAGGAGTACGTCTGCGTAATGAGGCTCCATTCTCAGGTTCCACAAAACAAGGTTGAAAAAAGCTTAGACGAATTTCAGGGACCAATCTACCAGCGACCGCCTGTGCGCTCGTCGGTTAAGCGGAGGCTTCGGATAAGAACAATCTACTACAACAACTTCATGGAGATGAACGAACGGAACGTTCTCTTCAAGGTCGGCTGCGAAGCAGGAACATACATACGGAAACTCTGCTACGACATCGGCGAGGCTCTGGGATGCGGCGCCCACATGCAGGAGCTACGCAGAACAAGAGTCGGACCATTCATAGAAGACGAAAGCCTAGTCACCCTACACGACATATCATACCTCTTCAACCAATGGCAAGAAACCAAAGACGAAGCCCTGCTCAGAAAATTCGTCTACCCCATGGAAAAAGCCCTGCAGCTGATGCCCAAAATCAATGTACGAGACTCCGCAGTGGACGCCCTCTGCCACGGAGCCCACCTAACCGCGCCAGGAGTGCTGTCACTGGATTCAGGAATCAAAATCGGCGACACAGTTGCGGTTCTCACCCAAAAAGGAGAAGCAGTAACCATAGCAAAAGCCTTCGTTTCCTCCGAGAAGATGCTGAAGATGGACCACGGCTTTGTAGCCAAGACCCAACGTGTTATGATGCCGCGCGGCATGTACCCTAAGATGTGGCGCAGCAATCAGTGAAAAGCTGTTTCGAAAAGACTAAAAACCTGTTGGACTCTATTCTACTGTTGTGCCGAGGTCTCCTAGAGCAACCATGTTGCGGGAAATCTGGTAGGGAGCAGATTCCAACAAAGGAAGCATAAGCCTGGAACTTCTCCGACTACGGAAAGCCTGTGATCCATTGGGTCGCGAGGGTTCAAATCCCTCCCTCGGCGCCACAACAACATGACTCACTCTAGGGCACCCCGTCCAATTTTAGCAAACTATTTATTAACGTCAATGTAACGTCTACAAAATACATAAAACAGCACTACTTATCAGGTAGTTCTGTTCAACAGATATACAAAATAGATACATTAAAAACACTTCATGACAAAAGAAAGAGTAATCTAGTGATGGCGATGGGCGGAAAGAGAGACCGAATAGAAATCATGGCGGAAATCCTTGGTTCATGTTCCACGCCGAAAACCAAAACACACGTCATGTACGGAACAAACCTGTCATGGAAGATGCTACAACAGTATCTCTCCGAACTACAAAAGCTGGAACTACTGGAAGCCCAAAAAAACTCAACCAGATACGTGACCACCAAGAGAGGACTAGATTTCGTGAAAAAATGGAGAGAACTACAAGCGCTCCTCTAAACCACCCAAAGCATTACATGAAAGAAGTTTAGGTTCTAGGCGGTCTTTTTTGGGCATAACGATAACGTCGCGGCTGCCCCTCTCTGGTCAGCAAACCATCCTTCACCAAATCCACTAGCGCATGGGCAACTGCTGTGCGGTCGTAATGGAAGCCCCTGCGCGCCATCTCGCCGTGAACATCCCCCAGCCCATGTGGAGACGCAAACCAACCCTCTGACCACAGCGTCTGTATGAGGCTTTTGCACGTTTCTGCCCTTGGCGCGGGGAGGGAACGCTCAGGCATGATCATGGGTTCCTTCGAGTACTCTGTTACTGTGGACAGGATTCGTTTCACAGCTTCTTCCAGCTGGTCTTCTTGGCATTCTATCTCGAATTCTAGGTTTCCCACTTTCATTTTCAGGCGGATCGGGGGTTTTGTGGCTTCCGTCATCTTTCTCCCTTATTGTTTATTGTATTGTTCATGATGCACATGCACAACATTTAAATATTGCTGAACCCAAATCACATCCATATTGGTGAATCCTATTGATTGAACAATTACATTATGCAGCAACACCAACATATAACTTTCCACCCCAACTAGAGAACCTGCAGCTCCCCCCAACATTCATGGAACTAAGCCTCAACTCCATGAAAAACATAGAAAGCAACTACCTGCAACCCACCGAAACCCCCATCAACCAACCCCCAACAGAACATATTGAAAACGCAACAACAATTCTGGGAATTCAACACCCCTCAACAATAAAGACAATCCGCCTAGAACACAGCTTAGACGAGAAAACAGTTGTTGCCGTAGACGTTTCAAGCATCAGAATAGGAGAAACCGAAACAGGCGAACTCTGCGCAATAAGGGGAGCAATAGCGTGGAGAGAAAAAAACAGATACAAATACCAACGCATGGGACCCTTCCCCTTCCACATAACAGAACAAAACAAAAAAGAAATCTACAAACTCTTCAGAAACCACAGCTTCGAAACCTCAGAAGCCCCCAGCATCACCAACATACAAGCCAGAATCGGCAACCTGCTTGAACGCTGGCTCCAACTGGGCATCTCCTGCTCAGCATACGACACCATCATTCTATGGGACGGCTCAATGACAGCTGGAATGGCTGACAGCCCAGTGGATGAGATGTCCCGGCTCCTAGAGATCGCCAGAAACCGCCTCAGCGTCGTTTTGGCATTCTCCAAAAACACCACCCTCAGGTTTTCAGGACATAAACTAACCGATTACGCGAAAAAAGCTGAACCCCCGTGCCTCCTTCAAATAAACGGCTTTCCCTTATTTTCAGGTCCCGTCCTACTTCTTGGAGAAGTCTATGTCGCAAAGCTAACTCCTGGAGTGTGCTCTTTCAGGTTAGATATTGACCGAAAGGTTCCGCGAGAACGGGGGATAGAAGCTGTGCAGAGCCTTCTCGGAAGCGACCTGCTTGTTCAAAGCTACCCTGAGACTTTACGTTTGGCTCACATATTCTCAACCTTCACCGCCACCGAGGTAATCGGCATCCAACGGTTCATAGCCCACCAGTATGGACTCAAGATAGTTACAAGACCGAATGTGCGTCGGCTACTTTTTGGGCCATTCGGAAAAGGCGCGGAGGGATAAAAGATGCGGCTCTACAAGAAGGAGGGAAACAGTCTTCAGATTCTCAGCTCTCCAGAAGACGATATGGAGAAAGGCGACTATCTTCTTGTAGAGGACACTAACCTTAACAGAAAATTGATTACGCAGGTAATCGACGTCCAGTTCGCCAGTGTTCCCGGGCTTCTTGAAGAACTTCTCCGCGACTCCACAACCGAGGAGCAGGTTTACGGCGAAAACTTTGATCCCCTAGGCGTCTCATCCCACATAAACCACATTCAGGACTCCCGCATGCTCATCTGCAAGATTCGCGGAACAATAGTGAACGATAAACTGCATGCGAATTCCTCGTGGCTTCCTTGCCGCTCCAAGTCCGGAATCACAAAAATTTCCTTCAATTCTCTGCTTGAGCATGTGGGCGGCAACAACGGTCTTCCAATCAATGTTGGCGAAACCAAGGATGGCTCCCCCCTAAACATCACGGCTCATGATCTTGACGGGAGACTGAACATTATAACTGGAAAGAAGGGAACTGGAAAGTCGCATCTTTCGAAACTGCTTGTTTTGGGTCTTGTTGACTACGGGGCTACGGTTGTGGTTCTGGACCTTAACGGCGAATATGCTGGCTTAGGCTTCTCCGCTAACGGGGGAGGCAACCAGTATAGCGGGAGGGTGCATGTGCTTACCCCCGGAGCCAACTTCAGGGTTTCTTTGTCCCAAACATGGTTAAACGTAATGCTGAAAATTATGATTCACGCTCTTGGTCTGCCGGGAACATCGACCCGAGAGTTCAAGCACATATGGAAATCGCTGAGTCAGCAGGGAAGGTTTACGCTTCAGGACCTTGGAGAAGCTATCAGAAGATGCAGCTGTAACATGCATGTGCGGGATGCCCTTTTCTCCCGTTACCACAGCCTCGCAAATTCAGGGTTTTTCACGGACAACGAAGAGTCAGCAGCAGATTTCGGAAAGCTTTTCGAAAAAACCAAGAAAGACGGGGGAGCCCTAGTCATTAATCTGAAGGACATTTCGTCGGTTGACCGCCAGATTGTTTTGGAGTACACGCTGGGGAATCTTGTGAATCTTCTGAATCAGTGGAAAATCAAATCAGTTTTTCTGTTTGCTGAGGAAGCTCATCTATACCTCAGGGAAACATACTGGGAAGACATCGTCACGCGGATGAGACACTTCGGCTTATTCACCAATTTCGTGACTAACCAACCGGACACAATAAAAGAGAACATCTACCGCCAAGCCGACAGCATATTTCTCTTCAACTTCACCAATGAACGCGACCTCGAAACAGTGTCAAAGGCTGCCAGAGTGGATTCTGAAACCGTGAAATCGATAGCCCAAGAACTTCCGCCCCATCACTGCCTCCTCATCGGAAGAGCCGTGAAAGACTTTCCCGTGATGGTGAAGGTTCGAGCCCTCGACATCAAAACCATGGGACAGACAAGGCTCTTCTTCACAAACCATCTGTGCGATGTACAAGAATTGCAGAAAACATCATAAAAAAAGCAGATTTCAATCTCAAGCCCGAACATATACTCTGGTTTTCTTTCATGTACACATATATACACCCGCGTCACAAGAAATGATAAATGAACGGTCTGAAGTCCTCATTCAGCTAATAGGTTAGGCCGATCAGTTTGAGCTCAAAACAATGGTTAATTTCTAGGCTGAGGTGGATTTTCCTCTGTTTAATAGTCGTTTCTTTAGTGTTGACGATAGTAGCCTATTTGCCGAACAATCCAGAAAACGGGGAGACATATCCAGTAGAACCTTATTTCGGAGTTTCTTTCTGCGGCAACACAACCGCCGAGGCAAAACTGCTGATTGACAGAACCAAAGACTACACGAACCTGTTTGTGCTGCAGTCAGGACCAATAAGCAAGAATGAAACGGCCATAAACATAATCTGTGATTATGCTGTTGACGCTGGATTAGATTTTATCGTGTTTTTTGGATGGTTTGACACCGCTTGTCCATGGCAGATTCCATGGCTCAACTTCGCTAAAGAACGATGGGGCGACAGCTTCTTAGGAGTTTACCTTTTTGATGAACCAGGCGGAATCCAAATCGATAATAACTGGACATACATTTTTAACCACATTAAGGAAGTTGACCCCGCATTTTATCAAACAATAGAAGAGTATATCCAAGAAAGCTTCAACCAGACTGTGACCCGCGATTATGAAGAAGTAAAAGAGCGGTATAATCACTACGTCTCAGTCCATATGCGGCTTGATGAACTGATTGACCGTTCGATTACGTCTTTCACTTCTGATTATGCTCTATACTGGTTTGATTACATCGCAGGCTACGACACAATCTTCGTTGAACTTGGATGGGATCACAACATACAAAAGCACATCGCCCTCTGCAGAGGCGCAGCGAACGTTCAAAAGAAAGATTGGGGAACCATCATAGTGTGGAAGGACCGAGACCCAGAAGACGAAACGAACGGAGTCTATAAGACTGGACCAGAAATGCTCTATGACATGCTCGTTTCATACGAGGCAGGGGCAGACTACATAATTATCTTCAACTACCCTACAGACCCTCCAGGCAACCCCTACGGGATACTAACGGATGGGCACTTTGAGGCAATGCAGCAATTCTGGGATTACATGCAACATCATCCGGAGGATTACGGAAAAACGACGGGTCAAGCTGCCATGGTTCTTCCTGAGAATTACGGGTGGGGTATGCGTCGCCCAGATGATAAAATATGGGGATACTGGGGACCAGATGACCTGTCACCGCAAATCTGGGAGCTCTGCCATGACCTGCTTGACCAATACGGGTTAGCCCTTGACATTGTTTATGACGATCCAGAGTTTCCAATAGCAGATATGTACCAAGAAATCTATTATTGGAATTACACGGGATAGATCAAACTAAACGATAGTAGATCGCAACAAACAGCAACAGCCAAAAGTTTCTTCCACAATTATTAGAGATTGAGGAAAAGTTTTGAAGCGCAACCGCACAAAAACTCTAAGAGGCAGAGTTGCCCGAGAAGCCGCCCTCCTACTCTACACATCCCAAGAAAAGGAGTATAAGCAAGCCAAAAAAAGAGCTGCAGAAACGTTGGGGGTTCGAGTTCTTCCCAGTAACCTCGAGGTTGCAGAGGAACTTGACAGAATCGCCGAAGAGAGAGAAGGCGCCTCCAGAAAGGAACTGCTTCTGCGAATGCGAAGAGAAGCCAGAGAAATAATGGAGATACTTGAAGAGTTTAATCCGCGTCTTGTGGGGAGCGTTTGGAGGGGAACAGCCCGCCAAAACAGCGAC
>Ga0209427_10004203_pt1 | contig 16676 bp, 18 predicted proteins | sample DeeMarSWOR136_30_FD_187465 | JGI IMG/M metagenome (GOLD analysis project Ga0209427, IMG submission 187465) | Marine sediment microbial communities from White Oak River estuary, North Carolina - WOR-1-36_30 (SPAdes) (version 2) | ecosystem: Environmental > Aquatic > Marine > Intertidal zone >...
ACGGCGAGGTTCAGGCCCCTGAACTCCTGGGTCTCCCTCACCTCGGGCTTGAGGAGCAGGTGGAGGTTGGAGGCGTCTACGTCGCAGTCGGCGAAGACAGCGTCAGAGGACAAGACAGCGAAGGACGCCGTTAACGTAGTCTTACCCGTGCCGCCCTTTCCGCTCAGGATCGTCATCTTCTTCATTCGGCGACGGCCTCCTCGATCCTATCTGCTAGCTCCCGGAACCGCTGCCTCCACTTGGGCATCTCATCAACGAAGGGTATCCCCCGAGAGTACAGCTCGGCGATCCCCCTGTCGAAGGGAATCTCCATGAGTACCGAGATACCCTCCCCCTCGCAGAACTCGTAGACCCCCATGTCCCCGATCCCAGCGAAGTTGACGACGACACCCATGGGTACGCCCAGACCCCTCACCACCTCGACGGCCACCTGGAGGTCGTGTAGGCCGAAGGGGGTGGGCTCAGTCACCAAGATGCAGAAGTCGGCGCCATGAACGGTCTCCACGACTGGGCAGGCTGAGCCCGGAGGCGCGTCGAGGATTATAGTGCCCTCCCCCCTCGCCTCCCTCTTCACGGCCGCGATGACCGGGACGGAGAGCGGCTCACCCACGTTTATCTCTCCGTAGACGAGGTCGATATCACCAGCGGATCCCCGGAGGATCCTGCCGATCTCCCTCGGCTCTTCCACTATCGCCTCCCTGGGGCAGACGATGCTGCAGCCGCCGCAGCTGTGGCAGAGCTCCGGGAAGACCATGGCGGTCTCACCCACCACGAAGAGGGCGTTGAACTGGCAGAACCTGGAGCACTCGCCACAGTGGTCGCATCTGTCCTCTAGTATTCTGGGGACGAGGAGCTCGACCGGTGACTCGCCATGGAGCTGGGGCCTGAGCAGGATGTGGGCGTTGGGCTCCTCGACATCGCAGTCCAGGAGCTGAGCTCCTCCCAGTGAGAGGGCTAGGTTGACCGCCACGGAGGTCTTCCCAGTGCCCCCCTTACCGCTCGCTACGGCTACTATCAAGTCCCGCACTACGTCTCTAGTGGTCGTGGGCGTGGAGGCAGCCCTCGGTGAGCTCCGTGAGCTCTCCCCGTGCGAAGAGATCCACGTTCTCGGAGGTGGTCTGAGCCTGCGCCTGCAGCACGGCTATTCCCATCTGCTGGAACATGTTTATCGCCCTCATCCCCATGCCGGGGCTTATCACGGCGTGGGGCTCGAGGCGGGCGATCCTCTCCGGCGGATAGCCGACTCCCCCGAAGTGCTCGCTGTCGTTGGGGACCACGCCCCTCTTGACGACCTTTCCTCCCTCCATGTGGAACCATGCGAAGTAGGGGGCCCTGCCGAAGTGGGCGGAGATCACCTCTCCTCCATCATCCAGAACGGGTATCACTATCTTCATCACTTTCACCTCACGAGTCTTGTTCAAGACGCTTGACCTCTCGGGGGGCCTCCTCTCCCCCTCCCCTGTCCTCGTCCCATGCCTCCGCCTCTTCCGCCTGTCCCGAAGTGGCCTCCCACAGTGGGGCTACTCGCTGCATCCAGTTCGCCCCGCTTGAAGCGCTCAACAGCCTCCGCTGCGGTGCCAGAGACACCGGTCAGCACGCTGATGCCCGAGGCGGAGAGGGCACTATATGCATTGGGGCCCACGTTGCCGGTCAGGACCGCCTTGACGCCCAGGGAGGCGACCAGCTGCGCGGCCTGGATTCCGGCCCCGTGGGCTGAGCCGACTCCCCCGTTGGGGACGGCCTCCACTGCCTTTGTCTCAATGTCCACTACGAGGAAGTAGGGGCACCTCCCGAAGCGGGGGTCGACCATCACCGAGAGGTCCTGTCCAGATGCTGATACTGCTACCTTCATCTCATCTCTTCTCCGTGAATCTCTCAATCTTCTCGACGATTGCCCGGAAGGCCTTGGCGGCTGGCGTGTCGGGCTGGGCATTTATGAATGGTGTCCCGGCGTCCATGTCGGTGGATATACGAGGGTCAAGGGGTATCGAGCCCAGGAAGGGGGCACCCATTTCGCTGGAGATGGCCTCCCCGCCTCCTGAGCCGAAGACGTCGATCCTCTCACCGCAGTAGGGGCAGACGACTCCGCTCATGTTCTCGACGATGCCTATGATGGGCACTCCCATCTTCCTGGCGAAGGTGACCGCCTTCTTCACCACGTCCTGGGAGACCTCGCTGGGTATGGTGACTATTATCACTCCGTCCATCTCCGGGAGCAGCTGAAGAACGCTGAGGGACTCATCCCCCGTCCCGGGTGGGAGGTCGATCAGCAGGTACTCCAGGTCCCCCCAGGCTATCTCTGATAGGAACTGGCGGATTGCCCCCATCTTGAGGGGCCCCCTCCATATCACCGGTGCGTCGTCGGAGGGGAGCAGGAATCCCATGGAGACCACCCTGACGTTCAGGGGGCCTATAGCCGGGAATATCCCGGGCGGGCCGCTCTGAAGCTGGGTGCCCTTAAGCCCTAGCATCTTGGGGACGCAGGGGCCGTGGATGTCAGCGTCTAGGACGCCCACCTTTCCAAAACGCCCCTTCATTGCGAGGGCAACGGCCAGGTTGACGGTTACTAAGCTCTTACCCACGCCTCCCTTCCCGCTGATCACAGCAATCTTGTGCTTCACCTTGTCCATTCGGGTTCTCAGCAGCCTATCCCTGTCTCCCTCATGGGCTCCGGTTTCGCCTGTCTCTTGCGCCTGTGTGTCGCCTTTCAAGGAACCACCATTTTAGTCTAGCTTAAATCTGTTTATGATGGGGGAACGAGCATAAAACAGTTACTGAGGCTCCACTACTTTGGCTTCGCCTCGGGAGGGGAGGGCTCCTCGCTCTCGATGGTCTCCAGAAGCTTGAGCATCACGTCGGTCTGAGAGACAACGCCGACGAGCCTCATCCTCTCCTCGTCCTCAACGACCCAGACGCAGTCCTTGTCTCCGTGCATGAGGATCGGGAGGAGGTCGGCCAGTGTGTCCCCGAGCCTGACGTACTGGGGGAAGTCCATCCTGAGGTGTCCTATCGTCAGGTCCCTCTTGCTCGCCGGGATTGTTAGAATGTCCTCCAAGGTGACTACGCCGACCAGCCTGTTCCTCCTGATCACGGGGTACTCCCTGAACCGGCTCTTCCTCGCCTCCTTGATGGCCCTGGATACCCTCATGCCCTCGGGGAGGACGAGGGGCTCACTCCACATGAACTCCTCCACCCTCACCTCCCTCAGCCTGTGGAGGTTCTCACCCTTCTCAACGATGTGATAGAGGACGTGAACCGCCTCCTCCTCCTCGATGAGTTCATCCAAGGGCTGAACGTGCTCGTAGAAGGAGACGTCCTGGGAGACGAAGTAGCTCGTCGCCGCCGAGACCAGGGCGAAGATAAGGGAGCTAGGGCCCGCCGTCTCCGCTACGAAGGCGACGCTGGTGAGGAGCGTGTTGTTGGCGGCCGCCAAGGTGGAGGCCATCGATGCCACGATGAGGAAGGTGCCTCCGCTGTCTGGGACGAGTGTCGTGTAGAGGGCGCCGAGGCCCGCACCCACGAAGAGCGTGGGAACGAAGACTCCCCCGCTCCCACCGGAGTTGAGGGTGACGCAGGTGGCCACCATCTTGAGCACGACGAGCAGCAGGATGCGCCCGACGCTGAAGCCCAGCACGCCCCCTCCAACGAAGGCCTGGATGGTCTCGTATCCGACGCCTAGCACGTCGGGGACGAAGAAGCCGATGACGCCCACGAGGAAGCCACCGATGACGGGGTACCAGAGCTTGTTGAGGCCCAGGCGGCCCTTCAACTTTCCCATGCCCTCGTAGAGCTTGACGAACACGGCGCCCACGGCGGCTGTCAGGATCCCGATCAGGAAGGCGTGGACGAGAAGCATGGGCTCGGGCACCCAGTCGCCGGGAAGCAGGGGGAAGAGCCTCTCTATGCCGAGGAACCTGACCGACATAAGGTAGGCGGAGATGGAGGCCAGGGTCGCCGGTATGAAGGCCTCCCTGGAGAGGTCCCTCTGGAAAGGTATCTCCAGGGCGAACATGATGCCCGTGAGGGGCGCCTTGAAGATGGCGGAGACTCCCGCCGCCGCGCCGCTCAGGAGGAAGATCCTCAGGTCGTCGTGGCCCAGTCCCAGCCTCTGCCCCAGCAGCGACCCTATGCCTCCGCCCAGGAGGAGGCTGGGGCCCTCGAACCCTGCGCTCCCGCCGAAGCCCACGGTGACCGCCGCCCCAAGGGGCTCGAAGACTGTGTCCTTCAGCGTCATCCGGCCCCCCTCGTAGTGGTACGCCTCCAGGAGCCTGTGGGAGCCCCCGCCCGAGGCCTTCGTCGTGGAGAACTGGTCGACGAGGACAAAGGCCGCCGGTATCCCCATCGTGGGCAGCAGGAGGATGAAGTACCTATTCACGTGGAGCAGGATGTCCACGTAGTGGGCGTAGAACTCGTAGAGGAGGTGGATGCCCAGAGTGGCCGCGCCTATCGCCAGACCCATCCCGATGGAGACCACCGCCAGCCTGATGTAGTCGTTGATCAGGTCGGTTCTAACGTAGTAGTTCTTCCATCTCACCTTGACAACCACCCTAACCGCAGCACAACGAGGCTGATATCCCCCAAGCTTTAAACTTATCCGAGGGCGAAGCGTACAGATTAGTCAGAAGCCCATACAAGGAACGCTAGGAGTGATGCCATGGACGCGGCTCACCTCGCCGAGAGAATCCGTGTGACTGCCGGAGGCAAGAAGGAGGAGGCAAGGGCAGCCGTGGCATTGATCTTCAGGGAGCACGAGGGGACACTGCAGCTTCTCCTGGTGAAGAGGGCCATCGTCGAGGGGGACCCCTGGTCCGGAGACATGGCCTTCCCCGGGGGGAAGAGGATGAAGGAGGACCACTCCATCATGGACACCGTGGTGAGGGAAGTCCAGGAGGAGACGGGCATAGACCTCAGGGCCTGCCGCCACCTGGGCTCGATGGGGACCGTCTACTCGACGGTCAGGCCGACTCTGGGCGTGCTCCCCCTGGCGTTCCTCAGGGAATCCGACTCCGAGATAAGGATGAACGAGGAGCTCGTCTCATACCAGTGGGTGGATCTGAAGAGGCTTCAGGCGTCCCGGGGGTGGGCGACGGTGAAGGACCGCGACGTACTAGCCTATTTGATCGCCGGCGAGGTGGTCTGGGGCCTCACCTACAGAATAATTGAGAGGCTCCTGGAGATCATAGGGCAGGGCTAGGTCAGGATGTCGAGGAGGGCTCTGGCTACGTCCCCAGGTCTCTCCCCGACCTTGACGCCGGCGTTTTTCAGGGCCTCCATCTTGCTCTGAGCTGTGCCCGCGCTCCCCTGAATGATCGCCCCGGCGTGGCCCATCCGCTTCCCAGGGACGGCGGCCCTACCTGCGATGTAGGCGGCCACGGGCTTGGTGAAGCCGCCGCCTTCTATGAACTCGGCGGCCCTCTCCTCAGCGTCGCCCCCGATCTCCCCTATGAGGGCTACCGCCTCCGTCTCCGGGTCCTCCTCGAACCAGCTGAGGACGTCCACGTAGTCGAGGCCCACCACGGGGTCCCCGCCGAGCCCCACGCAGGTGGACTGGCCGAGGCCCCCCCTGGTGATGTGGGCCGCGATCTCGTAGAACAGGGTGCCGCTCCTAGAGACGACGCCGATGGAGCCCTCCCTGAAGACCTGGGCCGGCATGATGCCCATCTTGGACTCCCCAGACTTGATCAGCCCGGGCGTGTTGGGGCCAACGATCGTCGTTCCCTTCCTGCGCGCGAGGGCCACGAGCTCCATGGAGTCCCTGATCGGGATGTGCTCGGTGATGACGACGACGGGGTCCAGGCCGGCGCTCACCGCCTCCTTCGCTGCGAAGACGGCGGACCTGGCTGGAACGAATACGATGGAGGCGTCGGCCTCGTGCTCCGCCATCGCGTCAACGACCGTGTCGTAGACTGGGACTCCCTCCACCTCCTTACCCGCCCTGCCCGGGACCACCCCAGCGACTACCCTGGTGCCGTAGTCCAGCATCAGCCCCGTGTGGAAGCTCCCCTGAGTTCCGGTTATTCCCTGGACGATGACCCTCGTGTCCGCGTCGATGAACCTGACCATCCTAGGAAGCCTCCGCCTGGGCGACGACCGTCCTAGCCGCCTCCTCCATCGTGTCCAGAGTGTCTATCCCGGCCTCAGCGAGGAGCCTCCTCCCCTCCTCCTCGTTGGTGCCCATCAGCCTCACCACAATCGGGATCCCGGCCCCCGTCTCGCCCCTCGCCTCGACTATCCCCCTGGCCGTCTCGTCGCACCTGGTGATGCCGCCGAGGATGTTGACGAAGAGGGCCCTCATCCTCGGATCGGAGAGCACGAACTCGACGCCCCTCGCTATGCTCTCGGCCGAGGCGCCTCCCCCCAGGTCGAGGAAGTTTGCCGGCCTCCCCCCCTGGAGGGTGACCGTGTCCAGGGTCGCCATGGTGAGCCCCGCGCCGTTGCCGATGATGCCTATGTCCCCATCGAGCTCGACGTAGGTCAGCCCCAGCCGGCGGGCCTTCAGCTCCCTGGGCGTAAGCTCAGCCCCCTCGGCTTCCCTCGACCTCTCCGCCAGCTCGGGGTGCCTGAAGAGGGCGTTGTCGTCGATGTTGAGCCGGGCGTCGGCAGCCACGAAGCCCCCCGCCACGTAGGCCAGCGGGTTGATCTCCGTGAGCTCTGCGTCCGTCTCGTAGGCCACCCTGTAGAGCCTGAGGAGCACGTCGCTCAGCCCCTCGGCGTCCCTCCCACTGTAGCCGACCCCCTCAGCGATGGATCGAGCCTCCGCCTCAGAGAGGCCGGAGAGGGGATCCACGACGTGGCGGACGATCTTCTCCGGCGCCCTGGCTGCGACCTCCTCTATGTTGACGCCCCCCTCAGAGGAGGCCAGGACGACGTAGGACCTGCTCCTCCTGTCGACCGCGACCCCGGCGTAGATCTCGTCCTCAATGGCTAGCTTCTCCTCGACGAGGACATTTCGGACCTCCAGGTCCCTGATCGTAGTTCCTAGGAGGGCTCTCGCCACCGCCGCGGCCTCCTCCGGCGTGTCCGCGAACCTGATGCCCCCCGCCTTCCCTCTGCCGCCGAAGAGGAGCTGGGACTTGACAGCGACGGGCCCACCGATCTCCTCGGCTACCCTGGCGGCCTCATCTGGGGTGCTTGCCACGCCGCCCCTCGGTGTGGGTATGCCGTGCCTCCTGAAGAACTGCTTGGCCTCGTACTCGAAGAGCTTCACCCATCCTCGCCTCGGTCCATCGTTTCGAGGATCGTTTGGTGCTGAATAAAAATGCAGCGAATCCGCTGCTGGGGGGGTTCAGGATCCTATCCTAGAAGTCCCCTCTGGACCTCCAGGAGGCGGTCTATGTCTTCCTCTGTGTTGAAGAAGTTGGTGGAGACCCTGATTCCGCCGACGCCCCCGGAGTACCTGAGGGCGACTATCACTCCCTCATCCTGCAGCTTCCTGTGTATCCTCTGGTTGAGCTCGTGACTGCCCGTGGTGTAGGTCACGAGGCCCCCCCTCCTCTCGGGCTCATGGGGGGTGTTGACCTTGACTCCCTGATCTCTCAGGCCGTCCATGAGGTAGCCGCTCAGCCTCAGGCACCTCTCCTCCCTCTGCCTCCCTCCCACCTCGTTGAAGTACTCAAGGGAGGCGTGGAAGGCCCAGAGCGCCTCCTCCGAGACGCAGCCCCTGTAGAACTTTTCCGCCGTCTTGAAGAGAGGCTTGTCGTATGAGGCTATGTTGTCGGAGCTCGGGTGGGCCCAGGGCGGGGAGCCCCTGAAGGCCTCCTCCACGGCGTGGTAGAACCTGAAGGTGGGCTCGAAGCCCTCTATCAGGTCCCTCCTGATGTAGAATATGCCGGCCATCGGGGGGCTGCAGAGCCACTTCCCGCTGCCCACGAAGAGGAAGTCCACGTCGTCAGAGTGGACGTCGACGTCCACTGGACCCACGGCCTGGTAGGCGTCGTCGACCACCAGCGCCCCGTGCTCGTGGGCCACCTCAGAGACGGCTCTCACATCGTATCTCACCCCGCTCGTCCACTCGATGTGGCTCAGGGAGACGACCCGGGTCCTGTCGTCGACGGCCTTCTCGAAGTCCTCGAGCTCTACCACGCCATCCCTGTTCGCTATCCTCCTGACCTCGACACCCCTCTCCCTGAGGGGAAGCCAGACGAAGACGTTGGAGGGGTAGCCCAGGTCGGTGACGACGACGTTCTCCCCCCTCTCGAACTCGAGCATGCTGGCGACCATGTTGAAGCCCTGGGTCACCCGGGAGCACCAGGTCACCTCGTCCTCGTTGGCGTGGAGGAGCCTCGCAGCCTCCCCCTTGGCGTCCGGGGCCCTGGCGTTGGGGTCCTCGTTCATGCGGAAGGACCAGAAGTCCTGCACCGCCTCCCAGACCCTCATCATGGCTGGGCCGTGGGCGGCGCTATTCAGGTAGGTCTTGTACCTGAGGACGGGGAACTCCGCCCTGACCATCTCGATGTCCATGTCGATGTCCATCTCGGAACCCTTCCCATGGGATAGGCTTCACCCACTCTTAAAGCAGTATGATCTACTGAACGCGACCGAGACGCACCTGCGGGTAGCACCAGCGTTGACAAGGCCATCTTTAATCTAGGCGGAGGATCTCAAGTATCCTAGGTGTTCGACGTGGCCGAAAGCGAGGGAGTTACAGGCCGTTTCGTGGTCCAGGAGCACGACGCCAGCCACCTCCACTGGGACTTCAGGCTGGAGATGGACGGCGTCCTGAAGAGCTGGGCGGTACCCAAGACGCCCCCGACGAAGCCAGGGGTGAGGAGGCTGGCGGTGGCCGTGGAGGACCACGACCTCGACTACATCGACTTCGAGGGCGTGATCCCGGAGGGCGAGTACGGCGCAGGCACCGTGGAGATCTGGGACAGGGGCACCTACACTCTGGAGAGCCGCAAGCCAGACAAGATCGTCTTCGAGCTCAACGGAGAGAAGATGAAGGGCCGATACACCCTGGTCCACTTCACCGACAAGGAGAAGAACTGGCTGCTCTTCAAGACGAAGGGACCCTGACCTAGACAAAAAAAGAAAAAACTAGAGTTTGTCAGCCCTCGACAGGGCTCACGCTCAACCGAGGATCGCCTTCAGGTCCGCCTCGGGCGTCGTTATGGGCATGATGTTGAACTTCTCGACCAGCACCTTGAGGACGTTGGGGGTGATGAAGGCGGGAAGGCTTGGCCCCAGCCGGATGTCCCTGATACCCAGGTGGAGAAGAGTCAGAAGTATGGCGACTGCCTTCTGCTCGTACCAGGAGAGGACGAGGCTGAGGGGCAGCTCGTTCACGCCGACTCCGAAGGCCTCGGAGAGGGCCAGCGCGATCTGGACGGCCGAGTAGGCGTCGTTGCACTGGCCGACGTCCAGCAGCCTCGGGATGCCGCCTATGTCGCCCAGCTCCCTGTCGAAGAACCTGAACTTGCCGCAGGCGAGGGTGAGGACGACGGTGTCCCTGGGCGCCTTCTCAACGAACTCAGTGTAGTAGTTGCGGCCCGCCTTGGCCCCGTCGCAGCCCCCGACCAGGAAGAAGTGGCGGATCTTGCCCGCCTTGACGGCCTCGATCACCTTGTCGGCGACGCCCAGCACCGCGTTCCTGGCGAAGCCAACCATAACCGTCTTCCCCAGGTCGTCCTCGGTGAAGCCCGGCATCTCCAGGGCCTTCTCCACGACGGGCGTGAAGTCCTTGTCGGATATGTGCCTCACCCCCGGCCAGCCCACCATCCCGGTGGTGAATATGTTGTCCCTGTAAGAGTCACTCGGCTTCTGGATGCAGTTGGTCGTCATCAGAATCGCCCCGGGGAACTCCGCGAACTCCCTGATCTGGTTCTGCCAGGCGGTGCCGTAGTGGCCGTAGAAGTGGGGGTACGCCTTCAGCCGGGGGTATCCGTGGGTGGGCAGCATCTCCCCGTGGGTGTAGACGTGTATCCCCCTGCCCTGGGTCTGCTTCAGCACGAGCTCCAGGTCCCTGAGGTCGTGGCCGCTCACCAGGATCGCCTTGCCCTTCCTGTGGCCGAGGGGGACCTCGGTGGGCGCGGGTTGGCCGTATGTCTCCGTGTTGGCCCTGTCCAGCAGCTCCATCGCCTTGAGGTTTGCCTCTCCGCACCTCAGGACGAGGGCCGTGAGCTCCTCGGCGCCGAGGGAGTCGTCCAGGGTGGCGGCAAGCCCCTCGTGGATGAACTCGGGGATCTCGTCGTTCTCGTACCCCAAGACGTAGGCGTGGTCCGCGTAGGCGGCGGTCCCCTTGATGCCGTAGGTGAGGATCTGCCGGAGCGATAGGATGTCGGGGTGGAGGGCGGGGTTCGACTTGACGCCGACCTTCTCTCCCTGCCGGATGAGCCTCTCCACTGTGGCCTCGGGTATGAAGGCCGTTGGGCCCTCCCTCTTGACGATGACTCCCCCCTCCTCCATCCTCTTGACAAGCTCCTCCCTGTGGTCGACGGCCACCCCGATGAGCTCTACGAACCTCTCGGGGTCGAAGTTGACGTTCGTGAGTGTCGCGAAGGTCGCCTCGCACGTGAACCTATTGACCTCTCTGGCGTCGATGCCTCTCATCCTCGCCTCGACGGCGACCTTCGAGAGGCCCTTCAGGGCGTAGATGAGGAGGTCCTGGAGGGCTGCCACCTCCGGACTCTTGCCACAGACGCCGAACTTTGTGCAGCCGGTCCCGCTGGCCGTCTGCTCGCATTGGAAACAGAACATTTCTATCACCTGAAAATTACTTCATATGAAGGAAAGTTCATATGTTTATAAACTTTCCCCCTCTATCATCGGCAACGTTTATATACATATGAGAAGCCATTCATATGAAAAAAAATTCATATGTGGTCTGGAGCATGAAGAAGGGATTGAGCGAAACCTGCTACAGGTTCTTCTCCATACTGGGCAACCCGACGAGGCTGGCCATCCTGGAGGCCCTCGGCGGGGGACCGATGAACGTCACCCAGCTGGCAGAGGCCCTCAGGCAGGAGCAGAGCATGATCTCCCACAACCTGAGACCCCTCGTCCACTGCAGGTTCGTCCAAGCCGAGAGGCAGGGAAAGGAGAGGATCTACACCCTGAACGGCGAGACCGTCGACGCCCTCCTCAGCGTCGTCGAGAACCACGCCAAGAAATACTGCCCCACGGGCGGCAGGTGCACATTGAGTGAGGGATGAGATGACTGTCAGGAACATTGTCGAGATAGACGAGGAGCTCTGCGACGGCTGCGGCCAGTGCGTCCCCGGCTGCGCCGAGGGAGCCCTCAAAATAGTCGAAGGCAAGGCCAGGCTGGTCAGAGACCAGTACTGCGACGGCCTGGGCGCCTGCCTAGGCCACTGCCCCCGGGGAGCCATCAGTGTGATCCAGAGGGAAGCTCCCCCCTTCGACGAGGAGGCTGTCCACGAGCACCTCTCAAAGGCAAAAGCGGGGGAGGAGAGCCTGGCCTGCGGATGCCACTCGTCTACCGTCCGGAGCCTGGAGCCTGAGAAGGTTCAGCCCAACAGGGCGGAGTCGACGCTAGGGAACTGGCCAGTCCAGCTCAACCTGGTCCCATTGGAGGCCCCCTTCTTCGACGGCGCCGACATCCTGGTCATGGCCGACTGCGTAGCCGTGGCCTATCCCAGACTGCACGCTGAATTACTTCCGGGTCGAGCCGTGGTCATGGGCTGCCCCAAGTTCGACGACGCCAGGCGCTACGCCGATAAACTGGGGGAGATCATCCGCAGGAACGACGTCAGGAGAGTCACAGTCGTCCACATGGAGGTTCCCTGCTGCTCCGGGCTCAACCAGATCGCCGAGAGCGCCGTGGAGGACTCGGGGAGGGATGTCCCCGTCAGCCGAAGCGTAATAAGCGTCAGGGGTAACCCGCTGTGAGCATCAGGCGGCGACCTACCCCCACGAGTGCCGAGGCCTGCCCCGGCATCAGGGACCTCCTGAGGCCCACCATGAGGTACGTCAAGTGCCAGGCCTGCGGCGGTTCCGTTGAGATCTGGAGCGACGAGGACACGGGCGTCTGCCTCGACTGCGGTGCCGAATGGGCCCCTCCCGACAGGGAGGCCTCGTGCCTAGAGTACTGCGAGTACGCCGACAAGTGCAGGGAGATAATCAGGGCCGCGCAGCAGAGAAGATAGACCTCCTATATAGGCCCCTTTGTTGGGCCCTACGGGACTCATGCAATCAACTTTTATTGGGGTTGCCAATATGTCTAGAGTAACAATTCTGGTGATTTGATGAGCAAACCCATATGGATCGTGCGAGACTACGCCGCCTGCAGCGGCTGCCGGCGCTGCGAGCTCGCGTGCAGCATTCACCACGAGGACTGGATGTGGCCCGAGGCGAGCAGAATAAGGGTGTTCATGCCCTACCCGGGACTGGAGGTCCCCCACTTCTGCGCCCAGTGCGACGACTACCCCTGCGTCGAGAGCTGCCCCACCGACGCCCTCTCCGTGGACGAGGAGACGACGGCGGTGCTCGTCGACGAGGAGAAGTGCATCAGCTGCGGAAAATGCATAGACGCCTGCCCGGGCAAGGTGCCCTTCCTCCACCCGGAGACCAACAAGGTTGTTATCTGTGACCTCTGCGAAGGAGACCCCGAGTGCGTCAAGGTCTGCAGGGAGGCGGGCTACAACGCCCTGGAGAAGGTGGAGGAGAAGCCCAACGTCCACAGGAAGCTCTTCGCGATGGAGCCCATCATCGTCGCGAAGGACCTGGCGGTGAACATGCTGGGGGAGAAGGGAGAGGAGGTCGTCTAGGATGCCGGGCGGATACGCAGGCAAGTTCCTAGAGGTCGACCTCACCAGGGAGAAGGTCGAGGACGTCACCTTCCCCGACGAGATGCTGGAGGCCTACTTCGGCGGCAGGGGACTCGCCGCCAAGATCCTCTGGGACAGGTTAGGCGACGGCTGGTCCAAGCTCGACCCCCTTAGCCCCGAGAACATTTTCATGGCCTTCACGGGCCCCATGACCGCCATCTACCCCGGCGCCAGGATCTGCTGCTCCGGGAAGAGCCCAATTAGCAACGGTACCGTTGGCTCCACGGCGAGCACTGAGTTCGCCTCGGAGCTCAAGATGGCGGGCTACGACGGCGTCATAGTCACGGGGAAGGCGAGCAGCCCGGTCTACATACTAGTGACCGACGAGGGCGGCGAGATAGTGGACGCCAGCCACCTCTGGGGCAAGATAGGCACTGAGACGATCAAGGCCCTCAACAGAGAGGTCACCGCCGAGCTCACCAAGCGGAAGTCCAACATCGGCCTCTGGAGGGAGCCCGGCATGATCTACGTCGGTCCCGCAGGGGAGAACATGGTCCGCAACGCGGCCGTGATGACAAAGCTCTGCCACGCGGCGGGCTATGGCGGCTACGGCTCCCTCATGGGCTCCAAGAACCTGAAAGCGATAGTCGCCAAGGGAAGGGGCAAGATCCCGGAGGTGGACGCCCCGGAGGCTGTGAAGCTCATGTGGGCGAAGGTGCACGAGCACCTCATCAAGCCCCGGAGCATGCGTCGATGGGGCACGGGCTACGCCGGCTACGCGGTCGGCGCCGACACGAGCTCCGAGCCGGTCCGCAACTGGCAGGAGGAGTGGCACGATGAGAGAAGCTTCGGCGGACCTAGGTTTGAGAACAAATTCTGGGTGAAGAAGAGGTGGGCTGACTTCAATTGTACCACCAACTGCATGAAGCTGAGCTGCATCAAGACGGGCCGCTGGAAGGGGGACATCACCGACATGCCCGACTACGAGCTACAGGCTTATTGCGGGACCAACTTCGGTATCTTCGACCCCGAGGACAACATCCACATGAGCGCCCTCGCAGATGAGCTAGGCCACTCGGGCATCAACGGCCCCAACACGATGGCCTTCGCGGCTGAGCTCTACCAGAGGGGAATCCTCACAGAGGAGGACGTGGGCTTCAAGCTAGAGTGGGGAGACGCCGAGGCCTTCACCAAGCTGGCCTGGCTCATGGCCAAGCGCAAGGGCATCGGGGACATCCTAGCAGAGGGCACCCTGAGGGCTGCGAAGAAGATTAGCGAGATGAAAGGCGTCGACTGCGTCAAATACGTCGTCCACGTGAAGGGCATCGAGATAGGCGCCCACGGCACAAGGAGTGACGCCGACTACACTCACGACATCAGCTACGCCGCGAACGTCCAGGGGGGAGACCACACCTCGGTGGCTGTCGACGGTTACTCCGAGCTCTCTGCTGCCGTCTTCACAGACTCCGCAGTCATCTGCAACTTCTGCTTCTACGGCGTGCCACAGGAGCTCGTCTTCGACATGGCCAAGGGCATAACGGGCTTCCCCATCAACAGGGAGATCTGGAGGACGGTGCAGGGCCCGAGGATAGTCACCCTCCAGAGGGCGCTCCTGCTCATGGGTGGCCCCGACATCGTCTGGGAGCCCATCGAGGACGACGACAACCCGCCCAGGTTCTACGAGCCCCTGCCCAGCGGACCCTACAAGGGCCAGACCACGGACAAGGAGCTCGTGGTGGAGAAGAGGGCGGCCTACTTCGACACCTTGGGTTGGGATGAGAGGGGGATCCCCAAGAAGGAGGCCCTCGACAGGCTCCGCCTGGGCGACCTCGAGCCCTCCATGAAGAAGCTGAGGAAGTAAACCTCACCTTTCCCCATTCTTTTAGACATTTCTGAGCTATTCACCTCAGGCTTTCCTATAAAAAGGACGATCAAAATTCTACGCAGAAGCGTCGCAAACTGGACAACCATTTATTTCCCACCCGTCAACACTCTACTGCGATGAGGGTCAGCGTCCGCGTCTTCGGCGACCTTGTGCCCGTACTAGGGAGGAGGCACAGCCTTGAGCTGGATGAGGGCGCCACGGTGGGAGCCCTCGCCGGAAGGATCGCAGAGGGCGCCGGGCTGAGGCGCCAAGGCTACCTGGGCCACTACAGGGTGAGCGGGGGGGACCTGGCGATCCTGGTGAACGGCAGGAACATCGACCTCCTGGAAGGCCCCGGAACCGTGCTGAGGGACGGGGACGAGGTCGTGATACTCCCGCCCGCCGCGGGCGGCTGAGCCGTTCTGCAGGTTCGTGCATTTCGACAGTAAAACGCTTATTTTCAGTTCGTTCCTTCAATTATGGTGTTCAATTTGAAGGGATGGAACGGTCGGTTCCTGAGAGTCGACCTCACGAAGGGCAAGACCGCCGTGCAGGACTATTCCGAGGACCTGGCTAGGAGGTTCGTGGGCGGCAGGGGCTTCGCCGTCAAGCTCCTCTGGGACGAGCTGAAGCTGGGCACAGATCCCCTCAGCCCGGACAACATGTTAATATACGCCGTGGGCCCAGTGACGGGATTCGTCATACCCAATAGCGGTAAGATAGTCGTCGCCTCCAAGAGCCCCCTCACAGGTGGATACGGCGACGGAAACCTGGGCACCCAAGCATCACCCAACCTCCGTAAATCTGGCCTCGACGCCGTCGTAGTCACGGGCAAGGCGAAGAAGCCAAGCTACCTACTCATAGAGGACGACAAACATGAGATTAGGGACGCCGGCCACCTCTGGGGACTCGATTCCTATAAGGCAGAGGCGAGGCTCAAGGAGGAGCACGGCAGGGCCTCGGGTGCACTCCTCATCGGCCCAGCGGGGGAGAACCTCTCCAGGATAGCCACCGTTGTCTCCCAGGAGGGACGGGCCGGCGGTAGGCCTGGGATGGGGGCAGTCATGGGATCCAAGAACCTGAAGGCCGTCGTGATACACGGGACTAAGGAGCTCCCCGCCCACGACCCCGAGAAGCTAAGGAGGTTGGGACAGGAGGGCTACCAGCAGATACTGAAGAAGGACAACTACAAGTGGTGGAAGCGCCAGGGCACCATGGCCACGGTCGAGTGGTGCCAGGAGGCCGGGACGCTGCCTACATACAACTTCAGGGAGGGCGTCTTCGACAGGGCCCCGGAGATAGACGGCAACACCATGGAGAAGCAGGTGACCGTTCAGAGAGGTTGCCCCAACTGCAACATGACCTGTGGCAACGTCATCATGGACACGGAGGGCAGGGAGAGCGAGCTCGACTACGAGAACGTCACGATGCTCGGCTCCAACATCGGCGTCGGCGACCTGAAGCAGGTGGGTACCCTCAACAGGATGTGCGACGAGCTTGGACTCGACACCATCGGGGCGGGGAGCTGCCTGGGCTTCGCCATGGAGGCAGCGGAGAAGGGCCTCGTCGACCTCGACATCGGCTGGGGCGACTTCGAGGGCTCCCAGAGGCTGCTCCTGGACATGGCGTACATGAGGGACATGGGCGCCACCTTCGGCCTGGGAACCAAGAAGGCGGCCGAGAAGATAGGGAAAGGAGCGGGCGACTTCGCCATCCAAGTGAAGGGCCTGGAGTGCAGCGCCTACGAGTGCCACCTCTGCCCCGGTATGGCCCTCAGCTTCGGCACCTCCCCCATAGGCGCCCACCACAAGGACGCCTGGGTCATCAGCTGGGAGATCTCCACGGGTAGAAGGGAGTTCTACGACGAGAACAAGGCGGACAAGGTCATCGAGTTCCAGAGGATCAGGGGAGGCATGTTCGAGTGCCTAGTCGCCTGCAGGTTCCCCTGGATAGAGCTGGGATTCGAGCTGGACCACTACCCCGACTACTTCGAGGCGGCCACCGGCGTCAGGATGAGCCTCGACGACTTCTGGGCCCTGGGCGACAGGGTCTACGCCCTCATCAGGGCCTTCTGGGTCCGGGAGCAC
>Ga0209427_10004204_pt1 | contig 16674 bp, 18 predicted proteins | sample DeeMarSWOR136_30_FD_187465 | JGI IMG/M metagenome (GOLD analysis project Ga0209427, IMG submission 187465) | Marine sediment microbial communities from White Oak River estuary, North Carolina - WOR-1-36_30 (SPAdes) (version 2) | ecosystem: Environmental > Aquatic > Marine > Intertidal zone >...
TTGAAGATTTGTAAGTTAACTGAGGAAGAAATGAATGATTACTTACGATTAACAAAAGATATTGACCATAAAGAGGACCATAAACGAGCTTATAGAACTATGATGAATCCAACAAGAAGAGAATTGTTGAAATTCATAGGAACTAACATAAGAACATTTAAAGAAATAAATAATAAATTTGAGGAGGATAAGCAACAACTTAAATATCATTTATCGATGCTAACCCAATTATTTTATGTTATGGATACCAAAACTGGCTGGAAAGCTACCCCCAGAGGGATTGGATTCTTGAAAAATACATTAGTAGATTAGTAGAAAAATTTATTTCGAGATTAACTTAATTCTTTAGTACATACATAGAACTACAATTATTTAGTTATAGTATAAAATTATTATTATAAAATATATATTTATTATACAATGGATAAAGAAATAGAAAATATACTCACATTAGTCGCTGAGAGGGCGAATTTAAGTGAAGGTATTGAAGGTGTTCGGTCAATTCTTCTAATAATGTATCGTTTTCCTTCTCTTAAAAACAAGAAATTATCTCAAAAAACAGGTATAGCGATCCCTACTCTAGCTGCTGTAAGAAATGAATTAGTTAAAGCTGGAATTATTGAAAAGAGTAATTATCTCGGTAAAAAAGGAAGAGAATGGGTAAAATCTAATTTGAATTTCACTTTTGAATATGATCCACTTCCTGAGAATTTTGACAATATCCTACGAGAATTACCAGATGAATTTTCTTATTTAAATGAAATTAAGAGACTTCTTGAAAATCGACCATCGCCAGAATTTGCTCTCGATCAGTCTCATGCAGATTTCCCAACGGTTTTAAAAAAGACACTTTACTTACTAAAAAAAGGTGATATTGAGGGAAGACAGATTATTTTCTTGGGTGATGATGATTTTATTTCATTATCTGTTGGATTAACAAAATTAGCAGATGAAATAACTGTTGTAGATGTAGACGATCGAGTTTTAAATTTTCTCGCAAAAAGCGCAGGCAAACTATCTATAAAGAATCTTAACATTCTCCACCATGATTTGCGAGAGACTATCCCTAAAAGTATTGTTAATAAATATGATGTAGTCTTAATGGATCCCCCTTATACTAACGAAGGTTTAAGGCTTTTCTTAAAAAGAGCAAGTCAAGTATTGAAATCAAATATTAATGTGAACGGTAAAGGCTATCCTATTGTTGGAAAGAAATGTATTCTTAGTTTTGGTAATAAACCACCGAATGAAATGCAAAAATTGCAATTATCAATATTGGACCATGGATTTATAATAACCGAAATGCTCCCGGATTTCAATCATTATAAAGGAGCCAGCATTATTGGGCAATTTTCTCATCTTTACTACTTACAAACTGTAGCAGAACCCAAGAGTAAATATAAACTTAGCTTCGCTTCTGGTCCTATTTACACTTCTGAAGTAAAAGGTAAATCTAAACCTCAATTCCTTCCTGTTGGGTTTCATTTCATCGGAGAATTACGGTTTAAAAGTCATAAATCACTTTTAAACAATGATTTAATTCAAAAAATATTTATAAATTCACTGTTATCAGCAAATTTAACAGTAATTGATATTTACCATCAAAATTATCAACCATTTGGATATAGTGCTATTGCCATATTGAAAACTAGCCATGCAGCAATTCATACTTGGCCGGAACATGGTTATATTAGCATAGATATTTTTATTTGTGATGAGTTTAATAAAGGATTACATGTCATTCGATATTTAAAAGAAAAACTTAAACCCGAAAAAACTGAATTTTTTTACATAGAACGTGGCAATGAATCTATGATGACATATAAACCAGTTGATTTAGGAGGTAATTAATTTGACGAAAAAGATCATTGGAGTCTACTTTGATTTTTTCGGTACCTTAATCGATTCGCGTTATGCAATTACTAATATATGGTCAAGAGTTACCAAGAGGTTAGGGATGAATATCGAATATGATGATCCAAGAATATGGGCAGGAGTTCAAAAACAAAGGGAGGAATATGAAAAACTAGCAGATAAGTCAGGTAAAAAGTATATAAATTTATCTAGGGAAGAATGGGACGAACTTAATTCTGTTGTTCTCGATACAATGGGTATCAAAAGTGAAGGAGCAGCAGAAATTGTAAATGAAGAATTTAATAAGAATTTCCTCAAGGTTTATCGATTGTATCCCGGATGCAGAGAAACTTTAAAACAAATAAAAGCTAAAGATATTAGAATTGGACTGCTTACACATGCTTCTCGTGAGAGAGGTCAGCAAAAAATGAAAGAATTGAAAATTTTTGAATTTTTTGATATATTTATTCACACTCAGGAGTTTGGTTATAATAAATCTAATATAGAAGTTTATCAAATTGCTTTAGGTGCAATGGCACCAAATGATCCAGATAAGATCTTTCACGTTGGAGACGATATAGATTTTGACGTTAAAATGGCTCAAAAAATAGGGATGATTCCAATTTTATTCGATCCTTACAATAGGCACTCGCTAAAAGACGTTAGAGTTATTCGCGAGCTCCCAGAAATTTTGACCTTTTTCTAAAAATTTAACCAAGCTCTCTCATTTGCTTTAAACTATTTTTAATCTTCTTTCCAATCTCCTAAAATTTTTCTAGTAGTAACCATTTGCCCTAAATGATAAGATGTATGCTGAAGAAAAACCAAAAATAACCTAAAATAGGTTACATCAGGAGTTCGTTCTGACCCAATTTTAACTCCTTTCAATAGATCAATTTTCTCAAGTTTAGTTGATCCTAATTCCAAGTTTCTTTTAAACTTCTTAACAAGCTCTATGAAGTTATCATCTCTACTTAAATTTTCATCAGTAGGCCAATTTTCTTCTGGATTAAGTTTACTCCAATCTATGGTTTTTCCATCAAGATTTTCTAGTAAAACATCTTGCCAATAAACGGTATGATGCAATAAATCCCAACAAGAATGATATTTATTTAAAGGCTTTTTTCTTGCACTAGTTGGAGTCAATCCTTCAACTGCTTTCATCGGTTCTAAGTGAGTTAAAAAACCATTAATGCCACTAGAGAGATCTTTTATTAATTGCTCACTCATAAAATCACTAATTCTTTTTTATTTACATATTTAGTTTTTTTCCTATATTTCTTTATCTTTTTTGGGAATTATTGATAAATCAATAATCTCTCGATATTATTGCCTTTTTTAATATAAAATATAAGCTTTTTACTTAGTTTTTTCTAAAGAAATAAGAAATGTAAGATGGAAGCAAAGAAGATACATTCCAATTCTATAGGGATTTTAAAAGAGAGTTCGCTACACGCTGCCTTGAAACAATGGTATAAAGAACCAGGAGACAAACTTGAAGAGTCTATTGATAATTATGTTATTGATATTGTGCGAGGTAATCTTTTAATTGAAATTCAAACTGGGAATTTTTCATCAATCAAGAAAAAGCTTGAAGACCTTACAAAAAGTTATGAAGTAAGATTAGTTTTTCCCATAATACGAGATAAATTAATAATTAAAATGGATCCTATAAGGAATAAGGCAAGTACTATGAGAGTTTCTCCAAAACATGGTACTTATTATGATATATTTGAGGAACTAATTAGAATTCCTCACCTTGTCCCAAAAATTAATTTCACCATTGAAATTATACTAATTAAAATAGAGGAACTTCAAAAAATTAATAGTATGGGAAGTTGGAGACGAAAAGGTTGTAATATTTATGACAGAAAATTGGTGAAAGTACTAGAAAAAAAGTTGTTTTTCACACCCTTTGATTTTTTGATGTTAAAACCTACCAGTCTGAGAACACCATTCACTAATATGGAATTGGCGCTTTCCCTTAATAAACCATTAAGGTTTGCCCAAAAAATGAGTTATTGTTTAAGAAAAATGGAAATGGTTAAAGTTGTTGGTAAAAAGGGAAAAGCTTTCCTCTTCGACATTTCTTGTAAAGATTTATAACGCATCATCAAAGAAGTCAGCTATCATTTTGTATAATTTTTTTTGATTTTTCCTTTTAAGAATTCCATGACCTTCATCTTCAAAAATAAATTCTTCATAAGGAATATCATACTCTTTCAATTTTTTTCTTACTTCTTCAACATTTTTAAGTGTAACATTTGGATCATTGGCACCTTGGATGATCAATAATTTACCTGTAATATTTTGTACAAAATTGATTGGTGATCTTTTGAAATAAACTTCAGGAACTTGTTCTGGACTTCCTCCTAGCATTTGTTCAGAATAAGGGCGTATATCTGGTCTTGTTGTTTCATAGTCGACAACCAAATCGGTCATTCCACAAATAGGAACTGCAGCAGCAATAAGATCCATAGGTGCTTTTGTTATTGCGAACCAAGCTGAATACCCTCCATAACTCGTACCAGTAATTCCTACTTTTCCTTTATTCGCTAATCCTTTTTTAATTAATGTTTCAATACCTGACCAAATATCTAATTGTTCATCTGCACCCCAACCATTCTTTCTTATAATATCTTCAAATTCTACCCCATAACCTGTTGAACCTCGATAATTTGGATCAAAAACTGTAAATCCTCTCTGGGCGTAATATTGTTTCTGAGGATTTATGATATCCATTGAATGAGCAGTTGGGCCTCCATGAACGAAAACAATTGTCTTTCCATTAGGCGCGGTTGGTTTATATAACCATCCATGTATAGAGAGACCATCTTTTGCTTTCCATTCAATTTGCTCCGCTGCTGTTAGGTCTTGCTTTTTTATTTTTGTTATATCCCACACATTAGTTAATGAAACAAAATTTTTTGGATCAATATCACATATATTAAATCTTATTAAGTCCATAGGGTAAATAGAAGAATAATAAATACCTATCCAATCTTCTGATGTAAAAGATCCTATTGGAGCAAGAGTTCCTTTAGTCTCTGGTAAAAAGGTCTCACTCATAGTGTTAAGATCGAGTATAGAAGCTCGAGATTTTGCTTTTTTGAACTCTGATATTATTATATGATTACTATTTCTTGGAATCCGAAAGGATTCAATATTTCTTGAGGGATCATCAATAATCCAATTAATCTCATTTGTTTCAATATCAAATAATCCTATAGAATAATATTTTTGCATTTCATTCTTCTTTGTATCTGTCATAAATGCTACTCGCTTGCTATCATGAAGCCATGATGCCTGGATTCTTGCGTTCTCACCAAAATTTAATATTTCATGATCATCCTCTCCTTCGATATTGACAATCCAAAATTGATTTCCTTTCGGATGAAGTTCTTTCCTGTTATATAGAATATTTTCTCCAGATTTAGAGAGTCTTGGATATACATATGCCGGCTTTACTGATTTTACGAGAAGAATCGTCTCATCATTAATTATATCTTTCCTATATACCCAAGTTGGTTCAATTTCTTTCTCAATTTCATAATCATAATTAGCACCAAAAATCAACCATTTCTCATTTGGATGAATTCTTCCTCCTCGTATAAAATAAGGTGGATCTTTTATAGTTAAAGGTACCATTTTCTCTGGTTCGGATAAACTGACCTTAAACAACCTTACACGTTCATTTCTATTTTTATCTTCACCCACGATAACAGATTTACTGTCTGGAAAAAAACTTACAAACAAAGTTGCCTCTGGTGTATTTGTGAGTACTATAGGTTTAGAACTACCATCTGTAGGCACATAAAAAACATCTAGATTAGGATGGATATTTTGCCAATTAAAAACAATTTTTTTTCCATCTGGTGAAATTGAAGCCCCCCATATAGTAGGTAAGGTCATTAATTCATCAAGAAAACTTTCTCGCATGAATTGAGACTATAAATTTAGATATAAATAATTATTCATATTAGATTAAAAATGGATATATTCTCCTAAAAAATGTTTAAGATTTACTTGAAATATGAACCGTTATTTTAGGAAAAAAAAGAATTTTAAAAGTAATGAGAAAAAAGGAGAAAATTTATCTTAAGGATCTTTTTTTATCATTAAAAGAAACCAAAGAGAAAGCAAAAATAGTTTTAATGTGACCAAATATAACTATTTTGACTAAATTGTAAATTAGAAAAACTTTAATAGAACGCATATTAAAAACTCATACAATTTATCCATTTTTTTAAATAATATTTTGAATTTTGGTGCAAAAAAATGATCAAAGAAAAATCTTCAGTGCCAGAAATTTGGACTCATAAATTAACCAAGATTTATGGAAGAGGAGAAACAAGTGTAAAGGCAGTGAATAACATTGATATTGCTATGGAACCAGGAGTTCATGGTTTTTTAGGTCCAAATGGAGCAGGAAAAACATCAACAATTAATATGCTAATAGGAGCAATCTCAATTACAGGCGGTGAAGCAAAGATCAGAGGTGAAGCGGCTGGATCTTTAAGAGCTCGACGAATAGTAGGATTTTTACCTCAAGATCCTGCTTTTTATGATAATATGAGTGGAGAACAGTATTTAAATTATGTGGGGGAATTAAGTGGATTGAGAAGATATAAAGCAAAGAAAAAAACTCTTGAATTATTAGAAAAGTTAGAATTATTAGGAGCTCGAGAAAGAAGGATTGAGAAATATTCAGAAGGAATGAAACAAAGAATCGGCATTGCTGCAGCACTTATACACGAACCTGAGATATTAATATTGGATGAACCAACATCGAATTTAGATCCTATTGGACGGAAAAATATTATTAATGATATAAAAGCCTTGTCAAGTGAAGTTAGTGTTTTTGTTTCAAGTCATATCTTATCTGAAATAGAACAAATGTGCAAAAATGTTACGATGATTAATAGGGGAAAAATAATTTTAACAGATACTATCAAAAATATTAAAAAGATGCATTCGATTAAAGGGGGGCGCGTCATCATTATTTTAGACACAAGTTCAAATGAAAAAATAATTCAACAATTAAAGGAAAAGGATTTTATTAATAATATCTGGATTGATGAGAATGATAGTAAGATACATATATTACCTAAAGATATTGAAATGCTTCAGAAGGTTATTCCTAAAATGATTATTGAGAATGATGTAATTTTAAGAGAGTTCCATCAACCTGAAACTTCATTACAGGATATCTTTATTGAAATAATGGAAGAGGAGGTGAATAATGAATGAATGCTGTTGAACCCAATCCAGTTATCAAGGAACTTAAAGAAGGAAAACCATATCCTGGAATTAGTTCATCTCCCTCTCTCGTATTAATTAAAAAGACCCTAATTTTTGATTTATGTACAATAAAAAGAATAATTCTTTCAATCTTTTTAATGGTTTTTGTTCCTACATTGATATTAGCTTTTACACCTTCAGGTGTACTTTCTGGTGATGAACATGTAATACAATTATTAGGATTTACCACTTGGTATTATAATTTTGCTATTATGTTCCCAATTATTATTATAGGTGCTACAGGACCTTTAATTTCTGAAGAATTAAGAACTGGAACATTATTATTCTTAGTAAGTAAACCAATTGATCGAACAAGAATAGTACTAAGTAAATTCATTGCACTTTATATATTTGGAACATTAATTAATTTACTGAGTCTATCGTTAATTTCCTTATTCTCAGTAATTAAATATCCTCAATTTGTAGACATTGGCCAGTATTTTGCATTGTTCTTTCTCTACTCCTTGATTATTACATTTTTTTTTGGAGGAATAACAATGGGTTTTTCATCAATTTTTAGAAGACCTAGAAATGTTCTACTTCTCCCTCTTGCATTGGTAATTTTTTCATTTCTCGTCATGATGATGTTTAAGCCTCTCTTATTATTCGGTGAAAATTGGTATGAAAAATACTTATTATATAATTTAGACATTGGATATCATTTTGCTAATATCTTTTTATGGATTAGTGAAGCTTTTGTTTCAGAGCAGAATCTTCTAAATTATTTTGGTCAAATTTTCTGGATGTTTGGTATCTATAAGATTGATTGGGAAGGTGGGAGCACCGATCCTAAGAGAACTTATTACTATGATCCTATAGTTTCAGTTTTATATTTAACCGTGATTTCAGTTGTCTTTATAGTTATTGGAGCACTATACTTGAAAAAACGCGATATCTCGTAATAAATTAATTCCTTTTTTTTATATTTGCTCGTTATTTCATGACTCCTAACATTGACCTCAAAATTCTTATACCTATTTATTTTTCGCAATACTTATTTATTTTAATTTAAACTTAACAAATTTTTGAGGTCATATAAATTTCACAAATAAGTGTTTTAGGTATCGTTGGCAGCCCCCGAAGAGGCGGAAATACTGAAATATTAGTAGATGAAGTTTTGAGGGGAATAAAAGAAGCTGGAGCTCTCTCAGAAAAAATAATTTTGAATGAGTTAAAATTAAATCCATGTCAGGCATGCAACACATGTTATAAAACAGGAAATTGCATGCATAAAGATGATATGCCAGCTTTACTAGATAAAATGGAAAAAAGTAATTTGTGGGTTTTAGGTACTCCCATATATTGGTGGGGTCCAACAGCACAATTTAAAATCTTTTTAGATAGATGGTATCACCCAAAACATCAATCCTTCAAAGGAAAACGTGTCATCCTTGTTATTCCACTAGGTGGAGGACATGAACGATATGCACGACACACAACTGGGCTTCTCACAGATGTTTTAAATTACTTGAGTATTGAATTAGTTGAAACTGTACTCGCACCAGGATTTAATCGTCGAGGGGAAGTTAAAAACAATGGTAATCTATTGAAAAAAGCTTATAATACAGGATTCGGAGCAATAAAAGAATTGTGAAAATAAAAGTAATAACTTTTAATTAAAATTATATTAGAACATTCAATTAAATGGATGATGAATAAATGTCAGAACTAAAAAAAGTTGCTTTATGGATGTTTGGTAATGTTAGAACTGGAGAAGGTTTTTGGTATTCACATTATTTACGTTTAATCGATGGTTTATCTGAAGATCAATTATTTTGGATTCCCGATCCTAAGAAATTACCAATAATATGGCATATAGGACATATAGCTCATCGAGAACGAACTCATATAGGTAAAATTATTCAAAAAATTAAAGCTACTATTATACCTCCGGAATATGAGATTTTTGCTACGGATTGGTGCCCCGTTTATGAAATCCGCAAATCAATCCATTCAGTGAAAAATGTGTTAAATTGGGTTGCTCAAGTTCGTTATGAAAGTCAAAAATATATCTATTCACTTAAAAATAAAGATTTTTATTCTTTGGTCGAAACAGGAGAAGATTTATTGAATGTAGCACATTGGCTTTTCATTACTGCCTCCCATACAGCATTACATTACGGTAAGATTCAACTCTTACGAGCTTTACTTAAAGATGAAATAGACTCTCCTTGTTAAAAAAAAATTAGAGACGAAATCTTATTAATAAAAACCGTTGTTCAATCTATAATTAATATATTATTCTAAACCTTCCACATCTAAAGGTGCACGTGGCGTAGGTCTACTGTATTTAATTGCTGGATAACCCAATGTCATTGCTCCCAACACGAGTCCTTTAATTCCTAATATCTCTAATATTTCTTCTTTTCTTACAGAAATAGCTCCCAAAATAACATTCATCCAACAAGTTCCAAGACCAAGACTCTCAGCGGCAAGTCGACCATACGTGATAGCGACACCAGTATCAGCACCCCAAATCGCATACATTATATTATTTGGAGCATTTCGTTCTAAATACAGAATTATAACAATCGGGGCCCTATTAAATATATCCTGCCTTCCCATTGATTCAAAATATTTCTTTGCTTGGTCATAGGAATTAAATCCCCAATATGCATACATTGTTCTTGATATAATATCACCTAACGTTTTGATTTTTTCTGGATCTGATAGAACTTTATATTTCCATAACCTTGCATTACCAGCACTTGGGGCATACCTCATTGCATTAAATACCTTCTCAATTAAATCTCTGGGAACCTTTTTCTGTTGGTAATTTCTAGTTGAGCGGTTCATTCTTAATAACTGCAATGTTTTTTCATAAGAGACGATTGGTTCCGAATATGTCTCTACATCATCTTCCCAGCTAAATTTACGTTTTATTGCATCTTCAGGACAAGCAGCAATACAATGTCCACAAAAATTGCAGTAATTGGTAAGATTTTCATATATAATATTCCCTGAAGTATCTTCTTTAAAATACTGTCTATCACATACTTTTAAACAGATTTTGCATTTTGAACATAAATCTTGATTGATACCTTCAATTGACATAGTTATTAAAATAAAAATATGAATAAATATTTTATTCGAAATAACAGATTTATTCTGCTTGACAATGAGGACAATAATAAACTTGTCCTCCTCCTACACTTAGTTTTTCTATTACTGAATCACAATTGACACAAGTTGCAGCCTTCATATTGGGTCCCATTGCGGGTATATATTGACCTTTTTTCCCATAGAGATCAACAAACTGAAATTTACCCCCCAATCTAATTCTTTCATTTACCACTGTTTTAATAGAATCAAAAAGCCTTTTTTTTTGTTGCTCACTCAAATTTGAGCCTTTAGTTTTAGGATAAAGTTTTGCTCTGTATATTATATCTTGAAAAGCACTATTCGATAACCCAACAAGTATGGCATCCTTTCCTACAAGAATTGATTTTATCCCCCTATTTAAACCTTTTAATAATTCTGAAAAGTGATTAGGAGTAAAATTTTCTTCAAGTGGAGATAAAACATCCGAAAAATCTCGCTTATATAGATAAGAATGTTCTAATTCCTTATCTTTAATAGTATATATAAGCCCCATCCCTTTGAGTCTTATTGTGAGTATTGTTTCATCAGTAAAATTGATTCGCAAATGAAATTTTTCTGGTAGGTTATTCTTATCTTTGTGATACGATATTATTCCCCCATATTCTGGTCCAATTAAAAGATTTATTTCTTTATCTAATACTACACGAATCAGATTTCCTCTCGAGAGAATTGATATAATTTTTCGATCTACGAGGAGATCAAATTCATTTATATTCCTATTTAGAAATCCAATTTTCTGAAGTCTTTCATAATTTTTCAGATCATATGATCCTATCTGCTTTTCTATTAATTCCTCGTTCATCTGTTCAGCAAGGAGATATGCTTCTGGCAACTCAATACTCATTAAAATCACATCTCTTTAATATTATTTATAAGAAACTAATATTTCTGATTATTTTCAAATATTTAATAGCTTTATGGCATATCAATTACTAAATTATAATCAAACAACTATTAAAGTCATCATTATATTATTTTTATAAAATATATAACATTGATCACACATGGCAGTAAAAAAAGGCGAATGGATAAAAGTTGAATACGAAGGGACTTTTGATGATGGAACTGTTTTTGATAGCACACAAATGAATGGAGGTACTCCCTTAAAATTCCAAGTAGGTGTAGGGCAACTTATTAAGGGATTCGATAACTCTGTAATAAATAAGAATCTTGGTGATGAGTACTCCATCAGACTTGAACCCTCCGAAGCATATGGTGAACACAAGGAAGGAATGACGCAACGGGTTCCAAAATCACAATTTCCAAAGGGAATAGATTTGCAACCAGGCTTAATGCTCATGGTAATGGGTCCACAAGGTCAAATACCTGCTTCAATTAAATCAATTGAAGAAAAAGAGGTAATAATTGATTTAAATCACCCTATGGCAGGAAAAGTCTTGAATTTTAAAATTAAGATTATCGAAACAAATTGTGAGCCGGATCCACCTAGTATGTGTGGATGTGGATGTGATTGTGGCCCTGATAACCAAAATAATAGCTGTTGTTAAATTTTAAAACTATTTTTTATTTCTTTTCAATATTTCTTAACATTATTCTGGGATTCTCTTCAGAAATTCATTTATATTTTGTCTATATTCTCTAAAAGCTATCCGACCTTCATTAGTAAGACTAACTCTTGTCTTTGTTTTTTTGCCGGATATTTCTTTTTCTACATTTACATAACCTGCATCTTCAAGTTTAGAAAGGTGACTACTGAGATTACCCCAAGTCATTCCAGTTTGGTTTTTTAAGAAAATAAAATCCGATTCTTTTATTACATATAGCATAGCTATAATATCCAAACGAGCAGGTTCATGTATTAATTTGTCTATTGGAGGAAGTGAGGGAATCTCAGAATTCGTTTTCTCTTCTTTCTTACCCATCTTTCACCTCCAATTCCTGGTTATCCTTAGGACGAGGATATTTTTTTAGAAATCGGATAAATACAACTACTCCCATGCTTAAAATAATAACACTTATCATTCCAAAAGCCAGAATTGAACTAACAAGGTCTGGTATAGGGAGTAATTTAAATAATTCATCTAGGGAGAAACCTAAACCAAGCAAAATTGCTATAATATATAATCTTCTAAATTGAAGAAAATAGGCAATAAAACATAAAGGAAGGGTGAAGAAAAGTAATCCCATAATTAGATCGAATAAAGATTTCGGCAATTGTAGCCTAAGTTGGGGATTTAAAACACCTATTAAAAAGATAATTAATAAAGCAAGAAAATTAACAGTTAATACCGCAATTGTTTTAACTTTTCTAACTATACGTGTTCTACCAAATTTAACCTTCCCCAATCGGGGTTCACTTATAAATTTTTTGCCAAACAGGAAAAACATCAATCCTAAACCAATAATTGAAAACATTACAATTAAATTATAAGGTGAAGGTAAAATTTCGTCTAGAATTACCCCTATAGTAATGTTCAAATGCAATATTCCAAAATATATTTCAAAAATACCATCTTCTAACGTAGATCTCCAAGCTTTCTTCTCGAGTTCTTTTAAATCAATATCTTTTGACATTTTTAATTTCCCTGATCTTAAATTATTAAAATTTAAGTTGGTTCTTATTTAATTTTATATGCATCCTTAATCCATTATATCTTTTTTATTTTAGAGTTGATAAAAAAAAAGTGGCATATATAATTGCTCTTATTCCATTTTCCTTAATTTTTTTAAACCAATGTATAAAAGTGGAAGACTGGTAAAAATTATGTAAAGAAATATAATTCCGTGCATCAACAGAAGAGTTAATTTGATAGATTCAATATCAATAAACTTCACGAGTATATTGGGCATAAATAGTAAAGGTTGTAGGAGAACCATTGAAATCATAGCATTTCCCTTCATGTTGGCATCCTTTTCCCCGAATGCAGGATTCAAGCATTGAATCCCCGAAGCTTGACACATACTTAATTCTGCGAAAATTAGAAATTCGAGAAAAAAGATCGTAGACATCACAATATCAAGATTTAAAAAAATTGAGAGTAATGTTGTTATAAATATGGCTAAGAAAATGTTAGAAATAAACATAGCCAGTAAATATGAATAAACGAGGCTTTTTATTCCACGAGGTGATCTCTTATATACCCATATTAAATCCTTTGAATCTATAAAACCAAGGTGTCCGAGTATTATACTATTCATCCCTCCTCCTATTGCAATTATTATTGTAGTAGCAAACATTCTACCGAAAACATCGGTTCCCATCCTTGTCATAAACCAACAAATAAATCCTAGTAATCCTACGACATAAGCAATTCTTGCGATATTCGCTTTTTTCCTAAAGAATCTCTTCAGTTGTATTACTGTTAATCCTCCCCAGTTCCCTAATAATATTCTTAAAACTCCGAAGAATGCACTTTCATGTTTAGTTACTGTTTTACTGCTTTTTTCTAATCCCCCTTCTAAAGTATAAAATGATTCTGCTCTTTTGTAAGAAAGATATAGAACTACTAATGGGATACTTATTGATAATAAAATACTCATCCATATATTGAGAATAAATGGATCAAGAAGTCGTGGATCAATACTATATAGAATTAGGTTAGAATACCAGAATGACGGATAAAATACTAACCAAATTTTTAGTTCTGGATGAGCTAATAGGAAGTTAAGGAAAAACATTACAGTATACATTATAACAACCATCAAAATTGTAAACACCCAAATGAGCGCCTTCCCTAAATCTCTTGCTCTTTCATTCTTAGAAATTTTATGCTCAATCCAACTAGAGAGAATTGATCCAACTAGATTCGCAAAATAAACAAGAACAAAAACTGACCCATATATTATTAAATATTGATAAAAATTCATATTAATTAATGGATTTATCAGACCAGTAACAACTGGTCCAAAGATTAAGACAGCCATACTATATATCGGAGATTTCCCTAAAAACTCTCCCAAAAAGATATCATTTGCTTTCACTGGTGTTGCTAACAACGATTCCTTAGTATAGGTTTCATCTTCCCTATACACATTATTTAGAGGGTACATTATCAAAACTAGGAACAACACCATCATCAAAGATTCAATTACTAATGCGACAACTTCTTTGAAAATACTTGAATATTCTGTAGCTAACGTAGGCATAAACAAATCAAAAAGCATTGGGGCACCAATAAAAGCCCAAATCAGTAAAATTGAGTATAGAAATATAAAAAATAATTTTCTATGACTTCGAAAACGAGATGTTCTAAGCTTTATCTCATTTTTCGCAATTGTCTTCCATAAACTCCACTTGTTATTAATATTATCAAAGATTTGATATTCAACTATTCTTGTTTTTTCAGTAGTTAAAACCGTCATTTGAATTTACCTCGATTTTTTTTTAGAATTTCTTAGTTTTTTCTGTTTTTTACTTTCAATTTTGCGATTATTAGAATTTCCATTTCTCCATGATAACAAATCATCAATATGAGATGCACCAGTTATTTTTAAATAGGCATCTTCTAGATCTTTCGCCCCAAATGATACTACTATTTCCTTTGGTGTCCCCTCAACTTGGAGCTCCCCATCAATGATAATCCCAATTATATCACACAATTCTTCTGCCGTATCAAGAAGGTGGGTACAAATAAAGACAGTTTTATCCGCTTTTTTTGCAAGTACTGAAATAAGATCTTTAACCATCCTAGCAGCAGCAGGATCCAAATTTGATGTAGGTTCATCAAGAAATATTATTTCTGGATCCTGTATCAAGGCAGCACATAAGCATACCTTTTGCTTCATCCCTCTTGAATATCCCTCTAAAAGATCATTTTCTCGACCTTCTAAATTGAATAACTCTAATAGTTCATCAATACGAGTAGAAATCACATCTCTCGGTAAATAATATAATTCCCCTATAAACTCTAAAAATTCTCTCGCTGTGAGTTTAGAATATATTCCAGGAGATTCTGGTAAAAATCCACATATCATTTTCACTTTCTCACTTTCTGCTACAATATCATATCCTCCTACTGATGCGGTTCCAGAGGTTTTAGAAATAATTGCATTAAGCATCCTAACTGTTGTGGTTTTACCTGCTCCGTTAGGTCCTAACAAACCATAAGTTTTGCCGTAAGGAATTTTCAAATTTAACTTATTGACAGCGTGAATATCACCAAAATTTTTAGTGAGATTATGGGTCAATATTGCATTCATTTCAACCAATTTTATTATTTCACCTCATTATTTTCTTTTTGTTTTTATTTAAATTTCAATTTAAATTATAAAGGTAGTATTCCCGCTAATTCTTTAATCCTTTATTAATTCCAGATTTAAGCCTTATTAAAAAGCCAATATTCAACGTTATAGATAAGCCTGTGAATAAACCACAGAAAAAATCAACTATTGGTACTTTACCAGCAAAATTTTTCAACAAAATGGAAAGAATTAAAGAAAACATTCCGATTGCAAGCAATCCTTCTTTCTTTATCTTTATACTCATTTTATGACTTTGCTCCTTCAAACAGTTACTTGAATGCTCTTGTTTATTTTGTTCCTCTAACCTTTTACGAGCAATTATAGGAATCAAGATAACCATAAATCCTGGAAAAATTATAAAATATGGAAAATAGCTATCCACGATTCCGAAAATTATAAACGTAGCATATATTATACTTACTATAACTATAATACTGCCAATAGCTATTGTTGCCTTCTGATATTTATCTATATTTCATCACCTTTTTTTCATAACCTAAATTGAATTAATATTGAAATTATGTAATATACTTTCTATCTCTTATTTTTGCGAACTTTGTATTACAAAGTTTCCAAGTAACAATAATACATATTTATATTTAAACTTTGCGATACAAAGTACTTTCCATTAAAAAGTTAAAAACAATTGCCCTAGTTATTTTAAAGAGAAGATTCTTATTTTCTTCTTAATTTTGGTAAACAAAGTGATTATTATGTCAGAAAATGTTTATATTATCGGAGTAGGCATGATAAGATTTGCCAAACTCCCTGGTAGGACAATGAAAAGTATGACTGGTGAATCAGTTGAAGACGCTTTAAAGGATTGCAGTTTAAGTAAAGGCGATTTAGAAGCAGCATGGTTTAGTAATTCTGGTTGGGGTCAATCAGAATATCAGCACTGCATTCGGGGACAAGTTGCACTAAGTACACATGGTATTGATAAAATACCTATTACAAATGTAGAAAATGCATGTGCGGGTGGAAGTAGTGCATTTCATAATGCTTGGTTGTCAGTTAAAGCAGGTGTTTACAACGTTACTTTAGCAGTAGGAACAGAAAAAATGTATTTTGATAAACCCCCTGTTGTAAGATCCGGCGGGATACCTGGAATGGGTGCAATGTCTGGATTTATCGCTGGAACTGATGTTGAGGACACTCTTAAAATGATAGATCAGTTGAAAAAACAAATCGAAGAGGGAAACAAACAAGCAGCTA
>Ga0209427_10004205_pt1 | contig 16672 bp, 10 predicted proteins | sample DeeMarSWOR136_30_FD_187465 | JGI IMG/M metagenome (GOLD analysis project Ga0209427, IMG submission 187465) | Marine sediment microbial communities from White Oak River estuary, North Carolina - WOR-1-36_30 (SPAdes) (version 2) | ecosystem: Environmental > Aquatic > Marine > Intertidal zone >...
CCAAACTCTAATAACCTCGGGATTCAAAGGCTCGCCAGCACTCATACAATGTCGAAGATTTAGATTATATTTAGAAAGGTCTAGTTGAATAAGCATCCGATATACTGTTGGTGAGGCACAGAATGTTGTAACACCGTATTTTTCCATAGCACTAAGTAGCCCATCGGGATCAAAACGACCTGGTGTTTCCCATTGTATCACTGCAGCACCAACGATCATTTGACCAAAAAGTTTACCCCAAGCTGCCTTAGCCCACCCTGTTTCAGATATAGTCCAATGTAAATCACACTTAGTCAGTGCCTGAGCAAAACGTGCAGTGACCTCATGACCAATTGGATAACTATGAGTATGCAACACCATCTTAGGATTTCCTGTTGTACCTGATGTAAAATAGATGAGCATAGGGTCAGTTGAACATGTTTTCCCTATTTCGCTTTGTTTTAATTCTTTAGAAGCCTTTTTCATTTCTGTTTCAAAGTTATACCACTCTCTACTGTTACCTTTCACAAGCATAGAATATTTGAGTGAGGGGCATTTTTCACGAATACTCTCAACATTTTCAAAATGATCCATATCTGTAATAATCATACACGCCTCTGCTCGATTTATACGATACTCGATATCTTTAGAAGTTAAGAGAACAGTTCCTGGCATTGGGACGACACCTAGTTTAAACATACCGATAAGAGCGATATACCATTCAGCTATGCTTTGTAAAATCACTAAAACTCGGTCACCTTTTTTCACCCCAATGTTTCTCAAAACATTAGCAAATTTATTTGATTGAACCTTAAGATCAAAAAATGTATGATATCGATGTTTCTTTCCTGTTTTATCAATTGATATCAAAGCAAGTTTAGTCCTATCTTCGGCCCATTGATCTACGACATCGAAACCAAAATTATAATACTCTGGTACATTCCATTTGAAATTCTTATACATTAAATCGTATCGATCTTTCTTCTTCGGTATTGTTTCATATGATAGTTCTTTTATCATGTTTATCCCCTATATACTTATTAATTATCTATTTTTCAATTACTCATTTTGTTTTATCTGTTCTACATGATATTGCTTTAAGAGGTATGATAGTTACAGGCATCCAAATTATTTTTTATAATTTCTTTTCTAAATATGGTAAACCTATACTACTATTAAATGATAACTTATACTTATCAGACAAAATACATAGTATACCTATTTTTGGTTTCCAATGACTAAAGAAATATATAGTTTCGCTATCTCCAGTATTTATTGATATGTCTGTTTAATATAGAATTCAATTTTTATACTTATACGTGTATATTATACATCTCCTCGATATAGGCTACCCCAAATCGAGAAATAATGTGGATTTCACAAAATGCTAGCTTCCTATGCCAATATATATGCACTAAATTTTTACATCTTTTACAGTAGAATTGGCCTGTAAAAGGATTAATATCACAATTTTCTGATATTACATCTAAAAATTCATGGTTTAATTTTTTTATATCTTCATAAACCAAAATCTGTTTTTGTTTCATTTTATTTTCACCAATTATTTTATCATAATTAATATTTTTTTAACTATATGTATTATTTTAATTAAATACAGATACTTCCATTCCTATTAAAACATATGTACATTAAATGAATAAAAAGTGTAAAAAATAATAATTTTTATAGTGAATATTTTAAAGTAAAAGCCATTTTTTTAGATTTTTATGTTTATAATTAATCACATGTTAATTATAATTTATTATAAAAAATGATATAATTTGAATAAAAAAGTGTAATTAATGACTATAAATATTAAAATTTATTACAATTTTAATAAAAGGCTAATAGACATTAATTAGATACACTGTTTTAGTAAAGTTTTAAAATAATGTATGTATACGGTGAGCACCAATTATTGGGAGATATAATTTATGGATAAAGACATTGAAACTTTTATGGAACATATTATTGCTAGAAATCCGGGTGAAAAGGAATTTCACCAAGCAGTTCAAGAGGTAGTAGAAAGTATAATGCCTTTTATTAATAAAAATCCTAAATACAAAAAGGCAAAAATTCTTGAAAGAATAGCTGAACCAGAAAGAGTTGTTATGTTTCGAGTCCCGTGGATAGATGACAATAGCGAGGTTCAAATAAATCGAGGTTATAGAATCCAAATGAATAGTGCAATAGGCCCATATAAGGGAGGACTTCGCTTTCATCCAAGTGTTAATCTAAGTATATTAAAATTTCTTGCATTTGAACAAGTCTTTAAAAATAGTTTAACAACGCTTCCAATGGGAGGTGGAAAAGGAGGTTCTAATTTTGACCCAAAGGGCAAGACCGATAATGAAGTAATGAGATTTTGTCAAAGCTTTATGACAGAGCTTTATAGGCATATTGGACCAAATACGGATGTTCCTGCTGGTGACATTGGTGTAGGTGGTAGGGAAATTGGTTACTTATTTGGGCAATATAAAAAAATTAGAAATGAGTTTTGTGGGATTCTTACTGGAAAAGCACTGAACTGGGGAGGGAGTTTAATCAGACCCGAAGCAACAGGCTATGGATGTGTTTATTTTGCAGAGGAAATGATGAAAACAAGGAAACAAACTCTGAAAGGAAAAATATGTACCGTATCAGGTTCAGGAAATGTTGCTCAATATACAGTTGAAAAATTAAATCAAATGGGTGCAAAAGTTGTAACATTATCTGATTCAAATGGTATGATATATGATCCAGATGGAATTGATAATAAGAAACTATCTTATGTTATGGAATTAAAAAACATTAGACGCGGACGTATAAAAGAATATGCCGAAAAATTTGGTGTAACTTTTGAAGATGGTAAAAGGCCTTGGCATATAAAATGCGATATGGCATTTCCCTCTGCTACACAAAACGAGATTAACAAAGATGATGCAAAAAAACTTGTTAATAATGGATGTATTTGTATTGCTGAAGGTGCAAATATGCCAACCGAACCAGATGGAATAAATGTTTTTATGGATGCAAAAATTCTTTATGGTCCAGGTAAAGCAGCTAATGCCGGAGGTGTTGCAACAAGTGGTCTTGAGATGTCACAAAATAGTTTAAAACTTGCTTGGAGCAGAGAAGAAGTTGATGAAAAATTACATAACATTATGAAAAGTATCCACTCATCCTGTGTCAAATATGGAAAAGAAGGTAATAATATAAATTATGTTAAGGGGGCAAATATAGCAGGTTTTGTAAAAGTTGCAGATGCTATGCTTGACCAAGGACTTATCTAAATAAGTCCAATTTTTTCTTTTTCTTATTTGTAATAAACTTATTATCAAAGATTTATATTCAATTTTTATAAGTATGGACGATAAAGATTCTTGTATGGATTTTCCAAAAATTAAAAAAACAAATAAAGAGGTGTTTGAACCAGCATTTCAAACATTTCATAATTTAATGCCTTTTAAAGTAAGAGAGATATTATTGGTTTCTAGTTTATATGATGCTTTTATTGTTGAAGAAGAAGGATTAATTTCTGAGATGGTTATTTGGGAATATCGACATCTACTACTCTCAAGTCCTCCACGTGTTACTCATGTGACATCTGGAGAAGATGCTTTATCTAAGGTTAAGACAAGAAATTATGATCTAGTAATTACAATGTCAAAAAACATTGGAATGGATCCTTACGAATTTGGGAGAAAAATAAAGAAGGTATGCCCAGATCTTCCTGTGATAATCCTTGCTACTGATGCTGCTGATTTACATTTTTGTCAAGAAAATATTGATGAAATTGGAATTGATAAAGCTTTTTTTTGGTATGGTGATACAAGTTTATTTTTAGCAATAATTAAATCAGTCGAAGACAGAATCAATGCAACATATGATACAGCTAATGGTAATGTACAAATAATACTTTTTATAGAGGACTCAATTCGAGATTATTCAATGTTATTACCAGTAATTTATAGTGAAATTGTCGAGCAAACACAAAGGTCGATATCAGAAGATTTAAATGAGATGCAAAGACTGCTTAGAAGAAGAGCAAGACCAAAAATTCTTTTAGCTCATAATTATGAAGAGGGAATTAAGCTATATAATAAATATAAAAACTACATACTTGGAATAATATCTGATGTAAAATTCCCTAAAAAAGGCAAACTTGATCCTCAAGCAGGACATGATTTAATTTCTTATATTAAAAAAAGTAATCCATTTGTTCCAACATTGCTACAATCAACAGATTCTGATAACCGTAAAAGAGCAGAAGAAATTGGAACATTTTTCATTTATAAGAACTCTCCAACTCTAACGCAAGATTTAAATCATTTTCTATTAAAACATTTGGGATTCGGTGATTTTATTTTTTATCTTCCTAAAAAAGTAAATAAGGAAATGAAATCGGATAAGACTAGTCATAAAGAACTAATTGAAATTGCACGAGCATCAAATCTAAAGGAATTTGAAAAAGCACTGCAAAAAGTACCACTTGAATCTATAAAGTATCATACCGGTAGAAATGATTTATCAAACTGGTTAATGGCAAGATGTGAGTTTAAACTTGCTCTAAAACTTAGACCTCAAAAAGTATCAGATTTTAAGACACTTGATGAGATGAGGAAATATTTAATTAATGTTTTTAATGAAAGTAGAAAAGAAAGACAATTAGGAGTAATGACAGATTTCTTTAAACAAAAATTTGAATTTGAAGGATCTTATACAAAAATTGGTAGCGATTCACTTGGGGGAAAAGGCCGGGGCATAGCTTTTATTAGAACTCTTTTAGCTAGATATGGTTTTAAACAAAAATATCCAAATGTGAAATTAACTGTTCCAAGCACTGTTGCAATTGGTACTGATGAATTTGATAAATTTATTTTAAAAAATAAGCTCCAAAAATTTTTAAAAAATAATGTTGATTTTTCAGATGCAGTTATTACTAAGGAATTTTTAAAGGGAGATCTTTCAGAAGATTTACAGAAAAAATTACTTGTAATATTAAAAAATATGAAAAAACCTATTGTAGTTAGATCCTCAAGTCTTCTTGAAGACTCACAAAATTATCCTTTTGCTGGAATGTATTCAACCTACATGCTCCCAAATAATCATAAGGATGAAAATATTAGATTAGAGCAACTTTGTCAAGCAATTAAACTGGTATATGCTTCTGTTTTTTATAATGATGCAAGAGCATACATAGAATCAACATCTGCAAAGATTGAAGAAGAAAAAATGGCAATAATCATCCAAGAATTGATTGGTGATGACCATTATGGAAGATTTTATCCAACCTTTTCAGGAGTTGCGCAATCTTATAATTATTATCCTATTTCTTACCAAAAAAGGGAAGATGGAATTGTTAGTTTAGCAGTAGGGCTAGGCTACTCTGTGGTTGGGGGTGAACAAGTTTTACGTTTTTCACCAAAACATCCAGATATTATATATGATTTTTCAAATATAGATTCAATTCTTAAAAGTTCTCAAAAAGAACTATATGTATTAAATACAAAAAAATCAAAATTGGATCTTTCTGAAAAGGAAGAGGCAAATCTCGAAAAGATTAATATTTCAGATATCATAAATGATGGAACACTCGACCATCTTGTTAGTACATTTGATATAAACGATGGAATGATTAGGGATGGATATTCTCAAGGTGGTCCTCTTATTGTTACCTTTGCAGGCATTCTTAAATATAATGTCTTTCCATTAGCTTCGATTTTAAGAGATATTTTGGAAACCGGGCAGAATAGTATGGGAACACCTGTTGAAATTGAATTTGCGGTTAACTTAGACCCAAAAGATAAAAGACCACCTGTATTTGCAATTATTCAAATAAGACCTATTATTATTTCTCAAGAGCTTTCTCATATAAAATGGAATGAAAAAGAGTATACAAATAAACAAATTTTAATAAAATCAGATAAAGCTCTTGGAAATGGAATTATAAATGAAATAAGAGATATTATATATGTTATTCCTGAAACTTTTGATTCTTCAAAAACAATTGAAATTGCAAGAGAAATAGGAATATTAAATAAAAATCAGAAAGAGGCTCCTTATCTTTTGATTGGTCCTGGTAGATGGGGAACAAAAGACCGATGGCTTGGTATTCCTGTTAATTGGAGGGATATATCAAATGTAAAATTAATGGTTGAAACAGCCTTTGAAGATTATAATATAAAACCTTCTCAAGGGACTCATTTTTTTCAAAATATTATATCTCGTGGAGTAGGATATATAAATATTTCATTAAATAAAAAAGAAACATGGTTAGACTGGGATTGGTTAAAAGACAAGAAAGCAAAACAGCAGCTAAATTTTATTAAACATATTAAACTTAAAAAACCACTTACAATTAAATTAGATGGAAGAAACGGGCGAGCATTAGTTCTAAAACCATCATAATTTTTTTTATAATCAATAACTTTTAAAAACTGTCTCAAATACAGGTTATCGGAGAAAACCTTCTTAGTGATGTGTTCAAATGTATAAAATTCTAGAAAAAAAAGTATTGTCAGATACAGTAAAATTAATGAAAATCAAAGCACCTCTTGTTGCTAAAAAAGCAAAATCTGGTCAGTTTATCATTCTTCGAATTGATGAAAAGGGTGAACGTATTCCTCTCACCATTGCAGATTATGATAGGAAAAATGGCACAGTAACTGTTATATTCATGGAAGTAGGAAAAACAACAAAACAACTTGGTAAACTGAATATCGGAGATAATCTTTTAAATTTTGCAGGTCCACTTGGAAATCCCTCTGAGATTAAAAAATATGGGACTGTTGTTATGATAGGAGGCGGTGTTGGAATTGCACCTTTATATCCTATTGTACGTGATTTGAAAAAAATCGGTAATTATGTTATCAGCATCCTTGGTGCCCGCAATGAAAAGCTTTTGATGTTAGAAAAAGAAATAGAGGAATATAGTGATGAAATTTTTATAACAACGGATGATGGATCAAAAGGTCACAAAGGTTTTGTTAGTGATATTTTAAAAAAACTTATTAATGAAGGTCGGAAAATTAATATGGTTATGGCAATAGGTCCAGTTATTATGATGAAGGTTGTAACTGATGTTACCCGTCCTTTTAAGATTAAGACTTTAGTTAGTTTGAATCCAATTATGGTTGACGGTACTGGTATGTGCGGTGGTTGCCGTGTTTCCGTTGGAGAAGAAACCAAGTTTGCCTGTGTTGATGGTCCTGAATTTGATGGGCACCTTGTAGATTTTAAAAATTTGAATCTTCGAAATCGCCGTTTTTTATGTCAAGAGGAAGAAGCTTGTATGTGCACGGGTGTTTAGTATATGGCCAAAGTTAAAACAGAAAAACATAAAATGCCTGAACAGGAACCAAAAAAACGTATTAAAAATTTTAATGAAGTTCCGTATGGTTATGATAAAGAGACTGCAATAGAAGAAGCTAAAAGATGTTTACAGTGTAAAAAAAAGCCCTGCACAGAGGGATGTCCTGTTGAAATAGATATCCCTGGTTTTATTGTTTGTGTTGCTAATGGCGAATTTGATAAAGCAGCTGAAATAATTAAGGCAAAAAATAATCTTCCTGCTGTTAGTGGTAGAGTATGCCCATATGAAAATCAATGTGAAGGATTGTGTACTGTTAAAAAAATATCTTTATATGCTGAACCAGTAGGTATTGGACGTCTTGAACGTTTTATAGCTGACTACGAGCGAAATAAAGGTGTCAAAATCCCAAAAATAAAAAAACCCACCGGTAAAAAGGTAGCTATAGTTGGCTCAGGTCCTGCTGGCCTTACTTGTGCTGGTGATCTTGCGAAAATGGGACATAGTGTTACTATTTTTGAAGCACTCCATGCACCAGGCGGTGTTTTGATGTACGGTATCCCTGAATTTCGTTTACCAAAAGAAATTGTAAACGCTGAAGTTGATTATATTAAAAAGCTAGGTGTGGAAATTAACTATGATGTTGTTGTTGGAAAAACCATTACTGTTGATGAACTAAAAAATGATTACGATGCAATTTTCATTGGAACAGGTGCAGGGCTACCTCGATGGCTTCGAATCCCGGGTGAAAATCTTGATGGAGTATATTCTGCAAATGAGTTTCTTACCCGTGTTAATATGATGAAAGCATACCAATTCCCAAAATATGATACCCCTGTAAAAATCGGGAAAATTGTTGCTACTTTTGGAGCAGGAAATGTTGCTATGGATTGTGCTCGTACCGCTCTTCGTTTAGGTGCTGAGAAATCATATATAATTTATCGCAGATCTGAAATTGAAATGCCAGCTAGAAAAGAGGAAATTCATCATGCAAAAGAGGAGGGAGTTATCTTTAAATTTCTAACAAATCCAATTAAGTTTTTTGGTGATGAGAATGGTATATTAAAAGAAGCTGAATTTATAAAGATGAAACTAGGAGAACCTGATGATTCAGGTAGAAGGCGACCTATTCCAATGCCAGGATCTGAGTTTAAAATGAAAATTGATACAGCCCTAGTTGCAATAGGTCAAAGTCCCAATCCTTTAATTCCTCAGACTGTAAAAGGACTTAAAATTGGAAAACATGGTAACATTGAAACAGATAAGGATGGGAGAACAAATATACCGGGTATTTTTGCAGGAGGAGACATTGCTACCGGGGCTGCAACTGTAATTCTTGCAATGGGTGCTGGAAAGAAAGCAGCAAAAGCGATAAATAAATATCTTAAATTAAAAAAATAAAATCATTTTTTGTTACTTTTTTCTTCTAATTGTTTTAATTTATTTTGGATTATACATAATGAAGTAAATTCTGGATCTATAGAAAAGGTCATTTTTGGCGATAGATATGTATCCTTTAATGCTCCAATACAATTTGGAAAACGTTGATCGAGTTCTTCTTGCCATTCTAAATGATCTTCAATTTTGTAAAAAGTACTGAATAATAAAAGATTAAATCCACCTCTACCAGTTACCGCTTTTATAATCCAGGTTAAATGCGGATCATTTTTCAAGGTTTTAATTACCTCTTCCTCCTTATTTTTAATTTGGATTAAAGATTTGACTAGAATATATTCTGGGGGAACTATTACTCTTGGAAAGTAGCAAACAGGCCTTCCAATAATTCCTTGATTATAAAGATTCTCAATTCTTCTTTCAATTGTTCTTCTATGAACATTTAATTTTTTCGCTAATAAATTTTCATTAGTTCTAATACCATCACCACGTAGTAATCTAATTAAAATTTGAAAAGTTAAATCATCGAATTCAACACCTTTTATCGTTTTTTGTCTTTTTGTTTTGAGATTTTCTTCAATAACATTTATTGATACCGAAGGGTTGTATTTTTCAAAACATCCGGTTCCTAAATAAAGAACTTGTGAGGGATAGCCCCCTTCTCTTTTTGGTATCACCTCATTTTTAATACATTGGTCTCTCCACTGTACATGGGAGCATACGTTTTCATGAAACGATATCATCAATGTATTATATTCTTCTTCTTTATAGAAAAAGGCAGCAAAAATATGCTCATCAAATTCAATAAAATGTTTCGTTTTTCTATCCCTCAGAAAATTAACTTCTGATATTACCATTAGGGGAAATGCCTTAAAAAGAAAGGAAAATGGATATTGTGGTTTGTTAATTATGTTGTTTTCAAATAGACGATTTACTCTATCTTTTATTGTATTTCTATGTTTATTTAATTTTTTAGCAATTTTACTAATATTTACTTCTACACCCTTTCCTGACACTATTAAATTTAGAATTTTTAGATTTATCGGATCATTTAATAATTCTGACATAAAAACCATAATATAATGTTTATTTTTGTAATTTATCCTTATAATATTTATCATTTAATATGCATTTACAATATGTTTCAATCATATTAAATGTCACTTATTATTAATTTAAGTATTTTACATGACATCAATGGTATTAAATAAATAAATAAAATAATTATCAATTATAACATATTATAAAAAAATTTTATACACCAGATATAATAACCTATCTCAGATAACAAACCAACAGATATGCCTTATATTAAAAAATTTACATTATGGTAAACAAATTAATAGTTCAGGAGAATTATCAAAAAAATACTTGGAAATAATTAATATATATAATATAACAAATGGATGATATTAATGGATATAGATATTTTAAAAACAGAGAAGTTAATCAAACAATATAGTGGCAAAAAAGGATCATTGATTACGTTACTTCAGGCTATTCAGAAAGAATATGGATATGTGCCAAAAGAATCTATAGAACTTGTCGCTAAAAAATTTTCAATATTTCCTATTCAAATTTATGAAGTTTTAACATTTTATGCGCAATTCCATTTAAAACCACGCGGAAAACATACAATAAAAGTTTGTCAAGGAACAGCATGTCATGTTATGGGTGGAAAAGAGATTTTGGGCTATATATCAAATAAACTTGGAATCAATGAAAATGAAACAACCGATGATAATATGTTTTCGTTAGAACGAGTTGCCTGTCTTGGATGTTGCGGAATGGCTCCTGTAATAGTTATTGATGATGACTTCTATGGCAATTGCACATATCAAAAGATAGACTATGCAATAAAAAAATCCCAGAAGGAGAATAAATACTAATGAAAACTAGAATTCTAATTTGTATGGGGACAAGTGGTATATCCTCTGGTGCAAATGAAGTTGCAAAATGTTTTGAAAATGAAATTAAAAACCATAATCTCGAAGATAAATTCAAAGTGGTAAGAGTTGGTGATAGAGGACTTTTTCGTGATGTCTTGGTTGACATCCTTGAACCTGGAAAAAATAGAGTCATATATGAATTTGTTAAACCTATTGATGTAAAAAAAATAGTAAAAAATCATTTAATCAATGGACAACCTATCAAAGAACTAATTGCAGGAAAGGATTATGAGCAATTTTTTTCTAATCAAATGAGAATTGTTCTTTCAAATTGTGGTGAAATTAATCCTGAAGATATCGAAGAATATATACAAAATGGTGGTTATGAGGCAGTTAAAACAGCTCTTAAAATGCGACCAACTTCTATAATAAACCAAATTAAAAAATCGGGCTTAAGGGGCCGCGGTGGTGCCGGGTTTTCTACTGGTCTTAAATGGGAGCTATGTAGAAAAGTAAGAAGTAAAACAAAATACATCATTTGTAATGCTGATGAGGGAGATCCAGGTGCATTTATGGATAGAAGTATCTTGGAAGGAGATCCCCATTCTGTTATAGAAGGAATGATTATAGGAGCGTATGTAATAGGGGCTGATGAGGGATATATCTATTGTCGCGCCGAATATCCTCTTGCTGTAAAAAGATTAAATATTGCACTTGAACAAGCAAGGAAAAAGAATTTTTTAGGAAAAAAGCTTTTTGGAAGTAATTTTTCATTTGATATATATCTGAAAGAGGGTGCTGGAGCATTTGTATGTGGTGAAGAAACAGCTCTAATGGCATCAATAGAAGGAAAACGGGGAATGCCAAATCCTCGCCCACCTTATCCAACAGAAAGTGGTTTATGGGGAAAACCAACAAATATAAACAATGTTGAAACTTTTGCAAATATTAAGCATGTTATTTTGAAGGGCGCTAACTGGTTCTCATCTATAGGTTATAAAAATAGTAAAGGCACCAAAGTTTTTGCACTCGCAGGTAAGGTTAAAAATACAGGGCTTGTAGAAGTGCCAATGGGTACAACTATAAGAGAAATCATTTGGGGTCCAGGAGGAGGAATGGAAAATAAAAGGATACCATTCAAAGCTGTTCAGTTAGGCGGTCCCTCTGGGGGATGTCTCCCTGATGATTTAATCGATATCCCGGTTGATTATGAATCCATCAATAGAACTGGGGCAATAATGGGGTCTGGTGGAATGGTAGTAATGGATGACCGGGCATGCATGGTTGATATTGCTAAATTTTTCTTAAATTTTACAGTCACTGAATCTTGTGGGAAATGCGTTCCTTGCAGAATTGGTCTTAAGAGAATGCTTGAAATTCTTGAATTAATAACAGAAGGTAAAGGTAAATATGAGCATTTAGAATTTTTAAAAGAAATGGGAGAAATAATTATTGAAACTGCTCTTTGTGGTCTTGGAAATACAGCACCTAATCCTGTAACAACAACTATACAATATTTTAGAGATGAATATGAAGCACATATAGAGCACAAATATTGCCCGTCACATGTTTGCACAAATCTTATAAAATTTGAAATTAATAGAAACAGATGCATAAGGTGCGGTCATTGTTCTATGGTTTGTCCAGTAAAAGCGATTGTTTGGGAAAAGAAAAAATATCCAAAAATTGACAAGGATAAATGTATAAAATGTAAATCTTGTGTAAGTAGCTGTCCTGTTATGGCGATTGTATGATAAAGTTAACAATAGATGGAAAAGAAATTCTTGCAAAAGATGGGCAGACCATTTTAGAAGCAGCTATTGAAAATGGTATTTATATTCCAAATTTATGTTATCACCCTGATTTAAAACCAATAGGAGGTTGCAGACTCTGCATAGTTGAAATAAATAAAATACGCGGTTTTCCAATATCTTGTCATACAAAAGTTGCAGAAGGAATGATTGTAAAAACTGATACAAAAAAGCTTCAGCAGCTTAGACAAAATCTTGTTTGGTTAATTTTAAGTGAATATCCAAAGGATATTCCTCTTTCATCTCAGCTTAAAAAAGTAGTTGATTATATTGGCGTAGAAAATATTCTCTATAAATATACTTATAAACCAAGAAATCTACCAATATTTTCTGATGATCCTCTTTTTATTAGAGATTTGAATCGTTGTATCCTTTGTGGTCGTTGTGTACAAATTTGTCAGGACATTCGGGGTGTTGGTGCTATTGGTCTTATAAAAAGGGGAATTGAATCATATGTCGGAACAGGTCATAATTCCTCATTAAAGGATAATGAATGTAAATTTTGTAGGGCATGTGTTGAAGTATGCCCATCTGGCGCTTTAGTAGATAAAAAAGAGTGGAATGAAAAAAACCGAGAGATTATCCTTATTCCTTGTAAAAGTAATTGTCCTGCAGGTACAGATATTCCAAGATATGTTAAACTCATTGCAGAAGGAAGATATCAGGATTCAATTGAAGTCATTAGAGAAAAGTTTCCTTTTCCTCATACGCTTGGTCTTGTATGTCATCATCCTTGTGAAGAAGGATGTTCTAGAACAGATGTTAACGAACCTATTTCAATTCGTGAACTTAAAAGATTTGTTGCAGAAAATGACAATAGACGTTGGATAAAGAAATTAAAAATTGACAAACCAACTGATAAAAATGTTGCAATTATAGGGGCAGGACCATCTGGTCTTACGGCAGCATATTTTTTAAAACTTAAAGGTCATAATGTTACAGTTTTTGAAATGCTTCCAAAACCTGGAGGAATGCTAAAAGCTGGAATTCCAGACTATAGACTGCCACCAGATGTACTAGAAAAAGAAATAAAGGATATTATAGACATTGGCGTCAAAATTAAAACTAAAACAAAAATTGATTCAATTGATCATCTATTTGATAAAGGTTTTAATGCAGTTTATCTAGCATTAGGGACTTCGAAAGGAATTAGAATGGGTATAGAAGGGGAAGATAATCCAAGAGTTCTTGATGGAATTACAACACTAAGAAATATTAATTTTGGTAATCAAGTTGATATCAGAGGTGATGTGGCAGTAGTAGGAGGAGGAAATGTTGCATTTGATATAGCAAGAAGTTCACTTCGTATAGGTGCAAAATCAGTAAAAATAATTTATAGAAGAACAAGAGATGAAATGCCTGCTTATGAACATGAAGTTGAAGATGCCCTTACTGAAGGAATAGAATTACTTTATCTTACAAATCCGATTAGAATAATACCTGATAAAAATAAACTAAAAGTAGAATGTATTAAAATGGAGTTAGGTGAGCCTGATGCAAGTGGTAGAAGAAGACCAATACCTATTCAGGGTTCAGAATTTATAATAGAACTTGATAGACTTATAATTGGAATTGGTCAAAAAACTGACATCCCTAAAGAATTTAATGTTGAAATAGACAAAAAGGGAAGTGTCATTGTAAAAGAAGAAACATTAGAAACTTCAAGGTTAGGAGTATTTGCTGGTGGAGATCTAGTATCAGGACCTGCATCTGTTATTGAGGCAATACAAGCTGGAAGAATAGCTGCAAGTTCTATAGATAAATATCTAGGTGGAAATGGAAAAATCGAACAAAAATTTATTCCAGATGAAATAGAAAATTCATATATAGGAAGAGATGAAGGATTTGCAAAAAATAAAAGAGCAAGAAATATTAAGATGCCAATCCAAAAAAGATTGCATGGTTTTTCTCAGATAGAATTATGTCTTGATGAAAAAGCCGCCATAGAAGAAGCAAAAAGATGCTTAAAATGTCAACTAAGATTAATGATTTCAAAAGCACCTTTCCCACCAAATACTGGCAAATGATGCAAGTAATAATTTTTTATTAAAAAATTTATCATATCAAGGAAATTTATAATTAGTATAAAATAAACTTATTAGCAATACACAAATAATCATGGGTGTGATGAGTGCTGGAAAACGTACAACACGGACAATTGATAAATATTTAAAATTTAAAAAAATAGTTGTTTTTAGAACTTTATAACCATTTTATAGCAAGAACCATAGCATTAAGAGTAAACCTATAATGCATAGGCTAATCAGAAAGAATCTGTAATCCATCACCCAGTATCTTTCCATCCCTTTCTCTCCTCAAAATTTAAAACATTTATTTGCTTAAAAACATTTCTAATTATTAACAAAAATATTTTGGCAACTAGTATTTTTGGTTATTTCTTTTTCTTTGCTGCCCTTATGAGTCCATCAAATAAAGGTGATGGTTTTAGGGGTCTTGATTTAAATTCAGGATGTGCCTGTGTTGCAACAAAATATGGATGACTTGGTATCTCCATAAACTCCATTAAAACACCATCTGGAGAACGACCTGAAAATATCAAACCAGATTTTTCAAGCTTATCAACATATTTTGGATTGACCTCATATCTATGTCTATGCCTCTCATAAACCTTGTTTTCCCCATATAGTTTATATACAATAGAACCTTTCTTAAGAATAGCCGGATAAGCACCAAGTCTCATAGTTGCACCATACCGGGATTCTTGAACGATTTTTACTTGATCTGGAATGAAATCTATTACAGGGTTTGGTGTTTTTTTATTTATCTCTGTAGAATGTGCATTTTCCAAACCACATACATTTTGGGCATATTCAACAACAGCAAGCTGCATGCCAAGGCACAAGCCGAGATATGGAATTCCATGCTCCCTTGAATAGCGAATAGTATCAATTTTTCCTTGAATACCAGATAATCCAAAACCACCTGGAACGATTATCCCATCTAGTTTATCAAGAGTTGATAGTTTCCTTGGATCTTTTTCAAAAATCTTTGAGTCAATCCACCTAATGTCAGGTCTAAGATTATTATTCCATGAAGCATGCTTTACCGCTTCAATAACAGAAATATAAGAATCAGATAACTGAGAGGTACCAATATCAAAATATTTACCTACAATTCCAATTTTTATAGGATTTTTTAGTTTTCTAATCTTTTTTATAAATTTCTCCCAACCCTCTAAATCGTTATGACTCTTTCTAAGATTTAGTTTTTTTAGTATTTTCTTGCAAAGCTCTTGTTTTTCAAAAAGAAGTGTTACTGCATAAACATTATCAATATTTGAATCAGAAATAACATCCTCCTCATGAACATTACAAAACATAGCAATTTTTTCTCGGCGAACATTGTCAAGGGGTTCTTCTGAACGAGTAATGATAAAATCTGGTTGAATACCGATTTCTCTTAGAAGTTTTACAGAATGTTGAGTAGGTTTTGTTTTAGCTTCACCAAGAGTGTCAAGAACAGGGACATAGGTAACATGAAGATAAAGTACACTATCTCCTTCCATCTTCATTTGACGAACTGCTTCAAGAAATAAAACATTCTCATAGTCTCCAACAGTTCCGCCAATTTCAACCATTACAAAATCCCAGGAATTTTCTTCAGAAGGTCGTCTGATTCTATTCTTAATTTCATCTGTCACATGAGGGATTGGTTGAACAGTTTTTCCTAGATATTTTCCTTTTCTTTCTTTTTCGATTACCATTCCATAAACTTGACCAGTTGTAATGTTATGGTATTTTGGAATATTGATATCTAAGAAGCGTTCATAATGGCCAAGGTCTTGGTCTATCTCACCACCGTCTTCTGTAACCCATACTTCTCCATGCTCAGTTGGTCTAAGAGTACCAGCATCACAGTTCATATATGGATCGATTTTCATAGCTGTAACTTTGTATCCATGAAGTTGGAGAATTTTTCCAATAGATGCGGTAGTAATTCCCTTTCCTAAACCAGAAATGACCCCGCCAGTTATAATAATGTAACTTGCCATCCCTTTCAACCGGCAAGGTAAATATAATACGTAATTTAAATTCTTTACCATTATTAGAATTTTTTAAATATAAAAATTTTAAAATGATTATTAATAAAAATGAATAAAAATAAAGAAAGAGTTACAACTAACCTACAACCTCAATCAATGTTGTGTTGTATACTAGTTGTTTTGCTTTTTTTTGATTGAATGTTTCGCTTATTTCTTTGTTGTCAAAGCTATTTCTATCGAAGACACGTTGGAATTTCTACCTTCTTCGTTTGTTATGCTTTCTGTTCCAATTTTTATTTCTTTT
>Ga0209427_10004206_pt1 | contig 16669 bp, 12 predicted proteins | sample DeeMarSWOR136_30_FD_187465 | JGI IMG/M metagenome (GOLD analysis project Ga0209427, IMG submission 187465) | Marine sediment microbial communities from White Oak River estuary, North Carolina - WOR-1-36_30 (SPAdes) (version 2) | ecosystem: Environmental > Aquatic > Marine > Intertidal zone >...
TGAGACGTCAAACGACGAAGCCCGGTCCCTTCGATGCCGATGAGCCACAGGTCGGTTCTGCCGCGGTTGGCTTCGAGGTCTGTTTTCCTGAGGACAAAAACAATCCATTTTCCGTCCGGTGAGACTTGCGGCTCCGAGATTCGGTCCATCGCCAGCATATCGTGAACTGAAAACGGATGAGTCCGGCCGGCAGGGGCTGAGATGCAAACCGCGACAGTTATGTGAAGAATACAGAACAACAAATAAATCAAACGCATAATTTCCTCCTTTTTCAGTCAAAAACAGATGGTTTGTTTACCAAAGTTTGGGGATAAACAGTTTTTCAGTTGGCCCCCACCCTGCGGGAAGCTTTTTTGGTAGTGCGAGCTTCCTCCTTCACGAGTGTAATCGGGATATCGAGCCAGAAGGTCGAACCTTTGCCAAGCTCGCTTTCCAGTCCTATAGTTCCAGCCAGCATAGCAGCTAATTCTTTACTGATGGTAAGGCCGAGGCCGCTGCCGGCTTTTTCACGGGTTATCGAGCCATCAGACTGCCGGAATTTTTCAAAAATCTTTTCCCTGTCGGCCTCAGCAATACCACAGCCGGTATCAGCAACGGCGATGCGAACGGTGTTATCATCCGGCAGGAGGCTGGCGCGAATTTCAATTCTCCCCCGCTGGGGCGTGAACTTTACCGCATTACTTAGAAAATTGTTAAGAATCTGCTGGACTTTTCCGGCATCCGTCATAAGGGGCGGGATATTGATATCGGTCAGGAGCTTTACCTTGATTTTCTTTTTCTTGGTCAGCAAGGAAAAGGATGCTATCAGGGATTTGCATAACCGGGGGACAGAGGTTTCTTCTATGTGCAGCTCCATTTTTCCGGCTTCAGTCTTTGCCAGGTCGAGCAGATCATTAATCATATTCAAGAGCCTGTTTCCGCCGGTAATGATATTCTCAGCGTACCTCTGTGCTTTTTCCTTTTTCAGAAGGCCCGGCTTGTCCCGAAGCACCTGGGCAAAGCCCATTATCGCATTCAAGGGAGTTCTGAATTCGTGTGAAATATTTGCTAAAAACTCGCCCTTAACTTTGTTTGCCTTGAACAGCTCGATATTCCGCTCGGAAAGCTCTGCTATTTTTGCATCGAGCTGTCTGTTTGCCCGGTGAAGTTTCTTTTGTGCGGCCTGGAGCCCATCGAGCATATCATTAAAGGCATTTGCGAGCTTTTCATACTCATCGCCAGTCTTTATGACGCTTCTTATATCGAGATTTCCCTCAGCGACGTTACTTGCCAGCGCCCGGAGTTGTCGAATCGGTCGCAGGATTACACGCTGTGTTATCATATAAAATGCAACGACAGCCCCGGCACCGGCGAAGAGCCCAGCCACAACTATCGAGAACCGATTTAAAAAAATGTAATCACGGATTTTCTTGGCGGGGCGTTGAATAATCACGGCACCTATCTGCTCATTTGGTGAAAATGCAGATCCGGAACCTTGGGGTTTATGGCACACTATACATTTATCTTCTGCCCTGAAAATCTTCACGTAGCTACTATAACTAAGCCCTCTTTTTCTGACAAAAAAAACGTCATCGTCTTCTACATCCTGCTCAGATCTTAGAGATTTAATCATCTGCTTCTGTTCTTCGCTCAACTGTGACAGGTCGGTGTCACTTTCTGTTTTGAAACGAATAAATTGCATCTCCGGATCATTTACATCAAGTACCGTATCAGTATCAAACAGTGGCGGAAGGGTCATTTCGCCGGGCTCTTTCAATCTGAAGTGTTGCCGCAGGAGTTCCTCAGCTTTTGCCCTGCCGGCTTCCAGATAGGTTTGTTTTGTCAACTGTCCCATCCAGATATAGGGCAAAATAAGCGCCAATGCCAAGACCAAGATGACCGCCAGTCCAAATGCTATCCTGCATTTTTCGGCTAAAGAGAGTGGCCACAACCTAATAAGCTTTAAAAGCCTGGCCACAATGTACCCTAATTTAATCCTCATAAAGTTTATTATCCGTGAGCAAAAAACATTCTCGTCTGCAAAGAATTCGAAGGCCCGGCTGTATTTCCGACAGCGAGGTAACAGCTTTATCCCCAAAATCAGCAAAAAATTCAAGCTAATTTTTCGCCCATACCTGCCATCTTTGGTTTTGCCTTATGCCTTTATCGACCTGACAATAGCATCATCCATGCTGTCTCTGGTCACCAATTTTGAGATTAAGAGTATTATTGCCAATATGACGCCCCCAACAAAACCGCCGATATGTGCAAAATAAGCAGCTCCGGCCGTGTATCCACTGACAGCTCCCACGACATCCAAAGCGACACGCAATAGAATTATCCAAAAACCCGCTATGCTGAAACGCCGCACATAGGCCAAAAACCAAAAAAAGCATTTTATGGAATTATACGGATAGAGTACAAAATACGCGCCGAAAATACCGTATACGGCACCACTGGCACCGACGGCCATGCGGACATCAAAAGTAAGATGAATAACGGCAGCCAGCAATCCGGTAGCTATGTACACAGGCAGATAGAGTAGATTGCCCACTTTCGAACATACGGCATTGCCGAAAACCCAAAGGAAAATTAAGTTGAATATAATGTGAAGGTAGCCGGCGTGCAGCCACATATACCCAAGAAGCCCTTTGGCAGACCAACCAGCCAAAATAAAAGGTTCCGATCGCTGTTCGGGATAAATCTGCTGCAGGACAAACACAGCCACCATGGCAATCATTACCAGGTAGTTAGCAAACGGCTTTCTACTGCTTTGAACATCAACTTTATAGGGAAGAAACAGGAACAATAGACATTCTCCTCAATCGCACTGTTGCGCGTTCCCCCCGTTATAAGCGAGGTTATTACTGTTGGTCATCCGTTTTTTGCTCGATTGCACGCAAGTGCTTTTGCGTTCTCAGGTTCAGCTCTTCGAGCTGTTTTGCATCCACCGGGCCCGGCGCATCAGTCAATAGGCACTGGCCTCGCTGCGTCTTTGGGAAAGCAATGACGTCTCTAATATTTTCGGTTCCTGTAAGCAACATAATGAGCCTGTCAAGACCGAATGCTATTCCACCGTGCGGGGGAGCGCCGTATTCGAGCGCCTTTAAAAAGAAGCCGAACTGCCGCTGGGCCTGTTTTTTGGATATATTAAGCAGGTCAAATACTTTCTGCTGCACTTTCATATTATGGATACGAATACTTCCGCCGCCAATCTCAGAACCATTAACAACAATATCATAGGCCTGTGAGCGGACAGTAGCCGGGTCGGTTTCAAGCTTGTCCAGGTCTTCGGGCACAGGGGCGGTGAAGGGATGGTGCAATGAATCGTAGCGCTTTTCGTCCTCATTCCATTCAAACAACGGGAAATCGACTATCCATACAAACTCAAAGCTGTTTTGGTCATAGAGCTTGAGGTCTCTCGCCAGTTTGCAGCGCAGCGGCGCCAGAGACTTATTAGTAACATTTTCGCTATCAGCGATAAACAACAGCATGTCACCCTCTTTTGCCCTGAAGCGTTCGATGATTTTTTGCTGCATCCGGGGGGTGAAGAACTTGGACAGACCACCAACAAATGAAAGTTTATCGTTTTCTTTTTTGAGCTTTGCCCAGGCCAGCCCTTTTGCGCCATAGTCGGCAACAAAATTGGTGAGTGTCTTTTCAATATCGCTTCTGGAATATTTTTGGCCCGGGGCACAAAGTCCTTTTACAATCCCGCCTTTTTCAACGACCGAAGTAAAGACTTTGAAGGTGCTTTTTTCGGCGATATCCGATATGTCTTTTAACTTCATGTCAAACCTTAAATCCGGCCGGTCGGTACCGTAATCATCCACCGCCTCTTTATAGGACAGCCGCCGCATCGGTGCCTTCACATCCACGTCCAGTATTTGCTTCCAAATCTTCGCTATCATATTTTCGTGGACACCGATGACGTCGTTAGTATCAACGAAACTCATCTCGACATCGATCTGGGTAAACTCTGCCTGTCTGTCCGCCCTTGGGTCTTCATCGCGGAAGCATCGAACTATCTGAAAGTATTTATCGAGGCCGCCGACCATTAGAATCTGTTTAAAAAGCTGCGGGGATTGGGGCAGGGCGTAGAAGCAGTCCTTATGCAGCCTGCTGGGTACGAGAAAATCTCTTGCACCTTCCGGCGTGCTCTTTGCTAAATAGGGCGTTTCAATCTCCAGGAAACCCAATCTGTCGAAATAGTCTCGCACAATTTTTGCGACTCGATGGCGTACCCTCAGTTTTTCCTGCACATGAGGCCGGCGGAGGTCAATATACCGGCTGGTGAGGCGGAGTTCCTCGCCTGTTTTTTCAGCACTGTCGATTTCAAATGGCGGCGTTTTTGCGACATTTAAAATCTCCAGCTGCTCAACGGCCAGTTCGATTTGGCCTGTTGGCAGCTTTGGATTTTCCATTCCCTCGCTTCGCGGCTGGACATGCCCTTTGGCCGCTATTACCCATTCGCAGCGGATTGTCTTTGCCAGCTCGTGTGCCTGCGGCTGGGTTACCGGATTAAAAACCAATTGTGTCAGGCCTTCTCTATCCCTGAGGTCGATAAAAACCAGATTTCCGTGGTCTCGATAGGAATGTGCCCATCCGGCCAGTGTTACCTTTTTACCGGCATCTTCCAGCCGCAGCCGGCCACAAGTATGTGTTCTTTTGAGCATAAAAAAATCCTGAAAAAAATCATTTTTTACTGTTCTACAATCTCCCCATAATCAACCAGAATTCCATCTTTAACCTTCTGATAATATATGACTTTCGCAGATATATCCTCTCGAAGAGCAGATTTAGTTTTATAAGTTTCCGGCTTGATTGTAACCGGAACCTCACCGATATATCCATCAATACCCTTTGACTCTTCAGCGAAATTCGACAAACGATAATTCGCCCTTTTTATTTCCGCCGCCTTTTTCAGGATGGCCTCATGAAACCTCAAACCCATAAACGTCTTGACGATTACCAGATCCTTTACCCATTTCTCAACCATATCCTCGTCAATCTTATCTACTGCATTTTTCAGGTTCCTGACCATTTGCAGTATCTTTTCCGTCGCTGCTCTGATAGCGCCGGGTTTCTGCTTCGAGTACCATTGTTCCCATTCATGCAGGGTTTTTCCGGTAAAATGCTTGATAAGCTCGCTCATCTGACCCACAACTTTGGGCCTTGTGCCCTGTGCGTTCTGGTTTGCCAAATTAATAATCTGAGTCGTGTATTTAGGAAAATCGGGCGAACCGATATCCATATATCCCCTTATGTCTTCATTACTAAGCTTTATCTTCATTAGCTCAGCACCTTCTGATTGCACAAGGTGAGGAATCTGCCTTTCATCCTGTAATCATATATTGTTTCGACATCTACCAGTTTGTTTTTTATCAGATGCGTATTCACGCAAGTTTTATTTTTCAAGTATAAATAACAAAGTATATTGTTGTCTTTATCATATTTTGTTTCATCGAATCTCAAAAAAACCTTTTGCCCTTTTATTAAGTCCTCTAAAAAGTGAATTGCCTCACGGTTTTTTTTGCCGTTTGATTTAATTCCGATCAAGTGTATCCGTGCTCCTGTGTCTAAAATCATTTCCGAGGGAGAAACAATCTTTTTTACTGAGTGGTATTTTTGTAAGTCTTTTTCTTTTCCATCAATTCGCGAGCCAAATCTTAATTTTTTGGGGTCAATCCTGCGTTCAAACGCTACAGGATCCTTAAATATATACGGAAGCCTTTGAATATCCTGTTTAAAGTTTGCGTCCACCGGCTTTTGTCTGACAATTTCAAATCTGTCATCTTTATCGAAAATTCCGATATTTTTTTTCAGTCTTTTTTCTATCGTTGACAGATAATCTTCATTTACCTCATATCCGATGGAGTTTCTTGAAAGTTTCAGTGCCGCCACAGAAGTGGTGCCACTTCCGAGAAAAGGATCAAGAATCGTATCACCAACAAAACTGAACATTTTAATCAATCTTTTAGGCAGCTCTTCCGGAAACGGTGCTATGTGCCTGTCCTGCTTTTCGCCGCTGAAATTCCAGTGGCCGTAGAAATATTCATTCCATTCCTTCTTTGAAAGTTTTGATTTATCCTTCATATCCCTCGATGCTTTAGGCGGCTTGCCCAACTTTTTAAATATAAGTATAAATTCGTAGTCGAGCTTAATAATCCCGTTTCTGGGATAAGGGAAAGAGCCCATCACCGTGGCCCCGCCCGTGGTATTGCAGGTAGTTACTTTTTGCCAAATAATTGCACCCATATAATCAAACCCAACGGTCTCACAGAACCTGATAATCTCAGTACGAATCGGAATTATCTTGTATCTTCCATAATATACCGAACGCGCAAACTGGTCTCCAATATTTATACAAAGACGGCAACCCTTGTGAAGTACCTGATAACATTGTGTCCATACGAGGTTCAGATTGTTGATGTAGCTCTCGTAGCTGTCATTGAATCCGATTTGCTCTTTCGAGCCGTAGTCCTTTAATTGCCAGTATGGCGGGGAGGTAACGATGAGGTGAACAGACTCATCCTCCACCTCCGACAAAATTCTGGAATCACCGATAATTACCTTATGATAGCTCATATAATTACCACTTCTCTAATCTTTAAGCCGCATATTCATACATGAGAATAGTCAATGATGACTATTTCGTCAATAACGGGTTTTGAAATTTAGGTAATTGAGCAGCGGCCGAAACCCTAAGCCTACACGTATTAATCAGATACCTGATGATTTTTACGTTTGCCGGCTGGTTTCATTTGTTCGAATCGTCTGGAGAACAGAAAGAACAATCCGGGCCCAAAGGCCAGCGCCATAATCACAACTCCCGTAGCGATGCCAAAAAAGGTAAAACCCGGGGCACAGCAATCGCCTCTTCGCCTAACAATAATATGGCTTGGGACGGCCACAAGCAGCTCAAGAATACTGCCGCGGAGCAGCCATGCGGTCAGACGATGAACCAATTTCTTCGGGTCAGCATTTTGGTAGAAACGATAAAATAATATTGACCAGGCGAGCCAGCTTAAAAGAAAGAAGGTCAGGCTTGCCCATGGATAGACCGCCTCCCATCCGTCATCGCCCCAAACCGCCACTAATAACGACCATATTATGCCAATTATTACTATCGAAAACGCCAAAGCTGTAATCACAATTGGAATCCAGATGTGACGCCGGGGCTGATAGCTGTCATTTGTGATTTTCACGGGTATTAAAAGAAGAGAGGCCTGTACTAAAACACAAATGGTAAATATGGCCCAAAACTGCCAGGCAGAGTACATGTTCAGCAATTCTGAGAGGCCGAAATCACTTAGGAAAGCCAGCGACAAAAGCAACGGAATAAACAAAACCACAACCAGAGCGATATAAAGCAGTACCGTCCAAAATGCCCACTTTGCCATTTACCACCTTCACATTTAAGTTTCCTGCAGCCGATTACCGGGCCGCGTGGTAGAACCGAATATCGACACCTTCCTTTTGTGATGCTTTCATATATTTACGACCGGGTAAACCTATTATATCAGTATCGGCAATTTGTCAGCGATTTACCCAAAATAAAAGGGAATGTACATGGGTTGTAGAGTATGTCGGACGAAATATACGGTGATGTTCACTTGAGCATATTTCGAAGGTAGACATGCTCGTCGCCATTCCAGGGCTTGGAACATATGTCAATGTCGCCGTCGCCGTCAACGTCGGCTGCTTTGGCTTCGTGGCAGCGCTTGCCGCTGAGAATCAGATGCTGTTTGAAGTTTTTGCCTTTTCCGTCGAGATTTTCCCAGATGAACCATTGATGGGGGGGCTTGCTGGTTAACGGACCTCCGCCAGAAAAGACGTCAAGGTCACCATCGTTATCAAAGTCGGCAACGGCGAGTGAGTGATAATCCTGGCCGGCCTTATCCACGATTAAGTGTCTTATCCATACCCGGCCCGTGCCATCCTTATTCTCGTGCCAGGCGACGCGACCGCTGACACAATCTCCTTCGGCCTGAACGACATCGTTATCTCCATCTTTATCGAGGTCAACGACCCAGGTTTTTGTCATGAGGGGAAACCTTGCCTTCGGCTGGCCGAAGTCGATATTTTTATGCTCGATCCATTTTGTTCCCTTCCCATCTTCGTTCTCGAACCAGATATTTGTACGAACGACATCAGTGTCACCATCGCCGTCAATATCCCCTGCACCTTTTGGGTCAATCGCCCCGTGTACAGGCTCGCCTATTCTATGTTGAATCCATGCTTTTGTCGGATCGGTCGGGATTTTATACCAGAACAGGCCGCTCCTGTCGCTCATAGCCAGCAGGTCGAGCTTTTTGTCTCCGTCGATGTCCACAGAGACAATATCATGGGACCTTTCGATAACTGCATTGGGATATTTTATAAATTGTTGTTCTCGCGGCTTGCCTGTGTTTCTGTACCAGGCGGCACCGGAGACCTGGTCTACCCACCCATCGCCATCCACATCAAAAGCAGTTCCACCTACTTCTGTAGGTACTTTTTGGCCGAGCAGATGCCTAATCCAGTTATCAGGGCCTTTATACTCGAACCACCAGATATCACCGCCATTGCAGCCGGCTATCCAGTCCAGGTCGCCGTCTTTGTCAACATCCACCAATGAAGTTTGTCCCATCTGTCTGCCGATTTTGTCGATAAGGTGATATTCAAACTTCGGGAAAGCTGCAAATAACGATGAACAAAGCACAGAAATCCCCATAATTACAGCGAGCAGGCACGAAAAGTTACTACGTGAGGTAGAAAACATATCAGATTCCTTTCATAAAGTTTGTATCTTGTACTTTATAAGTAAAATCATCCAGCCGGGAAATCGGCCCCTTCTGTGATACGTAGAGGTAACTACTTAATATAGTAACCGGAAACTTTCCACTTGCCGTCCTTTTGCAACATAGGTGTAACCGTCTCGATGGCAGAGTCCTTGTTCTCGAAACTCGTTTTGTACTGAATTATGACATACCTGCCATGCGGGGCGCCGGGAACAGACGCGGTATAGTGCTTAGACTTTAGCTTTCTGGAAACGACTTTACCCAGAGGCCCTCTGGCACCTTGAATACTGTTTTGCCAGATTTCCTTGCTTACAAGTGCCTTAACATATTCGGCGGCCTCATCCCAGCTTTGGGAGTATTTTCCGCTGTCCACCAATCCCAGCCAGGCTTCGGCAGCCTCCACTGCGGCTTTTTCGGCATCGATGTCAGCCGCCTGTTCCTCTCGCTGCTGTTGCTCCTTTTGCCACTTTTGCTGCTGCTGCCTTTGTTGCTGTTCAATCTGCGGTATAAACTTCTCGAATGCCGATTTGATTTCCAGCAGATGCTGCCTGGGCAGGGCTATCTGTAATGTCATTCCGCCATCGGCGGACCTGCCGGCAAATGCGATATTGCTTTTTGTCGGTACATCGAGCTTCGGGAAATTTACGTCACCGGGCATGGACATAAATACCGATACCATATTTAGCATACGGACATAATTGAAAGTACCAACAAGGTCGGCCTGTTCACTATCGGGAATGATATTCAAGGCTTCCTTCATCTCCGAGCTAATCTCTTTAGGGGCTCCGGCCCTGACCTGATCAATAAGTTCGCGAATTGTTTTATCCGTATCGCCGCCAATCGCATACACGCAATAGTCATCCACTAAGGCCCAGCGATAATGGAGGCCGTCACCAAACATTCCCTCTATCATCCGGCTTTGCGGAGAATCTTCCTCACCTATCCTGAACGCGACTTCAGCCGAGTCGATTCTGACGCCTTTGTACGTACCGACACCACGTTTCACTTTGAAATCCATTTCCAGCCCGAATGACTTGTACAGATTGGCAATGGCACCATCATGCATCATTTGCAACTGCTCTTCAACGACCTGCTCAAACGCCTTCTTATCGCGGATCTCTATAATCTCTTTGGCCAGGAACGGCTCGGAATCCGTACCTCCACTTACTAACGAAAAGGCCAGTGAATTACCCATGGCATCGATAGCTTTGGTGGTTAGCTTCTTTAATTTGTCCAGGTCCTCCTCGGACACTCCATCGGTTGTTATTTTGCCGATAAGGTCAATAAATTTGGGGTAAAACTTTTTCAGTGTCCGGCGGTTGATGTTGCAGCTTAAATTCATAATCGCACCGTCGTCAAGATAGGGCAGGAGATTTCTGAAGTCTCCGCCCTGCGGCGCGGCAAGCATTTCGGCCATTTCCGTTCCGGGTACGGACTTCACGGCAAACGTCATATTACATACATCGGACGCAGGTGAAAGTCCGACCATAATGTGGTCGGTTCCATTCATCAACATCTCGAATATGCCTGCATAAAAACCAATAATAGCGGCAGGATCACCCATCGGTCCCTTGCCGCTTTCGTTCATCTTTTTCAGTGCGGTCTTCGCCTGTTCGAGCTGAGCAAAAAGCATAGGCCCGATGAGCTCGGAGCCCTGCCGGACGTTTACATAAAGCCATACCGATGAGGTCTTAGCCAGTTCGGTCTCGTTCTCGTCGAGGGCTCCGGCCAAGCCCGCCCTTTTGGCACGCATTAACTTCGTGGCCCGTATCATTTTGTCGCGTGCCTTCTTCGGGCAAAGCAAGACAAACCGGCTGAACCTCGTAACCAAAGCCCTCTTCCTGCCGTCAACTGTTATGGTGGAAATACCTTCATCATCAGGTTCACTGCAGTTTGGATTCCCGGAGATGAACTTATCGTAGTTTCTAACCGGTATTAAAGTGCCTATGAACATATTGCTCATAAAACCCGGTTCCGGAGATTCACCCGGAACGTTTACACCAAAAATTGCAAACGAGCCTTTCGTGTTCACGCCTTTTAATTCTTCATCGCCGAGGAACCTGGCCAGTCCGGAACGCACCATTTGCTTGGCACCGAAAGGTTCAGGCACAATGCCCTCCAAAAATAAATCGGCAGCGTCCAAAGTACCATCAAGGTTGTTTATGCGCACACAGAACAGACTGTCGGGGGGCACTGTCCGCAACAATCTGTCGACCCTTGCCCTACGGGAATTTCCCGCCCATACACTGCCGACGGTCAGCAGCAGGGCACACATTGCCGCAATAACAGCATTTCTGAAACCTCTAAAATTAATCATGACGCCTCCTTCTCAAATTAATATGATATTTCCCACGTTTGTCAACCCAACAATACAATTGAGCATCCACTGTAACAGAATACCAAATCCGGTTGAAAAATACAATTACATCTTTGGATTCTGCCATTTATGACAATGAAAATCCGAGAAAACAAAGCTTTATCGTCAAATTACGCCAAATTTCAATGTTTTGATATATCCTTATTAATATACACAGCGCAGGTTTAACTTATTCAAATAACTTTATAATTTTCTGCTTCAAAGCGCATTTCTGTAGAGGCGAAAAATGCGGCGCAACCTGGAAGGCAGCAGAGTAAACACCAAACTTAGATTCTTCGCTTTGCTCAGAATAACATTTATCACAGGTCTTCAACAAAGCGAAAGGGCCTCTAAATTTAATTAATCCGGCCTTATTGAACGTACTTTACAGTACAGCCATAGGACATAGTGTCTGTGGTAGTTACCTCTTTGCCGGCGGTCAATTCCGCCAGGGCCTTATCAACATAGTTAATCACACCTTGTCTCTTTCTGCCTCTTTCGTCATTATCAATTGCGCCCTGGTAGGCGATACTACCCCTGGTGTCAATAACGTACATATGCGGCGTCGTCCTTGCGCCGTAGGCCTTGCCTACCGTACCCGACCTGTCATCAAGTATCGGATAGGGAAGCCTGCGTTGTTCTGCAAATTCCATGTTTTCTTCCGGAGTAGTGTGGTTTGTACTGTTTATCGCGAGCCATACGACATTCTTGTCCCTGTACTTATTTGCGAGGTTGATCATCGTAGTCTTTCTGCCGTAGTGTCGCAGGACAAAGGGACATTCGTAATTGAACCACTCCAGCACGACGATTTTGCCCCTGTAGTCTGAAAGACTTATAGTTTTTCCGTCGAAGCTATTTAGTGTAAAATCCGGGGCTTTTCTGGCAATTTGGGGCTCGATTACCTTTAAAGGTTCCTTTGAAGGCTCTTTTGAAGGTTCTGTTGGGGGCTCCTCAGTGGTTTCTCTGCTCTTACAGCCTGCCAGCACCAAAAGTAACAGAGCCAAGACCGGAAGTATCGCAAATATTTTTTCTCTCATTTTTTTGCCCTTTCGTTGAACCGCTTATATTTATCAATTCTGCCAAATTCTCAAGTATGCTAATATTATTAACACATTTTCTAATACAAAAATCCTCTACATGGATGTACGTACTCAATTATGGCTGGTTCCTGCCAAAAATTAAAACAAAATCCGAAGAAGCTGAAATATTGTAAAAATTTTGCCATAGAAAGAAAGGGATTGGTGTGTTTGAACACAATATTATTGCCTGATAACGGTGTACCCGGGGATTTCTAAGCCCGTCAAAAATAGAAAAATTTTCCCTATATCGGTTTTTTTTGTTGCAATCTGTGATGGTTTCTTTAAACTGTATTATTTGGAAATTCACCTTTTTAGGAGGTTGAATTTTAAAGGTTTTTTCTCTAAACGCGAGAGATATTATGCTAAACCACGGGCTGAGGTTTTAAGCTCCTCTTTTTCATCACCTCCTGACCTCAGCCCACTTTATTTTAATTTAATACGACGTTATTTCTGAGAAAGCTTCGATAAGGCATAGAGCAAAGGAGGGGACTGAAATTTTATAAGCCGAAGAGACAACAAATACAGACGTAACAGGCTGAGGTCATTTCTTAACTCTCTCCTCCCTCCTCCCTCCTGGCCTCAGCCTATTTTTTTATCGTTTGGAGAAAGGGTTTACTTAAATACGATTGGCGGATTCTTCTGCGCTTTCTTGTGCTTTCCGGTCTTAGGAATTATTATGGGAAAATCGAACATACCCTACCCCAGAACAAGGCTGCTCTGATCATCATTGTAATATACGAGAAGTCCCGTCTTCCGCTCCCATTGGAACCCATTCCAACCTTGCGATCCTAATGCCTTTCAGGCTGGGCAAAAGTGCCGCGATGTAGTATTGGCCCTTGTACTTGACTATCTCAGGTGCCGCCACGGGTAATGTGCCAATGAAAAACCGGTCATCATTAATACCGAAATTAAGCGGATCGTCAGATGCATAAATTGAGCTTACATTATTTTTACCATACCTCTGCGTGCGAAAGAGGTAATACAATCCCGTATCCCTCCTGTAGACTACGTGAGGACACTCAGCCGAATATTTCGTTCCTCCGGCTTTCCCTCCGGAGGCCACCAAAATCGGGTTGCTCCACTTGCGCAAATCCTGCGATGTTCGGCAAAAGTCGGCGCCGACATTTTTGTCGGCCAGGTGGCCCGTGTAATAACAATAGTATTTCTCTTCCACAATCAGGACCATCGCATCACGCGAGTTATTGTAAGGTCCTGAGAACAGGTCCGGCTGTCTGTTTTCATTCAGCAGGCGCGTGAAGACTTTGCCATCATCGCTTTTTGCCAGACAGATACGAACCCAGTCGCCATAGAACATATAATATACGTTACCGACCTTTATGACATGCGGGGCCTGCAACCCTCCTTTTTGCTCGCCAAGCGTAACGTCGGCCTGCATGGCAATACCCATGGGCTTCCAATCTTTGTCTGTGAGATTTTTCGCTTCCCAGCGGTAAAAAAGCCTGGTATTGCCGCCGCATTTGGTTTTCCTGATGCATGACCAAAGCTGCCAGGTGCCGTCTTTAGCCTGCCATACAGCGAAATCGACCGGCTGCTGTCCGGGGCTTGTGAACTCTCCGAGGTCCGGATTGCCTGCAACCTGCCACCAGTGCCCCTCAATTTCAGGCCTTAGTGCAGATTTGGCCAAAAAACCGCTTCCAAGGGCTTGCATGCCGGCCAAACCGCTGTTTATTATCAAAAATAAGAAAAATGCTTTCAGAAGGAATTTCAGAATGGTCTTTCCATAGATATTTTTGACCGGCATGATTCAGCCCCAAAAATTTTTTTTATTATCTTCAAAATTATACTTGTCCAATAATATTTATTATAGTAAAATTCCCGTCAAAGGTAAAGAAAGGCCTATTATAGCTTTAGCGCCGGCACTTTTAGGTGATGAGTGCCACGGGAAAAATTTAAATCAGGTATTATTTGACCGGATACGAACAAATTTTGACAAAAAAAGTATAGACATTAGAGGCGCTTAAGAATATATTTGTAGAAGCATTTTTGCAGGGCTGGGATTATCTCGCTTTCTCCTCTCCCTCCGCTCCCAGCCCTGTCTTTTTATGCGCTGAAAAAAACCATCCACTTAGACTCCACAGACAGAATAAAGCATGCTTTGCTTGGCGTATTCCATGCAGGATAATTTTAATATCGCGGGGTTGCGGTCCCTGTTCTTCGTTGGTAATTGACGAAAAGGAACCACAAGATTCAGATTTGCTCTTTCTCGGCCTGTAAGGAATGTACTTGCGTGCCCCGGCAAGTTTTCTAATACTCATTATTCAAAAATTTAATCAGCTCTTCCGGGACGTAGTCGTTAGCAAAAGCGACAATATCGCGCACCTCACCGCTCGTCAAATCACCCTTGATGTTCCGGTTATTAATATCGACGTTTACAATTATGCCGAACGCCATGTCCTGAGGGCCAGCATCGCCTCCGCCTCTTGTGATACGCCTTAGCTGAGTCGGTCTAATCTGGACATTGATGTTTTTTTCTTCCATCGGGGTTTCGAGAAGGATACGCAAATTTTTCGTTCTCTCTCTCCAGACGTCATTTTTAAAGTTGCTTGCTAAAATCTGCACCGAATCCACCTGGCCTGTGTCAAAAACAAATTCGTGGACCACACCCACTCGTGGTATCGCCCGGTCTATAAATTTGGCCCTTAGTTCATCCAGCGCTTTGCGAAATATTTTGTCCTTCTGGGGGATATCAAAATCCTGTATGCCGTCGATGTATAAGCGTTGCGGAAAAGTAAAAAGAGGACCTCGAGCGGTCAATATGAATGTCGGCATTTCGGCGCGTTTGTTGTTGGAGAGCATAAATGTATTTTGGATTCTCAACTGACTTGGGCCGGCCACCAGGGTCTCAAAAACCTGTGGAAACTGCTCTATAAGTGCGTTGCAATAGTCCTGTAGCTTTGTTTTATCCTGTTTAAGTATTATAGGAGGCCGGACGTCCACGCCGTATTTAACTACGTGCTGAGATATGTACTCTTTGTCAAACTGGTAATTCATTGTTTTTGCAGCCTGAAAAATCTGTAACGTTACCCAGTTTATAACAGCGGCGGTGAGAAGTCAAGGAAAACCGGCCGGTGATAAACCAAGATAAGGAGTGTTTCTTTGCAAATGACTAATTGTGTACAGTTGCAAAAGGGAAAAGCTAAATAAGGCCTTTGTCTTGAATGGAATCTATCTGACCCTTTCGAGTCCACTTCTCACGGAACCTTTTGGTATACTTCCATTCCAAGTTTTGCACTGACAGGCCTACCTTCTGTAAAATTTCTTCCAAGGATTTTCCTTGACTAGCTTTCCCGAGAAGCCCAAGTACCCTAAAGACAACTCCATCCGCTGAACATACTAACCAGTTTTCAGATGAATCACATAGAAAGGCCAGCGTTTCTTTTTCACCATCGTGGATATCGGCTTGATACAGCAACTTAAACTTATCATAGAAGGTTTTAACCACCGAGAACTCGACATCGATGATTTTGATAAGGTTTTGTTCCTCGTGATGCTCAAGATCAATACTAATATCTTGATACTCTCGGCTTGCCCACTTAACCTCATCAGCCACTATTTTAGATATAGTGACATCGCATTTCTTAATAAAAGTGTCCCAGATACCTAATTCAAAGAGTTTTATAATCGGCCCGGCATCAAGCAACAGAAATTGAAATTTTTTCATCCTTGAAATCCTCATCTTCCGCCAAGTACTCGCCGGCCTGCTTATAACTCATATCCATATATTTCGCAAACTGCATCAGAGACAATTTCCCTTCATTAAGTGCTCTTATCGCCAGACTACAGTATCGTTCAGGCAATTTATCAGGTTCATCTGACTTCCGTAAAGGTCGATTTATTTTTAGGCTTTTAGCTTGATCGATGTATTTTTCAACATCTTCTCCAGACTTATTATATAGATAGAGCATACGCCAGAGCAACGCGTCCAACGAGACCCCAAATTCCCTTGCTATCTCATCCAACACCTCAAAACTGACTTTTCCATCTTGACCGGAAACTGAGTCTATCTTGTTCTTCACAGAATCTGTAGGTAACAAAAGTTTGCTGGCAAAAGCGTTTGCATATTTTTCTTCGACTGTGCTTGGTTCTGTATTTTCTGATACGCCCGTTCGAAAAATTCCCCATGTCAGAAGATGAAATAACTCATGGGCAAGGTCGAAGTTACGACGCCACAATTTATTATGTCTATTTAAAAGAATAGCGGGACCAAACTGTTCTGATATTGTTGAAATAGCGCTGCCTGAAAAATCCAGATGGAATATTTTTACATAAAACTTCTCCTCTAAAGTCTGTTTGAGCGACATGCTTGGTATGTCACCAAGTTGGAATTCATTTCGAGTCTTTTCCGCCAGTAAGTTTGCCTGGTTGTAATCAAATTCCTCGGGCATAGTGACTTCCGGCTGTGGCAACCTAACGCTCCTCTTTTGCCCCATAAGTAATTCAAGTTTATGATA
>Ga0209427_10004208_pt1 | contig 16662 bp, 10 predicted proteins | sample DeeMarSWOR136_30_FD_187465 | JGI IMG/M metagenome (GOLD analysis project Ga0209427, IMG submission 187465) | Marine sediment microbial communities from White Oak River estuary, North Carolina - WOR-1-36_30 (SPAdes) (version 2) | ecosystem: Environmental > Aquatic > Marine > Intertidal zone >...
AGAAGAAAAGGCCGAGACAAAACCTGAGCCAGAACCAGAGGCAAAAGCTGAAGAGGCCAAAGTCGAAGCAGTAGAGGAAGAAAGCGAGCCCGAAGCTCAGCCAAAAGCTGAGGCTGAAACAGCGAAAGACCAACCCGGGGCCAAGCCTGAGCCGGAAGCTGAAGCTGAAGTAGCACAAGAAAAGGCTGAGACCAAAACTGGGGCAAAACCAGAAGCAAAAGCTGAAGAAGCTAAAGTCGAAGCGGTAGAAGAAGGAACCGAGGCCGAAGCTGAGAAGGCCGAGCCTCAAGTAGCCCAGGAAAAGGCCAAAGCTAAGGCTGAGGCAAAACCGAAAGCAGAAACAGAAGAAAAGGCCAAAGCAAGAGCTAAACAAAAACCTAAGCGAAAACCCAAGGAAAAGGCCCAGACCAAAACTGAGGCAAAACCAGAAACTGAAGAACCCAACGCCGAAGCGGTAGAAGAAAAAACCGAGGCTGAACCTGCGGCAAAGACCGAGCCTGAAGTAGCAGAAGAGAAAGTCGAGGACAAAGCTCGTACAACCAGCGAAAAGGCAGAGGCTGCGAAGGAGATTGAAGAAGAGCCCAAAGCCGACGCTGAGCCGCAAGTCAAAGAGGAAAAATAACCATAGATTATGCAGATTATTGCGGGCTACCTACCAAAATCTGTGAAATCCGTGGTCCACAATCTGTGTAGTCTGTGTTTTGAAATCTGTGGTTATGAGGATTGACGTCCTTACGCTTTTTCCAGAGATGTTTGAGTCTCCTTTGAGCTGCTCGATATTAAAGAGAGCTCAGGACTCCGGGTTGGTCGATATCGTTCTTACTAATATAAGGAATTTTGCCACTGACAACTATCGCAAAGTTGATGACAAGCCTTATGGCGGTGGGCCGGGTATGGTTATGATGCCCGGCCCAGTTTTTGACTGTTTTGAATATGTGCAGAAACTCTCGCCAGAGAAAGGCCGCGTCATCCTGCTGACCCCCCAGGGACAAAAATTCGATCAGGCCAAAACGGTGGAATTGAGCACTGAGAAGCGACTGATCCTGATCGCCGGCAAATACGAGGGATTCGACGAGCGCATTCGCATCGGCCTCGGTGCCGAGCAGATCTCAATTGGTGACTACGTAATCAACGGCGGAGAGCTGGCGGCAATGGTGATAATTGACGCGGTCGTAAGATTGTTGCCTGGCGCGCTCGGTGATGAAGATTCACCGAAAAACGATTCTTTTAGCAACTCCACCGGGGGCGGATTGGAGCATCCACAATATACGAGGCCGGAAGTATTTCGCGGTATGAAGGTGCCCGATATTCTCTTGAGCGGTGACCATGGCAAAATAGTCGCGTGGCGGCACCGACAGGCTCTCGAACGCACCAAAAAATGGCGACCAGATCTCTTAAAAATGAGAAGGTCCAAAAAGGAGAAGAGGACATGAAGGCAAAAGCAGAAATGCCCAACTCGAAATCGCCTCAAGGAACTAAAGGTGCTTTAAGCGGTCGTAGATCGCTCGGGCCTGTTCTAAACTTGGAGGAACATGTCCAAGCCGACTGGTGGCGGCTGATTTTCAATTCAGTCTACCTGAAAACTGATGGGGATGTGGTCGACGACCCGCAAGTTACCTCCAAAGAGGTTGACGTATTTTCAAGAATCCTCCGCTTATCACCCGAAGATAGAATTCTCGACCTGTGTTGCGGACAGGGACGGGTCTCTCTTGAACTGGCAAGACGGGGATTTAACAACCTTGAAGGATTAGATCGCTCACGCTACCTGATTCAAAAGGCCAAAGTTCAAAACAAGAAAGAAGGTTTGAGCATTAAGTTCAGAGAAGGAGATGCCAGAAAACTTCCCTATCAGCCGGACACTTTCGATGTGGTTATGATTCTCGGAAATAGCTTCGGCTATTTTGAGACGCCACAGGATGACATCAGGGTTCTAAAAGAGGTTTTCAGGGTCCTAAAGCCGTGGGGAAAAATTCTTATAGATGTAGCTGATGGGGAGTACTTGAGACGGCGCTTCCAGCCGAGGTCCTGGGAATGGATAGACAAAAACTATTTCGTCTGCAGGGAGCGCTCCCTTTCATTGGACAAACAGCGCTTAATCTCAAGAGAAGTCGTCACGCACGTGCAAAAAGGGGTCGTTGCTGACCAATTCTATGCGGAGCGGCTATATACTCGCAAGGGCCTGGACGAGCTGTTCAAAGCAGTAGGGTTCAGCGATTTCACTATCCACCGGCAGATAGGTGGAGATTCACAACGCAACCAGGACCTGGGAATGATGGAAAGGCGTATTGTAGTAACATCTGTCGTCAGAAAAGAATGGACACCGGTAAAGAGGAAGAAAGAGCTTACCAACAGTATAGTTGTAATCTTAGGCGATCCTGCGAAACCCGACCCTCTAAAACCATTATGCGTTTTTGATGACGATGATTTCTACACGATTGACCGACTCAAAAACGCATTGAGGGACCTGAACAAATATCAAGTTACGTACCTCAGCAATCACGATAGCTTATATGATGACTTGGTAAAAGTGAAACCGAAAACAGACTTTGTCCTGAATCTATGCGATGAGGGTTACTATAACGATGCCAGAAAGGAGCTTCATATACCATCGTTGCTCGAAGTACTGGGATGTCCATACACAGGCAGTGGACCTCAGTGTCTCGCATTTTGTTATGACAAGTCACTTGTCCGGGGAATTGCCGTCGAAATGCAAATTCCGACCCCCGATGCAATATTTGTAAAGCCGGGCGATGATACTTTCGAGCTTCCGTTTGGATTTCCGGTCATCGTAAAGCCAAACTTCGGAGATTCGAGTTTTGGAATAACCCAGCGAAGTGTTGCAAACACCATAGAAGAAGTTGTCAACGCTATTGCAGAAATAAGGGAGCAATTTGGCTATGAAAAACCAATCCTCGTGGAAGAATTTCTCACGGGAAAAGACCTAACCGTAGGCATAATAGGAAACCTGCCTGAATCCTACACGGTCTTGCCTATCATCGAAGAGGACTACTCGGCATTGCCGCCGGAACTTCCCAGAATATGCGGATACGAAGCTAAATGGCAGCCCGATTCACCGTACTGGAACTGCAGGTCTGTGCCTGCCAACTTGCCCGAGAATACAGAGAAACTTCTTGTGGAGTGCTGTCTGAAGCTGTTTGAGAGATTGGAGTGCCGAGATTACTGCAGATTTGATTGGAGGCTTGATGCAAAGGGAAATCCCAAAATACTCGAAGTGAATCCGAATCCAGGATGGTGCTGGGATGGCCACCTTGCAAAAATGGCGGAAATTGTTGGGATGTCCTATTCTCAAATGTTAGGGGCAATTCTCCAGGCTGCTGAAGAGCGATTAGGTATTCAGCCAGCAGCGGCCAGAAAAGTCCAAGAACAGCATGAACCGGTGAAAAACAGTAAGAACGTCTAACACAAGCATATATTCATCTTATTAGAGGCTGTAAGAAATAGTAGCGGGGTGAAGCGTGCGAAATCTTAGTCGACGTGAATTCCTTCATCTCCTTGCCGGCGGTGCGGCGATGGCGATGCCGGCGGCTTCGCTGTATGCGATAAACAACAATCGCAAAAGACGACCTCATATCGTTATGTATATCTCGGACGATCACGGGATAGATTTTCTGGGCTGTTATGGCAACAAAGATGTCCATACCCCCAACATTAACGCCCTCGCAAACGAGGGAATGCTGTTTACCAACATGTTTGCCGCTTCGCCAACGTGTGCGCCTTCACGTTCGGTATTATGGACCGGGCTGTACCCCGCCCGTAACGGTTGTATGCAAAATCACAGCTCCTGCCGGGACGATATTACAGCACTGCCAACCTATCTGAGCCGTTTAGGCTATCGGGTGGTGCTGGCACATAAGCATCACGCCAAGCCAAAAGAAGTCTTCAATTTCGAGTACATTGATGCCAGATTACCTCCCAATCCCAGTGACCCCAGAAAATATCGCAGGGAAGGACTAAATGCAAAAGATATCGACACGTTCCTTGCCGAGCGTGCAAAAGACGGGCCCAATACGCACCTATGCTTGATTATTGCCGACAGCAGCCCACATGTCACCTGGGAGCGCAACAAGATCTATGATCCGGAAGAATTGCAACTGCCCCCATTCATAGTCGATACGGAACTAACCCGAAGAGCCATGGCGAATTATTACCAGGATATTACCACCATGGACAAACGCCTCGGGCAGGTCAGAACAATATTGAAGAGACATGGCCTGGAAGAAAATACACTCTTTATTTATACATCAGATCAGGGTTCTGAGTGGCCACATTCAAAATGGACAGTCTATGATGCCGGCATTCACGTGCCTTTTGTCGCTGTCTGGCCCGGAAAAATCAAGCCCGCCTCCGTTTGTGACGCCATGATTTCGTTCGTCGACATTACGCCAACCTTTATTGATATTGCAGGTGGCGAGCAGCCCGAAGGCTCAGACGGAAAAAGCTTTTTAGATGTATTGCTTGGCAAAGCCAAATCTTTCCGCGATTATATTTACGCCAGCCATACGGCCGACGGCAATATGAACGTTTTTCCCCAGCGATGCGTTCGGGATATTCGCTATAAGTACGTCCTGAACCTCCACCCTGAAAGGACTTGGACCACACATTTTACAAAGGTGGCGGGCATTGGCGAAAGCCACAAACAAGTCTGGGACACCTGGGTCGAAAAGAGCCGAACCGACCCCCAAGCTGCCAGGCTGGTCGATATTATTCAGCACCACCCGGCTGAGGAATTATATGATTTGCAGAGGGACCCTTATGAGCTTAACAACGTTGCCGCCAAGCCCGAGACCAAGCATGTCCTCAAAAAAATGCAACGAAAACTAAAGGCATGGATGATCTCACAAAACGACCCAGGCTTGAAGGATAGCCATACCAGCTCCGGACAAGAAAAGCTGCTATAGTCTCTTAGGTATGCTGTGCGTAGGTAGCATTTGCTGTTCTTTTCAAAGTTGAAAGGAAAACACACCAAGAACCCGAACGGATGCGAGTTCTTAAGTTTGGAAACCGGCGGTTCTGTGGCAAGTGAACTTGCCAGCAAAGATTAAAAGGCTGCTATTTTCAAGATACATTCAGCAGATTGATGAAGTTAACAGGCTCAGCGGTGCAGCTAACCGTCATGTATGCGAAATGTTACATAAAATAAGACACCTTACTTAACAGATTATTGGCAGGTTTGAATGATGAAAAAGATTTCACGAAGAGATTTTCTCCGAACCATCGCAGGCGGTGCCTTGTCTGTTTATCCTCTTTGCGCTATCAATGCCCAGGAGTTAAACGAGCAAGTCAAGAAACAACGTACTCCAGACGTCGTCTTTGTCCCTACACCCCAAGACGTCGTGGACAAGATGCTGGAGTTAGCGAACGTCACAAAGGATGACCTGGTCTACGACTTAGGCTGCGGGGACGGCCGGATCGTAGTGACAGCAGCCAAGGAGTTCGGCTGCAAGGCCATAGGTTACGACATAGACTCCCAGAGAGTGAAGGAGTCGCTGGAAAACGTCGAGAAGAACAAGGTTGAGCACCTGGTCAAAATTGAGCAGAAAGACATCTTCACCCTCGACCTCAGCAAAGCGAACGTAATTACACTCTACCTGCTCCCGAAACTGAATGTCAAGCTGATCCCACAGTTGGAGAAGCTCAAGCCCGGCTCACGGATTGTCTCGCATGACTTCGCAATGAAGCCAGTCAAGCCGGACAAGGTCGTCAAACTAACTTCGAGTGAGGACAATGTCAGACACACGGTCTATCTGTGGACCACGCCGCTCAAGCACAGAAAGAAAAAGAAGCTGGCTTCCGCTCGCCCGAATATCATTTTTCTGTTAACCGATGACCAGCGGGCCGACGCCGTGGGCTGTGCGGGCAATCCCATTATCCACACGCCCAACATGGATGATATGGCAAAAGATGGCGTCATGTTTACAAATGCCTTTGTCACTACCTCCATCTGTGCGTCCAGCCGAGCCAGTATATTCACCGGGCAGTGGACATGCAAACACGGCATCAATGACTTCAGGACACACTTCACCGAGTCGGCACTGACCCAGACCTATCCGATGCTGCTTCGTCAAGCCGGCTATAGAAGCGGCTTCATAGGAAAGTACGGAGTTGGGCCGGAACGAGATTTACCGACCGACAAATACGATTTCTGGCGAGGCTTCCCCGGCCAGGGCAAATACGAGCACAAAGACAACGCCGGCAATTACAAGCATCTGACCCAGATTATGGGCGAGCAGGCAATCGAGTTTCTGCGCGGCTGCTCGAAGGACCAGCCATTCTGTCTGTCCGTAAGTTTCAAGGCGCCCCACGTTCAGGATAATGACCCACGCCAGTTTATTTACGACCCCGCCTACAAGAATCTTTACAAGGACATAACCATTCCGTCTCCCACGACAGCCGATCCGCGCTATTTTGAGGCTTTGCCGGAGTTTCTTCAGACCTCTGAGGCCCGCAGGCGGTGGCAGATACGCTTTTCCACACCGGAGAAGTTCCAGGAATCTGTCAAAAGCTACTACCGTCTCATTACCGGTGTTGACACCGTTATTGGGAATATCCGCCAGGAGCTTCGACGGCTCGATCTTGACGACAACACTGTCATAATATTCAGTGCGGACAATGGTTTCTATCTTGGCGAGCGAGGCCTTGCAGGAAAATGGTTTCCGCACGAAGAATCGATCCGCGTACCACTGATTGTCTTTGACCCCAGAGCACGTAAGAAGCTGCGAGGTGTCACTATAGAGCAGATGGCGCTCAACGTCGATATTGCCCCTACAATTCTGGAGCTTGCCGGCCTGCAAGTGCCCCGATCCGCCTTTGGCGGACAGGGACGCAGCCTGGTGCCATTGCTCAAAGACCGAAAACCAGAGTGGCGGGCCGACTTTTTCTACGAGCATCCATTCGAGCACAAAACGATTGCCAGAACCGAAGCCCTCCGCACGACGAGATGGAAGTATGCTCGCTATATCGACTATGACTACGAAGAGCTTTACGACCTGAAAACCGACCCACATGAGACGCAGAACCTGGCAAAAGACGAGAAATACCAGCAAATCTTAAAGTCCTTGCGAAAACGATGCAACGAACTGGCCGAAAAGGCAAAAGACTAAAATGTAGGCTATGCCGTGCGTACCATTTGCCTAAACATTAACATGCTACACATACTTGACAATACCCCTTCTGCTCAAAGAGCGACCCTTCAGTCATGGCGGCAATTATCCTACCGTATTACCGCTGCTGCTTACGGCTGACCTGGACAACCCCAACTGAGAATCGAGGCATGGTGAAACGGATTGTCTGACAGTTGAGACTGACATAACAATCTTCCACAAAAACCGCATCCGGGCTGTCAAGGCTGTTACGCGCCGATAATGAATCAGGCGCTACCAGTCGCAGAGAAGCGCCGCTGGCCTCAAAGGTATCGGAAACAACCAGTTTTACCGGGACACTCTGGTCAGTTGGATTGACAACCTTGAAATAAATGTTACTGCCGTCGGCAGATTTGGTTGCTATCGCATTAAGGTCGCCGACAGAACCCGTCATATTGATTCTGTAAGGAGCATAATTGTCGCGCCAAAGCTTCATTACCACATAGTTTGGCGCTGCGAACCAGCCCGTATGGTCGAAATTAATAAAAGCATTATCCCAGGCAGTAGCAGACAAGTGTCGCAAGAATAAAGCCGGCCCACCAATTTCGAAGACATCGCTCTTCCGCTCGAAAGCGTTCAGCAAGCCACCGGCATAAAGGCCTGTCCGCCAGTCTGTGCTCTGGGCGTTCCATTCGGACATGTATATTTTCACATTCGGATTGGACGAGGACGCAATGATCCGACCCAACTGGTCTATAAACCCTTCGAAGTTGAAAGGTCCATACCGGTACGAATTTGGATTCTCATAGTGGTGGATGCTGATATAGTCGATGATATCGGCGCACATATCGATCACAGTCTGATTCCATCCCTGATTAAAACCGCCACTTCCACATGCTATGATATTGATGTTCGGATCTTTTGCCATCATTGCCGGGGCGAACTGCTGCACGGCCAGACCATACATACTGGCGCTCATCTGGAACCATGTCTCATTATCAATTTCCCAGTACTTCACATTATATGGCTGTGGGTGGCCATTGTCAGCCCGCACACTGCCCCATGGCGAATCAGCCGGACCGTTGCAGTACTCAATCCAATCTAAAGCGTCCTGAAGATACTCGTGGCGCTTGTCAATAGAATCATGGGTCCCGATGTTGATGACTATGAGCGGCTCGGCACCGACAATGCGACACATTTCGATGAACTCATCAGTGCCATAGGAGTTCACCTCTTGGTCGTCCCAGGCGACAATGGGGGATTTCACGCGCTGATGCTGGGGGCCTATTCCATCCTTCCAGCGATACAACTCAGCAAAATACCCACCGGGCCAGCGAATGATGGGTGGACGCAAATCGCTGACAGCTTGGAGTAAGTCAGGTCTATAACCGCCGGTGTCTATCGAGTCTTGCCCCATCATGCTGATCTGATCCAGATAGACGGTACCGCGACCGGTTACTCCAACCTGGAGGGTGGCGTCCGGCGCCGGAGCTGCCGGCGTAATGCCAAAGGGATACTCGATCCAATCTGCGGTTGGACTTGGCAGAGTCGCCGCTCCCAGAACAGTCGCACCATCCAAGAGCCTTACGACCATTCCGCCCGGCGCCGTTCCGCGGGCCCATATTGAGCCGGTGTAGTGCTGAACTGTAATATTGAACGGGGTCTGCTGTATGGCGGTCTCACTTCCATCATCATTATCAATCTGTACACAAAGATCGCTGTTCAAGGCACCAGCGTTTAGGCCGAACGAGCCGGTTCCATAACCTGTCCAGTACAGGGGCACTGCTTGCTTGCCATCTATACTTGGCAGCCCGCCATACAGAGTCGTACCACTACCTATTTCTGTCACAGTTATGTTTCTAAACCTGGCAGATGTGGCCCAGGTACCCAGTCCAACCTGGCCGGTCAAATGCGCGCCGCCGGTGTCTATGTATTCTATGATCCTGACGTCGTCGAGCCACACTTGAAATCTGTCGCCCTGGCAGCGAATGCGAATATCATACCACTGATCGGTAGCGATGCTGCCGGCAACTTCCGGACCAACGATGCCTCTGGCTCCGCCGGTTACGCTCTTTTCCAAAGCATGCTTAACGTTGCCCCAGCCGCCGAGGTTGCACCAGTAGAAATTGTCTCCATTCGCACGAAAGATGACCAAAAAGCCCTCAGAACCGCCCGTCTTTTGGGCCTGCAAAGTATATTCGTAGTCCTGCCAAGCCGTACTGCCAAATAGAAGGCGGACATCCGTATCTAACGACGACTGAACCAGCTCACCACCATCAATTAACCAGGCCCCCACACCATCGGGCCATTGTTCCAGGCTTCTATTCCAAACCAATTCTCCCCAAAGTCCGCCGTTAACAGAATGATAGATATGCTCGAGAAAATGCCCGTAGATTTTCTCATCAATTTCACAGACTATTTCATCGGGCTCTATAGACAAGTACTCCGGCGAATCCGCGACCGGGCCCGACTGGGCGTTTGTGGCATAGGGTTGAGTCGTTTTGAGCCATTCCGATGCCACGGTTTGAAGTGTTACCGGATTGATCGCCGAGAGCCAGTAGAAGGCAAAGATTGAATAATCGTCAAAATTAACTCGGCAATCATAGTTCAGATCAGCGTAATTATATCCCCATGCACCACATTCGTTTTCCCGAACTGTAACACGGACATAAGGCAGAGATATGTTGTTGAAGTTAGGATCATTGCTTGAAATAAAATGACTGATAAGCCCTATATGCGGTTCAGTCTCCGAAACGTCGTCGTCGAATGCCCCCACCGCAACCGTCTGCTCGGAGTCCCAATTCTGGGTGTCAAAGACAATATCGACAGAATTATCACGGCCGCTGCCGATATCCAGTTGCTCATCGGGGTCAACCGTAAGGGTAACAATGTCCTGAGGCCGTGATGCAAGAGCGACAGTATATTCGTCGGTGGCGCTGTCGCCCTCGATAACTTCCGTCGAACCAGCCGTTTCTCGTATAGCTATCGGGGAAGGCCCAATCACATCCGGGCCAAGACTATGATTCTCAGCAATCTCCTCCGGCGTCAATACGGAATCATAAATGCGAAATTCGTCTATCGAACCTTTCAGCAGAGGATCGGCCGTATATGTTGATTTGCCGAGATAACTAAAGACATTATTTATGGCTGAAAGAGGTATGGAAAACTCAGAGGTTGCAGCCAACCGAGCGTTTATATAGAGACTGACCATGCCGTCAAAACCATCGTGGACGCAGGCAACATAGACAGGCACTCCGGTGGCTGTGGGTGGAGCTTCAACCAAATTCTCGTGGGCATAGCCGGGATCCGCATCAGATATTGCATACCTGGAAGTGTTATCGCCACTCTTCGGTGTGAAAAACAGACAATTACGGCCTTCGCCGGTGGAAGGATTGGTGTCTCCAAAATCCCAGATGCGCGTCCAGGTACCACTATCCGCTGCACATGTAAACCACGCCTCGAAGGTCAAGCTGGTATGGCCGCTGATCAGCCCGGCGGGCAGATTCACGTAGTCATTTAACCCATCAAGCTGAACGGCATTGCCGCTTATTGCGGCTCCTCCTTGCAGCGTGCCGTGCCGGGCCCCAATTGAGTCAATGGCACTGGCGTCTCGGTCAGTAAAGCTGTAGCGATGCAGCAAGCCGGCGTAGATATTAGGCTGCATACAAAACAATACAGACAACGCCAAACGCCAAAACGACTGTCTCACTGCGTCATCCCCGCTCGAAAGAGCAATGTCGGCGGCAGTCAATTCATAGGAACTGCCCTCGAAAACCAGCGTAGCCCGGGACACGAAACTTCAACGATGGCTATTGCACGGCGGTTAAGCCGCGCCTGTTACTCGGAGCCCCATGAAAAAGGTACACTTGACGAAATATCATCATCGTGCAGACAGGCTATAGAATCAAGTGAGATTTCTAATCCAATGCAAGTACCAAAAAACATACTCCCCCCGAGCCCAAAAGCCGGCCAGGAGGAGTATCTTCTTATACCAGTGCCAAAACGGAGATGCTCTACATATTCGTTCGGATATATACTGCACTTTCCGGTATCAGAGGGCTTTTCATTCTCCCATATTCAGAAAAGCGCAGTTACTTTTTCAGACCCGTATTAACGATCTGCTCTTTGTTTTATGAGCCGATGAGTCGACACGGTTCTAATATTCGTCGCTGCGTCCTACGATCTGCGACGTCTGATGAGCGCCAGAGAACCAAGACCCAAAAGAACGATCGTTGCCGGCTCAGGAACAAATAGGAACTCAGACGGTGCCAGTGCCGTATCGGAAATACGAACCTCGTCAATATTTCCATAAACGCGGTCAACATGCCCGCCATTCCACATTCCACGGCCGACCGTCCACGTTCCCGCCTCCCAGTCGCCGCCTGAGCCAGTGCCCAAGGCCATAGCCGTGTCTGGGCTGCCGCTGGCCGTCATGTCAGTCTGACCAATCAAAATGTTGTCCAGATACAGCGACAACGTCGAGCCATCACTGACGGCGACCATATTGTACCATTGCCCGGTAACGACATTATCGACGCCTTGGGCCATGTGCCAGTACCTGGATACATCCGCAAACTGGACAGTCGGTTTTCCATCAAGCACCTGGAAGTACAGTGGTGCCAGCGCCCCATCGGCGACGACATCTCGGCCGTCGCGGCCGACAATGGTGTGGGACCAGCCAATTGTGTCCAGTTTGAACGACGCTTCAATCGTGAACTGCGACGGCGTAATGCTCTCAAGGTCAATACCACCCGGCAGACTCTGCTCCGACCAAGTCATCGAAGCGGGGCAACAACCCATAACTTGTGTATGGACCATGCTCAGCTGGTTTTCAACGTCGGTCAGAGGGATCTGTGCAGCCGGAACATCGTCAGACCAATTGAAACCGGCCCAGGCCCACTCCCACGTTGTCAGGTCGTTACCATTGCCACTCCAATCATGCACCGCCTTTCGCCAGACGGTCTGACCATCTGAGTCCGGCAAAGGATTACCGGCGGCCACAGGCAAACCCGTCTCACTGGTGTCAATGCTCGGTTCATCCACGTCATCAAACCGCCAGTAAGCGACGGTTGTCGCCGAGGCCACAGAAGCAAGATCCATCACAGCGAACAGCAACAAAAACAAAATCAGTCTTTTCATCTTGCACTCCTTCCTCATCAGTATTTATACGGCTCTAAACGCTTTGCCTACAAGGCTCACCTCAACGCTTAATTGCTCCTCATTCGGTGGGCAAATTACTCTTAGCTGTAGGTTGACGTGCTACACGGCTCCGCTTGCAACATCAACCCTCTCTCCGGGTCCGGACCGAGAACGACAAGCTCAGACCCGTACCTCTACGACACATTCGCGGGTCGCAACGCTATAGGGCACAAAGCCCACCATTTTCCCTATCTTACTTATACTACCATTTGAATCATGTTCTTGTCAACAAGATTTTTTAAGATTTCCGGGAGAATTCTTATGTGCTAAAAGGGGAAGCGGCTTTTATCATTTATTTCACATAAGGCCTTATAGTCACAAGAGATACGAGTATAAAGAGTTGAGCATTTCCGCCCCGGTTGCAGAAGGCCGTGGCTGAGTTTCTGAAAACCTGCACCAGAATTCCGGCACACGTAGGCTGGATGTCAGATGGGTTTTTGCTCGATTCGGCAGAGGAGGTGAGAATTGGGCGTGGCTCAAAAAAGGCTGATCTTGGGTGACTTTTGTCCTCCTTTACGGCTAATAGCCCTATGTTGCCGGCATTCCAGCAAGATCGCTTGAAGTTCTGCATGCGGAGGCATCCTTGCGCACGAATAGGACGGCAAGGACCCCGGCATAGACTACCGAGTCTGCCAGAATCTCCAGATTGTGCAGGACCAGTACCGTAGCCCACAGCCAGTAGCTCTGAATCATGCCGAAAAGCCCAACCAGCACAAAGAATGCAAGGCCCAGCCGGGCGGTAAGCTCAAGCCTTGAGCCCGACCAGACAATCAAAACACCGAGTGAAGCCAAGAAAAACAGACTGCTGCGAAGAAATTGAACCAGAACGATCACTCCCGTGCCTGGCAAAGTCAGACCAAATTGCCCCTGCTTGTAGTACTCAAGCACCCACGGCGCAACCATCATCCCGAATATCCAGTAGATCGCCGGAAATGCACAAATGCCCGCAGCAAAACGCCATGTCCATTCTCGCGCACTTCGGCCCGCGAAGAAGCGACAGACATTCAAGCCAAGGCCAGCGGCTTTCTCGGAGGGCTTGAACAATAGCGCCAAGACCCCAGCGAAGAGCAAGCAAGGCAAAATCGAAAAGACCGGCATCGTTCCCATACCACCCATGCTCGTGAAGATCGCCGCCTCGATGGGCGTGTTGAGACCGAGACAAACATACGTAAGTGCCGCCAGGACCAGCCAGCGCACAAGGTACGCTGCGCGGAGCCTCCGGGCAAGCGGCCCTATTGCTATGGCCAAAGCAAAGCTGCCGGCCAGCAGACACAGGCCCATGGTCTTCTCATCGGCCTGCTCAGGGATGGATGGAAGCTCCATGCCAAGGGCTGAAACGATCGCTCCACCTGCCGTCGTTCCCACCACGTACGCAAACGCGCAAAGTGCCACCCTCCAAATGTACCCAACTACGGTCTTAAAAGTTTGTCCCAGCTTCACGATCTCTCCTTTCACGCTAATTGAAGCAGGTTTTCGATGCACAGCATTGCAAACACGAATCCGCCATGCCTACCCCACACGAAGTCACCGACGCGAAAATTCCGCCGCAGTGACATTTCGAATGACGATATTCCGTTCGATAACGGCATTTATCTTACCAGGCGGCATGGGCAAAGTCGTCTCCGTCACGACAAGCTCATCCAATGTTACCTTCTTGACCCAGTTTGTCGCAAGGTCCACATAGATATCGCCTTTATAGTGCGAACTGCCTACGGACCGCACCTTCATATTTGGCATAGGTGTCACGATCATCTTGAACGAGCTCTCTCCGGAATCAAAGCCTACCATCGCACACGTTGCCCCGGCCACCCTGCTGAGGCCTTTAAGCTCCAGCGTCACTTCCCCGTTCTTGAATGTCGAGCCCTCGGCCACGTTACTCCCAAGGTTTACGGGCGCTTCAGTGAATGCCGCCGCGTGCACAATCCTTTGACCAATGTTTTTGAGGTCCTGAATACCGCCACCGCCTTGAGTGCGCTCGGCGAAGATATTGCAGAAACCATGAAAGTCGATAAACGCATTGTAGACATGATACGTCTTGTCCGGAGGTATCGGTTTGCCGCCCGCGTGCACAAGATTCTCGAACCGGGCATGGTCAATGCCCAGCACCTGTCCTTTCTCATCCATGCCTGTCGGAAGAGCCTTGAAGACATAAGTCCAGTCCTTCAACGCGGGGATCTGTACTTCCGGCTCATCGCCCATTTGCACCGTGAATTCGGCACACGTGTACTCGTCCCCATCCTTGCCGGCCACCTTCGCAGGCACACATCTCAAGCGAAGCCTGAAAAAATCCGTACCGACACGCTTGCCGTCAAGCGCATAAGTGATCAGCTTCGATTCCATCAGGAAGTACTGCGTCTGTTGTGAACGTTCGCTTCCCAGCACAAAGGTCTGCCGCAAAATGGCATCATCTGAAACGACCGATTCAGCCGTCACCACGGACGCCGCACTGCAGACCACCAATGAACTCACCAATGTCACCATCATGTTACTCTTCATGGCTCAGACCTCCAAAAAAACTTTTTGATCCTCGTTACTATCGAAAGTTTCCATTAGGCTACGGCTCACGTCACTGTCTTCGATTCCGCTCGAACTCCTTGATCGCACCCTTTGCCCAAGTCGCATTCATCTTGTAACTATCTATCCCCTGCTTCATTGCCAGTTTTCCATTGAGCGGCATGCTCTCTCTCACCTCATTGAGGTACTGTCTTAGAGACAAAAGATAGGACTCAACTTCTGAGACAAACTCCTTTAGAAATCTCAGCGTCTCCTCACGCTCGAGCACATCACCCATGAATGCAAACCGGAGCATCAGATCGTCCATGTGCCATATAACGTCGTCCCTCGTGACTGTTTGCAGCAGGTGCCTTCGTAACACGTCCTGCCCTTTTTTAGTGAGTTTGTAGACCAGCTTCGGACGCAGGGTCTTTTTGTTGTCGATCCGGCCCCGGACCCATCCATTGCTCTCGATCCGCTTCAGAGCAGGGTAAATCGCACCCGGGCTGCTGCTGAAATGCCCCATGGGGGTTGTCGAAAACATCTTTCGCACGTCATAACCCGACTGGGCCTTCTGAGCTATCAGGCCCAAGATCGCCAAAGAAAGCGTCGATAAATTAGTTTCTGCGCTCATAGTACTAAGCATTATAATACGAATCGTACTATCAGTCAACTATTTTTCCAAAAATTTGCAAATTTTTTTGCTGGTGCACACAATCCAACCCAATCAGCCTCGTCGTTATGGACGCCCCCCCAAGTTGAGCTGTAAAGCCGTGTCATTGCTAAGCTTAAAGTTCACACCGCCCTCACTATGCCCAGGCCGACGAATCGCAAAACATTTAGCGAGGATATTGCATCCGCAAAGTAAATCTGGTATATTAGTCAAGGTAGGGTGTGCCGTTTATACCGTACATCGGCTGGCAGAATCCAAATGTATTGTCCAAAATGTGGCAACGAAAATCCGGATGACGCTCAGTTCTGTTGCTCCTGCAATTGTGAATTATTGTTAGCCTCTCCAGCCGAAAAAGTTGACGTCAGGACCAGTAGGCTCGCCATCGCCGCATTTCTATTTGCCATCTTGAGCATCTTATTCTTGCCCTTTGGGTTAGCGGCAATAATCTTGGGTATTGCCAGCTTCATTATGATCGATGCAAGTGGCGGCAAACGAACGGGCACGCTCTTTGCTATCCTGGCAATCCTTGTGCCCGTGTTCACATTCTTTGTGATATTCCTGAACTCAGTCTTGCTCAGGCCCAGGAGCATCGCATTTCGCATGACTTGCGGAACGAACCTGTCCGGAATGGGCAAGGCAATGCTAATCTACGCCAACGATTACGACGACAAATTACCGCGGGCAGGCGGACCTGAATCACGTTGGACTCCACATATACTTAACTGGGCGGCCGACAACCGTTATGATGCTTACGCCCTCGCTTTGAATGGTGGCGGTGGAACAGCGAGTATTTCTTCCAGCCTGTATCTTTTGGTCAAGTATGCTGAAGTGACCCCAAAGTCGTTTGTTTGTACACATGATAAAGGGACCACTGAGTTCAAACTCACAGAATACCAAGTTCGTAACAAGGAACTAATTGATCTTTGGGATTTCGGCCCAGAGCCCTGGAAACACTGCAGCTACTCCTATCATATGCCTTACGGCCGTTATGCTCTGACTACATCGAGCAAACCCGGTATGGCAGTGGCAGGCGACCGCAACCCATGGATTGATTCTCCTGCCGCTAAGGCTAAGGATTTTTCACGCTTCAAGCCAGACATGCCTCCTTGGAACGGCACAATCAAGCAAGCGCGGTGTGGAAACGCCATCACTCACCAGGAGGACGGCCAGAACGTACTGTTTATGGACTCTCACGTG
>Ga0209427_10004211_pt1 | contig 16659 bp, 18 predicted proteins | sample DeeMarSWOR136_30_FD_187465 | JGI IMG/M metagenome (GOLD analysis project Ga0209427, IMG submission 187465) | Marine sediment microbial communities from White Oak River estuary, North Carolina - WOR-1-36_30 (SPAdes) (version 2) | ecosystem: Environmental > Aquatic > Marine > Intertidal zone >...
TTTGAAAAAATTCCATTATTAGGGCCAATAAAAATATAATCTGACTTGGTTTTCAAGGCTAAAAGTTCCCTCGATCCACCAACTCCAGGATCAACCACAATTATAAAGATACTTCCTTTAGGAAAGAATTTGTATGTAGTCTTTAATATATAAGATGCCTCGATTATTGAATAAGGAGTAACATAATGTGAGATATCAATAATTTTTACGAGAGGATTTATGTTCATAATAACTGCTTTCATAGCAGCAACATAATGCTGGCCTTTAGGCCCAAAATCAGTTATTAATGCTATAATTCTTTCCATTTTTTTATAAAAGGGGTGGATGAATTCTTCATAGAAGAATTTATTAATATAATTAAATGAACACATCAAGAAATTCTCATAATAAAAATTTATGAAAATTTCTCTTGCTTATATTTCTGATCTATTTTGTAAAAATCCTCCAGAGCTTTAGATTTTAACCTAAATTCCTCTTCTTTATCGAATTGAACTAATTTTTTTGATATTTCACTTGCTTTTCTGTAGGAAGTATATGCTGTATGAAAATCCTCATTTCTTAAAGCATTTCGTGCTTCTTGAACTATCCTTTCTCTTTCTTTTGAAAATTCTGGAATTTGTTGAGAAAAATCTCCCTTTTCTTTTAATGAAGCAGCAATATCCGTAAGATATAATTCTTTTGCTACTTCTGCTGCTTTCAGATATGATTTTGCTGCTTTTTCGTATTCTAAAGATTTTATTGCAGATTCAGCTGTTTTATACAAATCAGATATTTTAGCATGTTCATCATTCTCAATTTTTTCCACAAGTTGTTGTGCAATCTTTCTTTCTTTTTTATCTCCGCTTAACATAAGTTTAGTTATATCTATAATGTTATTCTTCAGCGCTTCAGGTTGGAGAATATCAATCAATGGTTCTAAATGTTCAAAATAAATATCTTTCAGTATAGATTCAAATTCTTCCTGAGTTTTGTTCAATATATTAAGGCTTGGCATCTCTAGTGCTTCAACTGCTTCTTTAAGAGAAGAACGAAACTTTTCTGGTTTATCTTCCTCAGACATTAACAAGCCTATTATAATTGCAGAAGCTCTTCTAACTAACTTTCCTTTTAATTTATGAATATAAGAAAAAATTCGATCTTCTTTTAATTTTAGTAAATTATAATCATTTTTTGAATGATCAAGGTTTAATCTTAAAAATAAATCATTAGTAATTTCAAAACGCGATTTTCCTTCCTTAAAATAATACCCCAAGATTTTATAATCTGAATCTGTTGGAAGTAATACAACAAAACAGCCAGTTGGCATCTTAAATTATGCACCTCTTAATTATATAAATATAAATGAGTTATGATAAAAAAATTCTTGTAGTTTAGGATTGACTAGTACTAATTATTCTATTGGTTTCTTCTCTAATACTTTGGATAATATTTAGTAATTGAGCAAAATAAAGATTATCAGTAACTGCTTTTGATGCTTGTTTTATTGTATCAATAGCTCTCTTCTCTTCTTCTGTAATCGTTTCAATCGATTTTTTATCCCAGAGTTCTTTTATCTTATCATTAAAATCTTCAGATAATTCTTTTAGACTAGTACTTGATTGAATTCGAAATTGTTTTAAAACTTCAACAATGAGTCTAATATTTTCAGTCATTGATACTGTTTGTTCCGAGAAACTTTGACTCATTTGGTTAATCGCATCACTCATTTGGTTGATTTGAGCAATTGTTCCATCTAATGAACTCATAATTTGATTAATTTTTTGAATCATCTCATCTAATAATTGTTCTGCCAATTATATTTCACCTATATTATTTTTTTTATATATTTTTATTCTACTACTTCTTCTTCTTTGAGAGATTCTTTCAATATTTTTACAGAATCGATTGCTTCCGATAATAATAAATTCACAGTATCTTGATTAAGAATTCCCTCAGAAAGATTTGAAAAATCTTCGAGTTTTTTAATTAAATTTTTAAGGGCATCTAGCCCCAAACCGTCTTGTATTATTTTTAGTTCTCTTGTTGTTTCTGCTCCTATTTCCTTCACCGCATCAATGTGTTTAGTCTGAGTAAGATTTATTTCATTAGAAAATTCTTCTAATTTATTAGTTAAATTTGAAATTTTTTCTTCAATGTTTTTATTGAGTTGGTTAAGTGAATCGTTTAACTGCTGTATTGAAGCGCCTAACTGGGCAATTCTCTTATAGATATTTTGAAGAAGGTCAGTTAACATCTCAGCCATAGTAAATCATCTTTATAATTTTATTTTCAGTAATTTAATAAACTCTCTATTTGTTTATTCAATTATAAATATAACAGATTACATCAATAAAAAAATATTCAATAAGAAAATATTTATCTTTTTTCTTATTTAATTAGAATATAAACACAAGCAAGATTAAAAGCCATCGAATGAATTTATAATATATAGGAGAAACAACAATAAATACTTTGGAAAGGTAAGTTTATACTTCTAATAATAAGGGCCATTTGCTTAGCCAAAATTGGAAAATCATTCCCATTTCTAAATTGGTTATCAAGGTTTTTGAGTACGCTTGGCCAACAAGCGCAGGTCTTATAAATGACCTACAGACATACAAAAATTTATTCACTAAGTGTCTGTAAAAAGTAAAAACCTGAGATCCGGGGTTCAAATCCCCGATGGCCCATTTTATTTCAATTTAAATAGATTATTCGTGAAACATCAATTTCACGTTTTTTTGTATATTCGAGAAAAATATCTCTATATGTATTTAGGTGTTATTTTAAGAATTTTGGAATAAAGTGCAAACAATAGGTTAAAATATCATTTATTTATCTAAATTTGCACTTATTAAGTCAAGAAGCCATCTTTTTATTTGGGTTAGATTTTTAATAATTCCAGGTATTAGATTCTCAGGAAAGTTTTGTTCATGGTTTAATCTCTGAGCAGTCTCCATCCATTTATTTAAGGCTAGTTGTACAAGGCTGGCACCTTCCGCTTCCATGAAAATGGGAATAACAGCAGCAGATTCTCTAGCATCACCAATTGCGAAATAAACTCTACGATTATTCCCTTTTAGCATAACTAAGTTAGCACATTCATCAAGTTTTCTCTCCACTAAAATGCTCTTTAAGATCTGACCTTTCAAATCTTGGTTCTTTGATGCAAATATCTCCTTTCTTTTCTTAAGAGTAGGCTGAATTTCTGTCACGACTTTATCCCCTGTACCTTCTGGGCTAAAGTATTTTGTAATTTTAAGAGAATCTCCAAAAGCTTCTATAGATGTAAATTTTTTAGTATTTGAATAGAAAACAGCTTTCGAACCAGCTTCGTCTTCACCAGCAGATAATTTTATATAAATATTTCTCATAGCTACAGAATTACACGTATGATAGGCTATTTCAAACAACTGTCTGGGTAATAAGGTACCATAAGGTTCTTCTATATGTTTAGAAAGCCATTGCGAACTAATAACATCGTTAAATTGGGATAAAAGTCGGTTTTCCATAATATTCGCTAGAAATTTTTAAATATATAGTTAGAACAAATTTTATTAAAATATAGTACTTCTAGTTTTTAATTATTTTTATTTCTGATTGATTAGAATTTTTAAAACTGTTGAAGATTTCTATTTCTGAGTTATTTGTTTATAAGCTTTTTCAAATCTTTCAACAGCAAAGATAATATCTTCTTTTTTTGAGCCTATTGCGGCATTCATGACAATATATGGAGTTGGATAATTTTCACAACAAGTGCCAAATGCATTGTCTTTTGGATTATACACCCGAGGACCAGTGACTCTCAGATTATATAACGCTCCACCAATCGCAAATAAATGTTCGTCCTTTAGGTTTTCAAGAGATAAAGCCACTGCTACAGGATTATAAATTTCTAATATTCTCTCGTTTAAATTCTTCGCTACAATTGATAATTTATCTTCAAGCAATTTTCTGTTTTGTTGTTGTTCCTCTATCAACTTTTTATAACCACTAGTTCCCAAAGAGAGTATAGATATTAGAAAGTTGACAACTGGTGTAGCTGATGCTCTTCCAGCGTAAGTTTGGCTGATTTTATTTATATTTTCTTTAATGGGAGAAGCAATCAGGGCACCACCAACGGGAGTAAGAAAATTTTTATCAGTAGATTGAATTATCGCATCAACTCTCCCAGCATCTATGGCTGAACGAATTAATTTCATCCATTCTGGACTTTGAACGCCATAGGCATTAATAATGATATGATTAAGGTTTTTATCACGAGCTAATTTACTAATTTCTTTTAAATTATCAGGTTCTCGAGGTGGAAAAAAACTAGTAACAGATATTATCGCAAAACAATCATCATCAATATTAGTCTTTATATCCTCAATTGGAATCCTTACTGCATCCCCAAAAATCTTGCCTTTTATTATTTTAGATTTAAGACCTAAGAATTCTATCGATTTTAACAATGAATTGTGGTCAATTTGAGGAACTAATACAGTTCTCTTATTATCTGAATATTTTTCATCCCCCTCTGGTCTCAAAGCTCCTAATGTTAAGGATAAAGACATCCCTGTGCATAATGGCACTACCATTACTTCTTTTATATTTGGCAATCCTAAATTTCTTAATATATCTCTTGCTAAATAATTAGAGATTTCATACATGATTGATGCTCCAGGTGCTTTAGGTTGTGGAGCTGTTAAAAATCCGCTTCTTCCTACTCCATGACAAAATCCCGCAGAAGTCTGTAGATGAAGTTTTGAAACTATCCTTGCCTCTCTTTCTCCTACTCTAGCTGCATTACTATCTTTATCAGTGTCCATATTCGAAAGAGTCTGCAGGAGAAATTCAATTTGCTCGTCATTCCAAGGTTCTTTCGGAACACTCTTTTGTTCAAACAAAGTTTTTATAGGTTTTATGAAATTATTAAGTACGATCTGCCCTCTATCTAGCATATTTTTAGGAATAGAAGAATTTTGAAAAAATTCACTTATCTTGTTAAAATTAACCAAGCTTTATCACTTATCCATTCATACAAAGTAAATAAAATTAATAAAGCATTTTGTCAAATAATTCTTTTGATATTTTTAAATTAAAATAAATTTAGGAAATCAGAAAAATTGTTCATAATATTTGTTTAAAAAAAAGTAAAAACTAGATGAGCATTCTGGGAGAAAATTGGCGGCCCTCGAGGGGAATCGAACCCCTATCCCTCCGCAGGATAACTGGGTTTGAAGCCCAGTGTCAGAGACCACTCTCACCGTCAAGGGCCCTAGCTATTCGAAAACCTTAGAAACAGATTCTCCGTTTTCGAATATTTTATTTGCTTTTTCCATATAAGATGGAATATCAATTTGTTGGGGGCATTTTTCAAGACATTCTCCACATTCTATGCACAAAGCAGCAGCGCCTTCAACTTCTTCACCCTCAGCTTTCCTTTTTTCTAAATCTTCATTTGTTTTTGCCATCCTACCATAGAAAAAAGCTATTCTAGGTTTTCCCCTATCACCCCAATAATAGAGATCATTTACCAATCTTAGAACATTAGGGATATTGACTCCATTAGGACATGGAAGGCAATATCCACAACTTGTACATGGGACTATTACATAATTAGTATATGCTTCACGCAATTGAGAAATCGTTATTAATTCTTTCTCTGTTAGGGTATTTATTCCTGAATTTTTTGCAGATTCGACATTTTCCACAACTTGTTGCATAGTGCTCATCCCACTTAAAACTACTGAAACTTCTGGATGGTTCCAAACGAATTGTAAAGCCCAATCAGGCATACTTCTTTTAATTTCAGATTTATCAAGAACTTCCTTAATTTCTGGTTTTCTCTCTAAAACTTGGTCAGGAATTGCTAATTTTCCTCCGCGAATTGGTTCCATAATTATCAGAGCAATGCCTTTACTCCCTGCATATTGCACTCCCTTAGTACCAGCTTGATATTTAATATCAAGGTAATTATATTGGATTTGACAGCAATCCCAATTATAATAATCGATAATTTCTTTAAAAACATCATAATTATCATGAAAGGAAAAACCTATATATTTAATTAAGCCTTTTGTCTTAGCTTCTTCCATTTTTTTGATTAATTTCAGGTCTTTAATCTTCTTTAATCTATTTCTATTTAATCCATGAAAAAGATAAATATCAGGTTTGGTTTGCAATCGTTCAATTTGTTCATTGAGAAATTTATCAAAATCTTCTGCTTCTTTTATCATCCAGAGTGGTGATTTAGTTGCGAGATGCACTTTTTCACGGTATCCTTCTTTTAAAGCTTTTCCTACAATAATTTCACTCTGTCCATTATGATAAGGATATGCTGTATCAACATAGTTCACACCATTGTCAATTGCATATCGTATCATCTTGATAGCTTCTTCTTCATTTACTTGTAATGGATTAAATACTGGTAATCGCATCGCCCCAAATCCGAGGGCAGAGACATCCCAACCAAGTGAACCCATTTTTCTATACTTCATAATAACCTTTTTTATTGTTTTTGATATAATTAATGCAAAAAATAAATAATTCTAATTGAAGTTTATTTTTTATTTATATTAGTAAAAATTATCGTGTAAATATTGTAACGTCTTAAAATTTAATCTCTTTTAAGTAGATCTCATTTAAGTGATTTCACTAAATTTGAACTGTTCTTTTTTTTATAAACAAACAACTGCTATTTTCATAAAATAATAAAAAATATGGGGAAATAATTTGAGTAGTAATGCAGATCTCACGATTACATTAGATTTATTTGAATGTCCATTTTATTCGGCTTGTTCTCTTCCAAAAATTAGCTTTTTATGTAGAATTCCAGAATGTAAGTCCTGTTCAGAATATTTTGCTAAATTAGAAAAAATAAAATGAAAATAATTTCACTCCAAGAATTTAGATTCCGATATTAAAACATACCTGAAATTAGTTGTTTAAATATTTATGTCTTCTTATTATTTCATCCAACGTTGGTCTTCTTGCTTTAGTTGACCCGATTTGAACATTATAGACCAACTCAAGGAAATGTGTGATTAAAAAGGCAGTAGCGCCCCAGATGGTGTATATTTGTCCATTTTTTTCGTTAAAATAATTAAAATATAAAACAGGATATTTTTCGTCAGCTACACTAAATTCTTGTTCTATAAAGTTAGTTTTATTTATAAAGAAATCAATAGGGACCTTCAAGATCTTTTGAACTTCTCTCTCATCTCTTTTCAGTTTTAGGTCCTTACTTATAATTCCTAGAAAGGGGGTAACAATAAATTTCGAAATGGTAGGAAAATCATCTAAACACCCAATAATTCTAATATCTTCTCGAGGTACTCCTATTTCCTCCTCAGTTTCTCTTAAGGCTGTATCTTTCAAAGTTTTATCCAATTCAGGTTCGAATTTTCCTCCAGGAAAAGACATTTCGCCCCTATGTCTTGTACCCTCATTTGAACGGTGTATTAAAATAAGCTCATAAGGTTTATTTTCGTGGGGGATTATTGAGAAAAGAACTGCTGCTTTTGTAAAGAAACTATCATTAAGGGAAGTCCTTGATGGAGAATCACAGGGATGAATTTTCTTCTTTATTAGTTGTTCGTCGAAATTCAAGTTATTCGATATTGCGAAAATTTAAAATTATTTGAAAATCATAATATTTATTCCTAAAAAAGTTTTTATCAATTATAAAATCATGAAGCTTCCGAAGGAACTTAGAGACAAACGAGATGTCGAGGGAACGGGTAAAAACAGAACTTGTTCGATAAAAGATTGTAATGAGAATGCGATACGTTCTCTATCAGAAAATACATGGAAGAATTATGTAGAAAAAGCGGGATTAAAACTTAAAGATAGTTCCAATCGCAAAATTTATTTATGTAAACCTCATTATAGTCAATCTAACAGATTTAGAAAGATACAAGAAAAGAATTTCCAAAAGAAAGGTTTTCTAGATAATTCAGCTTCTCTTAAAAAAGGAAAGTGGGAATATTAAGGAATTCCTGCCATTTCATCATAAAGAGCATTTATTAGAGTATGCTGATCATGCACTATCCCCACTGCCAATAGAGATAGTGCAATAATTAGAATCATAATGGCAATTATCTTGTTTCTCATGATAATCGAATTTATAAATATTACCTTATAAAAATAGTTTATCTAAAACTTTATTTTGTTAATTCTTCTAATGTTTTAATTTTAGTATCAATTTTCTTTAATATCAAATCAAAATCTTTGTCTTTTTCTATATATTGCTCTTCTGTAATTTCTTTTGCATGAAATTGACCTTTATTAAGTTTACGTTCACTAGATAACTCCGCTTTTTCTAATTTTAAGTCTTGAATCCATAGTTTCATACCAATTATTAAATCTTCTCTTTGTGCTTCCAAATCTAATTTTTCTTGTCTATATTTTTCCTTTAATTTCTCAAAAGTCTCTTTATCTACTTTATGTAATTTATGTTCACGACTCAAATTTTCAAGTTGGAATACTTTAGTATCTATATCATTGCTAATGCGTTGAACAATGAAAGGTTCTTCTAAATTCTGTTTAATTACGGTTTCTTTTTGCTTCATTTCGTCTATTAGTGTTTTAATTGCTTCGAGTTTTATATTAACTTCGTTCTTGAAGGCATTATCATATTCATATTTAGTATCCTTAGTTAATTGTGAAATTTCGTTCAGTTTTTCGATTAAAACTTTTTTGTTTAACTGGATATCATTATATTCAATATAATATACCATTTGTTCTTTGACTTCTTCGGGAAGAGGTTTTACATCTTTTTTTTCTTTTGATTTCTTAGATTTCTTTTTAATTGCTTCCTCTTCTTCCAATTCTAATATTTCTTTATCTTCTTCTTCTGTTACCAATGATTCTTCTATTGATGTTTTTTCAAGTTTCTCTTTTTTCTCTTCTTTCTTAGTATCTTTGATTTCAGGCTTTCTTTCTTTTTTTGGGATATCTGCAAGAAGTGGTTTCCCGCATATGATACAAAATTTATCAGAATCTTTTACTGGATTTCCACAGTAAGGACAAAATTTTCCCATAAGCTACACGTTAAATAATTATACTATATTATATTTAAAATGAAATTTATAAATATAATTAATCGAGTCCAATTTTTAAACATTCTTTAACATTTTAAATTAATGAAAGCTATGTGTTCTTGCTAAATAATTTAAGACTTTTTTTAAGAAATTGTAGCTTTAAAGCCTTTTTGCATTTAGATATTTCTCATGTTCAGCTTCACGGATCTTTTTTGAATTATCTAGGTTATATTTTCCTGGAATGATTATAACCTCTTTAGTTTTTACAGCTTCTAAAGATAAACGAACTACATCCTCGGCTGCCATCCACGCTTCTTTCGGAAACCAATCTCGCTGAAAACCCCTCATTGAATCAGTATCATGGAACTCGGAATATGTGAATCCTGGACACAAACTTTGAATATAAAGGTTAGAATTTTTAATTTTATCCTGTAATAATTCACTGAAAACTGTGAGTGCTGTCTTGGTGGTAGTATACATTACCCCCATTTTACTTTTATTAACTGCTGCTGTAGATGATGTATTTATAATAACTCCTCGATCTCTTTTTATCATACCTGGAATAGCAGCGTGGCAAAACATTACTGCACTTGTCAAATGGACATTAATCATATTTATATGTTCTATAATATCAGTTTGTTGGAAAGTTTTATTAATTCCATAGCCAGCATTATTTATAAGCACATCAAGATTTTTGATGTTTAGAATTTTGGAAACAATTTTATGATTATCATCCAGATTTGATAAATCTCCAATAATAACTTCAACATTAATAGAAAATTTTTTATGCAATTCTTGACTCAATTTTTCGAGTCTATTTTTTCTTCTTGCAATTAGAACTAAATCAAATCCCTGTGAAGCTAATTGACGAGCAAATTCAGCCCCTATCCCAGCAGATGCACCTGTAATTAGGGTAATTCCAGGATCTTCCCATCCCATAAAATTTTCTTTCTGATCCATAGGTCAAACATCTTTTTTATCTGATAGTTTTAAAGATTAAAGGATAGTTTAAAAAGGCTATTAGAATTTTAGATTTATTTTATAATAATTCTCTTTTGCCTTAATTCTAAATTTGGTAATATATTAAAAAAAGGAATTTATATCCTTCATCATTTTTTTAAATAGAAAAAGATGGATATTAGTAAGAAAATTCCTGTACATATTGGATTATTTGGTCATATAGATTCTGGGAAAACGGCAATCGCAAAAGTTCTTAGTGAAATCATATCTACAGCAGGTATAGATGCTCATCCTCAAAGTAAAGAAAGGGGCATTACAATAGATATAGGTTTTACTAGTTTTATTCTTGAAGATTACCTTATTACACTCGTGGATGGTCCTGGACATGCTGATCTAATTAAAATTAGTGCCTCTTCTGTAGAAATCATTGATTGTGCGGTAATTGTTATCGATATAAATAAAGGACCTCAAGTACAAACTGGAGAACATATTATTATGGTTGAATCCCTTGGGATTAATAAAATAATTGTTATCCTTAATAAAATTGATCTTTTCTCTAGAGATATTAATAATGAAATAGAAAAGACACGGAATTTTTTTAAAACAACTTCATATGGCCCTGATGTACCAATATATCCTGTTTCTGCAAAAAATAATACCGGTTTTACCCAATTAAAAAAGGGGATTTTAAGTATTATAAAGTCAATAGAATTAAAAAGAGATATTGGAGGAGATATTATCATCCCTATAGACCATCATTTTCCAATTAAAGGTATGGGAGCAGTTTTGACTGGAACATTATTAAGTGGTAATTTAAAATTAAATCAAAATTTAGATATTTTGCCAATAAAATCTTCTGGTCGAGTTAAAAGTATTCAAATTTTCCATCGACCCGTTGATTCTGCTAAAGCTGGAGACCGAATAGGAATTAATGTAAAAGGGGTAGATGTAAATAAAATTTATCGGGGTTGTTATGCAACAAACAACCCAGATGTATTTAATTATTGCAAGATTATGGAAATTCTTGTAAATAATAATAAACTGTTTAAACCAAAAACTCATTTTGGAACTCAAGTTCACGTTACGATTGGTATGTTTACTACAGTAGGCATGATTTATCCTTTTTACGAGAAAGATCTTAAAAAAATTCAAATTAATGTTTCAAACAAGGAAAATGGATTTAAAGCATTAATAATGTTGAAAGAAAAAGTTTTAGTAAGAAAAGAAAGAACAATAATGCTTTTAAGCCGATTAGATTTACCCCCTACAACCCTTAGAATCTTAGGATCAGCAAGAATATTAAGAATTCATAAAGAACCTCCACTTTTTTATAAGTATAAGGTTAAAAAGGGAACCATTAAGAACCCAGATCATTCTCAAGGCATAATCTGCACAGGATTAGCTCAAAGTGTTATAGGTGCTAAAAAAATTATAGGCAAAAAATTGGAGCCTCCTTTTAAGCGAGTTTTAAATACATTCGGTACTAAAGGAAATGTTATTGTAGGAAAAGAATCTAATGAAATAGAAGTAAAAAGGGGAGATCCAGTTTATCTAAAGGAGTTAAGAAGTTTTCATCTAAAAAATATTTAAATTCTTAAAATTCATTATAATTATATTAGAGGTTTTAAAATTGGAAAAAGCTAAAGATTCTGAAATTGAAATCAGCCAAGAAATTTTGGATGAGTTAATGAGAGCTCTAGAACAATTAGAGAGCTCTACTGATTTAGAAGGAACTGCTATTGTTTCAAAAACCGGGTTGCGCATCGCTAGTTCAGAAACTGCTGATATTATTGCGGATATCTATAGCGCAAGTCCAGCAACATTAATTTCTCTCGGTGAAAAGATTAGTCAAGGTTTGGAACAAGGTGAGCTTAGAGATGCAGTTATAAGAGGGGCTAAAGGGTATACAATTATATTAGTAGGAGATGCTGATAATGATTTTATGCTATTTACAAATTGCAAAAAAGGATATAAATTAGGATATTACTTTCATAAAATTAGAAAATCTTTTAAGGCTTTAGAACCTGTGCTAAAGAAAATCCAAACCAAAGCGAAGAGTTATTAACTTACTCCTTTTTAATGAAAAATATTCTTTAAAAAAAATAAAATTCTAACCATATACCCATTTAACAGTATCTCCATTTTTCAAGTTATATTTGTTTGAAGATACTCCAGGAAAGTCGCCATTAATTGAATAACGCCAGTTTCCGTGAATTCCATCAATCTCTTCTACAAGAATGCCCATTTCACCGTAATCTTTGTATTCGACTTCACACCATTTAATTAAAGCATCGAATGCTGTGGTATTATAATCAGTTAACTCAAATTTTTCCAATGTTTTTGTGGTTCCATTTCCATATTCAACAATTAAATTAATATCTTGAACTTCTCTTAATGGTTCATTTACTTCAGCAACCTCAATACTAGATGTAAATATGAAAAATGATCCAAAACTAGCAAATGCCAAGATTGCAACTAAAACAAATTTATTATATTTCTTGAATTTAGTATTGAATTTTGAAATGATAAGAGATGCAGAAATCATACCTATACTTATTAAGATAATAACAATATAAGGAAGGAATTTTAGGAAAAAGTTTTCTGGTGGACTAATTTCTTCTCCTTCTGGTTCCCAAGGGATATAATCGTCAAGTACCATTTCAAGTAAATAACTTCCAACAGAGGTGTTAGCCCACAGTAATAGTCCACTTCTTTTTTCATAGATCATATAAGTTTTTTGACCCCCATCGATTTGATCAAATGAAAATTTAACAGTTAGTTGTGTTTCTTCAATAGAAACTAAGCCATCCACTATTCCTGACGCTTGGTCTAATGCTAAATTCTTCACTTTGGTTAAATTGTTAATAATTTGCAGAAGAAAACCAGGTTGAAAGTTATTATATCCAAGTGTTAGACTCCAAGAAAGTTCACTATTAGATCTATTTGTCAATGTAAAATTAGTTAATAATATGCCTGAGCTGTTATCTAATATCTCTATATCAAACCAAGGAATGGGATCATCAATAACATTACCCCAATCGTTTGGATCTTTAGCATGAAAACCTGTCAAATTAAGATTAATTTGCCCACCTGTGCAAGTTTTCCAATTTCCCTCAAAACCTAAGGTAAAATTGTACCAACCTGTTGCTCCACTAAATTGAATGACGTTATAAATAAAATTATCATCTATTGTGAAGTTCAATGATTTAATCTCAAGCAGATATCCGAAAACGGTAGTCTTTGCCCAGATTAGTAAACCTGTCATCTTATCATATATCAAATAAGTTTTTTGGCTTCCCCCAATTTGATCAAAACCAATATAGAGAAAACTATAAGTCTCTTCAATATTAACTTCTCCTACAAGATCAAATTCTCCTCCAGGATCCGCTTGACTTAAAGCAGAATCTTTAATGTAGGTTATATTTTCATTAGGGATTAAAAATCCGGGTTGAAATGTATTATAACCAAGAGTAAGAGCTCTCGAAATTTCACTATTAGACCTATTATCTAAAGAAAAATTAGTATTCAGCACTCCTAGATTTTCCTCCAATATCTCAATATCTAGCCAAGGTATCGGATCTCCAAACAAATTACCCCAATCTATAGGATCTTTGTCATAAAATCCTGTTAAATTAAGTTTAATTTGCCCCCCTACATTTGTTTTCCAATTCCCTTCAAATCCTCCTGAAAAATTATACCATCCTACTTCACTACTAAATTGAGTTACATTGTATACATAAGTTCCATTTATGTTTAATTCTTGAGAATATGTAAAAGGTATACTAGTGTTTGCTTTTACAATCGGAATGGAACTTTGGAATAAAATTTGTACTAGAACTAGCAATCCTATAAGAGACAATAGTTTGGTACCTTTCATAATTAAAGTTAGATATTTTTTATTTAGGTATTGGTTTGTTTAAATTTTTCAATATTTAAAAATTTATAGGAAACTTAACCTATTCTCTTGGACAATTCTGTCAAATTTAATAAAAATTTTGTATTAATCTTAAGATCTATGGAAAAAAACGTATTTATGATAATTCATATTATTATTTCAAAAATAAATTAAAAAAAGAAGAAAATGTCTGAAGAATTTGATTTTGAACAATATTGGCTAAATAAATTTTCTAACAATCTTCATAAACTAGCGGGGCAGGATATAAAGGAAGAAATCACAAGAGGAAGTGAAAATTTTTCAGATGCTACAAGCAAAAAAGAAATAGTAAGTTGGTCGCAAAAAGCCATAGATAAACTCGAATCACTTGTTGATAAAGAGAAATGTATTGACATTATGACAAAATGCGCTTGTCAATACCCTAAGAAAGACCTACAAGATATTAAAAAAAGATATGAAGTAACTCGAGATATTGATTTAGTTCATGATATGCTTCAAGAAAAATTTGAATTATTCCTTAAAGACGATCTTAAATTAAATAATGAAGATTTTAATTTTGTTGTGAATAAAGGCTGGGGTTTAGCAGGAATTAAACAGGATAATAAAATCATTGCCACTAAAATACCTAAAAGTGGATATTTTATCGAATACATGAAAGAATCAGACCCCGAAAAGAAAAAGGTGTATTATTGCCACTGTCCAAGAGTAAGAGATGCTTTAAAAACGCCAAAAGCAAGATTATCCCCTACGTATTGTTATTGTGGTGCTGGTTTCTATAAGGGGATCTGGGAAGAAATTCTACAAAAACCAGTAAGAGTCGAAGTTTTGGAGACCGTGCTGAATGGAGGAGATCTTTGTAAAATAGCAATATATTTACCTGAACTAAAAAATTCAGTACCAAAATAGAGATTTTTATAGAGAATTGACATAATTGTCTAAATTAATAGGTGAAGTTTCCTATAAATTTTTAACGTCTCAAATATTAATATCTATAACTAATGAATTTAAAACTTGTCTAGAGCTTTCTTTTGGGAAACATGGAAACACAGTCTATTAATGAAGAAAAAAGATTAGTCGATAATGTGGATTTAGAACGAGAAAATGAAAATAATTCCGTTTGGCTTGAAAAAAAATCTTTTCGAATTGCTATAGTGAGTAGATTTTCTACTGTAGCGATAGTCTTAGGATATATGTTGGCACCCTTTCCTAATATAGAGTTATTTACTCTTATTATTTTTCTATCAGGTTTTACTTTAGGGAGAAGAGAGGGAATGATTGTTGGATTTTTAAGCTCATTGATTTTTTGTTTTTATAATCCTTATGGAGCTTCTCCTTTACCACTTTTTGCTTTTCAATTAACTCATTATACATTAACAGGATTAATAGGAGCTTTTACTAACGAATTCTTAAGAAAAAGGAGTTTTTTTGCAGTTGATAAAGATTTGTATATATTTCCTGTGATGTTAATATTAGGTACCCTTGGGGCTATCATTACTACAAATTATCAGGTTTTTGTTTCATTAGTTTCCGTATTGTATACTGGGACAATTGAAGAGTTTTTACCTTATTTTATTACTGGGATACCATTTACGTTAATACACATTATAGGAAACACACTAGGATTTATTTTTATTTTGCCTGGATTAATCCAAATAGTCCATAAAATGTTAGATTAATAAGTCTAAAAAATAGCAAGTAAAGCTATAGTAGAAGGGAGCATCATAATAATTAAAATTATAAGACATATGGCAAAACATTTACCTGTTTTTTTCTCAGCTTTATCTTTTTCATCAATTTCAATATCATCGAGTTCTCTTTTCGGATTGACTTTCATTTTAATATCACTACAAGAGAATTGGAAGGTAAAATTTAATCTAAGGGGGAGAAATTAAGCTTAAATATAATTTATTATTTTATTTCTGAAAGTATGTTAATTGTTCCACCCGCTGCTTCAATTTTCTCAACAGCTCTTTTGGAAGCATTTATTACAGAGATATTAATTTTTTTGGTAATCTCTCCACGTCCCAGTATTTTCTGGATATTAATATCATTTAAATTAATGCTATAAGTATTTCCCGATTTGGAAGCTTTTTTTTCTATAACTAAAGCTTCAATTTTCTGGTCCAAATCTTTAACATTAAAGGCATTCACTTTATGTATTCTGGTCATGTCCAGGGGTCTTTTAAAACCCTTTTTACCGAGATCCCAATCAGGATCAGGAAATCCTAATTCTTTTTGTTTCAAATAATAGCTCTTTTTGCTTTTTTTCCACTGAGTTGTTTTGCCTCTCCCTGCACGCTGTCCAGTTTTCCTATGCTGTCCCACTCTACCATATCCATGTGTTCTTCTACCTCTCATTTTTCTTACTTTTCTATCATGGTGTCTCATTTATTTGTTTCACCTTTGCTTTATAACATTTTATGAATTAGATCGTTTATATAAAGACCAACATATCCAAGTGAACCACCTTCACCGTAATGTTTTTTGATAGTTCCTCGATATCCTTTTCTTGGAGGGTGTAAGCGGAATACAGGTTTAATTTTGTATATATCTTTTTCTCGAAATTGTATCTCTCCATTAAGTAATGCTTTCGAGAGTTCTTTAAACGTTTTAAAATCTGTTAAATTTTTTAAATGCTCTTCTGTGAGTGGTTTATTCCCCTCAACTTTACCTCTGACTCTAAGTAGCCTGACTAATGTCTTATCATCAATTTCCCCATATGCAATATAATCTTTGCATTTAACTAGCATACCTCTATAGCTTTTAGTTCCCCAAATGAGAACTCCGTGGTTTACTTTA
>Ga0209427_10004214_pt1 | contig 16656 bp, 18 predicted proteins | sample DeeMarSWOR136_30_FD_187465 | JGI IMG/M metagenome (GOLD analysis project Ga0209427, IMG submission 187465) | Marine sediment microbial communities from White Oak River estuary, North Carolina - WOR-1-36_30 (SPAdes) (version 2) | ecosystem: Environmental > Aquatic > Marine > Intertidal zone >...
ACCCGCCAGTATATCCACAAGCAGTACAACCGCCAACCCCAGAACAAGAGGTCACAGATCTAGAAAACTATCATAAAAACCTGGTTGCAGAGAAAGCAGACCTTGAGAAAGAAATAAACGACATCAAAGCCCGAATCGAAGACTTAAAAGCAAAAGTCGAAAAACGATAACCACGACAACAAGAACCCATAACATAAATCAAAAAAGGCGGGTAGGGTGAAAATATTCATGACGAAATGTAGGATAGCCGTTGCAACAAACGGAAAGAAAGGGTTAGATGATGCTGTATCAAATGTTTTCGGCAGGGCTAAAACATACACAATAATTGACGTGGACAATGAAAAAGTGATCAGCTTAAGAGTAATTGAAAATCCCGCCCTATCCTACTCTCATGGTGCCGGACCCATCGCAATAAAAAACCTAATCGACAACAGAGTCAAAATTGTCATTGCCAATGACCTAGGCATCGGCGCATCTGAAATCCTAGAAAATCACAAAGTTAAACACGTTCAAGCAAAACCCGGCACCAATGTGAAAAAAGCCATCGATAAAGCATTAGAAACAATAAAATGAAGCTCTTCCAAGAGGTTCTAAGGGAAAAAGTCAAAAAACAATTTCCACTTTTATTGCCAAACGGATAAAATCAGCCCCTTTTTCTTTGATTTTCACAATCTAAATCGATTCCTTATGATGACTAAATCTTTGTAAATGCATGATCTGCTTTGGAGCATTGCAGGAGAATTTGTTTCACTAGGTTAATTAATGGAGAAAAGAACCGGAATTGATTTTGGATTTGGCTAGTATCTTAATCACTTCTATCTTACCGAAGGATTTTGTCTGCAGCCCATCCAATGTCCAGTTCTTCTAATGTGCTTTGTTTTGGGATTCCCTGTTCATTCCAGCCCATCATATCGTAATAAATCAATTTTGCATTCTGCAATTCCTGAGGGTTCACAGATGTTTTCCTCAGGGCTCCCGATGTTTTAGGTTGGAAAAATCTGGGGGGAAGCCAATCATCTTTTTCGGTGAACCCCTCCCTGTTGTTGAAGATCCTAGTAAGCGTATTTCCTCTTTCCACAACTTTCATCAGTTCAAAGGCTGTGGTGTTCCATCCCGTCACGGAGCGTACAATGTCAACTTTCTGTACTACACTCCATGGTGGAAACAGGCACATAACCAGAAAATTGTTGAGGGTACGCCACTCACCAACATACTTGTACAGGCGCACTTTTTTGGGTCCAAAATCCTCGATTGTTACAGGTTCCAATATTCCGAGGCCATTGTACCTCTTCGGAAGTTGAGGATACAGGAAAGTATCATGGATGTTGTGAACGTGGTCTGCCCCAGTCGGAGAAACTGCGTATCCCAGAGCCTCTCCTTTTTTTAGTCTGGGATCATGCATAGGAACTTCTTGTCCCTTTACATGAACAGCAAATTCCTCTGCGCCATTCCCTATGTGCTCAGCGGCACGTTTGCTGCCCTCAGCTAATAGAGCGCCTAAGCCAAGTTTTTCTCCAATTAGTTTCACCATTTTAACCATAGATTCTGCATTTCCGAAGCTTAGGTCCATGTTGTCTGTATCCTCTTTGGTGAGTAGGTCATGCTCGAAGCATTCCATGGCGAAACTGATTGTAACCCCTGTGCTTATTGTATCTATGGAGTATCTTTGGCAGAGTTCATTGGCTTTGCATATGGCTTTGAGGTCAGATACTCCACAGTTTGATCCCAAAGCGGCTAAGGTTTCATATTCTGGTCCACCATACTCTGGGTTTACATTCCATGGTTCTTTTGCTTTGACCTTTTTTTTGCAGGCGATAGCGCAGGCGAAACAGGTTCCCATGCCTACTCGCACATGCTCTTTTACGGCTTGAGCCGATATTTGATCCGCCTTTGGGAAGTCCCCGTCTCTGAAGTTGCGGATAGGAAGATTTCCGGTCTCTGCATAGACGTCCATTGCATCTCCTGTTCCATAGGTATGCAAGCTTTTGGCAAGGCTGTCCACGTTTTGTGCCATAAATCTTGCTAGTTTTCGGAGTCTTTTTGGTTTGCAAGCCCGAACTCTTTTTGTTCCTTTGACTGCTACAGCTTTCAGGTTTTTTGAACCCATGATTGCTCCCATTCCGCATCGACCAGCCACATGATGCATGTCATTGACTACACACGCATATCGTACCTGTTTTTCTCCTCCTGGACCAATCTGAGCCACTTTCACACTGTAGTCTTCCAGTTCGTTTTGAATGTTATCTTGTGATTTTTTGATCTCCAGTCCCCACAAACGAGAAGCATCCCTGAGTTCCACTTTTTGGTCGTTAATCCACAAATATACGGGACTTGATGCTTTTCCTTCAAGAATTATGGCATCGAAACCTGCCTGTTTCAGTTCTGTTCCCCAGTATCCTCCTGCCTCTGCTTCGCCGTATGCGCCTGTGAGAGGGGATTTTGCCCCTATACTGTTGCGTCCACTGCCGCTGATTGACGCGCCAGTTATGGGACCACAGGCAAAGATCATCTTGTTTTTTGGACCAAGAGGGTCGATTCCAGGGTCTAGTTCCTTGAGTAGATAATAGGCGATTAGTCCTCTGCCTCCAAAATAGCGACGATAAAACTTCTCCTCAATTGTCTCAAAGGAAATTTTTTCTGTGGTAACGTTGACGCGTAAGATTTTGCCTGTAAGACCGTTTTCCATCTGCTTCCACTATTTAATTTTCTCGACAAGTCTATTAAATTCTTACATTTTTGTGAAATGATTAACAAAATGAACTATTGGATGAAGGTGTAAGCAGGCAAAATTGGAACGAGCAATATAAAATCACGTGATAGCTAAGGTCGAGCGTGGATACGCATGCGCGTGCAAGCATAAAAAGGCGGGTATTTCCGAACCTTCATATATTATGCTGAGAATATATTGGGTGGTGATTTTGAGTTGAAAGTGAGTAAATTGAATGGAATGAGTGTTATCACTGCTGATGCTTATACCATTGGAGAAGTAGATGGTGCTCACGCAGATGTAGGCATGTGGACTATAACGCATTTGGATGTGGAGTTGACAAAAGAGGTCGTAAAACAGTTAGGTTTTAAGAAGCCTCTACTTGGTTCTGTCACGGTATGTTTGCCTGTAACAACCGTTAAAGAAGTGGGTAACGTGGTTACTCTTAACAAGTCTCTCTTGGAACTGAAAAATCTTAAAGAGTGCAAAAGCGAGTAGAGAAGGCTCTAAACAAAATCCCTATCCTATTTTGGATTTGACAAGCGTTGAGGAAGAAAACCAAGAGGAAGGAGAAAGGAAAGAAGCGTTACAAAAATACTCATGGGTCTTGGCACAGAGTAAGATTGAGTTACAGACTTAGGCGTAAAATTAAGCAAAAGAAACTACACTAACTGGTCAGAAAGATTTTGTTTCTTATGGTCAAATTAAAACTTGAAATTAATTTGCACTGCTAGGAGGTGAAAATATGACTGAAAAAGAAATTAATGTGCCTGAGAAGCTTCAAGAAATTGGCAAGAAAATCGGTGAATACAAAGACACACTGGTAAATGAGTTTAAGAATATGGAAGTAGACGTTAAGAACTGGAACTTTGCTATTGGAAAAGCAGAAGCGGAATACACTTTAGAAGTCAATCTCAAGCTTGCAATTAAACCCAAAAAGAAGCAAGAGTAAATTCAATGAATATGTTTTGAACCGAATGCTTTTGCATCGCCTAGCTTCGGGAGGTTTTGCCGCAGATAGGAATAATCCCCATTATGTATACGGTCACAGTAACCTATCTCCATCCCAAAAGTACTAAGCAGCCCATATTCTATGAATCCAATCATCCAAGACCTGACATGTGCCAGTTCAACTCTTACACTTGAAGCAGAATAATCGTTCTAAACAATCTCAACAACAATGGTGCCTAGGCTTTCAAAAACATCAATAAACTGAACGAACTTATTTTTTTCCGAAATTTGTAATTCTCTTCCAAGCGAGCGCGTTTTGTATTTATAAAGGGTGGGGGTTGCACGCCCGGTGGGCGTGAGGTGCGAGTGAGCGTGAGTGTGTGAGAGAGAAGATTAAATTTTGATCCCCCAACCTCAAACTTTCATACTTTTTCTTTCTTAACTACTTGCATACCACTTGCATATCCACAAAAAAATAACATCGCGCACCACACCCAGGAAATATGCACGGAGCTCGCTTCATCGACTATCTGATAAGTATTTGTCAGACACTTTTAAGAACCGTCAGATGAAAACGCGAGTTTTGTGACTAAAGGTTTTAATTCCTCTCTGCTACAGTGCCTTGCTATGTGGCGACTGGGGTTCTTCTTCCACGAAATTGCGTTCGGTTTGCTCTCGCTTTTTATCCCACTCTACGTCGTGTCCCCAGCGATTGGAGGGTCACTCGTTGATCTTGGCATAATGACTTCAGCTGCTCTGTTATTGGCTATACCTGCCTCGTTTTTCTGGGGTTACATTTGCGACAGAACTAGACGCTTTAAACTGTACATTTTGTTCTCGCTCCTTTCCGCAACGATTCTTCTATTTCTTTTCACGCTTGCCAAAGACATTTTAACATTCACTATTCTATACGTGGTGATGTCGATGTTCCATGTGGCGCACGAGGCGCCAAAAAACGTTCTAATAGCTGAGCATTACTCGCACAACAAATGGGGTAAATCATATGCGCTATATGAAGGCTTCACAGAGATAGGCTGGCTTATCGGTTTGCTTTTGGGGTTATTTGCTTCGGTAACCGCTTTAGGCTCTGCCTACATTTTGCTTTTGTGCAGCGGCTTGAACTTGTCTGCTTTCGTCTTGTCCATATTTCTTGTGGCAGACCCGATATTGGTTTTTGAGCGTCGATTAGTAAACATAGAAAAAAAGCTTAGTTTTACCTATCAAGGCTTAGACAAGTTCTCCAGATTGATGGATGGCATTTCCATTCGAGAAAAGCTCAAAACTGAAAGTTTCTTCGGATTCGGGATGGGCTTAGTCCTGTTTTCTCTCGCTTCAAGCTTATTTTTCACTCCACTGCCCATATTCTTCGTTAAGGAGTTGGCTTTCCCCACAAGCATGGTGTTTATGGTCTACATGCTTAGCTCGGGCGGTGCTGTCATAGGTTACTTCCTCGCTGGAAGAAGTGCAGCATCTTCTAGGGCAAAAGCGTACATGCGTCGGATGGTGCTTCTCCGAAGCGCTCTTGTTTTTTCGCTGGTTATTATTGTTAACTTTGTATTTTCCACGACTCTTATGGTTTCCCTCATCTTGGTTTTATTGGGATTTGCGTACGCGTTCTATTATATTCTCACGCTTTCCCTTTCAATGGAGCTGATTCCCGCTGGAAGATCAGGATTCTTTGATGGACTTCTTGGTTTAGGCGCAGCTTCTGGCGCCTTTTTTGGTCCCTTTTTGGCAGAAATGTTGGGTTTTATCCCTCAGTTCTTAATAGCGGGCTTCGTTTTTTTCACTGCCTTTCTAGTTCTAAAAATGTTCACTTAGCAAGAAAAAAGGAAAATGCTTCTGGCTGTCTATCGGTATACAATTAACAGACGTACATAAGCAGATTAGACAATTCAAGGGTTTTTGGTTCCATTAACGCTCCCAATAGTGATTTTGCAAAGAGAGCGGTTTTACTCCACAAAGTTTTATAATACCTGGTATGTGGAATATAGGGGGAGACGATTTACGAACATGGAAATAAGTAATTCTAGCGACCTTAAAGACGCCTATCACGGTAGATACAAAGGCGAAGATATACATTTAAGAAGGATAAGTAATGAAGTCAAAGCTTTGCGGGGAGAATACGACGGCTTCGGCACATATTTGAGACGATTAAGCACTGAAGCCAAGGCTAAAAGAGCGAATCTCAACATGAAGCCTTTCCCAACAATGAAAGTTGCATTTTCCGTAGCGTCATTGGCTGTTGCGGGTATTGGCCTTTTCTTATATCTCGGCAAAATCAAGAAAAATGGGCGCTCAGAATCACTTTTTTAATTCAAAGAATACATAGCATATCTTGAAACATATTGAAACAAGATGTGAATAGGTACATAGAAAAGCAGAAATCACCGCAAAAAGAAATCTTGCAAAAAGTTAGGGAGATTTTTCTGAAAATGCTCTCCAAACCTGAAGAAAAGATGGCTTGGGGGGTTGTAACGTTTGGCGGAGGAAAATTCTATGTCGCGGCAATGAAGAATCGTGTTCACGTAGGTTTTGCAATCACTGGATTGAACGAAGAAGAGATAAGTTTGTTTGAAGGAAGCGGTAAAACAATGAGACATGTAAAAATCTCTACGCTAGAAGATATTGACGAGAAAAATTTTTGTAAACCTGATAGAATTGGTAGACAGAAAAGCAATCTGCAAACCATGCTAAAACATAACCCTCACATTGTTATTGCTATTTTCTAGCAAATCATAAAGCTGGAACACAAGAAAGTAATAGCTTAAAACTGGAGAAATGAGTATGCTGCCTAAAGTAATTGTTCACAACTCAATAAGTCTGGATGGTTCTTTAACTAATTTCGAACCAAACATGGAGCTACACTATCAAATTGTTGGCAGCTACAAGCCAGATGCAAACCTAATTGGCTCAAACACAGTAAAGACTGGAATAGAACTTTACGAAGGCGGCGTTCCACCAGAAGAAGAAAAAGATTTTAAGAAGCCTGAAAGAGACAAAAACCTTCCATACTGGGTTATTCCCGATACGAAAGGAAAACTTAAGGGTCTACTCCACACATGCAGAAGATTTGAGTACTGCAAAGATGTAATCATTCTGATATCAGAGAGGACTCCAACAGAATACGTTAAACATCTTGAAACAAGGAACTACAATTATCACATAGTTGGAAAAAGACATGTAGATTTAGAAAAAGCACTTGAACTTCTTTCTTCAAAGTACAAAGTCAAAAAGGTACTGACTGACACAGGAAGAATACTTGGAAATCTTTTAGTCAAAAAAGGTTTGGTTTCTGAACTCAGCTTGTTGATTCACCCAGTCATTGTCGGAAAAGAATCCTACAACGTCTTTGGTGATATCAACGAAAAGATCAGCCTTAAATTAAGGAAACAAAAAACTTTTCCGCAAGGTTACCTATGGCTGGTTTACAGCATGAAAAGCAAAAAGCGCAGATAATAAGTGCTTCCTTGATATTATAGAAAACTGAAATTTTTCTGCATATTAAGAGGTAAAAGCCTCAAAGCAATCAAAGAAAAATCAACTTCTTGTTAAGGAGGGACTGTTCCACAATTTTCTTAATTCTCTTCATCCGAGTTTCAGCGGTTTTCGCGTTGTTGACCCATCCCACGTACATGTTCCTGTAGCTATTGGCAAACCTCTGAAAGTTTTCCCACGCTTTCTTTTCTTTCATGAGTGCCTCTTTCAAGTCTTCAGGAATAGCCTCTTTGGTTTTGTTTGTATAAGCATTTTCCCAAAGTCCATTCTTTTTGGCTTCCCGAATCTTATCCAATCCCGCATCTGTCATCCTTCCCGATTTCACCAACTGCTCCGCTCTTTCCCTGTTTATCCTTGACCAAACACTTTTTGTCTTTCGAGGAGAAAATCGCAAAACAAACCTTTCAGAATCAACTCTTATCAGTTTGCTATCTATCCAGCCAAAGCACATGGCTTCTTCCACAGCATCACCCAAAGTCATTCCTTTTCTCCTGAATTTCTTCTTGTAAAGTAATAACCAAACATAGCTTTCTTCATCGTGATTCTTTTTAAGCCAATCCCTCCAATCTTCTCTATCCGAGAAAGAAAGCCTATTTTCCATAACAACATATTGTAAGCTTCAGGGTATAAGTTTTGAAACAAAAATGTTTTATTTGGTTCCCAGGTAGTCTCCAATTGTTGCTTATATGGTGATGGTTTCGCCTTTTTCTGGAATCCAGGTTTCTGTCATTTCCTCTATTTCTTTAGAAAGTGCTTGTGACTGTTCTATTTCTCCGTGGACTAGAATTGTTCTTTTTGGCTTCAACTTCTCCACCATTTGAACCAGTTCCAGTTGGTCAGCATGTCCAGAAAGCTCAATCTGCTCGATTTCCGCCTTAACGGATATCATGCCTCCATTGTTTCTAAGCCTTCTTTCCTCTTTGGCAGATTTTAAAGGACTGTCGGGAGGCAAATACCCTGAGGTTAAAATGACGGAGTTGTTTTCGTCTTCCGCCCAATCCTTCAGTAGATGCAGGCTAGCACCAGCGTGGCCAAAACCCGAGGTGCAAATGACTATGGCTGGTTCCTTAATTTGACCCGTTCTGTAAAGATGCTTGACATGGCTGTATTTGAATGGTTGTTTTTGCCGCTGTATTTTCTTTTTGAAAAACTCTTTGTTTTCGTTGAAGTAATCAGTGATCTTGTTGGCCAAATTGGATATTGTGTAGACGTTGTATCGGGGCAACACACCGTTCTTCATGGCATCGTCGATTCTTTTCGCCATCTCTTGGCTTCTGTGGAAAGCGAAGGTAGGAATCAAAATGTTTCCTTTCCGCTCCATCGCGGCAAGTATTTGCCTAAAGAACTTATCAATTAATTCGTTTCTTGGTGATCTAACTTTTCCTCCGTAGGTTGACTCAGCAATCAGGACGTCAGGTTTTTTCGGAAGCGCCTCAGTATTGCATCCTTCCAGAATTTCACTATCGTGAACGCAGAAGTCTCCCGTGTACAAAACGTTCTTGTCCTCTGAATGGATGCTGGTCATTCTTGCTCCTGCAACATGCCCGGCTGGGAGCAGTTTCATCGTCATTCCAGGTAGTGCAACGTAATCGCGTACCCACCAATGTTCACTGATCGCGTTTGCGTTATGCGGGAAGTAAGGGTAGTTATAATCGTTTTGGCTTTGAACTTTCACCATGTCCTGCAGGAGAGCAACGGTGACTTCACGTGTAATCTTAGAGCCAACTATCACAGATTTCTTTTTGGATAAACTCAACAGTTGTCCAGAATGGTCCAAGTGAGCATGGCTGATGATTACTGCGTCAAAATCCTCCGGAAATGGATTACTCGCGCTTTCATCAAATTTTGTTCCGTAATCTAACGCAATTTTACAGTCCTCTGTTTTGACTCCTATGCAAGAGCCACCTATTTCCCTGGCGCCTCCATGTATCGTAATTTTCAAATATTCATCTCCTTTTGTGATTCAAAACGTAATCTTCAAAAATCGGGTGAAACACTCCAATTTTAAGATGCTACACTTAGAAACAGTGTTAGCTCGACGTTTTCATATCGCACAGCGCAACGAGAGATATTAATGTATTGATGGTTTTTTCTGATATCCATGTAAGCGCGTGCAATTTGTCGGTCCTAGGTTTTTCGAGGGGCTCCGCATTTTGGACAGAATGATGCCGTCTGTGCCATAAGAGATTCGCAATATACGCATGGAATCATTGGTATTTCTTTTTCTGGGACCTTTAATACCACACTAGCCCTAATTACTTGAACTTCCATTGTTTGGCTTGTAATGTCTGGACGATCGTCAACTGCCACCACTCCTTTTGCAAACCAAGTGACGTTGGCATCCATTCCATCAAATGATTCACGACCTGCGATAGGTATGCCCAGAACTATTGGAAAATCTTTTTTGAACCCAGGAACAATATGTATTTTACCGCTAGCTGTAGGATCAGACGAATGCAAAGTAGCCTGATCCCAATATTCATGTTTAATATTACGTCTCAACCGTTTATTGTATACCCATCTTTCTTTCCTTCGCTTTTCTATGCATCTAAGTTCAGCCCTTATCTCAGTTGCATCAAATTCTTCTTGCGCGACTACAGTAATAACTCCTTCAAGATTCTTTCCCAATTCAGCATGATCATTTTGAATTTTTAGTGTAACCGTTGCTTTCGGTGTCTTGAATCGTGAAAGAAAGCCCAAGAACGTTGACTCCACAAGTTTGCATTTTTGAATATTGCAGGAAGTCTTGTTCGAATTCTTATATATATTTTGCAACGTTAGGATACTTAGGAGTGATTCAGAAGTGAGTGAACGAGAAACTATTGATAAAGTGAAAAACAAACAGGGGATTCTCGATAGAATTCAGAATTTTTTCACTTTGGGTTATGGAACAAAAGAAGATCTGAGAGAATTAGATAAGAAACTTAGAGACTTAATTTATGAGGATTTTCGTGATATTCGTCACAAATGGGAAGACATCTATTTGGAAGCCTTAAATCAAAAATTTTTAGACAGTAGCTCAAAGTTCAAAAAGATTATCCAACTTTTGGATCGTGTTATGGAGAAAGTCCGACATGCAGATTATGGATATGCAGGTCTGATGGATAGGAAAGGACATATAAGAGAGGAAGAACTTGCGAGAGTACTCAATTTTGACCAAGTGCTAAGCAAAAATGTTGAAGACATCAAAATAATCGTGACCCAAACTTATAATAATATGGAAGATGAAAACTGGGCAACTATATCTGCTGAAATTAGAAAGTTAAAGGGTTTATTAATGGACTTTGAGGACAAACTTCAACAACGCAAAGAAAGCTTCAGACTAATGGATATATAGGAGGAAATTGAATGCCAATTATTGAAAAAGTTGCTTGGGATTTTGGAACCGATGAAGACATTGCCTACAGGTTTCCCAAGCTATCGCTGAAATACGGAAGCCAAGTTATTGTAAAAGAAAACCAATGGGCAGTTTTTTTCCGCGACGGAAAAGCATATGATGTTTTTGGACCAGGCAGATACACAATCACAAGTAAAAATATTCCTTTTCTTACAGCAGCTCTTCGCAAATTAGGCATAATAGGGGACATATTTGAATGCGAGGTTGTGTTTGTAAGCAACAGTCAGTTCAGAGGTAACTTTGGCGGACAAGCCTACTCCGCACCAAGCGGCAATATTCAATATCAAGCAGAAATCGGGTTCTATGGTTACTTGCTTTATAAAGTCGAAGACGCTAAACTGTTCGTTATCGAGTTTTTTGGAAACAGGGGTGCCAGCACATCAAAAGATGTTGAACGCTATATCAGGGGTTTTATTAACGAGCGGGTAATAGACGAGTTCGCCAATTTTGACACATTCAATTTGGTTAAAAACGTTGACGAAACTACCGACAAAGTTGCTTTAATAATTAGAGATGAAGCCGCACGAATAGGTCTGAAAATCATTGACTGTGTATTTGAAGGAGTGAAGATTCCTGAAGAAGCTAGAAGGTTTGCTTCAGGAATGGGACAACAAGCCATGGCAATGCAATACATGAAGGAAACGACCGCAGAGCTTCCCCCTGGAGGAGGAGCCGCTGCAGCTGGAGTTGGAGCCGGAGTTGGAATAGCGATGGGAACAACAATAGCAAAAGGAATGGAGTCCAAGAGCCCAGAACAAATAGTTATTTGCCAAAACTGCAATGCTCAAAATCCCTTGGGGACAAAATTCTGTGGAAACTGCGGAACCAAACTCGGAGCCCCGAAAAAAGTGAAATGCCCAAAATGCGGGGCGGAGATGCCTTCAAACATGAAATTCTGTGGCAATTGTGGTAATCCACTTGAACTTGCAGAAAAAGAATGCCTAAAATGTAAAACAAAAAATCCACCTAACAGCAAATTCTGTGGAAACTGCGGAGAAAAACTTTAGCACTTTGCCACGGCTTCCCTAATATTGCCAAATCTACCATTCAGAACCGTTAATATCAAGCTGTAGTAATTGATCTCAAATTGGATTGAATCCGAATAAATATATTACCTACTTAATGACAGCCCAATTCAGAGTAAGACACTAGAAGGATCTTCATAACAATCGATTTAAAAATAGAAGAGATAGGTAACAACTTTCAAGTTGTTGGTATTTCTGGGAAGAGTATTTTTTTCGTGTTTGCTTTGCAATTTGGGCATTCATCTTTATTTGCCGAATAGATTGTTCTACAATAAGGGCATTCAATTCTAAGCATATCGTTGAAATGCTTGTCTATTATGTTCATCTTTTTTTCCTGCAGCTCTTTTTTATGTTTTAGTTTTGAGGCTGAAAATGCAAACCACAAAGCAGCAATCGTTACAACTGTAAACATTATTGAAAAAACTAGGATGATTTCCACAGCAATTGATGTTGCCACTTCTTTCCCTTCATAGATTCTGCTTGTCTTGACGCACGACTGCCATTGTGTTGGGTGGATCTTTGTAAACTCTAGCGTTGGATCGAAACTTAACGTTTATGAATTAGAAATTAAGACGAGAAGGAAGGGATTATTTAGAACTGCAAATAAAATTCAGAAAGGATAGGATAAGTTACGTTGGATATTGAAAGATCCTTGATATGGTCTACATTAGATTTTATCAACAAGTCTTTTTGCTTATTGAGAATGGATTGAAGGATAATTTCTGCCTGATGGCATGGAAAAAGGCGTGCCTGAAGGCAAGGTGCGTATGAGTAGTATTAGTATTAGTATAAATGGGGTTATGGTGTTGTTGGTTGTATCAACAGATTTTCGTCTTCCACACCCACAATGAAATTCACGTTTTCATTTTCCGCCAACGTCTCCAACGTCTTCAGGTACACATACAGGTCCAAGAATTCCATGTAATCTTCATCAGCGATGCTGTGCTCTGCTACTAAAACGTCTATTGCTTCTCTAATTCCCTGTCCATCTATTATCTTCTGTTCAGCTGTTGCGTTCGCGCCAATTAACAAAGCTTGTGCATCGGCATTTGCCAAGATGATCTTTCTTTCAGCTTCGAATTCAGCTTGTATCTTTAGCTGTTGCGCCGCCAATTTATCCTCTATTGAGCTTGTGTACTTGGCTGGAAGACCTACGTTCCTGAGGTCTACTTCGATGTTTATTATTGCTCCTCTCAACGATTCCGCTTCCCTTATTGCCTTAGTTAATTCTTGCTCTATCTCCAGACCAATTTGATCCCGGAATTCTATCGTTTCCACAGCTGTATACTGTTTCGTAATGTAGCGAATATGTTCTCTAACTAAGGATGCTACAGCCTTATCTTCCCAATTTAACGACGGATAACTTTGGTATAGTTCTTTCAACTTGTTAGGATCGATAGACCACCGTATCATTATGTCCACTTGCATTTCCAACTGATCTTTTGAGAAACAATCAATCGCAGCATAATCTGCAAATCTATCCGTTCCGTCACCCCACATTCCCAGAGTTTCCCTAGCATACGTAACCGTTGTTAACGAAGTCCAAGGCGCTTTCAATCCAAAGGTTGGACCCAATACAGGGTCGCTTATTGAACCGGTGAGAGGGTCAACTATCATTCCAGCTTCTCCAACGCCTACACTGAAAATCATTGCAAAAACCATGAGACCGATTATGATGATAACCACGGCAAATATAACAGCTATTCGCAGAAAGGTCTTATTAATAGGCGGTCTTGGCGTGTATTCATTCATCTAACAATTCACCTCCGTTCTGCTCTCAAGTTTCAATTCCCTCATTAAGTTATAAGGCTTATGAACTCCATAAACCTTCATTGAGACAATCTATAGCCTCATATGAGAAATAATCGAAAGACTACATAAACTTTGGCTCATTTTTTTGGAAGTAATTCCCAAAAAACCTTATTAGACTGAGAATATTTCTTACAATATGAAAAGAGATGGATAAGAAAAACGAAGCCATACTCAGGATTTTAGGCAGAAAAGCAGGATTGACCAGTCGAACTCTCTCCAAAATGCTCAAAATACCTATATCTACGGTGCATAGACGGGTGAAAAAGCTGGAACACGACGGAATAATCCAAGGCTACAAAGCCATAATCAACTTCGAAAAAACATCCTGGCCCATTGCGACGTTGTCGATGATAAACTTGGCTGAAGTGATTCCGGGAAAAGGACACATCCCAAAGAAGAAAATCATTCAATCTCTAAGCCGTTTCAACGAAGTCGAGGAGATAATCGAGGTTCAGGCGGCTGACTTCGACTTAATAGTAAAAGCAAGATTCGAAAGGCTCAAGGATCATTCTAATTTTGTCGAAGAGTTAAGATGCATAGACGGCATAGAGGAAATATCATCCGCCATAATAATTGAAGAAAAAATCCTGCCTGTGCCACAAATATTCGGTTAACTATCGAGGTAGTGCACACGTGATTCTACACTAATCAAAATGTTGATGCGATTTAGAGAGCACTCAGCTTTTTATTCCCCAACCCAGGGGAGAGAACCATATCCTTTTTCGGTTTCCGCCAAAATTGAAAACTAAATAGCTTAAATAAGTCGATTCCATAGCACCTAGTTAACCTTTAGCCAAAATAAACTAATTGAGAATCAGCGAAACGCATACTATTCTGCTAAATCGCATCTCTAGTGTGATTTGGAAAAAGTCTGTGATGGCAGACGGTCATTGATACAATTTCTTTAAATACTCTCTTGCTGTGTTATTACTGCAGTAGTAGATAGAGGTATTGGGGCAATTATCTGCAAAGGGTATTAGCACTTTTCTATTTTATTACTCGTGTTGCGATGTTGAATGGGAGGGATTATTCTATGGTAGGATGTGGAGGGCACATTTATGCGATGCAGCAGCGTATTAAGGCAAAATTATTAGCTTTGGATGCGACCTCAAGGGAGAAAGCTGTGAGTGCTCAAGAGGCCAATTTGGACAGAGATGAGAGTAATTGGCTGCGTTGTGTAGCTTGGCGTTTGTTTTCAATTGTGAAGAAGACAAAAGATATGCGATATTACATTTTGACTTAAAATCGCCATTTTTGTCTTGATGTAACCGCGTTGAGCCACATAGAAACTGAAGGCTACTTTGTAACAGACAAAAAACGCGCTATCCAAATGCCTTGTTAGGTTTTCTTGTTAGGTTCCACAGTTATTACTGCTTTTCCTCGTGGGTGTCCTTCTTCAAAATACCGAAGAGCTTCAGCAAACCCTCAACATCAGCTTTTAAGGGCTCCAAAAAGATTGTACTAAAATCCCCGTTTTTAAATTAACAGCGCGCGCATGTCGCAAGTTTTTGTGTGCTGTGTGTTCTTTTTTTAGTAGGCGAGAGTGGCGTGCGGGCGGTCGGGCGTTAAAGCACACGGGGGTTCACACACGCGTACGCGTACACGTACATATGCATAGGCACGTTGGGTTGGGGGTTGGGATTAAATTTCAATGCAAAGAAGGAAGAAATTCGTTGGTCGTTAGCCGTCTGTCTGCCTTTTGAGATGGAAAGAGTAAGAAGGCACTGGAATAAGGCTGAAGAACCATTCACTGGTATTGGCAGTGGGTTCGGATATGCCAATAGACCTTGTCGAACTCTTTTCTTTTTAGGTTTTTTCCTCGTTCCATTTTTTGAATTATCTTTGTTAGTTGCTTGTCGTTATACCACGTCGAGCGGGTTTTTTTCAGAGCTCTAAGGAATTTTGAATTTAGCGGTTCTTCTTCCGCAGACATTAATTCATTAGTGCCTTCTGCTAGTTCATTGTTGTTTGCTACCTCGGTACCTCTTGTTTCTGAAACACTTCTCTCAATTGGGCTCGATGTTTCAAGAGGATATGGCTCCATTTTTTCCACATCTTGTTTTGTCATCTCTACGTCTTCTATTGATTCCTCGGCGTTCTGCGCCTCAACAAAGTTCGAAGCTGTGTATTCCGATCTCGGTTCTAAGATTTCTGGATTCTCTGCAGTTTTGTTTGTGCTCGGAGTTTCAGCCACGTCTGGCACCACATTTTCAAAGTTAGGTTGCGTGATCCCCTGCTTCGGTGTTGCGTCCTCTAAGCTTCCCAAGAAGGTGGCTGGTTTTTGCGCCATGGATACCTGCTCTTCCGTTGGCTCCAATTTTGGTTCTGTTTCAAGGATTTCCATAGTTACGTTAAAGTCTGATGTTTCGTTCACGTTTGATTCTTCTGTTCTTAGCTCTGGCTCAGTTTTCTTCACGGTCTGCTCCACGGTTCCGACGTTAGGATACACTGCTTCCAAGCTTTCTGCGGCAGCATAAGCCTTTGGAGATTCAATTGCTTTTGGATCCGATTCATCATGGTTCGACGGATTAGTTTCCAGGTTTTTTTCAGTTTGGTTCGTTGCTGGCATTTCAGACCAAACTATCGTGATCTTGGTTGTTTTAGGGTCGACCAGCATAGCCTTGCTGTGCCATCTTTTTACTGCGTTTGTTTTCTTGGTTTTTAAGCTCCACATCCTCTTCACTTGTATCTTAAGAAACAATATTTGCTTTAAAAGCCATCTTTCTGAACAAGAATATGTCAGAAACTGACACAGCTCGCGTTGCACTCCTGAAAAACATGTTTCTTGACAAATTTGGGTTTAGGATTAAATTAGCGCGTGCTTACAAAAAGCCGCCTAGCCCGCGCTAAGGTGGGATCCGCCATCTTTGATTCGACTTGACGGATTAATTGCACGCAGGAGTGCAGAGGATTCTGAGAGTTTATAACACGCGTTTGGCTCTCGGCTGCGTGATCACGGGTTTTCTTCTTCTTGTTTCTTTGAGTAGGAGTATGCTGCCACGCTGGAGATGCCGACAAAAATCCCGACTACCAATATTATGAGCCCCAGATCTTGAATATCCCTCAATGCCATAACGTCTCCGTATGCAGGGATTTCTGTTGGCAAAGGTGTTGGCGTGGGAGTGGTGGCGGGTGTAGGGGTCGGAGTTGAAGTTGGCGCTGGAGAAGCTGTGGGTGCTGGTGTGGATGCTGTTGTAGGCGTGGGTGTTGGTGTGGGTTCTGGTGTGGGCGTGTAGGTTATTGTGACTGAGTACGTTGTGCTTTCT
>Ga0209427_10004215_pt1 | contig 16651 bp, 14 predicted proteins | sample DeeMarSWOR136_30_FD_187465 | JGI IMG/M metagenome (GOLD analysis project Ga0209427, IMG submission 187465) | Marine sediment microbial communities from White Oak River estuary, North Carolina - WOR-1-36_30 (SPAdes) (version 2) | ecosystem: Environmental > Aquatic > Marine > Intertidal zone >...
AGGCTGACTTGGCGGAGCGGCTTCTCTGGGGGCGGAACCCGCTGGAGATCGAAGCGACCATGGCGGCTATGGGGCGAGTTCGATCCGCTGGTGTGGAGATCGCCTTATGGGACATCGTTGGAAAGGTGGCGAACCAGCCCATCCATCGGTTGCTCGGCGCGTGCCGCGACCGGATCAAGGCCTACGTCAGCATGCTCAGCCTCCAGCCGCCTGACGAGCAGGCGCGACTGGCCGTCGCCTACCTCGAGGAAGGGTTCACGGCCATCAAGCTCCGCCTGCATCGGCCCCGGCTTGCCGACGATTTGGCGGTGATCCGCGCCGTCCGAGACGCGGTCGGCGACGACATGGAGATCATGACTGACGCGAACCAAGCGTTCATGCCGTATGGCCCTCTGCACTGGACCTTGCACACGGCTCAACGCGCCGCTCGCGCGCTGGAGCGGTTGGAGGTAGTGTGGTTGGAGGAGCCCCTCCATCAGCTGGACACCGAGGGGCACCGCCAATTAGCGGAGAGCGTGGACATGCCTATCGCAGGCGGAGAAGGCGTCACCACGGTGGAACGCTTCCACGAGATGTTGCTGAGTGGTGGCTGGGACATCATCCAGCCCGACGTTGTCTTTGCAGGCGGCATACTCCCCACGTGGAAGGCCGCGCACCTGGCGGAGGCCCACCACAAGCTCTGCATCCTGGCCCACGTCCGATGGGCAGGCCTCCAGCTCCTCGGCGCCATCCCCAACTGCACCCACTTTGAGTACATGCATGATCCACCCCGCCTGCAAACCATGTTCCGTCGACCTCTCCTCAACGACCCCATTGAAATTCACGACGGATACGTGCAGATCCCCCAAGGCCCGGGTTTGGGAATTACGTTGAACGAAGAGGCGATCGTGACGTATCGCGCACCCGAACCCGAGCCATGGATCTAAAGGCGTCACGTGAACTCGCCCGTGTAGACGGGTCATGCTAGCGAGCCACCGTTACCAATTTTCAACCGGTAAGTGTGGCGGAGGAAGACCGCCTTCGAGAAAGAGGTCAACAGATCCTGATACTAGAAGCGGGCTGCCTGTCAAGCGCAGGCACAGTACGACCCTATCCTAGACGCGTAAAAACGCCCGTTCCCAGCTTAGACTTCATGGGCTAATGAAGGACTTCAGCGGGTTCTCTCTTTATGGACTTTTGCGGGGATGCCTTCCCTTGCCTCATGATATAATCGGAGTCAAGACCCGAAACGGGGGTAAATCGAAGGAACTGCTGAGAAGCTACAAATAGGCCTCATCATACTATATTCCCAGTGGATTGTGGAGGACAGCTTACACCCATGGGAGATAGTAGAATGGACGTTATCGTAGAGCCGGAACGGCAGACGCCGGTGTTCACCGCGGTCGACGTCGTGGTTGTCGGTGGCGGTCCAGCCGGCCTCGTCGCGGCGTTGGCGGCAAAGCGTGCGGGGGCCGACGTCCTGTTGGTCGAGCGCCACGGCTACCTGGGCGGCTTACTCACCGGGGGGTTCGTGACGAAACCGCAGGCCCCGGTCGTCGGGGGCATCCCGGAAGAGTTGTTCACGCGCGCGAGACAGCTTGGTGGCGCCCGGGGCAACATCCGGTACCGGCTGCGTGACGGGACGTATACGTACTTTATGTCCCCCATCGATCCGGAGACGATGAAGCGCGTGGCCTTTGAGAGCGTGGACGAAGCAGGCGTCCAGTTGCTGCTGCACTCCCTCGTCGTGGACGCGGTGACGGAGCGCGGGGCGGTGAAGGGCGTGCTGGTCGAGAATAAGTCCGGGCGGCAGGCGATCCTGGCGGACGTCATCATCGACGCGTCGGGCGACGCTGACGTGGCGGCGCGGGCGGGCGCGCCCTATGTGGTCGGACGGCGGAGCGACGGCGTCGCGCAGCCGATGACCATGATGTTCCGGATGGGTCGGGTCGACGTGGATCAGTTAGTCCAGTACGCCAAGACCCACGTGGACGACTTCACGTTTACCTACTACCCGAACGTGGCGGAAGGGATACCTGACGCGTCTCAGTGCTTGAACATCGTCCTCGAGGGCTTCATCCGGCTGCAGGAGCAGGCGGCTGCCAAAGGCGGGTACGAACCTCCGCGGATCGGGTTCAACGTGAAGACCGGGGTCGGGCCTGGCGACGTCTTCGTCAACGCCACGCGGATTACCGAGGGTCCGGGGACGAATGTGCAGGACCTCACTGACGCTGAGGTGCGGGTGCGGGCCCAGGTGTATGCGTGTGTGGCCTTCCTCAAGACCTATGTGCCGGGCTTCGCCGACGCGTATCTCTTGGACACGCCGCCCGAGATCGGCGTGCGTGAGAGTCGGCGGATACTGGGCGAGTACACCTTAACGCTCGATGACATCGTCCAGCGTCGGTCATTCGATGACGTGGTGGCGAAGGGGTACGGGGTAATTGACATTCATGAGCCTGGTGGCAAAAACCTACGCTTCGACGCCGTCGAGGAGTATCAGATTCCCTATCGGTGCCTTCTTCCCCAGAGGATCGACAACTTGATCGTCGCGGGACGCTGCGTGTCGTGCGACCACGATGTCCTCGGAACCCTCCGCACCATCCCGGCCTGTATGTATACCGGGCAAGCCGCGGGCGTGGCGGCCGCGCTTGCAGCGCAAGCTCACACCAGTCCACGGGACCTCAATGTGAACAGCTTGCAGCAGGCCCTCCTTCAACAGAATGTCGTCCTGTTCGAGAGCGTCTTGAAACGGATGCACGTCCTTCCATAACCTAGCTAGCTAAGCTAGCTGTGGGCCTCTTTGGAAGACGGTATACGGTCGGTGCTACCCCTTCTTCTCGTCGAGCCAGTCCGTCACCGTCTTGACCAACTCCCTCCGCTTTCGGGTGAAGACATGGTCTGCGCCCTCGACCATAACCAGCTCCTTGGGCTCCTTGGCCGCGGCGAAGACCGCCTGCACTCGCTCCGGGGTGACGGTGGCGTCCAGTTGACCGCCCACCACGAGGAGGGGGCGGGGTGCGATCGCTCCCACCCAGTCCTGCGCCGCCAGCTCCTTCCCCATCGTCCTCCAGTCGCGTAGAAGGTCATCTAATGTTACCCCCTTCAGGAACTTCTGCTCGATCAGGTTTGTGAGATGACTCGTTGTCCGATCACTCGCCTCGGTGGCGGTCGCTCCGCCCGATATCGCGACGGCCCCCTTCACCCGCGCATCCTGCGCGGTGGTCACCATGGCGGCCCACGCTCCCATGCTGTGGCCTACCAGGAAGATTCTGTCCTTGTCGACGTACGGCTTCGACGCCATCAACGTGATGGCGTTCTTCACATCCACCGGGATACCCGTGAAGCTGTACCGGCCCTCACTCCCCCAACATCCCCGATAGTGGGGGAGGAGCACGTTCCAGCCTCTCTCCCGGAGTTCATAGGCAATGTCCACATTCTTCTCGAACCCGGGAAGGCCGTGGAGGAGCACGACCGTGGGCTTGGCGCCCTCACCCAGCCCTAGATAGATGGTACCGATCAGGCGTTCTCCCGCACTCTCGATGCTCGTTCCTTCGATTCCACCCAACATCTCGTAGCGTCTAGCCATCAATATATCACCCTCTGTAGATAGCGGGGCGCGACTTAAAAGCCTCCTATCCTCTCAGGAACGCTGGCCCTAGCCAGGCGATGCGCGTTTTAATATCATTATCTGTAAGAGCTAGCTAGCTGTAACTCCACTTCGCCTCTTATAGGATTGAAGCCCTTTTCAGTCTTTCTACACGACAATATGGTGGGGAGAGGGCCATTTACCGTGTTCGTCCATCAGTTCTCTTCGAACTGGAGGGGTCCCAGGAGGCGGTGGACGGGCTCCACCTCGTTCATGGCGCTGATGAGGTTGAAGACATCCTTCAGAGCCGGCTGAGGATCCCGGATCGTGACGCGGGATGCGGAGGCCGTCAGAGACTGATCGATCGCGTTGAGGATCCGTTCTCTTCTCCCTCCCTCTAGCTCCTTCATCAGCGTCGATTTGGCGTCGAGATACCAGTAGGGGGCGGAGAGCGCGCCGAACCAGATGTTGAATTCGCTCAACGCTTGTACTGCGTCCTCGGTGACGCCTTTTGCGGGTCTCCTGAGCACGCCTGTCGCGTCGCGTACGCGCTCGAAGAGCTGTCGGCATTGCAGGTAGACTTTATCCGTCTCCTTGGACATGGTAAAGTACACCGCGAAGTTTCGCTCGACGTCTGTTCCTATCCCTCGCCCCTGCGACCAGGGCCATTGGAGGAACTCCTTGTCGTCCACGATGCTTTTGGCGACGATGGGGCGACTATCGGCCACTTTGATCCATGGGGCGGGGTCCTCTTGAGGGCACTCGGTCCAATCGATGGCCCGCACCGTCGTCTTGAAGCGGTCCACGGTGTCCTCGTACAGCCGCAGGGTTTCGAGGTCCTTCAGGTCTTCGCGTCGTCGTAATTCCGTGAAGCGTCCTCGGGCTTGGTAGAGGGGACGGGAGGCGTCTTTCAGCGCCTCCACCGCGCGCTTCGTCGAGAGGTACGCCGCTATCGCCTCCGATGTTGTGTTCCTCAGGGCCTTCATGGCCTTGGGGGTGACCGGACGATTCTCCTTCACCGAGACGAGGGCCTCCAGCGCGTACGCCCCGTCGTCAGCGATGGGCAGTCGGAAGAGGAGGTTCTCCACCGTCCCTTCGTCCATGGCGTCCTCAGACGCGACGCTCAGGATTTGGTTTTCGTGTAACACGATGAACGAGTTGAAGAAGGGGGCGACCGATTGGGTGAGGTCTGTTAAGGCCGCAACGTGGGTTTTGAGGACCCAGGCGAAGACCCGTGTAAAGGTCTCGAGTTCGGGGGAACCCGACAATAAGGCGCCTGTTTGACCTTCCACTTGGGCTTCCGTGGCCACGGGAGGCGTTCGCTTCCGCGTGAGCTTTTCACCGCATTGACCACAGAACACGGCGTCCGCTGCGACCGGCGCGCCACAGTTTGAGCAAAAAGGCAAAATCCATTCCTCCCATAGACTGGGTGGGTTTACGCGTTAAAAAGATTTACGACCGGATACTCGCTAGCCACGCCTCGTTCAAAGAGGCAAGACCGTCCTCAACGACTTAACCAAGACGAGGGTCAGCGTTTGTCGATACAGCGGGAGGTGAAGGCCTCGAACGTCTCATGGATTAATGCTACGGCGATGGATCACCTCGGTGGAGACGGCATTTGGCTAGCTAGAGGACTGCTTGTGTACATCATGCCTTTTTTGAGTGGTTCCTTTCGGATCAACTAGTTTTTTAATGATGTCATCCCCATCTGAGACGATGGACGATGAGCCAATCGAACATCTATGTCATTCAGAAACATGCGGCGACCCAGCTCCATTATGATCTGCGGTTAGAGCTGGATGGCGTTTTGAAGAGCTGGGCGGTTCCGAAAGACCCGCCGGTGTCTGCGGGGGTGAGGCGGCTGGCGGTGCAAGTCGACGACCATCCGCTGGACTACGCGGATTTTGAAGGCGTGATCCCGGACGGCGAATACGGTGCAGGAACCGTTGAGATCTGGGACAAGGGGACCTTCACGTTGATTGACCGAAAAGACGACAAGCTGATCGTCGAGATCGAGGGCCGCAAACTGAACGGGACCTATGTGCTCGTCCGATTCAAAGGCCCACAGAACTGGTTGTTCTTCAAGAAGAAACCATAACCTCGTAGGGGGAATCGTAGTAAGGTTTGTGAACGGAGCGAGATCCCGTATGTCGTGGTATGGATCGCACACATTTCTGAACGAGTATATCCAAAATCATAGGTGCAGACGGATCATGGAGATCGGGGTCTTGAATGGGGACAATGCGAGGACGATGGTGGAGGCGGCGCTCACCAACGTGCCGCCCGAAGAGGTCGAGTATTACGGCTTCGACTTTTTTCGGGGATATTCGTCGCAAGAAGTGGAGCGAAAGTTGCGGGAAACCGGGTGCACGTTCACGCTCTTCAAAGGAGATACGATGAACACGCTTCCACAAGCCGTGAAGACGTTGCCGCACATGGACGTGATCTTCATCGACGGCGGGAAATCGTATCGCGAAGCGACGAGCGATTGGGACAATGCCAAGACCCTTATGCATGAGGGAACCGCGGTTTTCGTCCATAATTACGATTTTCCGGGTGTCAGAAGGATGGTGGATACCATCTCACGCGACGTGTATCAGGTGAAGATCATCCGTGCGCGCTTTGACTCCGACACAGCCCTCATCACGAAGAGACTATAACGCGTGTACGTTTTGAAATTTTAGGGGTGGAACTTCCATCCACATTTGCCAGTAAAATATTTGCTTTCGTATAGTGCGGGGAGTGGGATTCGCACCCATATTTACTAGTAAATTATTTATAAACAACTAAGTGACTGGAGAGTGGAAACTTGTTGCAATGTTAGAAGATCAATATTATGAGGAAACATGATTGATTGTGCTATGTTACATTTTTCTTTGAACTGAGAAAAATTGTCGCGATTGGATCATGAAATGTCCATATATACTTATTCGGTTAATTCGGATTAACCGTGCCATAGACACTACGTATTGTCCTATTCGTTTTGAGGAACAAGAAAAATGTACGCATTGTTACCCAGCTAGCTCACTATTCACTGGCAGCATCATCGTCTTCACGCTTCCCAGTATTGCTGTTCCATTAGCTAGCTAGCCTAAGCCAATAATGCCTCATCAGGCTCTCTAGCTAACTATTGTTTCAGTAGTATGAAACGTGTTTCACGTAACGGTCTTATGCTGTTTCATCCCCTATTGATGCAAGGAGGAAATTAAACTATTGAATCAGAAAGGGTTAATCCCCGTAGTCAGTCTTATCTTGGTCATATCTGGCGTTATCAGCGTGGTAGCAACGTCTCCTAGAGATACTCATCCACACGGACCAGAAGAAGGCTTTCAACCACTACGTTATGATCTAGACTCCCAAAAAACCGTCGTGAAGGTTTCACTCGAACAAGCGATAGAAAAAGTAGAGGATGTGTGGCCTATTCCCAATAGTGACTTCGTATCGAAACTGAAACGAGATGACTATGAAGCTTTGACATGGTGGAAACTAACGTGGAAAATCGATAACTCACCCGTGGTATCAGCCAGTGTCGACGCCAATACGGGTAAGATACTCAGCATAACCGATCATCGACGGAAGGGATGCGTTGATAACCTTAAAAGCGATGATAAGGCAATCACGATAGCTGAAGCGGTTCTCGCAAAATTTGGGATAAGCACAGATGACCTCTCACTGCCGATCGTAACGATAAGCGATATGCCCGACGCTACTTCATGGGAGACTACGTATCAAGTGCTATGGTTGCAGACGTTTCATGGGATAATGTGTGAGGGGGCGTCAATAAGAGTACGGATCGATGCTGAGACCTTGAAACCGGTGGGATACAGTAACCAGCTCATCGATGTGCCTGATATAGATGTTGTCGCGGACATCTCAAAAGACACAGCTCTTGAAGTCGTGGAAGCGTTCGTGGAATCAGACGCTATCAAAGCGAAGGGCTACGAGAAGTGTGATCTATTAAGCTCGGACTTAATTATCGTTAGACCAAACTATAACGTGCAGCAAGATATGTCCCTCGTTCCAATGGGAAACGCCTCATTGGCCTGGTGTATGGGTCTTAGAGACTGTCAGGGATGGAGATTAGATGTGATGGTGGATGCTCATACTGGCTCCATAATTGGTCTAAACCAGTACAGATGATTCAATGACGATCTAGGAGAAAAGGGAGGGAGAGAAATGAGGACAATCGTAGTTCTATTGGCTGTCTTGATGTTAATGTCCGCGGGACTGGCTTACGCCGTTAGTGCTTCAGATGCATTAAAGGGACTGGCTCTTGGCGTTTTTGGGGCGCATGAAATAGTGATTGATGCGGATCTGATGTTGACGAGCCTGTCTCCCGACCAGCGGGCTAAGGCGGTTGAGATCGCCCTTGGATACCCCCCGGTTCAAGAGATGTTGGAGGACGTAGATGATTATTCCACGTCCGTTGCTGACGTCTATGAACTCCAAGCAATCGATGGTGGAGACCACGGAACGAGTATCGCGCTTCTTTCTAAAGAAAGAGTTGCATTGGTGGACATTCGACTCATCAAGGACTATCGCGGGGTATTTCGCGACGAGTTTGGCGTTAAAGCCGTCAAGGTGACCGTTGACTTATTGGAGGAACAGGTAATGGAAATAGAGGAGGGTACTGAGGTACATACGTCCAACGTACACGAAAGCGTCCTCGCCTTGGATGAGCTTCTTGGTCATCCCTCTGTCTATCATGGTCAAGTGGTACGGGTGTCGGGAGTCATGAGCGACCTTGGACTTCTACGATGTCCATGTTTCACGCTGGATGGAAATAGAGCGCTCCTCATCTGGTATCTCTACGATGAAACGAATATCTACCCCACCCAGATCCAAGACAAAGTGCAGAATGGTGACCCCATAGTGGTTACGGGCCGGTTCTTTTACGAGCCTCAGAACGTGGAAACATATAGGATGTATGCCGAGAAAGTTGAGAAAATTTAAGTAAAATCATGAGCATACATAAGTGATATAACGCATTTTTTCAGTCTTCAAGTGAATACGGGTGATTACCACGCGAATACGGAGAATGACGGTGTTCATGGCCCTATTATTCGCGGTATCCGTTTTCACGTTCGTCGGGAAATTGTTGATGCCCACGCCCATACAAATAATCATTCAGGGCGAGGAGCCCCTTGTTGTGGGACAGGTCCTCAGCTACACCGGGGCTGACATCGCCGTAATCAGTATCTCAGCGGTCGCCGTGGGCATCAGCGTCTTTTACCTCGTGGCTTCTGGTTTTGAAACGAGCAGCGTCCTACCAGCTGGCATGGGAGGTAATTCCTCAAAACTCGACATGGAACTCGTCCTTCGCCTCCTCGATGGCGATGCACGAACGGTTTTCAGCGTCATCGTAGAGGCGGGCGGAGAGGTTTTGCAGAAAGACCTCCCAATACAGACGAACTTCTCAAAAGTGAAAATCACCCGCACTCTGGACTATCTGGAGGCAAAGGGACTGATCATCAGAAAACGGCATGGCATGACCAATAAGGTCATCATAACTAAGCTAGCTAGCTAGTGGCCACTCATTATACAGAGCCAGTTCTTTCAGATCCGTTAACGATTGTATTACCACGCTTGCATGCTGCGTACAGAAACCTAGCTAGCTAGGCGTATATCTTCTCTACGATCATTCCTCAGACGAAGGAGCCCTGCGTGTAGATATCCACGGTCGCGACGAGGCCCAGGATCTCCGCCTTCGTCTTCTGCCCCGACCCCACCGCCACCAGCTCCTGGAGCAGTCGATCACTGGCGGCTTCGAGGTTTTCCTCGCCGTGCAGCACCGGACTTACATCTACATCGATGTGCTCGGCCAAGCGCTGGACGGTGCGTCGATTGCCGCACACCTTGATCACTGGACAGAGGGGAAAACCCTGCGGCGCCCCCAGCCCCGTGGAGAACAGGATCACTTGGGCGCCGCCCGCCGCGGGGCCGGTCAGAAACACGATCTCCATGCCGGGGCTGTCCATAAAGTAGAGCCCCTTCCCCTGAGGTCGCGCCCCGTACTCCAGCACGCCTTGCAGTGGCCGCGACCCCCCTTTCACGAGGGCGCCCAGGGATTTTTCCTCGATGGTGGACAGGCCGCCCCGAATGTTGCCGGCCGTCGGGTTACTCCCCCGCATGTCCACCCCCGCCCGCGTCGCCTTCGCCTCCATCCGCTCCACGATCGCGTACACGCGCCGCGCCACGTCCTTCGTGACCGCCCGCTGCGCCAGCATATGCTCTGCACCCATGATCTCCGTCGTCTCCCCAAAAATGACGGTGCCGCCCGCGTCCACCACCTTATCCGCCACGACGCCAATGACGGGGTTCGAAATCAAGCCCGACGTGGTATCGGAGGCGCCGCATTTGATCCCGACCACCATATCCGCCAACGAGAACGCGGTCTTCTTCAGCGCCCCCGCCTCCGCCACCAGGCGCGACGCAATGCCGATGCCCTTCCCCAAGGCCTTGGTAAACCCGCCCTCCCCATGCATGGACAGGAGGTCCACGGGTTTGCCCGACGCCGCGATGCCCTCCACCACGTCCTGAGGCGACACGGACTCACAGCCCAGACTGACCACCAACACCGACGCCACGTTGGGATTGGCCCCCAAGCCGATCAGCGTGCGGGTCACCTGCTCCAGATCGGGCTTCAACTGCGCACACCCCTGATGGTGGAGAATGGGCACTGTACCTGGGACTTGTTGCTCAATTCTCTGCACTAAATCGTTTGCACACCCTGTCGTCGGAATGAGCGCCACGTAATTCCTGACGCCCACTTTGTCCTTGGCCCGTGCGTACCCATACCACATCGTAAAAACTCCCCTACTCGCTTCCCATACCTTGGTGTATCCTTATATTCTTTAGCTCTGGTTCACTTAACCCCACTTCGTTGCCGCCGTCTCTAGCTAGCGTTGTTTGTGTCCTCACGTGTATTCACTTCGTGGGACAACTTGGGATAGCTTTCGCCCATACGCGTCAGCAGCTTGTATTGCGCGAAAGACGTCGTCCGCTGTGACGTCGCGTCGTGCCTTGTGGATGGTTTCTCCGGGCGCGGTCGCCTTCTCCGCGACCCTCCTGAGCGCTTCCTCACTTATGGCGGGTAACCCGATTTCTTCGAGCGTCTCGGGTAAGCCAACCTGATGCCCGAAGGTAAAGACGTCACGCAGAATCTTGGGGGGCTGCTCTTCGAGGAACAACTCAATACAGGTCCCAAAGTGCACCAGCTCGCCATGGTACTGGGCTGGCCGCATCTGTGATTGAAGCAAGGTGAAAGCATTGTAGAGGGAGTGCGCCGCGCTAAGCCCCCCGCTCTCGAAGGCAAGCCCGCTGATCAAGACGCACCCTTCGACTACGGCTTCCAACGCGGGCGAAACGATCTGGCTTCGCACATCGGCCATAGCCTGGACGCCATGGGCTGTGAGGAGCTTGTGAAGAAGCGACGCCATCTGCAGGCTAACGAGGGGCGCCACGCCTCCCAAGGGCTTCACGATCTGGTTACCATGCCCCGCGGTGTAGCACGCGGAGACCTCGAAGCGCTTGGAGTAGGCATCTCCAATACCGCATGCAAGCAGCCGAGGTGGCGCCTCCGCAATGATCAACGTGTCCACAACGACGGCGTCGGGAGATCGCGCGTAAAACTCGCAGCCATGGAAATGGTGTTCCCGGTCGTAGATGACAGCGACAGAGGCTGTCGGTGCATCAGTAGAAGCAACGGTGGGTACGATGATGACCGGGTAGTGGAGTCGATGACTCACAGCCTTCGCCGTGTCCACAGCCTTCCCCCCACCGACCCCCACGATGACATCGCACCCCGTATCCTGCACGAGGTCAACGAGGCGGCTGATCTCTTCGGGACAGCATTCACGGCCCCAAGGCTGCGCGAGGCCAAACTCGACCGTGTTAAACCCAATCTCCATAGCATCCAGGGTGGCGGTGAGACCATGGCGGACAATGGCAGAGAGAGCTCGCGGACCCCCGATGAGCAGGGGCTTGGTACCAAAAGCGGTGATTACGGTGGGAAGCACGTTGCGAGTGACGCCGGCGCCTTGATAGTATCGCGTAGGAGCAGCAAAAGCCTTGGTACGCACGGTTGGCATATATTCCATAGCTGATATGTCAGGTGATTGTGTTAATAAGCGTACATATCGATTAGGAGAGACCGAAGCGTTAGCGAGTTCGCTCCACTCTACCTCGATGGTGAAATCAACACTCAATCTAGCGAAATTTTATTAGATAAAACGAATTTATACCCGTACCGCTTGACCGCGAATGTGAGTTTGATGAAGACCCGTGCGAAGCTCCACTTACATGTTACGAACCAATGTACGCATTACTGTAAACACTGCACGTCCGACGCTGGACGCAACGGGAAGAGGCTAGGCAACACGCGGAGGAAGGGTAAGATTAGGAACTTCACGGTGAAGTAATTTCACTAATTACACTTCTGTTTCGCGGAGGAGTCGAATCGGAACCGGCTACTTTTTTTCGGCCAAGGCAATGCTGGTCAACATCATCTCCTGGGCCTCGTCGCCATCCAGGACGGCTTTGCCTATGGGGTAACGCGGGTGGCTCTGGATCAGACAATTTACATCCAAATCGAGCAATCGTTTAATGGAGTCGATGTAGACGTCCGTGTCCATCCTGATGAGGTCAACCCGATCCCCGCAGAGCGTGTCTCCCACGATTAAGATCCGATCGCCCCGCTCATACAGGCAGACGTTGCCCGGCGTATGGCCCGGCGCATGGATCACCTCGAACTGCCTATCCCCCAACCCCACAAGATCCCCATCATGGAGCTTGCGGTCGATGCCGTCCACGGCGCCCGCGTCCAGCTCGTGAATCGCGATCCGCGCCTTCGTCTTCTCCTTAAGCACCATATTTCCTAGGACGTGATCGCCGTCGCGATGCGTATTCACGACCAAGTCGATCTCGTCGGGACGGCGTCCGACGTCTTGGAGGAAGGGAAAGAGGGCCTCCTCAATGGTCGCCTCGAAGCCCGTGTCCACTAACCCGATGGTCTGGCGTCCGAGGACCACCGTGATCCCCACGAACGACCCTTCCCGATGCACATACTTGACAAAGTAGATATCATCCGCAATTCGTTCAACATTCTCCACTCGACACACCCCACGTCACACGTATCATGTTATAGAGCCCGCATATCGCTTATCAATCTTTCGCGTACCCCGCTCCAGGAGCGAGGCTCCACCCTAGCTCGCCGCCTCGCGTACCAATTATCCGCGTAGATGTCGTCGGAATGGGTTAAGTATTAAACTTCAGAAAACAATAGCGTCGTTTCCCCCTCATAACTGCTCGTGACGTGCGTAATACGACGGCAAAGTGATAGCTTTCTTAAAATACAGAGTAAACTCAAGTCACCTTTCTTGGCCAGTCGCCTTCTTCCCATGGGACTTGCTAGCTAGCTACGTTGGTATAAAAGGTGACATAACTATCGCCAACACCAACGCTAGAACCCCTGCAAAAACAGCCATAAATGCACCCACTCCAAAGGATTTGGCCCCCAGCTTAGCAATACTTCTAAACCGTACCTTCGAACCCACGCCAGCAAAGCACAATGCCAACAAGAACTTGAAGATGGTACCCGAAAGCATCGCCTTAATGGACAACCAATCAAAACCCATCGTTGCTATCTGGGAGGCATGTGCGTCAAGGAAAGCACAGCAAAGGGAAAAGATGATGAACATAATGCCGTAAATTGGGAGCGTGATTTTAGGCCTCTCCCCGACGATTACTTTCGCTCTCTTGCCATTTATATAAGTTGCGAGTAGAATCATCGGGCCGATCATGAATACCCGTATCGATTTAACGCACAAAGCTGCACCCGCTACGCCAAGGGCGCCTCCGGCGGCTGCTACTTGCGCAACCTCGTGAACCCCGGTTCCAACCCAAATGGCAAAAACGTTCAAGTTATGTGCAAGCCAGCCCCCAACAATTGTGTTCGTATAGAGGAAGGGGTACAAGAACATGGCAATTAATCCAAAGATGGTTATGCAAGCTATCGCTAAACCCATTTCCTCCTCCCTTGCCTTAACAGCCGGTCCTGTAGCCACGATGGCAGAGGCGCCACAAATACAGGTTCCAACGCCGATTAACATGGACAGGGTATCGCTGAGCCCCAGTTTCCTACCCAGCCAGAGACTGGCGAAGAAAATCACGAAGATAACCACCAGCGCGTTCACGAGTCCCACACCCACACTGAACCATGTCAAAGCGCTCGTCACGATTCCCAAGGACGCTATGACCCCCCTCAACAAATTACGTGAACAGAAATTGACCCCTGGCATCAGGGATTCGGGTAGATTGATTATGTTTGTGAGGACGATGCTATATATGAACGCCCACATTAGACTACTTACCGGTCGATATGTAAGCCAAGTAATAAATGAAGCAACCGCGATAGCTGTACAAAAAAGCGTTCCAGGCCACAAAGCGGTAGGCGTATGTTGTACTGCTGAGTCGTTAGTCATTTCACAACCACAAGAATCTTATGTTTTTAAACAGAATCAAGTATTTCAAAGTTGCGAATAAACATCTGAATGGTCTAGTAGCTACCGATTTGTTCACTCTTAATCGTTTGGTTCTGTAGATGGGAATAGACTATCCAACAGTAAATTACCTCAAGAGGATAATTATTGAGCGATATTTCTACTTGATGAGACCTTTGCGTGTACAGCAAGCTTGCTCACATTTAACGCTTAGATAAAAACCGCCATTCAAAACATTTTACATACAATAGCGAGGTATGAAAAAGGCACCTAAAACCGTATTTTTGGCGTAAAAAAGAAGCTTGAAACCCGCTGAAACCCATTAAATGCGCTCAATTACGGCGTTTCTATGTTTTTTAACCTGTTAGCTTGCGTAACTCGGTTGTGCGTGAAAGTGTAAAGTGTCTACACTTTTTGCATTGTTAGCACGTAAAGTGATTACAAATTATTCAGTAACTGATGACGTATCCAAGTTAAGGGCCAGATTTTACGTTTTTAAGGCTTATTTTTTACGTTTTTTGGCCTTTTTCCATAAAACATTGTAAAACGTAACTATCTAGCTAGAATGGTAGTGTGAACACGTTTCTAGACAAAAAGGGCCTTCAAGGGTTCGTTATGCGCCTTCCAAGGCCTCAGTATCGCCCTTACGTATTCTACGTGTCCACCTACGCGCGCGTCCATACGTGCTTCGGGCATCAGGTTCCGAACGTCACGTCGTGGTCCTGAAGCCACTTCGTCCACGCCTCGTCGCCCATCTTCTTCCTCAGAGCGAGGAGGCCCGCTCTTCGGAGGACGGTGATGATGTCCCTCCGCCGCGAGTAGCAGTCGAGGTACGTGTCAGAGGGGAACTCCTCGCAGAGACCGCAGTGCGTGGCTCCCTTCCGTTTCGCACAGGCCCAGACGGGACAGACAGCCCAGTTCCGCCTCTCTGAGTAGTACGGCCGCCCTTCGGTTTCGACGCAGCCTACGCAGCGGTCTTGGTAGGCGATGCAGGTCCCACAATACGCGCCACAGCGCGGGAGGCGCATCACATCACGTACCGTAGGCTTCACTGTTTTTCCCTCTATCAAGCGAACACACGCAAACGCAGATTACACACGGTTCCCTTCCACTGTATAAAAACGTGTTCCTGAGAGCCTCTAACCAGCGCGAATCGGGTCCTGTTTCTCTTCCTTCGTAAAATTATATACTTCCCCTTCTTCGAGGTTGTCGTCGTGAACCAGCAGCGTCAGGGTGCACGTATTTCGCAAGGAAAACTGGGCGGCTTCCATGGCTTCCGTCAACTCATGGAGCTCGATGTGCTTCGGGTACACCGAAATGAGGGCGTGGGGCTTCGCAACGCGATAGACCTCCCGCAACAAGGCATGGCGTTCCGCAGCGGTGAAATAGTAGTGATGGACGACATCATACAACAACACGACATCAACCGTTTCGTCGGCCAACGGGATTCGGACGTCTCCCGCCGTCTCGATGTCCTCGATGTTCGTTAAGCCCCGGGACTCAGCGCGCTCCATGAGCGCCCTGAGTTTCCACCGGTCTTGATCGACGGCGTAGACCCTGCCCGTCGCCCCAACGAGCTCCGCCACCGGGATCGTGTAATTCCCCGATCCACACCCGAAATCTAACACGGTAAGGCCGCCTCGCACCCCCACCGCCCGCAGACACGCTTTCCCCTCCTCTACCCATCGCGTAAACCGGTTCATTTCGCATCACACTCTCTGAACCCACGTCCTTTTACTATTACGCTACGGTCACTGGCGTGCATTCGACACCTTGTACGGGATTCGGTGGTAACCGCAACGCATAAAGTCCATTCTGATCCTGCCGACGCCATGGCGCTGTTCCATGGGTTTTAATAACGTGAGGATACGTCGCAGCTAACAATACTTTATTAGACGACACCAAGTTATACCCTTACCGCTTGACTGCGCGTGTGAATTGCATGACGTCCCTCGCGAAGCTCCACTTGCATGTCACGAACCACTGCACTCATCATTGCAAACACTGCTCCTCCAACGCGGGCCGCGATGGACAGAGAATCTTGACCAACAGCGACTTTCAGTACATCCTTACGTGGGCCCGCGAGGCGGGGGCACAATGGCTGGAGCTCAGCGGCGGCGAACCCCTCACCCTCGGCGACGACCTCTTCCACCTCATCGCCTCCGCCGCGAAGCGCGGCCTCTACGTCTCCCTGCTCTCCAACGGCTCCTTGATCGACGCCGACGCCGCGCACCAGCTGCGGGCCGCAGGCGCTGAACGGATCGGGATCTCCCTGTACGGCGCCACCGCCGCCACGCACGACGCCTTCACCCAAACCCCCGGCTCCTTTTCCCAGACCATCCGCGGCATCAACCACGCGGTCGCCGCGGGGATTGAGACGGTTGCCAACATCGTCGTCACCCCCCAAAACCTCGCCGAACTCCACGACGTCCCCGCGCTCTTGGGCGGCATCGACCTCTACACCTTCGGCGCCGTCGTTCCCGCGGGCCGGGGCGCAACGCTTACCGACTACATGTTCTCGGAACGCGGCTATACGGCCGCGATTCACACCATTGAACGCCACTTCGCGGACACCACGCACTACTTT
>Ga0209427_10004217_pt1 | contig 16643 bp, 17 predicted proteins | sample DeeMarSWOR136_30_FD_187465 | JGI IMG/M metagenome (GOLD analysis project Ga0209427, IMG submission 187465) | Marine sediment microbial communities from White Oak River estuary, North Carolina - WOR-1-36_30 (SPAdes) (version 2) | ecosystem: Environmental > Aquatic > Marine > Intertidal zone >...
TGGATTTCCCTGGCGCACCAGAGTTTGAAGAAATCGATGGGGTCAAAGTCTACCGTGCAGCGACGGAGCTTGGACATCCCAACTTCCTCACCTGGGCGCTACTCTTCAACCACTTCATGGAGAAGAAAATAGCTGGCGTAAGCAGGAAAGCAGATTTTGACGTTGTTCACGTTCACGATTGGCTCACAGCCTTCGCGGGCATATCCTTCAAACACCAAATGGGAAGGCCACTAGTCGCCACGATACACGGCACAGAAGTTGGGCGGGCACAAGGCCTACACAACCCGGACTCCTTCACCATAGACGGGCTAGAATGGTGGACAACCTATGAGGCAAACAGGATAATCGTGACAAGCGGTTCCATGAAGGCGGAGATTCAGGGTCACTTCCACCCGCCACCTGAGAAGATCGAGATAATCCCCAATGGTATTGATCCAAGGAAGTACAACGCGCCCGTTGACCGGTCTGCCGTGAGAGGACGGTATGGGGTGAGCCCCCATGAGAAATTGGTTCTCTGTGTCGGTCGATTGGTTCCCCAGAAGGGGATAGAGTACCTGATTGGAGCCGTCCCTATGATAGCTCAGCGTTGCCCTGAGACCAAGTTCATAATTGTCGGTGAGGGGTGGCTCAGGTCCCACCTAGAGCGTGTCGCCAGATCAACAGGACATCAGTGGAGGATCACCTTCACAGGATGGATTCCAGATCACGAATTAACCGCCCTGCTTAACAGTGCGGATGTCTTGGTCGTTCCATCGATCTACGAGCCCTTCGGCATCGTCGCCTTGGAAGGGATGGCTGCTGGTATTCCAGTCGTCGCAAGTAATCTCGGAGGGTTAGCAGAGATCGTTGAGCATGATCGCACGGGAATCCTCGCGTATTCAAGAAATCCAGATTCCATCGCGTGGGCGATTGATCGGGTCCTATCCGACCGGGGACACTCAGAGTGGCTGGTCCGGAACGCGCGAGAGATGGTGCAAAAGACTTATAGTTGGGAAGCCATCGCTATGAGAACCGCTGAGGTCTATGAGGAAGTGGTTGGATAGCAGATGTCAGCCAACTCAGCAGATGAGTCTTCGGTTCCCTTCGAAAGAACTGAGGAGTTCCGTCTGCTCCGTATGCTACACAACATCGGCGCCACGAAGCCTGAGAAATCCCTTTCTATCCCGGAAATCTTAGAATGGACAGGACTGGAACCCTCGACAATAGAAACTGAACTTCAGAAACTTGCCGAACAAGGCTTCGTACAGCCCGCGGAATCTGGGGGGACCAACAAGTACCATGTCACGCTCAGCGGCATGAGAAAAGTGCTATCCATGTACTCCTAGTCTTTATCCATGCACTCTGCGCAGATTTTGGACCTGCGATACGGTTTTGATGCCGTTAACGTTCAGTGACGTATTGCATGCATACTCAAGCATGCATGGATGCGCCTTCTGCTTAGAATCTGAGTGGCCTATGAGTGAATCAATTGATACGATAGGCTGGGCCTATGCCCCACGCCCGCATGCTTGAGGTAGCTTCTGGTTTCGCTCTTTCATCAGTTTGCTTCTCCACTCTGCATTCTTAGTCTTGTCCTTTGCCAAAAGCTCAAAAAACTTCTCGGTCACCCGTTTCCTCTCTTCTTTCGGCAATTCAGACACGCGTGAAGGACTTTGCCAATACTGCCTAATATCTTCCATGCTTTCACCGGCCCATAGATGCGTCAGCATCGTCTTGCTCGCCTCTGTGCACGGCGACTTGAAGAGCATGTACGCATCTTTTCAATCTCTGCGCAATTCCTCTCTTTCTTTTCTTGCTGCTACTGAAAATCCCAAAAGGCTTCACAACTATTTCTCTTGCCATTCCTGTCACCTTGTCCACTTGCGGGTTTGACGTTTCATGCATGTGTATCGCGTATCTTAATAAAGCCGTTATTTCCAATCTCCACCTGTACAGCCACGCGTTATATTCAAGTATACATGTATATTCTTCTGTGGGTAACGTAAGAAGATCATCAAGCGGGCGAATTGCATATTTCTGGATGCAGGCGTACGAAATCGATGTCAGTTTATGCATGTAGTAGATTGGAGAAGACCACAAAAGCGTTTAAGATTCACGCGGGACTCTCACTTGTGGAAAGCAAATTCTCCGCTTGAGGTGATGGCTTGAATCTCAAAGGGGTTCTCGTTGATTTTGGAGACACCCTTGCCCACGTTGACGAAGAGGAGAACCGGAAATATGAAGAGGCAATCCTATCGACGACAAGAAAGTATGGATATCGAGGCGGTCTTGACGACCTGAGCTCCTCTTTGAGCAGACTATACTGGAAGAGCAACAAAGGCGAGATACCCGATTTGCAGAGCTTCTGGAGACTATTCTTGAAAGATCTAGGCGTTGGAGGGCAAAACAAAGCATTTCAAGAATTCGATGAGGTGTGGAAGCATCATTATCACATGACATTCAAGCTGCATGAAGGAGCTGTTTCGGTACTATCCTCCTTGAAGAGAAAGTATGCACTGGCTTTGGTCTCCAATTGTGCCGTTGGTCTCCGTGATGTTATTACCGATCTGGGACTGACCGGTTATTTCGCCTGCATCACTCTGTCATATGAAGTCGGGGTGAGGAAACCGGATAGGCGCATGTATCTTGAGGCGCTCGATTGCCTAGGACTAAAACCAGACGACTGCATCTTTGTCGCTGACGAGATCAGTGATCTAGAGGGCGCTAGGGCAGTAGGGCTGAAGACCTTGCTTGTGCACCAGGGCTTGTGTACAACTCGCGAAGCAAGAGATCCCACCTTCAAACCAGATTTTGAATGCCCCCGTATATCAGAGATCACAAATTTCCTTTGAGTAGGAGGCAATGATGGTATGCACCCAAGAGAAAGGCGCAAACGAAAAGGGGCATGCATGCATATGGGGTTCCCCCCAACATGTTATGGTTCACTTGGGCTGATTGCCTTCCATGTCCCGTTTGAGTATGAGCCTTCTGAATTGTGACTAGGCGCCTTTGGATTTGGACTCTGAGAGCTGCTCATATAACTGGATTGTCCTCTCAGCGGCTGCGTCCCATGTGAACTCTTCGAGGACTCTTTTTCTTCCATTCTTGCCGAATTCTGTTCGTTTCTGAGGGTCTTGTATGGCGCTTGTTATTCCCCAAGCGATGTCTGCTGGGTCGTTTGGGTTGACGTGGAAGCCACACTGGTTCGGACCGCTCGGAATGACACTTTCTCTCATCCCGCTGATGCCTGCTGCTCCAACGACCACGGGTTTTTCCATGCTCATCGCCTCCAAGGCGACGATGCCGAAGGGCTCGTAGAGGCTCGGGAAAATGGCGACGTCACACGCGGCGTAGTGGGCTATGCGGTCTTCTTCGGGCACGAATTCGAAGCGAAACTTCACCGTGTCTTCGAGTTTCAGCTTTCTGACAAGGCCCTCTAAGTAGTCTTGCATATCTCCGAGACCAACAACCACCAGCTTTGCGTTGGGAATCTTCTCTAGGACGTGGGGCATCGCTCGGATCAGCTTGTCCACGCCCTTCACATAGACGAGTCTGCCTACAAAGAGCGCCATCAAGTCGTTGTCTCCCACCCCATATCTCTGCCTTATCTCATGAATGGTCTCGTGGCTCACCTGTTCTGGAGAATATTTCTCTGGGTCTACTCCGTTGTAGCACACTTGGATTTTGTCAGGGTTGAAATCGGCTTTCACGAGTTCATCCACCATGGCATAGGAGACGGTGACCGTCATGTCCGCCATCTGCGCTCCACGACTTTCAATGTTAGTTACGACGCTAGACCCGTTGCCCATAGTTCTTCCCCTCTCGGAGGAGTGCATGTGAAAGACGAAGGGAAGCCCCAGTTCCTTCTTGATTGCTGTACCGGCGATGGCTGAGAGCCAGTCGTGGGCGACCACTACATCATACTGGAAGTCCTCAAGCCGGACAAGCTCGTTTATGAGTTTTGACGCGCTCAAGTAGTTGTACACGAGAATCTTGGAGAAGAGCTCGATTCCCCTGCCCCACTTCTTGATGTCTTCTGCTATCACATCTGGCAGGGAGTCGGATATGTCGATGTGGAGGGGTCTGTGAATCTCCATGCCTCGCCACAACTCCCTTGTGGGGAGGCTTCCCTCGTCGTCGTTCATCGTGAAGATGCTCACGTCGTGGCCTAGCAACACAAATTTCCTGGTGATCTCGGCAGCGTATGTTCCTAATCCTCCAACGATTTTGGGAGGATACTCATAAACAAGCACGGCGACTCTCATTTCTGCATGCTCCAAGCGATTTCTCTGTTGTATTCTTTTTCGAAGGATAAGTTGTATTGAGCTTTCCTCTATTCAAGTCTTTTCCTCAGAATACCTGCTGCTTTCTCCTTTGGATTCTAGGACGAGTGATGTACGAATCTTGCCCGAAAATCATGGTGTAACGGAGTTCAACCAATGCGTTCTAGGAAGCTCTTGATCTCCGTTCTACACTTTGCGCATTCCTTCAGAAACACCTTTTCCGGCAATGGCCCCTTCAACTCGCAGCTGATTTCCCCCTTGCTGTTGACGGTCAAGCAGCACGTTGGATACCGCTGGCTGGTTCTGAGGCCGTCGCGTATAATCTCAAGTTCTGCGATAACATTGTTTAACCGTCTTCTGAGATTCGTCATTTCGGGTGCTTCCAAGAAATTTTACGGAGAACGCGAGATATATCGATGCTTACGATACTCGACATATTCCTGTAGAGGGATACGCTGCTGAGAAGAGGGACCGAATCCCACGAAAAACGTGCTCAATCCATTAGAGCATAGAACCTGAGCTCAACGCTGCTCGCTCGAAGTCTTCTCTTCCATTAGCCTCAGCCTTTTGTTCAAGTTGTCGATCTCCTGCTCCAACGTGTCCAGCCTGACTGCGTTCATCTTACCTAGTACTCTGGGCATGACATCCATGTTCATCCCCGCCTTGAACGCCTTTTCAGAAATCTTTCCTTTCGAAAAGTCTAGCCACAGTTGAAAGGCTTTCTTCTCATCCCCTTTCAGGGACTTCATGAACCTCTTCTGCCACTTCTCACTCACACCCATACTCCGCTACACCTCAACAGTTAGAATTCAAGATATGTGAGAAAAGGCTCCTAATTCTAGGTGACGCTATAGCCCTATCGGCTGACTCGACGAATCTCTCTAACCCCTTCAGCGCGGGCTGAGCCTTCTCGTATTCTCTGGCTTGCAGTGCCATCTCAAGCTTCTCCAGCTCCCTCACGGCCCTCGCCTCCTTCGTCTTGCCCTCTTTGTACTCAAACCAGAGCTTTACGTATCCTTCCTGCAGCTTCTCTGGAAGAAGATTCAGTAGCTGCTTCATGGCTGCACCTTCTCTTTCAGTAGCTTCTTCAGATTTTTCTAGGGGCGTCAGATCTCCTGTGATCGCTTCAGGAAGGTCATGAAGCAGCGCCATCCGCAGCATCTTCAACCCATCTAGGTCTTCTAAGTCTGAGACTGCCATGCATAGTATAGCTGTTCGGAATGTGTGATCCGCAACGGATTCGGATGAATCTACTCCCGCCTCAACCCATCCTGATCTTGGAATTCTTTTCAACGAACCAGCCGTCCTAAAGAATTCAACGAGATTATTTAGCATCGACTTGCCCATTTGCTCCAACATTCATTTCACTCCTATGCGATGAAAAAATAGCGTTATTCACTCTCTGATTCTAATAGTCTCAGGGCTGCTGTTTTTGCAGCGAATTCGGCTATCCTCTTGTCCTCGGCGCTTCCAATTATAACTACGTCGCCCTCTTCGGGCTTCAGCTTTTCTATCAACATGTTGTGGATGGATCCGATGTTTTCGAAAACGTTCGCACTGACTCCTGGCATTGTCAGCTGGTTGTTTCTGAAAACAAGTGTTGTAGCACCAAGGGCCCCCGCTGTAATGGCTGCATCCCTCTGCTCCAGACCGTATCTCACCGAGTCAGCTGCTTTCTTGATCAAGATGGCTATGTTGTGTGAACCTACTGTCAGAGAACTCTCAGGGGTCTCTAGTCCTTCACTGAGCCTAGTTCTCAGTTCAGATAGTAGTTTCTTGCCGAGTTTTGAGAGGCCTATGCCGCCCTTTGAGACCGTGATTACACCCTCAGTTCTCAGACGCCCAATTAGAGTTCTCGTTTCTCCTTCCCCTAGCCCCAATGTTTTAGAAAGTCTTATTCGACCGACTGGCTCTTTAGCACCTAAAGTCTCCAGAGCCTTGACGATATGAGCTTCAGCAAAAGCGGGTGTTCTTCCAGGGGCCGACTTCCCAGCGACCCTTTCAATTACCTTTAGAAGCTGCATCTTTATCCGTCTGATAATGTCTTAGCTTTGTTTTAAAATCTTGTAGTGGTACGACCCCCTTAGGAAGGATTGGGAATCCTGTCACGAAGATTTACGCACGACTCTACGTGGGTGCTGGCGGCGGCCACTGCATATAGCTGGAATAAGTGAAGGCAATTACCTCTCCTTTATGAAGGATGTACTTCGCAGACGAATATTGTGGAAACATCCACATGGAGTATTGAGGGTCCCACTGCCAATAGAGCCATCCGTGCGTAGAGTTGTCGGCTACACCGTTGATTGATGTTACCAGTATCCCCAACTCTCCTCCGTAGTCTGTGTAGTTTATGCTCTCAGCCAGATAGTATATTGCCGTGAATGCGGTCGAGCCTAATGGAAGCACCGTATTGTTATACCAAACTTTCGTTTCGTTACCATAGCTCAGAAGTATGTTAGCTTCAAGGGATATACCTTCTAGCAGATTCGACATTCCTTCGATATCACTACCCAGCAGATCGATCAGAGCTTTGTATTCCCTTTGGTAGCTATCGTATTGAAGAAAATAATAACTGGCAACGATCGTCCCCAGAATCGCCCAGACAAGCACGCCAAGGACTACATAGGTGAAAGCTCGTTTCTCCAAACAGCTTCGCCTCCCAAATATTCTTGCAGAACTCTTGTGAGTGGAAAGAAAGCAGCCAGGAAAACAAAGAAGTTAGATACAACATGGACTAACGAAAAGGGAGCCCCTGAAACGATTGCACCGACAAACGCTGGCAATGCAGGCAATCCGATCATCATGTACGATACCGCAACACCAAAGTTGGTTATTATGTCATAAACAAGCGTAAGAAAACAGCCCAAAATTGCGGTCTCTCCACACGAACCCAGAGGGTATACCCCTCGTCTTGTCCGCCCATATACACCACCTACAACACCGACGATGAACATTCCGACCATTTGAAAAGGCAACATCAAGCCGGCAAATCCCCACGGTGATAAGAACCCATTAACGAGCATTATGGTAGCACCAAGGAAGCCACCTATAGCAAGGCCGAAAAATGTTCCGACAAGAAAGACAAGAAGGGAAGTGAATTCGACGTTTGGAGGACGAGGAGTCAACTGAATACCTATGCACAGGGCGGATAAGACGGTGAGCAATGCAACGTGACGAGTCCGGAGAGATTCCATAAGGCATGGTTGGATTATCCAACCTAATAAATCTTCGCCAGACTTCCTATGAATTCGATGTTTATACTAAAAAGGTGCTCCCCATGGGCTCCAGTAGTTGGAAATTGTCGAGAGGCGCGTGTCCGACTTTCGGAAAGCAGTCATTTGAGAGAAAGGAGAGATTCTCTGGACGCGCATCCCCTTCATCAGAAAACAGGTGTGTCACTGAGTTTCGTGTATAACTTGCTTGTCTTGAGAGAGAACGCTACTTCTGAAAAGCCAAAACCTGTCTGGCCCTTTATACATCCACGCAGTCCAGACTGCAAGATGATTCTGTGGGCGCTACACGGCACTGGATATGCGTATGTGGAATCTTCGCATGCAAAGAGGACAGAGCTAGGGCAGGCAACGATTTGATGGGTCGTCTGGAAAGACGAAGTTGTGAAATCGTCAGGCTGGAGAAAAGGAGACCGGCCTAAATCGAGTGGGTGCATAAGTGAAATCCATGGTTAATCAGCAACAATCTCTCTTGGCTCGCAGCACTATCCGAAGAAGACCGTTGCCATCTCGTAGAGCTTTTGGTCAACCATCTTCCGCTTGCCGACCACATCTTTCAGTGGAACCGACACGATCTTGTTGCCCTTAAGTGCAACCATCAGCCCGAATCTGCCTTGCTTCACAAGATCTATTGCGGCTATTCCATATCTTGTCGCCAACATTCTATCGAATGCTGTCGGAGAGCCCCCACGCTGCAAGTGCCCAAGAACAACAACGCGCGTCTCAATATCCGTGCTATCCTCTATCACCTTGCCCAGATAATAGCCGACTCCACCCAATCTTATGTTTCCAAACTCGTCAACCTTGTTACGATAGACGATCTCTTTTCCGCCTTTGGGTTTGGCGCCTTCGGCGGCCACGATTATGCTGAAGTGCTTGCCTCTCTCTTGCCTCTGCTTAATATACCTGCATACCTCTTCTATGTCAAAGGGATGTTCTGGAATGAGGATTACATCGGCTCCTCCGGCGATTCCAGCTTCCAGGGCAATCCATCCAGTATATCGCCCCATGACTTCGACTATCATCACTCTGTGATGCGCCTCTGCAGTGGTGTGAATTCTGTCAAGTGCTTCTGTCGCTATGGAAACCGCAGTGTTGAAGCCGAAGGTGTAGTCCGTGCAAGCCAAGTCGTTGTCGATCGTCTTGGGAACGGAGACGCAATGGAGGCCCTTTTCTTGGAGTTTCTGAGCGACCGATTGAGTGTCGTCACCTCCAATTACGATTATCGCATCGATAGTGGCCTTCTTGACATTCGCGAAAATCCTCTTGGGACCGTCTCTATGCTTGAAGGGATTGGTTCTGGAAGTTCCGAGAATGGAGCCTCCTAGGGGAAGTATGCCCGTGATGGCCTTCAGGGTGAGTGGGCAGAAGTCTCCCTCCAGGAGGCCTCCCCATCCGTCTCTGATGCCTATCATTTCATAATTGTAGTAAAGGATGCCTTTGCGTACCGCCGCTCTTATCACCGCGTTGATTCCCGGTGCATCCCCGCCACCGCTAAGAACACCAACTATCACGGGCATTCCTCATTTGTCTATGCCTTGCCAGCACTCCCAAATAAACGCATTTTCTCTCGCACCACTTCTTTCATGGCTTCCCTAGCTGGGCCCAGAATCTTTCGCGGATCAAACTGGGCCGGTTTGGTGGCTAGGACTTCCCGTACCGCAGCTGTAAATGCCAGTCTCAGATCGGTGTCTATGTTGATCTTTGCTATCCCCAGCTTTATGGCCTGTCTTATGTTTTCGTCTGACACTCCCTTTGCCCCCGTGAGTTGCGCTCCATATCTAGTGGCCTTCTCAATAGTTTGGCTTGGGACGCCAGATGCCCCATGCAAAACTAAAGGAATGTCAACGCGTTCTCTGATCTCTTTTAGCCTGCCAAAGTCGAGCCTGGGCTCGCCTTTGAATTTGTAAGCACCATGAGAGGTGCCGATGGCCACTGCAAGGGCGTCTACATCGGTGCGTTCCACAAACTCTGCGGCGGCGTCGGGGTCTGTAAGGATAGCCTCCTTCTCCTCAACAGAAGCCTCCTCAACACCAGCTAGTCTTCCCAGTTCCCCCTCCACAGACACCCCTTTCGGATGGGCTGCTCTTACAACCTTGCTGGTCAGCTCGATATTATCCTCAAATTTGAGGCGGGAACCATCAATCATGACTGAAGTAAACCCTGCATCCAAACATTCCAAGACGGTTTTGAAATCTTCTCCATGATCCAGATGCAGTGACATGGGCGCCGAAACAAGAGGTGCTGCCGTTTTCACGATGTTAGAAAGATATGCCAGACCCGCATATTCGATTGAACCAGGGGTGACTGCAACGATCACCGGTGAACTCTCTTCCTCAGCAACTGCAGTGACCGCCTCGAGCCCTTCCATGTTTTGGATGTTGAATGCTCCGACGGCATACTTTCCAGCTGTAGCTGAAGTCAGAATCGTCTTGTTTGGCAATAGCATTTTTGTCCACAGTCATCTTCGAGATGCCCCTTATAAACGTGTCAATTTCGACCAATGGCGATCGCCGCCATGGCAAACCATATAAACGCAGAACTGAATATTTGGACTTGTGATGAAAATGGCAACAACAATGGAGAGTCTAATCACAGTACTAGTGCTTGTCGCAATCATAACTTCCGCAGGAGCCTTGTACTACGGTCTCACAGTGGCTAGCTCAATTGGCACCATGACCAGTAGCGTAGCAGACCTCGCAGATAGCGTGGCCGACTTGGCGGTAAGTGTCTCGGACCTAGCGACCGCAACAGCGGAAGACCTAGCAGCCATAGCAGACGACATCGAAGACATAGTCGACCGAGTGACTGCTGTAGAAGCAACGTTGACTCCTACAATAACTGTTGTAGGTCCTTGGTCTGGCGCGGAGATGGATGCGTTTCTCCCTACATTAGCAAGATTCGAGGCACTGTCAGGCATAAATGTCAGATATAGAGTTCTCCGGGCTGAGGATCTGGCAACCATCTTACCTGCTCAGTTTGCGGCCGGAACAGCACCAGGTGATGTGATCTTCATGTGGGCATGGTATATTGCTCAAGAAGGCCAAAACGGTCATGTGATGGAAGTCACTGATATAATCGACGAGAGCGACTTCTTGGATGGCACGTTTGATCCAGTGAAGGTTGGCAACACGATTTATGGAGGCGCCTACACGGGCAAAACCAAACCCGGCTTCTGGTACAAGAAATCCTTCTTCGCTAAGCATGGCTTAACACCGACAACAGCAGACTCGACGTGGGCGGAGTTCATTGATCTGCTTGAGGATATCGAAGCGGTGCAGGGCGTCGCTAATGCTATAGTCAGCGGAGACGAAGTTGGATGGCCCTTGACTGACATAATGGACCACTTCCTGATAACTTTCGGAGGTGTCCAACTCCAGAAGGATTTGATTGCAGGCGATGCCAGTTGGACAACAGGTCCAGTGAGAGACGTGTTCGAAGACTATCTGGTTCCGTCGTTAGACTACTTCAGCGACCCTCTAACTTGGGACTCCACGGCAATAACCTCTTGGTGGAACGAGGAATATGGGCTCTACTTCATGGGAAGCTGGATAACCGGCATGGTCGACAACGCGACTGACTTGGGTATCATCCCCTTGCCAGGGGCTGATACTTATGTCTTCGTCGGCGACTACTTCTTCATGCCAGAATACACACAGTATCCAGAACAGGCGCAGGAGCTTTTTGAGTTCCTCTCAAGCGAGGAAGCTCAGAGACTGCAAGTAGCCCAAGGTGGACACCTTGCCACAAACGTCAATGTACCTTTGACCTCCTACCCAGCCGTCGACAGGATGGTGATAGAATCCATTAGTGGTGCTGGAACCGCGCTTGACCTAGACGACACAGTTGGCGGTGAATTCCAAGCCACACTCTTCGACCAGCTGAAGTTGCTGTGGGTAGACCCAACCGAGCTAGACGATGTACTTGCCGCTATACAAGCAGAAGCCCCGTAGTAGGGGAGGAAAAAAATAGCAGGCGCGCCTGAGGCTCAGAGAGGGGTCTTAAGCCGTGCACGGAGATCGATTCGGAAGCTCCAGCAGCATGTCTGGGCGCGTAAAAACATCCCCCTCTTTTTATCTCCAGCTCTAATTCTTATGTTGTTTCTGGTAGTATACCCCATACTCCAAACCGTCTATCTTAGCTTCCTCTCGTCTTCGGGGGAGTTTGCAGGTCTCAGTAATTACTCTGAGATTCTAGGCGATACGGACATAGTGAACGTGGCGCACTTTCCAAAATGGCCTCCCCTGGGAGCTCTTGTCCACAATACAATATGGATATTGATTCATCTTCCGTTGTCCATGTTTTCCGGTCTCGCACTTGCGATCATACTGAGGGATGTAAAGGGGTCTTCGATAGTGAAGTCAATAATCTTCATAGGAATGGTTACACCCTTGATCGTCGGTGGAATAATACTTCAATACACATTTACGGAACGCTTTGGACTTGTAACCGCATTCTTCGATTTGCTTGGAGTTGAAGAACTCAGCAGGACTTGGACCGCGTTGCCCAATACCGCTCTTTTTGCCCTGGTTTTCGGCTCAGTATGGCTATGGACTGGCTTCAGCATGATCATATACTCCGCCGGATTGGCAACCATACCTAAAGAATACTATGAAGCAGCGAAAATTGACGGCGCGGGTCCCTTCAAGACCTTTAAGCGCATAACTTTCCCTCTGCTCAGACCATTGAATATTACTGTCATAACCATGACCATTCTGTACGACTTGAAGATCTTTGACATAGTCTATGTGGCCACCTTTGGAGGACCTGGAAAAGCGTCAACAGTTTTGGCCTTTGAGATGTGGCTACAAGGCTTTCGCTATTTCAACCCCAACGGAGCTGCGGTCATAGCAACCCTTCTGACTCTACTGACGTTGGTTGTGACTATTCCGATGATCAGATATATGGTGAGAAGATGAAAACCACCAAAACAACAATAATCCTTCACCTCATAGCATGGGGTGTTGGAGTTCTCTGGCTCTTGCCATTTCTGGGGGTCTTCATGGCTTCAATAAGGCCTTATGACGAGATCCTTCACGGTTGGTGGATCCTTTCTCCTTTCACTGCGTCTTTGAGTAGCCTTGCGAAGGCTTGGACTGATCCCTACTACCCTTTGAGTAGAGGCCTACTCAATTCTTTCATCGTTGCAGTGCCCTCAACCATTATTCCTTTGTTCACGGGTGCGCTTGCCGGCTACGGATTCGCAAGGTTCAGTTTTCGAATAAAGAGTTATCTTTTCTTGACGACTGTGCTCTTGATGGCTTTGCCGCAGCAGAGCGTAATCATCCCCTTGTTCCAGATGATGGCTAACCTCAAGTTGATAGACAGTTACCTGAGCTTGGTGCTTGTCCATTCTGCTTGGGGGTTGCCGTGGATAATCCTGTTTATGCGGAACTTCTTTTCGACTCTTCCAATTGAGGTTGAAGAAGCCGCTAGGGTAGACGGCGCCTCAGACTGGAAGATCTTTTTCAGAATAGTACTCCCCATGGCGTTGCCTGCCTTAGCCTCGGTTGTCGTTTTGCAGTTCATGTGGGTTTGGAACGACTTTCTCCTCGCCAAGATCTTCATTTACGAAGAGTCAATGTACTTGGCCACACAACGCATTGAATACGTTGGGCGAGAGCAGTTCCGCGTGAATTGGGGTGTTTTGTCAGCTGCGTCCATAATAGTTATGATCGTCCCAATTCTGGTCTATGTGCTGCTGCAGAAATACTATGTCAGAGGTATGATCGGCTGGACTGTCAAAGGGTAGGACTTCGCTCTCAGAGCATTTCAAGTAAACCTGCACTAGACCAAGCCTGCAGAGGATTTGCAGATAGATCTTCCCTGTGAGATAGCTCAATGATTCTATCGTTCACCACGGCATACAGCTCTGGGATCTTTCCAAGTTCCTCAAAGGCTCGAAGCAAAGCCCGCCTAATTCGACTGGCTTGGCGATCAAAGCCCAGAACTTGCAGGCCCTTGTAGATGATCCAGTTGTCATGAGGCCATACAGAACCCATGTGATAACTGCACGGATCAAAATCGGGGTCTTCGGTAGAATGAGTTCTTATGCCGTAGGGGGTCCAGAGATCCTTCTTGAACAGCCTAGAGACTGTAGGTTCAAGCTTGTCTTTGGCGACTATTCCTGTGAAGAGGAGATGGCCCGGGTTGGATGTCACGACCCTCCTTTGCTTCTTTTGTCCATCTAAGGCCAGAGCAAAGTATTTCTCTTCTTCCATCCAAAAATCGACATTGAACTTCTGTCTCAGGCACTCCAGTCTTTCTACTGCTTCGGCGGAAAGCTTCTTCTTCCCAAACTTCCTAGCCAGAGAAGTGACGCTCTGATGCGCAGCGTAGACGTAGCCTTGAGCCTCGACGATGGCGACTGGAGGTTTGATTCTCAAAGGATCCTTGACGCCGTCCTTCCACCCTTGATGAAATAGTCCATGAGGATTTTTCCTCTCGTATTCCACATAGCCGTCTCCGTCAAGATCTCCATAGTCACAGATCCAACAGAAAGCCGCTACGATATTGTCCCACAGCTTCAAGAGAAAGGCTTTGTCACCCGTTTGCTGAAGGTATTTGCCTGCCAGTATGATGAAGAGCGGAGTGCTGTCAACGCTACCGTAGTAGGGAAAGTCCCAATATGGTGGGTCCCTCTGCTTCTCAGGATGAAATTGGTATTCATGCAAGATCCTCCCGGGCTCCTCTTCCGCCCTCGGGTTCTCGGTGTTCCCTTGGTTCTTAGCTAAGATCTGGAGGGTGTTTCTCGCAATCGAAGGCTCGATCTCAAGCATCTGCCAAGCAGAGATTAGGGAGTCGCGCCCGAAGAGAGCGTGGTATCTCGGATAGCCCGCATTAAGGTAGCCCTCCGAGCTCTTCAATGCTTCTATATCGTTGAGAAGCTTTCGTTTCATTTCTTCGGGGTTCATAGAATTTGACTCTCCGGAGGGGACATCGAAACCGGCTGTGAGCCTGTTTCTGGTTTGGGAAGACTTACAGCAATGCGTTTCCTGTCTTCTTATCGAAGAGATGAATCTTGTCTTCAGGGAATCTTATCCAGAACTTCTCTCTTTGTCCTATTTCGAAGTCGGGGCTGACCACGGCTTTTATGAGGTAGACCCCGATTTTTAGGTCGAGAATGAGTATATCGCCTAAAGGTTCTGTCGTGTATAAACTGGTCTCGATCAAATCTTTCTTCCCTCTTGCCTCCTCATAAACTAGCACGTCTTGAGGCCTGATGCCCAGTACAATTTCATCTGATGTAGCGTTGGCTATTATCTTCGTCGAAACTTCCTTTGAGAGAGGATATTCGAACTCGGCAGCATCGAGAACAGCTTCCTTCTTGAATGTGCAGTTGAACAGATTGGTGGGTGGGCTCCCCACAAAGCCTGCCACAAAGACGTTTGCTGGACGGGAATAGACGCTACTAGGAGAGGCGTACTGTTGGAGTACGCCGTCATTCATTATGGCGACTATATCCCCCATAGTCATTGCCTCAACCTGATCATGAGTGACGTAGATCGTTGTGACCTCTAGTTCCTTCTGGAGTTTCTTCAGCTCAGCCCTCATGTAAATCCGCAGCTTTGCATCCAAGTTGCTCAGAGGCTCATCCATGAGAAATGCTCGCGGCTCCCTAACTATCGCTCTGCCCAAAGCTACCCTCTGGCGCTGCCCTCCGCTGAGTTGGCTCGGCTTCCGATTAAGTAATCTTTCAATCTGCAGCAACTCAGCCACTTGCTTGACCCTCGTCTGTATCTCATTCTTCGAAACCTTGAAGTTCTCCAGTGGAAAAGCCATGTTTCTGAAGACGGTCATGTGAGGATAAAGAGCATAGCTCTGAAAGACCATGGCCACGTTCCTATCTTTCGGTTCTAGGTCGTTCACCAATTCATCTCCGATGTAAATCTCCCCTTCATCAGGGGTCTCCAGACCCGCAATGCATCGAAGAGTGGTGGTCTTTCCGCACCCTGACGGCCCCAACAACACAACAAATTCCTTGTCCTTCACAGTGAGATTGAGACTGTCGACTGCCACAACCTCTTCAAAACGCTTTGTCAAGTTCTTCAATAGAACCCTTGCCAACGCAACCAGCCAACATTATCGCGATGACTGAATACTAGTGAGGCTGCTTTAAGCCTAAAAGGTTTCTAGAAGAAAGCGTCTCCTATCTCTGGGCATCCCTTGCATCCAGAGCAAAAAGGCAGCAAAACTAAATTCGGAGAATCAGTCTAACGAATGGGTGAGTAGAGATGTCTGGCGCGGTTTCCGTTAGAGAGCTTTCTCTTGACGACTATGGCAAAATCGTCGGGCAGAGCGAAGTGGACAACACAAGAGCGCTTGCTGACAGAATCTCAGGGGCCCGGGTCTGTCACGTGAACTCCACGTCCTTTGGCGGTGGAGTAGCTGAAATTCTGCATAGGCTTGTTCCCTTGATGAAGGATGTTGGACTGGACACTGACTGGAAAGTGCCTGAAGGCACAGACGAATTCTTCAACGTCACCAAAGCCATGCACAACGGCCTTCAAGGCATGGAAACTCCACTGACTGAAGAGATGAAGAGAATCTATCTCCATCAAAATGAGACAAATGCTGGGTTACTCGCCCTGGATTATGATTACATTGTGATACATGATCCGCAGCCTCTTGCGATGATAAGGCATTGCCCTGAAAGAATGGGAACCTGGATCTGGCGTTGCCACATAGATCTGTCTAGGCCGAACAAGAATTTTCTAGCCTTTCTTGCTCCTTTCATAGAACAGTATGATGCCACTATCTTCACCTTGAAAGAGTACGCCGAAGAAACTCTGAAGGTAAAGAGGCTCGCGGCAATTCCGCCTTCAATAGACCCCTTGAGCGACAAGAACAAAGCGTTGTCTGTTAGTCAGATTCTTTCTGTACTAGATAGGTATGATGTGGATCCAGAGGACCCCATTATAACACAGGTCTCCCGATTCGATCCATGGAAGGACCCTTTCGGTGTTATCGATGCCTATAGAATAGTGAAGAGAAAGCTTCCTAATGCTCAGCTATTGCTGATCGCTAGCATGGCACGCGACGACCCCGAAGCATGGGTCTACTACGAGAAGACCGCTCGAAAAGCTGGAGAAGACCACAGCATTCATCTTTTGACCGATCTTGTAGGCGTCCATGACCTAGAGGTCAATGC
>Ga0209427_10004218_pt1 | contig 16641 bp, 8 predicted proteins | sample DeeMarSWOR136_30_FD_187465 | JGI IMG/M metagenome (GOLD analysis project Ga0209427, IMG submission 187465) | Marine sediment microbial communities from White Oak River estuary, North Carolina - WOR-1-36_30 (SPAdes) (version 2) | ecosystem: Environmental > Aquatic > Marine > Intertidal zone >...
ATATTATTAAAAAGATCAATGAGCAGAATAGAGCGATTGTTAGCTTTAGTATTTCATCAGCAGACGATAAGATAAGTGCTATCTTTGAACCTGGTGTTCCGTCCCCGAGTGAAAGATTAAAAACAATTGCTTTTTTTAAAAACGAAGGTATCGCATGTGGTATCTTTTTACTACCAGTTATTCCCTTTATAACAGATAAACCAGAGATCATGGACGAAACTATTAAGAAAGCAAGCGAGATGGATGTGGATTTCATTATCTTTGGAGGGATGACACTAAAAGATGGTAAGCAGAAAGATTATTTTTTAAACGTACTTAAAAAAACCTACCCCTCACTGATTCAAAAATATCAGAATATATACCTTGGTGATAAATGGGGGAACGCAACAGGGGAATACTATAGAGCAATAAATTTAACCTTTAATAAAATTGTAAAAAAATATCGGATTCCAAAGCGAATGCCACCTCACCTCTACAGAGATATTCTAGATGAAAACGATCTAGTAGTTGTTATTTTAGAGCATATTGATTATCTTTTGAAATTTGAAGGAAAATCATCGCCTTTTGGATATGCGGCTTACTCGATCTCGAGACTAAAGGAGCCATTATCGAACATTAGTGAAAAGTTACGGGAAATAAAAGGAGTTGGGGAGACAACAGAGCATATCATACTGGAGATATTGGGCACTGGAAGTTCATCTTATTATGAAAAATTATTAACAGGATAGACACAAAACTATTTTTTTATCTAATAAGTTTTTGTTGATTTTATGTTGAGCGGTGGGAGATTTTGTCTCTTATTGATTATTTTTTCGGAGGGATTTTAACCCTCGTTAATGTATGCAAAGAAATAAGAACTTAAAGTTAATAAACAATAAAATGTTCCCTAGTGAAAAGCAGGCTAGTACATTAAAAAATGTTTGATACAAATGATACAACAGGAGAAACGTGGGGGGTATCAGATAGTTCTTACTGCTTCTCGTGCAGAAGCTAATCATTATGATAATAACCCCTTTGCAGCCTTTATTTGTACATTTCCAAAAAAGATATCAGGTTATCTGCTAAAAGAACATCTCAATAATTTAGAAAACAATGAAGATGGTTCAGCAAAACACACTATTTATGGGTTGCGGAAAATTGAGTCACTTCTAGTTGATGAATTTGGAGAAGAAAACGTTGTCGTTTCACATTACGATAATCTTGATAAATTTGTTGGTCCAAATACAAAAATCGTTGGTATTTCTACAATGGATCCTCTAGGTCTTGCATATGTGTCAACCACGTACAATTCATTGATTGGTTTTGGTGGAGAGGCTTTAAACGCTTCTGAATTCAGAAAACTTGTATCTCATCCGTCGATATCCAAGTATAGACCGAAGATTGTTGTAGGCGGCACGGGATCCTGGCAGATTAGTGAGATTAATGCTCAGGACGAACTCGGCATTGATGTTCTTTTCCAAGGTGAAGCAGAACATGATCTTGTTGGCCTTTTTAAAAGACTGATTAGTGGAAAAAAGATTGATTCCTATTACACTGCCCAAAAACCTAAGATAGAAGAAATTCCTCTAATAAAACACGCTGCTTCATATGGTATGGTAGAAATAACCCGGGGATGCGGACGAGGTTGCCAATTTTGCAGCCCAACTATGCGTACGAAATATTCATTTCCACTTGACCATATCATGAAAGAAGTAGAAATAAACATTAGAGCAGGGACAAAATCGATATTTACTGTAACCGAGGATTTATTCCTCTATAAATCAAAACCAGGGTTTATACCCAATAGAGAGGAAATAGTCAATCTGTACAAATCAATTGCATCATACCCCGGTGTTGAACATATTCTTTTATCACATGCTTCTTTGGCACCAGTGATTTACGACAAAAAAATACTCGAGGAACTAACACCCATTCTAATTGAAAAAACAAAATGGCATCCAGGGACTAGTAAAATGTATAAAAAACCTTTTATCTCTGTTGAGATTGGAATTGAAACGGGTAGTGTGCGCCTTATGAAGAAATACATGAAGGGTAAAGCACTTCCATATAGCGTTGACAACTGGCCTGAACTTGTGATAGAAGGCATTGGTACCCTGAACGATAATGACTGGTGGCCACTCTGTACATTTATGACTGGTCAACCAGACGAAACAGAAGCCGACGTTCGGGCAACGCTCGATCTTATCGATGATTTAAGAAATCATAATGCAAAAATGTTCTACACTCCAGTCCTTTTCATCCCATTGAAAGAGGCAGTACTTGGGAACCATCACAGAACCAATCTGAGTAATCTCACTCAGTTACAATGGGAGGTTTTATCTAGATGCTGGAAGAACAATATCGATTTCTGGACACCAGATACAAAATGGTTATATGGTCCCCTGTTTTTCCTAAGCCACTGGCTTTATGCCCGTTGGCGACATGGCAAAAAGGCAACTGCTCCTATGATGCGTCTCGCTGGAATCCCAATTTCTACTAAATTTGATAAAACATGTGATCCTGCATATTGTCAAAATGGTAATGGTTTCAAAGAAATGTTAGGACAAATAAAAGACCGGTTTTTCTAGATTAATTAGTTATAAATTTTGAAAAGTGAAACTAAAATATATTTTTACGCGGGGAGGGAGATTCGAACTCCCGAGGTCGTAAGACCAAAGGATTAGCAATCCTTCGCCGTGCCGGGCTGGGCCATCCCCGCTTTTTACAGTGAAATAATAAAACCTGATAAAAAGGTTATGTCACAAGTTCAGAAAGTATAGTTTTATGAGGGAACACTTATTTTACTAGATATGACTTAATCAAAAAAAATTTGTAAAAAAAGACTATTGTATACTAAAATGTACAAACATATTTTTTCTTTTCACTCTTACTCAGCTTTGACTTAAAAATCTTAGACATCTCCTCAAGTTCCATATAACTAATTTTTCTTTTATTGATATGCTCAAGGAAGCCTCTTATTGCTATATCTGACTTATCTTCAAGAAATACAATGGTTTTACTATACATATTTACTTTACATATCATTGGAAAATATTTTTTAAGTAGACGATATTTTCTAGTATCACCTTGAGTGCATATGTAATATCCTTTTGTAATTAATACTTCCAAAATCCTGAGTGATTTACCCCTTATACCTGGATAACCTTCGTTATATCTGGTATTTGGTAGATATTTTGTATATTTCCTAACTGCATTATATGATAGATTGAGATCTTTTGCTACTTGATATCTTGATTTTCCACTTAATATTTCCTTATTCATTATTTCTTTCTGCCTTTTAGTAATTTTTTTCTTAACGGAAATATCCCTTGTATAATATACAACAGTATCATATGGTATGTTGAGTATTCGTGCAGCCTTAGTTTTAGATTTACATCGTTTGACCTCTGTTCTAATTGTTTTTATCAGATGATCCGATATTTTTTTATTTTTTGTAATATCCTTTGTATATCTAGTTACCGATTTTATACTGATACCAAGTTCCTCTGCAACCTGTTTTTTCATTTTACCTTGTTTAACTTCATCACGTAATTTTCTAACAATATCAAATGGTAACTTATTAGCAGGAAAAATTTTACCATTCTTGTTAACTTTTTCAAAAGTGATATTCAATTCAGTTATAACAGGGATTTTAAATCTTTGTACCCTACCGTTTTCATTTGATATATTTAATATTGGTAATTTTTTTTGAAGCATTATTGAAAATAACAATAAAAATGATATATAAATATAACTAATATTTGGTGATTTTGTTTAACATTTTATGAGGGAATGAAAAGATTATTAATAAAAAAATATATATTTATTTTTACATTTACTACATTTAGGCATCTTATTCCCTATTTACCTTTTAAATAATCTTCAGCAGAGGTTTTTAATCATATGTTATTGTAAATTCATATGTCGCTATCAGTTCGGTCTCATCATCACCTACCAGTATGTTTCCATCTGGGTCTCTGAATGCTGCATATATTCTATAGGTCCCGTTTCCGTAACTTGAAAGATTACTAGTATTAACAAGACCATTGAAAATCGTATCCAAACCAAGCTGCGTACTAGAATTAATCGTTCTCAAAGTAGTCTCGTTAATAGTATCATCAGCTACAACCCAAGTATTATTATAAAACTGGACCTGCATCAACAAATAACCTTTGATGTTTGTAGAACCCGTGTTTTTTATCTTAGATTCATAACCCGAATAAAAATAAAATACGCTACTTTCAGAATAATTAGTACCATCAGATACATTTACCTTCCAATACCACCACTGACCATTAACACTAGCATTAACCAGTGTCTGATGATAAGTCCCATTACCCACACTGTTATTAGTACCAAATACCTGCCAGCTACCGCTACTATTACTCAACCAAGTTATATTCATATTGTCACCATCATGATCAGAAACAGTAATATTCAAGTTCGGTTGAATAACTATACCATTACTTCCACTAGAGGGATATGGATTAGAAATAACAGGTTCATCGTTTCTTGTATACGTCACACGTATCTCAACCTTAGAACAATATAATGTATATGCCTGTAGTTTTGATTCTACTTCACAATCCAAGTTATCAATATCATTCCAAGTCCAAGGATCAGGGGCGTTATTGTCATGTGTTATATCATACCAGCTTGACCAAGCTGGTGTAGAAGTTGGATAAAATACATGATTATCACCCAAAGGTCGCAACCTAATCTCAGGGATAGGTATACCACTACCATAACGCTTTCCATGGCAACGAACCTCAACCTTTGAAATAGTTCCAAGATAAGAACCAGAGCAAGTATTTTCATTACAAATCTGAACATCAAGGTCAAACGTTGTTGAAGCGAACGTGGATGTACTATTATCCACCATACTAACAGGATTGGTAGCCCATTTTATAACATTATGATAAGCATTGAAATAATACGTAATCTCATATGCGTCATGCCAGAAAATCGTAGTATATTTCTCCTGACCTGCATTCAGTTTTCCGATTTTAACACCCAGAGTAACGGGAGCATTATATTCCCCCTCTACGGATTTCACAGTTACCTTGTAGTCCAATGATTCGTTCCAACGTAGATACAATGATTCACCAGTATTTTCAGATAGATCTTCCCTAATGTAGAAATACGGTATTGCTGTATAATCACAAATATAGGTTTCATTTGTTGTATTATCCCAACAAAATATTGGTAGTGTCATGTTGGTAAATGTTAAATCCAGAGAATCATTCAAATCATAAACTGTATCATTAATCTCGATATAATCACCAGAAGTTGTCATATCAACCTGAATATCATTTATCTCCCATGCAAAACCCAGAATATACGGAATATTTTGCCCCAGGTTTTTTATGTATGGGACAACGGTGAGTTCATTGTCATCTATGCCGAGATGATACCTTATTGCCAGCCTGAAATTATAACCCATATAAGTGAGATCCTTCCATAGTGTAGCATTAACATAGGTCTCATTATCAGAGGTTATGTTTTTGTTGAAACCACTGAGCTCATCGGTTCGATAGATAAGATTCCACTGATCATTATTGTAATAGCCAAGCATCAAAACATTATGGCTCCAGTATTTATCATAATGGTTTGTAAGTTGAATACCATTGTCCGTATCAAAATAATAACTATCACAACAATTCCAGATATGCAAAACCTCGCCATTGTCAAGCATTTCAAAACCAATTAAAGGAGATTCCGATGGCGGGTCAGTAATATTTATTATCTCGTTACTACCATACTCATCCATTATAGTGCAGACTTTAATTGTTGCTTGAGAGGATACATTGAAACTATAACCTGTGGAACCATTGCTATTATATGCATCGTCAACTGCCCATATAGAATAATTATACCACCCAACAGTCCAAGTATCACTAAAAACATACCGATAAGTATCATTTCCAATAAATGCCATAGACTTATTTAAATAACTATCATCTGGGTAAGTTATGTTGACTTTTACATATTGAATACCACTCTGATTACCACAAGCATCATCGGTCGCATTCACCAAGATTGTGATATTAGTTCCAAATCCACAAATACCTGGTGAATTATTAACCGAGTTGATAAGAGGTGGAAGGTTTTCAGTTTTAAATAATATCGGTTCCGACCAAGCAGTCTCGTTATCAAATATATCCTTTGCTTTTACACGAACATAATATCCCCCCTGGTCCACCCAGGTATGAGAAACATTTACTGTCTGGTTGGAAACATAGAGACTCAACCAACCGCTGTTGTTTCCATCACCCCAGTCAAACCAATACTCAATTTGGTCATCGTTGGTATCATTGGTAACAGTTGAAAAACTGTATAATACATTGATATCTCCAAACGTTGGTCCATTTAGATATGGGGTGTCAGGGGCCATATTATTTGGTGAATCACAATACATTACAGTTATATTATCAAAATCACAATCAGAAAAACTCAAATTACTACAACTGCCATTGACGATATCACCAACTAGAAATAAATTTGTAGAATTATTGACAACAATTGCAGACGTTACATCATCAATATAACAGTTGACAATAAGATTATAATAAAAAGACTCTTGATTTGAATCAACAATGCTAATACCAGTTGTAGCATTTGTTATATTGCAACTATAAATACGGATGTCACAGGAGTTATTCATTGAAATAGCTACTGTATTATTTACAAAAAGACAGTTTGATATTTCAGAATGATTACAGACTGCAATACCAACATCTGAATCACGTATGGTAACACCATTTATACATATACCATAATTGCTATCATATATCATTTTAATCTCATCATCTGGAAGAGTATAATTCCAAACAGCTATCTCATCAATAATTCCTTTAAAATAGCTGCTAAGATTATCAAAACCAATGTAACAATCCCTCTCTAAACCTGAACCACTTTTAATATGATTACCCTGGAGTATTCCATCAACATAAATCTTTAAAACGGTGTTATTATGAGTACCGACGATATGATGCCATTCATTACTACTTATAGAGACAGACGATATTACATTATCGTTATCCAGCCGGAAAACAGGTTTACCACTACTACTATTAATATATAGACAATAACCCTCATTAACATCTGACTGAGAAACGATGGGATCTATTGAGCCTGATCCACCTTCCCAGAACACCCAAGCTGAGGCCGTTACATTTTCACCCATAAGACTTGGTATACCGGTAAGATTAATCGAATTACTGTTGCCGTTGAAATCAAAGGCTCCTTCTCCCTTCAACGCATTTGTCGTCCATGTTGCTCCATAGAGTGTTCCATTGTTTCCCTGTCCAGAATGATCATATACTAAATCTAAATTGTAATAGTTCTCCCCAATATCAGAATCATTATTGAAATGCATAAGCAGCTCGTTGCATGTCATATTGACAGTTGTAAATAAATCCAGGGATTGGTCATCTGGTAACTCGTAATTACGAGGATTAATCATATCAACCTGGCCTGTTATCACCACATTATCTCTGTCTTCACCAATGAGAGTTATTGTTTTATTAAAAATAATATCTTCAGAATATGTCCCATTTTCTATATATATTATATCGTATTCTGATGAGTTATCAACAGCATCTTGAATTTTATTCCAAATATTACCTTGCTGGGTTTTACTCTGATTTACCAGTGAATCTATCACAAAAACATGACCGGTAGATGTTGTTGTATAGTTATCATCATCAGTAACCTTTAGGGTTATATCATAGTAACCACCCTGGGAATAGGTATGATTTGTATTTTGCACCGAGGACTCACTATTATCACCGAAATCCCAGAGCCATTGAGAGAGATTTCCATCTTTATCACTTGAATTATCAGTAAAGTTTATTTGTTCATCGGCAAAAACCATGATTTTATCTTGTTCGAATTCTGCTATCGGGGGATTGTTATGGACTGTTATTGTTCTCGTAAAACTATCTGAAGCAGTCGCATCGTTTTGAATAATTAATGTAATATTATATACTCCATCTTCAGTAAAGATATGTGTCGGATTTTTCAGTGTTGAGCTTTTACTATCACCGAACTGCCAGTCGTAACTGGTGATATTAGTCCCCCATATAGTGGCTGATTTACTACTGTTAAATATAACGGAAGAATTAGCATATAAATAAGCGGTTTCAACATCAAAATAAGAAGATATAGAAATATCAACAGCTGTATATGCATCCCACAAAGGTGGATCATCTTCAGTTTCTCCATTTACCTCTGAAGTAGAACAAAACCAATAAAAACCAGAACCCTCAGGAGAATCGAAAGTAAATTTAAAAGGTGGACCTTCTATGGACTGATACTCTATCCAATCACCTTCTTCTGGAAAAACATTGATATTGTTCCATTTGTATTTTAATGTAAGAGTCAAATCATCCCAAGACCAATCTTCTTCTTTTTCTTTTCCCACACAACAAGTAACATCAAAAACATCAGAGGTCTGTATAGTATTTTCAAAATTTTTAACCTCGGATCTACCATATACTGGTGGTAGATGATTATCAGGAACTTGTGGTGCAGCCCATGCTGCTTCTCTTCTTAAGTACCAGTAATTATCTGGGTTTTCTTTAAGGTCTGCTTTTGAAATCTTTTCGTTTGTTTCAACATTATACCAATGGTACAGACCATTTTTAAGAGATTGATATGTACTATCTTCGTCATTGTCACGGATTTCAGCATTAACATCGAGTGGCATAATTCTACTAGCTGTATGAGCTCCTGATAAAATAATCCTACCATCTCCATATTCAAAAGCTATTATAGCCGGAGGTGAAAGATCATTTTTAAAATATTCTGTTTCTGCTTTTTCATAAGTATCTTTCCAGCATTTCCAATTTTGAATTACTCTTATAAATAATTTAAAAAAATTAATTTTAGTATCATTCCATTCTGGTGTGTCCTCAAGAAGATTCTGCCATTTTGTAGGTAAACATACAATAGGAATTTCAAATTTAAAATTATTAAGGGGAGATAATATTAAAGAAACAAAACCCCATTTAACTAATTCTAATAGTTCTGGTTTATACTCATTCCTTATTATAAACTCCCAAATATTAACAAATTGTTGTTCTGTAGGATCATAATCCATACATGGTTCAAGATCAGCTATGACATCAACATCTTCTGGTGGATTAGGATAAACTCCACCAGACTGCATATTGGTATATAATGATCCACCCAAGTAACCATTAAAAATCGGATGATCCGTATTTAAATTTATCAAATCACACCAAACACCACTAAGAGAATATTTTTCACTATTACTTGTATTTTTTGGATAATAATCAGTACCATAGTGTACATAAACCTCTACTCCAGCTGCACCTGGATCCTGTTTATCTCTTAAAATAATCCTTGGTATTCCTAAAGGATCATATTTCATTCCAAAAAACTGACTAACACCTACATCACCAAGTTTTGTATGTAATTTAATATCCGACCGTTGACTCAGAAAAGAATTAGCATTTATAAAATAGTATTCCCATATATTATCAGGCTCAGCTTCATCATAAGTTGCAGCAAGTTGACCCGAACCACATTTACCTATATATCCATTACCATACGTTATAAATTCTTCCAATTTATCTTTAATATCTTGCGAACTTGCATCTCCAGGGTCAACACCATAATCCCCGAACCAACTACATTTTATCTGCTCATCTGACATCCCGTCAAATATAAGGACATCATATTCATAAGGTTCTTCCATGCTTTCAATATAGTCAATATCCATCGTAGAGGCACAAAATTTATATTTTGAATTATCAACAATCCATTCATAATCATTAAGGGGCTTTACAGCTAAATCTGTAAAACTATCATGATAATTTTTTCCTCTATTCACTCCGACCGTTATAGTTGTGAAACCATCATTTTCATTTTCTACACCTTGGACATTGACATTCATTAATACAGAAACAATTGGGCATAATAACACTCCTAAGATTATTACAAATAATATTCTTTTCATTTTTCTCCTCCCTTAAATTATTTTAGTTGTAATCACAAGATTAATTTAATAATATTTCTGTTTTTTTTCAACTATAAAGATATAAAATCATAAAATTTAGCCTTAAGCTGTCTTAATTTGACGATTATTTTAAATACATCTTATTCATTAAGTTAATATAAACTGAAGGGAGGAAAAATATGAATAGAAAAATCCTAATAGCAGGTCTTCTCATATTTGTTATGTTACTTGTACCTATTAATTCTGCATACAGCAATATTGATAAATCTGTGAAGAAAAATGAGGTTAATCTAGTCTATAATCCTATGTTGGATGATACTTGGGTAAAAACATATGATTATGATAAGTATTACTGGGAGTCTGGAAATTCTGTACGTCAGACCTCAGATGGTGGATATATCGTAGTAGCTGAAAGAGAGAGCGGGGGGGATTTGGATTATGATTGGATATTCAAAACCGATGGTCAAGGAAATCTTATTTGGGATAAAACTTATACAAATTACGAATATACATATAATGCTAATTCTGTGATAGAAACCAATGATAATAACTATATTATAACTGGGCGACAGATTATATGGGATGGTTATGCAAATAATTATAAAATTTGGTTGTTAAAACTAAATACCGATGGGGATAAATTTTGGAGTAAAACATATGACGTAATGTATTGTGGAACTGAGGTTATACAAACATCTGATGGAGGATATGCTATAGTTGGTCATTGTAATGGTGGTATTTGTTTACTTAAAACAGATAGTAATGGTAATATAAGCTGGGTTAAAAACTATGGGGGATACCGTGAGTATTCTCTTAAACAAACATCTGATGGAGGATATATCATAGTTGGTTATAAAAGTACCAATCCAATTACCACGTGGCTTTTAAAAACTGATGAGAATGGAACGTTGTTATGGGATAAAACATTCAATGGGAAAGGAGATGCATTTGGTGAATCCGTAGATATTACTATGGATGGTGGATATATTATCGCAGGATATACAAGGAAAATCCCTAAATTCGAATTTTTTGATTTATTCAAGATGGATATATGGGTTTTAAAAACTAACTCTAATGGGGAAAAGTTATGGGAAAAAACATTCGGAAAACCAAATTATTTCGATGAAGGTTATTCTGTGTATGCCACTGATGATGGTGGATGTGTAGTCGCAGGTGCTGCTGGAGGTTTTATTTATATCCCTATTGTAGTAGAGGGAAAATTAATCAAATTAGATAACCTTGGGAATTTGGAATGGAGTAAAACCTGGAGCAGTAGTGCTAATTTTGTACAACAAACTACTGATGGTGGCTATATTTTAACCGGTTCTCATCTAGATACTGTATTTTTAATCAAAACCGATGCAAACGGTAATGCACCACCGCTTAGTAAAACCAAAGATATTGGAATTAGAAATAAAGTTTCTTATAATTCATTTTTACTATCTATCTTAGAACAATTCTCTATATTGAATCTATTTCTCCAAAGACTCGCTATCTTGTAATATAATAAATTTATATAACCATACATAGATATAGACGCCATATCAGGGAGGAACATAACATGCTAAATAGTTTATCAAAAAAAATTTTAGCAGTTGGAATAATTATACTGTTCATAGAAACTGCTGTTATCCCCTCAACAGCATATAATAATGGTTATAACAATTCAATAAATTTTAAACCACCTGAAACTCTCTTTATTGGCAATCACACAATTTACGAGAGTAATAATATTCAGACTAAGTCAAATAAAATAAAAGATACCGATGAGGAAATCCAGCCTTTTGAAAAAAATATTCAGAAGATTAATCATAATAATATCGGAAATCTTGAAGGGAATAATTGGACTTTTTATCCAACAGCTGATACCTATATTTCAGAATGGTATCATACCGATAATTATGGTACAAATGAAAATTTTAGAGTTGGAAGAAATGACGATAGTTTTAATGATAAAAGTGATACATTAATAAAATTCAATGTTTCATCTATTGCTAAGGGTACAAAAGTTTTCGCTAAACTTTTATTATATTATTATGGTGCTATTGGGAATCCAAAAACTAGAGAATATAGTATTTATAGGATAACAGGTGACTGGGATGAATATAATGTTGCTTGGTTTAATCAACCATCCTATGTTTCAACAAGGACTGAGATTTTAGTGATTTCAGAGGAACCAGGTGTTTGGGTAGAATTTGATGTTACAGATGATGTGCAGTCTTTTATTGATGGTAATGTGGATAATTACGGCTGGATAATATCAGATGACAAGGAACTTTATTCTTATTATAACTATGTTTATTTCCGTTCAAGAGAAAATGGTAGTTTTAAACCTTATCTTATTGTTAAGGAATCTGATACAATTTATGTAGATGATAATAACACAGAGGGTCCTTGGAATGGAACACTTGAGCATCCGTATCGATATATCCAGGATGGTATCGATAATAGTTTTTTAGGAGATACAGTATATGTTTTCAATGGGACATATGATGAAAGTGTAATAGTTCATGAAAATCGTATAAGTTTAATAGGTGAAAGTAAAAATAATACCGTAATTATCAATTATTATGAAAATTATGTTATTCTCGTTCGTCAGCGATATCATGCGATTACAATCAATGGGTTTACTGTTCGTACTGCTCTTAGCAACCCTTATCATTTTCCCTATGGTATAATTTTAGATTTTTTTTCACATAATTGCAGTATATATGGTAATACTCTTATTGATAATTATGATGGGATTTGTCTATATGGTTTCGACGATTATAATTGCATTACAGATAATTATGTATTTAATAATATCGGGAGTGGCATATATATTATAAACACTGATTATAGTATTGTAACTAATAATACAGTTGATAAAAATGATATTGGAATAAGGCTAGCAAACATCCAGTATAACATAGTTACTAATAATATTGTGACGAATTCAGAGGTAGGATTTTATCTAGAATATCATATTGCAAAAAACAATATTTCTGCTAATATTATAAAAGAAAATATTGTTGGGATAGTTGCAGATAGATATGCTTATGATATTAATATTACTAGTAATACCATTATAGAAAATGATATTGGTATTTATTTGAATGTTGTGGATTATTGTAATATAAGCCATAATATTATTGATAATAACATTTGTGGTATTGTTGCAGATGACCGTGGATTTTGGGAGCAAATTAATATTTTTAAAAATAATATTTCAAACAATCATGGTAATTATAAATATCACGGTGGAATATTTGCTTGGGATATTAATAAGTGTAAGGTTTATTTGAATAATTTCATAAAAAACAGTCCAAATGTTATTATTCTATATTCTTCTTTAAATGTTTTATGGGATGGAAATTACTGGGATGACTACACTGGAACAGATGCTGATGGTGATGGCATTGGTGATACTCCTTATATCCTTGGCCTTGGTATTGTCAATAAGGACCATTATCCTTTGATGGAGCCTTATACTGGTTTTAAACCTGATGCTCCTACTGCTCCAAAAATAGATGGACCCCGTAGTGGGAGATCATGGGTTAGATATACTTACAAGTTTCGTGCAACCTCTCCTGATGATAAGGAAATATATTATTATATTAGTTGGGGTGATGGTACCTATAGGGATTGGATCGGTCCATATTCTAGTGGAGATATTATAATTCTTACGCATACTTGGATAAAAAGAGATACCTTTTCGATTCTTGCTAGAGCAAAGGATTCTGATGGTGTTATTGGTCCATGGGGGGTTCTTGCTATTACTATGCCAAAAGGCAAAACAATCTCAAGTTCACCACTGATAAAATTATTAGAAAAATTTCCATTACTTAACAGATTTATTTCTTTACTGATATAATAAGACTTTTGGGGTAAATCTCTATTTATTATTGAATTACTTCAACGAAAAGCTTTCCTTTTTCTGTTAAGGAATATATTATTTGTCTCCTCTGCATATTAATTTCAACTAGACCAAGTTTTTTGAGATCCTGTAGTATTGACCTGTTAGTCAACCCTTATTAACAGTATTTTATTTGGAACGTTTCTTCTTTTTAACCCTACGATGAACAATTGATGCCTTTTTTTTAGGTTTAATAATTGCTGGTTTTTTCCTATCAATTTTCCAGAATTTCTTCTTTTTTTCTTTTTCACTTTTTACAAGATCCATTTTTTCTAATTTTCTTAGATGTTTATCTGCTGTATTCCAACTTACTGTCGCTTTTTCTGCAAGTCTGTTGGTAGTGGCTCGTCCCTTGGTTTTTAATAGGAAATGTAAGATAGATCTGTCAAATACATCTATATTTCTTTTTTTAGTTTTATCAATTATCTTTTTTTTATGGTTTTTATTTTTAATCAACTTTAATCACCTTTAATTCTATTTTGTTATTTGCCGTTATTCTGAATAGAATTTTGTCTTTTTTTTTCAATTCTAATCTATATTTAACAAACTGCGGGATTCTTATGAAGAATTGCCCTCGATTCTCCCCAATTTTTACAATTGCTTCGTCAATATACCCTTTTTTTTCAACTTCTCTGTATATCTTTTCTTTTTCTTCTTCTGACAATTTTTCATCAATTTGCATGTAAATGGATATTCATATGAATCTTATATAATTTTTTATATTTTTCATATGAATAATAGAAACATTTATAAATTTAGGAATAATACATAATATTCATATGAAAATTATGATATCGTCTTAAGATTAAAGAAATAGTTCTAGGGGCGGTATTAAAAACTAAATGGTAGGAGCGGTAACTCCCACCATTAGGAGGAAAATCGAATGTCGCCAAACAAACGAAACCTCATAAAAAATATAGAAAAACAACTAAATAAAACCTTTGAAGAATTCAAAGGACAAAACCAGATACAACCAATAGATTATTTAGAAAAACTAAACATAAAAGAAATACAAAACAAAAATTACAGGAAAATAAAATACCCATATCCAATACTGTTCAAAACTATAATTTTGATGGATATAACAGATAAAAACCAGTTGACTATAGTAGAGTACTTAAAGAAAAATAAAAGAATAGCAAAAAGACTTGGGTTGATAGATATCCCAGTTCAATCAATGCTTAGTAGATTTATAAATCATGCTATGGATGAAGAAACAAGAATAATACGAAGCTATATTAAAAATAACATAATTGATTTATCAAAAAAAGCAGGAATAAGCCTTGGATTATATACATTAAACATTAAAAGATCTGTAAAACAATTACAAATCAATAATAAAGGGTTAAAAATAAAAAAAGGAATAAAAACAAAAGAAATAGCTGAATTTTTTAAAAATAAAACACTTAAACTAATAAAATTTAATGGAAATACAAATGAGATATACCATGATGATGAACTGATAGATCTTCTAATAAAAATCGGATTAGAACGCAAATGTGCACACAATGTATGTAATTCTCTGAGATTAAAGAATAAAAAAGTTCCAATTTCAGATGCATTCCTCAGAAGAATGAAAACCATGAAACCTGAAAAAATAATGAATGATTTTGACTTGCTTGATGAAAATTTATGGTATACCATCGAAAAAAACCGGTTATACAACAGATCCGTCAAAATTGCTGTAGATTTTACTGATATGAACTATTATGGCAAGGGGACATCTATGACCTTCAACAAAGTAAAACTTGATAATAAGGGAAAAAAGAAAAAAATGAAATGTTTCAGATTTATAACAATGGATATCGTTGAACCGGAAGGCTCCTATACATTAAAGACTTTACCATATAATCCTCTTGCTAGAAAGGAAGAATCTTTATATCAACTGTTAAAATATGCAAAGCAAAAACTCAAAATCAGGATCGTATTACTTGATAGAGGATTTTTTTCAATTGAGTGCATCAAAGTATTAAAAAGACTAAATCTATATTTTTTAATGCCAGCTGTCAGAAACGAAAAAATTAAAGAAAAAGAACAACAAACACCAACTCCAGGAACGATAAAACCATATATAATGGGAGATGTTGAATTTGATATTATTAAAATCAGAGATGAAAAAAAGGAAAAAGACCTACTATTTGCAACAAACATGGACTTTAATATTGACAATCCAAATATTACAAAAAAACTATTATCAATATATAGCAAACGCTGGGCGATTGAAAACGGATATAAAATCAAAAAAAATGAATTTTGTCCCAAGACTACATCAAAAAACTTCAATATAAGATTGTATTATTTTTTATTTACCTCATTTATTTATAATCTCTGGATTCTAGTTAGAATACTGGTTAATCTTTCATTATATGGACGGAAAAAAGTAAAAAAGGAATTAACAGCGTATATATTTGGTGTTTTCATTCTCAATCCAGGGTAGAAAAAAATATCAATATATTTTCTGTTTTTTTTCCGAGATATTTAGCGCTAACTTTATGAATATCTATCATTTTGTATTTTTTAGGAAACAATTTAATCGTTTTTATGAAATTTTCTTGTTGATAAGTTAAATAAATTTTTATTTTAAAGTAATAAATTATGGAAAAAAATACTTTTTTAGCTTACTTTCCGAACTTGTGTTTACTATCCTATAGTTTATATATGACTAATCAGATTTGTTTATAGAGTCGAGGGAGGATTATGAATAAAACCATCCTCATATTAGGCATAATATTCATGCTAGTTGGTATATCATTAAATCCTACTATAGCTGTTTTTAATTCTA
>Ga0209427_10004221_pt1 | contig 16636 bp, 21 predicted proteins | sample DeeMarSWOR136_30_FD_187465 | JGI IMG/M metagenome (GOLD analysis project Ga0209427, IMG submission 187465) | Marine sediment microbial communities from White Oak River estuary, North Carolina - WOR-1-36_30 (SPAdes) (version 2) | ecosystem: Environmental > Aquatic > Marine > Intertidal zone >...
TTCGTCGGCGAAGGGATGGGGGTTGAGCATAATAGTGCCCAGAACTTTCTTGCCACTGTTTGTGGCTTGCGTTACGGTTTCCCTGAACCGGGGCGACAAAAGCTCCATCTTGCCGATCTCATCGATGACTATCAAATCGCTCTCTTTCAGCGCCTGGCGTAGGGCAGAAACTCCCACTCTGTTTAAAGTATCTATATCTACTTTATATTTACTTACCTGGTAGGGGCTGGAGATGTCGACGTGGGCAAAAGTTGCCTCCTGACCGTCGAGGGTAACAATCCGGAACCCTTGCCTTATCCCCCCGGCCCGTATCTCTTCAGTATAGAAGCCGCCGCCCTTGACTTTTGTCCTGGCCAGAGCTTCTTTGATGAGAGCGGTTTTACCTGTTCCCGGCTGGCCGGTCAACAGGAAGACTCTTTTCATTGTTTTATTCTGGAACTTGAGCCTTCCTTTTTCCCCTGGGCTTCTTCTCTGGAGCCAGGGCTTTGCCCTTTTCCCTGGCCTTTTTCTCTGGAGCCTGGGCTTTGCTCTTTTCCCTGGGCTTCTTCTCTGGAGCCAGGGCTTTGCCCTTTTCCCTGGCCTTTTTCTCTGGAGCCTGGGCTTTGCCCTTTTCCCTGGGCTTCTTCTCTGGAGCCAGGGCTTTGCTCTTTTCCCTGGGCTTTTTCTCTGGAGCCTGGGCTTTTCTCTTTTCCCTGGGCTTTTTCTCTGGAGCCTGGGCTTTTCTCTTTTCCTCGAGCTCCTTCTCTAGAGTCTGAGCCTTTCTCTTTTCCTCGAGCTTCCTTCGGCGCCGCCGATGCTTCAGGGCAGCTACTTTCTTCTTTTTATTCATCTCTCCTGCGCTAAATCTAAATTGCTGAAGTTATTTTACCATATTGCAAGAGAGGCGCAAGGTACCTGATAAACCTGTTCCTGACAGGTGCGGGAATCAGGCAACTAAAAAAATGTGGAGGAAGGCTTGTAATGGTCGTGAAACAAAGGGTTCCTTCATGCCTGGAGATTACCATGAAGGCTGGACAAGCACTTTTTCCAGCCGGTGATGAAGTTACAGGGCTATTTCCATCTTGTCCCTTGAGGGGTGTCTTCAAGAGTTACTCCTAAATCAGCCAAGTCCTTCCTAATTTTATCGGCTAGCTGCCACTGCTGGTTTTGACGCAAGTCCTCCCTGATAGATATCAGGAGATGGATAAACGCTTCTGCGTCGGGTGTAACCCGCGTCTTCTCCTTCAAAGTAAGGCCTAGAGTATTTGCTAGCTTGAGCAGGGTATGCTGTGCTTCAGTTATATTTATACCTTGTTCTGCGCCGCGGTTTATTTCCTTTGCCAGTTCGAAGAGAGTTGCTATTGCCTGCGCAGTATTGAAGTCGTCGTCCATGGCTTCGATGAATTTTTGCTCGAAAGGCTGCGCATTAAGCGCAGCAGCTCCCCGGTCCATATTAAGCCGATAGGTCGCTGCCCAGCGCAATCTTTCTGTACCCCGCTCACTTGCTTCCAGAGCCTGTTCACTATAGGTAAGTGGACTTCTATAATGCGAGCTGAGGATAAAGAGGCGAATGGCATCAGAGCTAAAATGGTTCAGTGCGTCTTTAACACTCACTAAATTACCAATGGATTTGCTCATTTTTTGCTTGTCCAGTTGCATTAGTCCGTTATGCAGCCAGTATCGAGCAAAAGGAGCCAGCCCCGTGAAGCCTTCCGATTGTGCTATCTCGTTCTCATGGTGAGGAAAGATTAGGTCTTGTCCGCCACCATGGATATCCATGCTCTCGCCGAGGTACTTTAATGCCATGGCGCTGCACTCTAAGTGCCAGCCGGGCCTGCCCCTCCCCCAGGGGCTCTCCCAGAAGGGCTCGCCCGGCTTTGACATTTTCCATAAAGCGAAATCCAACGGATATTCCTTCTTTTCTTCATAGGTACTTGCTTGGGAAATCATGTCCGATAAGTTCCTGTGGCTCAGCTTACCATAGTAGGGAAAGTTCCTGACCCGGAAGTAGACACTTCCCTCAGACTCGTAAGCATAACTCTCAGCTAGCAAACCCTGGATAATTTCGATGACTTTTGGTATTTCCGCGGTTGCCCGGGGATAGATATCCGCCCGCTCTATATTTAATGCATCCATATCGGCAAAATACTGGTCAACGTATTTATTAGCCAGTTCCAATGGCGCCATCCCTATCTGATTGGCACGCTCTATGATTTTATCGTCTATGTCGGTAAAGTTTTGTACGTGCTTAACTTTATAGCCCTTGAATCCCAGATAACGCTTTATAACGTCAAAGATTATATAAGTCATGGCGTGCCCGATATGACTCTGGTCATAAGCGGTAATCCCGCAGACATACATGGTTACGACTTTGCCGCGGGGATGGAAATCCTCTTTTTTTCCGGTTAGGGTATTAAATATTTTCATCTCTATCCTCCAGGGGATAACTAACACCTGTCTCGGTCTTGTTCAGGGAATCATAGCTCAGGTGGCGATTTTTTAAAAACTTGACAGGCTCATCTCCCCTGTTGTTGCATGATAGGTTGATTATTTTGGCCTGCGATTAAGGAGAAGCCAAATGAAGCTTTCTACGGGAGGAAGATATGGACTCAGGACACTTTTAGATTTAGCTCTTCGTCGGGACGAGGGACTGGTTTTTACTATCCAGCCAACCTTGAATCATTTGTGGAGTTACTTAGGGTGTAAGCTTGAGGTGACCAGACATCACCGTGCTATACTAATTCAAACTAAAATGAAGAAAGCCTATCTTGCCCATGCTAGCACCAGGCCAGTTCATCCTGGAATAACCTATATACAAACACCTACAATTAAAATAAAGAAGTGCCCCCAGTGCGGCACAGAAGCGTAGATTTTCTTTAGTGTGATGCAGACGAGAAGAAAGTAAGGTGAATCAGAAATCTATATGAACAAAGTCCAGCTATCCACTAATAATCCAAATCATTATCGTATCTAAGTATCATCTTAATCTAAAGGACTGCTCTTTGTTGTAGAAAATTTCCAGATGATATAGTTGATGAAAATTATGAAAAAAGTATTGGTAGCTATGAGTGGAGGGGTGGATTCGTCTGTTGCTGCTGCTCTTCTTAAGGAGGAGGGATATGCGGTCATCGGGGTAACCATGAAAATATGGGGTGGGGAGGATTTCCGGGGAGAAATCAGGCGACATGGCTGCTACGGGCTAGGCGCGGGAAGAGATATAGAAGACGCTAGAAAGGTTACTGAGATTTTGGGGATCTCCTTCCATGTTCTTGATTTGAAGAGGGAATATAAGTCGCAAGTTCTGGATTATTTTTGCCGTGAGTATCTGTCAGGCAGAACTCCCAATCCGTGCATCAGATGCAACCGCTGGGTTAAGTTTGATGCCTTAGGCAAAAGGGCACGAGATAGTGGAATTGAATTCGATTATATCGCCACCGGTCATTATGCGCGAGTTGAATACGATGAGAGCCGGCGCCGTTACTTGCTCAAAAAGGCTAAAGACTTACAGAAAGACCAGTCCTATTTCCTCTTCTCGCTCTCCCAGGCACAGCTTGGGCGGGCCCTTTTCCCTGTGGGTAGCTATACCAAAGATGAAGTAAGAAGAATGTCGTCTGATTTTGGGCTTGGTATTGAAAATAAGCCAGAGAGCCAGGATTTCATCGCTGGAAGTTACCACTCCCTTATAGAAGCAGAAGCTCATCCCGGGCCAATCCTAGACAGGCAGGGGAATGTTCTTGGGCAACATCAAGGAATTCCATTTTACACTATTGGACAGCGCAGGAAACTTGGTATCTCAGCTAAAGAGCCACTATATGTTACCGATATTGATCCACAGCAAAATACTATTATAGTAGGTAACAAGGGGGAACTGTATCGCGATGAGATTACAGCCTCTGAGCTAAATTGGATAGCAGAGAAACCACCCCGACCTATTAAGGCCAGGGCCAGGATAAGATACCTTCACAAGGAAGCCGACGCAACAATAGTCCCCTTGGATGAAAACAAAGTCCATATAAGATTCCAAAAGCCCCAGAGGGCGATTAGTCCTGGTCAGGGAGTGGTCTTTTATGACGGTGAGGTTATAATAGGTGGAGGAACGATAGAAAGCACACAAAGGTGAATATGGTTGGAATAATTTGATGATAAATTCCCCTTTTTTACCTGTTGGCACGCATATCTCAAGGTGTAATCTATTGTTAGGTGAGAGCCCAAAATGATTAAAGTAGAAGAGAAAATCCTGAACTCCAGCCGGGTCGTTGCTGTGGTTGGCCTTTCGGCGAAGTCCAACCGGCCAAGCTACAGAGTGGCCGCCTATCTAAAAACACAAGGCTATAGGATAATTCCGGTAAATCCGGCGGAAAGCGAGATACTGGGGGAACTTTGTTATCCCGATCTTAACTCCGTTTCAGAGTCGGTGGACGTGGTTGATATCTTTCGCCGCTCTGAGGAGGTACTGCCAATTGTAAAGGAGGCAATCAGGATAGGGGCTAAGGCAGTGTGGATGCAGGAAGGTGTGATAAACGAAGAGGCAGCTGCTCGGGCCAGGGAAGCTGGGCTTATGGTAGTTATGGATCAGTGTATGCTCAAAGAACACCAAAAACTACGAAGTGGCGGCGGTAAGTGAACGCTAAGTTCTTCATCGCTGAAGAGAACAATGACACGGTCAAAATAATTCCTCGGACTGGGTATAACGGTCTTAAAAAAGGTATGGCCGAGACGATCAAAGAGGGTGATTTTCCCAACCTGAAGGAAATAATGGACCAAGCTATGAAGGTTGGAGTGAAGCTGCTCGTCTGTGAACAAAGTACCCAGTTTCTTCGCATGGAAAGGGGAGACTTTGTACCAGTGACCAAGGTTGTCAGAGCTAACACACTCAACGGCTGAGCTCTTGAAGCTGATGGCACTATGTGGTTCTAAATAAAGTACGAGAGACGTGTTTGGCTCACTATTCCCCTAGATCATTCCGGGAAACAAGGGAATAGTGCTTGCATACCGACTCGTTAGATATCTCAGGCACTCTCCCATTTAGGGCTATTGACTTCAGTTTATATATGAACTATAATGCATATAAACGAAGATTCATATGTCAATAGAAGAAGGCCAGGCCAGATTTTTAAAGTGCATCGGGGAACCGACGAGACTCCAGATACTTAAGCTGCTGACTGAGGGTGAGAGATGTGTTGGGGAGCTTGCCAGCGTTCTGAATAAGGAGCAATCCCTCATTTCGCATCACCTTAGAGCCCTTAAGGAATGTAACATTGTGAAGGATGAACAGAAAGCCCAGAAAGTTTATTATAAGCTTACGGATGTTAGATTGGCTAAGTTAATCATTGATAGCGAAGCTCTAATGAAGGAGCTATCGCTATGTGAATGTCAGGAGGTGAACTATGGAAGAAAAGAAAGTAAAAGAACTCGTAAAGGGCAGATACGCCCAGCTAGCTAAGCAAGGCCCAGAGAGCTGCTGCTCAAGTTGTGGAAGTGGAGCTAACCCACTTTCCCAAGCTGAGGTTATCGGATACTTGAGAAAAGATTTAGAACACGTCCCAGAAGAGGCGATTATGGGGTTGGGGTGTGGTAATCCCACCGCCATAGCAGACCTAAAAACAGGTGAGGTAGTATTGGATTTAGGGTCAGGAGCCGGAGTGGATGTATTTTTAGCAGCTAATAAAGTTGGTGCGACAGGTAGGGTTATCGGAGTTGATATGACCAAGGAGATGATAGATAAGGCAGAGGAAATCACCAAAAAATACGGTTACGGCAACGTAGAGTTTCGCCTGGGTGAAATTGAGAAACTCCCGGTTGAGGATAAATCTGTGGATGTCATTATCAGTAACTGCGTTATCAATCTCTCTCCAGATAAACGTAAGGTCTTCCAGGAAGCTTATCGAGTGCTAAAGTTCGGGGGCAGACTGACAGTTTCTGATATTGTCTCGGAAGGAGTGCTACCCGATGAGATAAAGAGTAACTCAAATGCCTGGACATGTTGTATAGGCGGGGCCCTGGAGCAGCAGGAATATTTGGACAAGATGAAGAAAACTGGTTTTGCAGATGTGCGGGTGCTATCCAGTAAGGAGTTTTACATAGAAGGCGAGGGAAACCAAACATTAACTAGGCTTCTGAGTGTTACGGTGAAGGCATATAAGTGAGAAACGAGGCGACAATATGTCCCGAGAAAAAGAGAGGAGGCTTGGGGTTTGGGAGAAATACCTGAGCTTATGGGTGGCACTTGGCATCGGTGCCGGGATAGGGCTGGGGAAGGTTGTCCCCCAAGTCTCTGATATATTAGGCGGGCTAACTGTCGCCAATGTTTCTATCCCGGTGGCTGTCTGTCTGTTCTTGATGATTTATCCCATAATGGTGCAGATAAATTTCAGGCAGGTAACAGAGGCAGTCAGAACCCCAAAGCCGATAGTCACCACTCTTGTTGCTAACTGGGCAGTAAAACCATTCACCATGGCTTTATTCGCCTGGCTGTTCATGGGTGTGGTATTTAAAGATTTCTTATCTCCTGAGCTTGCCCAAGAATATCGAGCGGGGATGATTCTCCTCGGGGTGGCTCCCTGCACTGCCATGGTTTTGATGTGGAGCTATCTGGCAAGAGGGAGTATGGGGCATACACTGGTAATGACTGCCATAAACTCGCTATCAATGGTATTGCTCTATGCCCCGCTGGCCCAATTTCTCCTAGGAATTTCAGGAATCGTCATACCCTGGAAAACGATAGCCTTTTCGGTAGCAGTCTACATTTGCCTTCCCCTTTTATTTGGTTACTTCACTAGAACTCAAGCCATTAAGCGGAGGGGCATAGCCTGGTTTGAAGCAAAAATTATCCCTCCGTTGCGTACAGTTTCCATAGTCGCTCTCTTAATCACCCTGGTGATTTTATTCAGTCTGCAGGGAAACATAATCGTAGAGATTCCAGCGGTTGTAGGCATGATTGCTATTGGTATATTCTGTAATATCCTTTTTGTTTTCGCCCTAACTTATTTGGTCTCTAAGCCTATCCGTCTACCTTATGAGGATGCAGCACCAACAGCGATAATCGCTGGAAGTAACCACTTTGAGGTAGCTGTTGCCGTGGCAACTACCATCTTTGGCCTCTCTTCGGGAGCAGCGCTGGCCACAGTCGTTGGCGTTTTGACAGAAGTCCCTTTTATGCTCTTTCTGGTATGGCTCTGTAGGAAGATGAGGAATTTCTTCTACCAGCCACGGCTCTAAAATGCTGGAGGTAAATAGTTGATAGTCCAGTATTTTGTAGTATTTAAGGATTATCTCATCGAGGTATTGCCCTACCTAGCAATAGGCTTTTTTCTGAGTGGCCTGATTCACGAATTCGCGCCTTCGCAATGGGTGGAGAGGCATCTTGGCAGCAGAGGTATAAAGCCACTGTTCTACTCTACTCTGGCGGGGACGGTACTGCCTATCTGCTGTTTTGGCGCCCTGCCGGTGGCAGTGAGCTTGCGCCAGAAGGGGGCGAGGCTGGGCCCGGTCCTAGCCTTCCTGGTGGCAACGCCAGCAACGTCCGTCTCCGCCCTCTTGGTTACCTATGGCCTCCTGGGGCTGAAGTTCACTATATTTATTTTCTTCGCCGTGATATTCATGGGTCTGGTCATTGGGCTGGTGGGAAATAGGTTCGAAGGCAAGGCCAAGGTTCCCGCTCCTCCAACGCAGCAGGCTCTCGACCCGGTTTGTGGGATGAGTGTCGAGGTAGGAAAAGTTGCCAAAGCAGAATATGGCGGACAGACGTACTATTTCTGCTGTCCCCACTGCCAGCAAGCATTCAAAGACAGACCGGAAGCTTATATGGGGGGCTATTCTCGGAATATTGTTCACCGTATCAAGCATGTCTTCAGATATGCCTTTGTGGATATGGTCAAAGAGATTGGGCCGCAGCTGATTCTAGGACTGGCGCTAGCGGCTCTGATTGCGGCGATTACTCCCGTTGGAAGATTTGTCGGAGCTTATTTCGCAGGCGGACTGGGATACCTTTTCAGTCTTGGCTTTGGCCTTGTCATGTATCTCTGCTCCACAGCAAGTGTTCCACTGGTTCATGCCTTCGTTTCGCAGGGAATGAATATTGGTGCCGGAATGATACTGCTGTTGCTTGGTCCCATTACCAGTTGGGGCACTATCCTGGTTTTAAGAAAGGAGTTCGGTGGCAGGATTCTGACTATCTATCTAGTAGTAGTTAGTGGAATGTCTTTACTTCTAAGCTATTGCTTTTCGCTGATATAGTGAGTGGGGTATAAAGGAATACCAGTTGTTAATCGTGTATAATGGGTTATCTGTGCCGTGGGTGGAACCAACGAAAACCTCGCGACCAAGCTGATAAACCCGCCCGCTGGAAAATAATGCCAAAAACGAGGATAATGATGAGGAGTTGGGAAAGCTCGAAACGGGAGCACTGGATTCGATTGTTTCGCAATATGTTAGGCAAGAGAATAATTTAGAGGAGTGAAGGATAAAGGCAGGCACATGTTAACGGAGAACGATTTAAAGAGATACGAACGCCAGATTTTGCACGCGAGCTTTGGTAAGAAGGGGCAAGAAAAACTTACACAGTCCCACGTAGTGGTAGCTGGACTTGGTGGGCTAGGGTGTGCTGCCTCCCTGTATCTAACGTGTAGCGGCGTAGGGCATGTCACCTTGATAGACGGTGACCGCGTGGAACTCTCTAACTTAAACCGGCAGGTTCTTCATTACGAGGAGGATATTGGAGAAGACAAGCCTTTTTCCGTAGCCCGGAAGCTGGCCAAATTAAATTCTTCAATAGAAGTCACCCCTGTTTTCAAGAAGATTACTGAACGTAATGCCAGAGAGATTGTCAAAGGAGTAAATTTGGTAATGGATGGAATGGACAATTTCAAGACCAGATTTATTCTTAACAGAGCATGTGTTGCCGAAGGAATACCCTTTATCCACGGAGGTGTCCATGGGCTCTTTGGCGAAATTACTACTATACTCCCGGGGCGGACACCCTGTCTTGCTTGTATTTTCCCCGAAGTTCCACATAGGAAGGGACCATTGCCTGTTTTTGGTGTAACGCCGGCCTTGATTGCTATCTTACAGGTGACAGAAGCAATCAAACTTCTTGCCGGGTTCGGGTCTTTGCTAACAGGGAGGATGCTATTTTTCAATGGTGAAACGACGGATTTCACATTTTGTAACTTGGTAAAAAATCCAGATTGTAAGATCTGCGGGAGAGGGGCAGTCCAAAGATGAAAATCGTTTATTTATCTTAAAGGACTAATTACTGCAGTGGAAAGCAGAGACCAGATTGGCATTGTGGTTTTTATTACTGGAGGATAATGACAAGACAAGACTGATGGCTACATGGCTAAAATAATTGCGGTCTGTAAAAGTGAAGAGAAGGGTACAAGGAAGGAAGCTGTAGTCGAAGGTATCCTTAAGCAAGACTATGGCCTTGTTGGCGATGCCCACGCTGACTACTGTAGCCATCGTCAGGTGAGCCTGTTGGCGATGGAAAGTATCAATAAAATGAGAGAGCTGGGTTTCGAGCTAGGTCCTGGAGATTTTGCTGAAAATCTTACCACCCAAGGGGTGGAACTGACATCCCTCCCTGTGGGCACAAAAATATCCGTTGGAAAAGATGCGCTCCTCGAAGTTACCCAGATTGGCAAGGAGTGCCACAGAGGTTGTGCTATCTACCAGGAGATAGGCAAATGCATCATGCCCAAGGAAGGAATATTTGCCAAGGTATTTCGTGGTGGATTTGTCAAGGCTGGAGACCAGATAAAGATAGAAAACAATGGATAATGTGATAGAGAAGTTTTCCATAAAGAGATTTACGCAAATAGGTAGCAGCAGTATTAGAGACGATGTTGTCAGGGAGTTCCCACTTACAATCATCTTAAATAACCAGGAGCTGGCAACCTTATTATGTTCACCTACGAATTTAAGATATTTAGCTATCGGTTTTCTTTTTGCCGAGGGGTTACTTAAGAGCAAGGATGAGATTAGGAAGATAATGGTTGATGAGCGGCAGGGTGTGGTGCGGGTGGAAACCGCAGGGGGAGGGGAATTTGACAGAGAGGCTTTGTTCAAGAGGTTTATAACTTCAGGATGTGGGAGGGGAGCATCTTTCTACAGTGCGACTGATGTTCAAGGGCGTGTAAAAGTCGAATCAGGGGTTGAAATATCACCACTTGAGGTCTTAACTCTGGTCAACGAGTTTCAACAACGCTCCCGGATTTACCGGGCGACCGGTGGTGTTCACAGTGCTGCTTTGTGTGATATGAAAAATATTCTAGTATTTAGCGAAGACATTGGAAGACATAATGCCATAGACAAAATCTTTGGCGAATGCATATTAAATGATATAGCGACGGAAGACTATATAATAATCACTAGCGGCAGAGTGTCTTCAGAGATACTGCTTAAGGTAGCCAGAAGAAATGTCCCCATAATTATCTCTAAAGCCGCCCCCACTAACCTGGGGCTGAGATTGGCTGCTGAGTTGGGCGTAACTGTGGTGGGTTTTGTCAGGGGAAGGAGGATGAATGTTTACACCCATGTCGGGAGGATAGTCACAGGTGAAAAATAGAGATGCTGAATTAGTAGAAAAAATCATGGACCTTAAGAAAAAAAGGAATGCTGTCATCCTTACCCATAATTATCAACTGGGTGAGATCCAGGACATAGCCGACTTTGTTGGCGATTCCCTGGAACTGAGTCAGAAGGCTGCCGAAACCGGTGCTGATGTAATCGTATTCTGTGGGGTCCACTTCATGGCGGAAACAGCCTCCATTCTTAGTCCTGACAAGATAGTCTTGCTTCCTGATATAAACTCTGGCTGCCTCATGGCAGATATGATTACCGCTGAACGATTGCGGGCGAAGAAAAAAGAGCACCCTCAAGCGGTGGTGGTCTGCTATGTTAACTCCACAGCCGAAGTCAAGGCAGAATCAGATGTCTGCTGTACCTCTGCCAATGCCATCAGGGTCGTGGAAAGCCTGGATTCTCAGGAGATATTATTTATCCCTGACCAGTATCTCGGACATTACATCTCGGACAGGACGGATAAAAGGATGATTCTCTGGCCCGGCTTCTGCCCCACCCATGTCAGAATAAAGCCTGAGAGGATAAAGGAGTTGAGGCAGGAGTATCCTCAAGCTCAGGTAGTGGTGCATCCGGAGTGCACGCCGGAGGTCATCGCCTTGGCTGACGAAGTACTCAGCACCGGCGGGATGTGCAGATATGCTCAGAGAGGCGAGATCAGAGAGATGGTTGTGGGCACAGAGATTGGGATAATATACCGACTTAAAAAGGAGAACCCCGGCAAGAGGTTTATTCCTGTTTCCGAGCAAGCAATCTGTCCCAACATGAAATTGATTACCCTGGAGAAAGTTTTGTGGTCTTTGGAGGAGATGAGTCCTGAGGTGAAGGTTCCCGAGGCAGGTCGGCTCAGGGCGAAAGCTGCCGTGGACAGGATGCTCGATGTGAGCTAGGGGTCGCGAAGAACAATTTATCGGGCGACCTACCTTGACGCTGAGAGTGACATTTTTCCTCTGTCTTTACGAGAGTGATAGTGCCGGAGCAATTCTTGGGGAGGGGCATGAGATTGCCATGCACCTTTCAGGTGCTCACAATGGCAAAAACCTCAATTGGCTGGACATTACTTGCCAATAGGGATATACTAACTGGCACGGCTTCAAAGCCGCCGCTCAAGTAGCCAACAGGAGACTGACTGAAGATGGATGAAGTTACTATTTCCCGTGCTATTGTTGAAAACTACATGAAAGACTTCATGGAGGCGATGGATGTGGATGTTGCTGTAGCTGGGGCAGGGCCATCCGGGCTTGTCACTGCATACTATCTGGCGAAAGAGGGAATAAGGGTTGTAGTATTTGAAAGGCAGCTTCGTGTTGGCGGCGGCATGCCTGGGGGAGGGATGATGTTTAACCGCATAGTTCTTCAAGAGGAAGGCAAGCGGATATTTGATGAATTTGAAGTTCCAGCCAGGGAATATAAAACAGGGTATTATATTGCTGATTCGCTGGAGGCTGTTTCCACTATCTGCTCAAGGGCGATAAAAGCCGGGGCGAAGATTTTCAACATGATTAGCGTTGAAGATGTCATGATTCGGGAGGATGACAGAATAACCGGGCTTGTTTTGAATTGGAGCGCAGTTTCCTGGTCGAAGCTCCATGTGGACCCTCTGACCGTAAGGTGTAAGGTGGCCGTAGATGCCACCGGGCATGACGCTGAAGTCTGCCGTCTCGTGGTAAAGAAGATAGGCCCGAAATTAAGGACGAAGACGGGGGAGGTTATAGGAGAGAAATCCATGTGGGCTGAGAGGGGAGAAAGAGAGATATTGGAGAACACTAGGGAAGTCTATCCCGGATTGGTAGTCGCTGGTATGACAGCGAATGCCGTTGCTGGTTCCCCGAGGATGGGGGCAGTTTTTGGAGGCATGCTTTTATCCGGGGAAAAGGCTGCCCAGATAGCTAAGGGATTACTTAAATACCGATGAAATCGGCACTGAATTTACTATGGCGAAGACAATAGCTGAAATCAACGAGAAAATCAGAAAAGGGAAGGCAGTTGTGTTGACTGCCGAAGAAGTGATTGATATCGCTAAGGAAAAAGGCGTGAGCAGGGCAGCCGATGAAATTGATGTGGTTACCACTGGCACTTTCGGCCCCATGTGTGGGTCTGGTGTCTTTCTCAATATTGGACACTCCAGGCCGAGGATAAAACTCGGCGGCGGCAAGGTTTGCCTCAATGATGTTCCGGTCTATACCGGAATGGCCGCTGTGGATATTTTCCTCGGGGCAACCGCTATACCCGATGATGACCCCAGGAACAGGTTCTACCCGGGGGAATTCAATTATGGCGGTGGGCATGTAATCGAAGAGTTGGTAGCAGGGAAAGATATAAGACTTACCGCCACCACTTACGGGACGGACTGCTACCCCAGGAAAAATCTGGAGACATTAATCAACATTAAGGACATAAATGAGGCAACTCTATTTAATATAAGGAATGCCTACCAGAACTATAATGTGGGGGTAAATCTCTCCGATAAGGTTATCTATACCTATATGGGAGTGCTTAAGCCGAATTTGGGGAACGCTCACTACTCTAGCGCGGGGCAACTCTCGCCGTTGTTTAATGACCCCTACTATAAGACCATAGGTGTGGGGACGAAGATTTTCTTGGGTGGCGGCGTAGGTTATGTAGCCTGGCATGGTACGCAACATAACCCCACTGCTCTCAGGGGAGATAATGGCGTGCCGCGGCGTGGGGCAGGGACATTGGCTGTGATCGGAGATTTGAAGCAAATGAAACCGCAGTGGTTGATAGGGACAAGTATGCTCGGTTACGGCTGTACATTGACTGTAGGCATAGGAGTCCCGATACCCATACTTTCCGAGCAAATTCTCCGCTACACTATGGTAACTGATGCTGACATTCTGGCACCCATCGTGGACTACTCCGAGGCTTATTCTCAGATGAAGCCAGACATCGTGGGAGAGGTTAGCTATGCTGAACTCAAAAGCGGTCGCATAAAGATTCAAGGCAAGGATGTCCTGACCGGTTCTTTATCCAGCTATCCTAAGGCGAAAAAAATTGCCGGCATCTTGAAGAAGTGGATAGAAAAGGGTGAATTTTTAGTTACCGAGACGGTAGCTCCTTTGCCTGGAGTAGAATCAGGCATAACCTTTAAGCCGCTCAAGGAAAGACCAATAGTGGAGTGAGAACAAAATGGACGTCTCCCGAAGAATAGTACTTCACTTTCCGCCTAATGTAACAGGGCAGCCGGTCGTTTACCGTCTGGTTAAGGAATTTGGTCTCACATTTAATATTCTTAAGGCTTCAGTATCGCCGGGGGAAGAAGGATTGCTGGTCATGGAGCTAAGCGGTGAGCAGAAAAACTACGATAAGGGCGTCAAATACCTCACCGAGGCCGGGGTAGAAATCCAGTCCTTAAGCCAGGATGTTGTCCGTGATGAATCCCGGTGCACTCATTGTGGAGCTTGTATCACCATTTGCCCCACAGAGGCTTTTTCTCTGGAACCAGAAACGAGGCAAGTGCTCTTTGACCACAATAAGTGTGTTATCTGCGGACTATGTGTCAAGGCTTGCCCTCCTCGAGCTATGATATTGCATTTCTGACCCTGGCTATTGTGCTTCTTGTTGTCCTGAGCGAAGCGAGGAACCTCGTAATGACAGGGTATGCTCTGGGAAGGGAAAGAATCCATGCATAGGCCACGTTTCTACCGCCACTGGATTAAAGACAGCGGGTTAATTTCTTTTAATGTAGTAGTAGAGCAGACAGACCTATATATCCGTTCTCAGCGTAATCTAAAGGATAAAGCCCTTAATTCCGTGTTAAAACACCGTGGCTCTCTGGAGGCATATATTGGGCGTCATCCTCTTTTCCTGACCACATTGGATGCTTATCAGGCTGAAGCTGAGGCTCCAGCTATCGTCAAAGAAATGGCCAGGGTATCTCAACTAACAGGTGTGGGGCCTATGGCAGCGGTAGCTGGCGCCATTGCTGAAGCGGTAGGCAGAGATTTACTTGCCTTCTCACCAGAGATAATTGTGGAAAATGGCGGCGATATTTTTCTGAAAATATCTAGAAAGAGACTGGTGGGCATCTACGCAGGACAATCCCCTTTTACTAAAAAAATCGCTCTAGAAATTTTGCCCGGGGAAACGCCACTGGGCATAAGTACGTCTTCAGGAACCATAGGACATTCTTTAAGCCTGGGCAGTGCTGATGCTGTTATTGTACTTTCATCCTCGGCAGCTTTAGCTGATGCCGCAGCCACGGCGCTGGGCAATATAGTAAAGACTGTCGATGATATTCCTAATGTAATTGAGGAAGCACAGAGTATCAAGGGACTAGATGGCGTGGTTGCTATTATAGGCGACAAAATGAGTGTCTGGGGCAAGATGAGAATTGTGCCTCTTGGTTAGGGCTTGCCCTATACCTCAGCTGGTTTTTAGGCCTCATGAAATGGGAAACCATGTCTCACTAACGGTCCTGAAATAATTTTCCAGCTTTAGCAAGGTTCTCTGAGCTATATTCAATGATGTCAACGTATACGGCCTCTGGCTCAACTTTGAAATTCCTGACGACCGCCTCAGTGATGTCTTTTACAAGGCCTCTCTTTTGCTCAATAGTTCTCCCAGCTTTGGCTTTTACAGTTATTAGTGGCATATGGGCTCATCCTCCTTTCGAATTTCGCTTTGATGAGTTTAGCGGCTTTCGGATTTACGCGTCAACCAAACATTTAGGTCGCCGCTAATGCTTTTCTTTTACCCTGAGCAGTGATAAAGTTTTAAGCAATGAAAGGCTTACCCAACCTCTGTGTACAATTAGCTCCCCAGCACCCTAATGGACTAACCTTGTCTAATCCCGTGATAATAGCCTCTGGAATAGCTGGCTATGGCATAGATTATGGCAAAATTGCTGACATACAAAAGCTGGGTGCTATTATCTGTAAAGGCACGACTCTAGTGCCTAAAGAAGGCAATGCCCAACCACGACTGGTGGAAACCGCCAGGGGTCTGCTTAATTCGGTGGGCTTGGAAAATATTGGTGTTGATACCCTGATTGGGGAAAAAGCGCCTATATGGGCAGGATGGCAGGTTCCAGTTATTGTTAATGTTGCCGGGGAAACCATAGACGAATACGCGGCTGTGGCAAGCAAATTAGAAGGCGTGCGGGGGATAAGTGGCATTGAGCTAAATATTAGCTGCCCCAATGTTTCCGCAGGTGGGATGGAATTTGGTGTTGACCCTAAGCTTGCTGCTCAGGTGACTTCAGCAGTTAAAGCTGCTACCACTTTACCGCTTATCGTTAAGTTGAGCCCCAATGTATCCGATATTAAGGAAATCGCTTTAGCCGTGGAAGGAGCTGGCGCTGATGCCATATCTCTGATTAACACACTGAAGGGCATGGCAATTGATATAGAACAGAGAAGACCTTGCCTGGGTAATATTGTAGGTGGTCTTTCTGGTTCCGCTATCAAGCCTGTGGCTCTGTATATGGTATTCGAGGTAGCCAAGGCGACCCATGTTCCAGTTATAGGATGTGGCGGCATTGCTTGTGCCGAAGATGCCCTTGAGTTTATTATGGCTGGAGCTACTGCCATACAGATTGGCACAGCCATTTTGACTAACCCTCAACTTGGTCTAGATGTATTAGAAGGCATAGACAGATTCATGAGACGGCATGACATCCAAAATCTGACCGAACTCATTGGCGTGGCTCGTGCTTAGTTTCGTACTGGCTATAGCTACACCCCTGTGTTAAGAAAATTTACCCAGTGGAGTCTCCTCAGACCCAAGTCTCACCCCGGGCGGAACAAAGTTCAACATTCCCCTGCCGCAGCAGAGGCCTCCGTAGTTTAACACGGGGCAAAACTCAGGATTCCAGATCTGCGATGTCCCGATTTAATCGGGATTGACATGGATTAAGCCATACTATTTACTTTTCTCTGACCCACTAATCTTGCCCAAAAGGGGAGCCAGTATATCCATGGGCAAAGGAAACAGGATGACGTTGCTTCTCTCGGTGGCAATGCCTGACAATGTCTGCAAATAGCGAAGCTGTAGGGCTGAAGGCTGACTAGAAATAACTTTGGCAGCCTCGGCCAATTTCTCTGCCCCTTGGGCTTCA
>Ga0209427_10004224_pt1 | contig 16634 bp, 14 predicted proteins | sample DeeMarSWOR136_30_FD_187465 | JGI IMG/M metagenome (GOLD analysis project Ga0209427, IMG submission 187465) | Marine sediment microbial communities from White Oak River estuary, North Carolina - WOR-1-36_30 (SPAdes) (version 2) | ecosystem: Environmental > Aquatic > Marine > Intertidal zone >...
AGGTAAAGTTGAGGAGGATTGGTATAGTTTTACCGTGAGCGGGATGAATGAACAGATCGTACACATAAGTCACACTGCTGTTCCAGAAGTGGATTCTATACTTTCGATTTATGATGAACTGGGATATCTCATTCGAAAGGCAGATAGCTGGGGAATTGGAGAACCTGAGAAAATTAAAAATCTCGGACTTGAAACGGGGAGATATTTCATTCAGCTCAGCTCATCTACTCCTTTCCAGCAAAACGAGAGGGTGAGTTACCTGCTGAGGCTGGAGAGGGGGGATACAGAATCGAAGAACGAATCAGAATCGAACGATAAATACCCTTATGCAGATCTGCTCCAGTTCTCCTCGGATAAACAGGGGTGCTTCAATCCTGCAGCCGATATTGACTGGTTCAAATTCAATATCTACAATCCAGAGCCGCAAATCATCTCCGCAAGGATAAGCCCTACGGCCGACATCGATCCAGTTTTAGTACTGTACACTGCATCCATGGAGGAACTTATACGCGTTGACGATCGTAGGATCGACGAAGGCGAGATCATCAGGAATATGGGAGTAGAGGAGGGAGTCTACTACCTCAAGCTCTTCAATAAGGACCCGGAGGTCGATAATCCGGACGACGCATACACACTCCTTATAGAAAAGAAAGCCTGGGAGGAGGAGCAGGAGTTCGAGCTGAACAATAACAGAGAAAGGGCAAACGAGTTTCAAGTAGGAAGCCTGAAGAAGGGATACATAACCCCCCGTGGTGACAGAGATTTCTATACGTTTCAATTGAGTGATGGGGAGCATATGCAATTTGAAGTTACTCCCTGTGTGCTTCTCGATCTTGCGATTCAGATCTATGATGAAAAAGGAAATCTCATGCATCGAATCGATAATAATCCTGCAGAAGAGGGGGAGCGAGGCAGAATGTTTCTCTATCCAGGTCTTTACTATGTTGAAGTTTTGAGTAATAATATAGAAGAGAACTCAAGGGACACCTATATTCTCAGGATATACACTCAGCGGTCCTGACATACACGCGATCCAGCGGGAGTGGACATGAAGAGATTCCTCTCTGTGGTGGGTGTGGTCATTCTTGCATTTCTGTTTTTTTCTTTCCTTTCTCGAAAAGACATCCGCAGGGGGGAAGAGCTCACCATCTTCATTGATAGAGACATGGATCGGTGTGCACTCATCACGCAAAATATTGAGCGGGCCCTTATACAGGACGGATACAGAGTGCATACAGCATACTTCGACCCCGGTGAAATTGATCATTTCCTCATTGCGAATCCTTCCGCGCTCTATGTGACTGATGAACAGCTTCACCCAGACCTGTTTTTCCTGAAAAGCCATGAATATCTTTCTGCACTTGTAGCAGTAACGAACCGAAGGAGTGAGGTGAGCTCTATCTCAGGGGATGAACTCTTGAACGCCTATGCAGCAGGTGACACTGATGAAATGAATGTACTAAAAAAAGTAATAAAAAGCCGCCTCCGATACGGTGTAATCTCCTTTCAAAATCTCAACCTCCACGTGAAACCTCTCAGTGTTGATGGAATATTCCCTTCTCTGACGAATATAAAAGATGGAAAGTATAAATACGTGTTAAAAGCGGGTATCTATCACAGGGTTGGTGAAGGATTTCTGGGGAACAATGAAATCGTAACCCTTCTGGATTCAGGTATGGAAGGGGCTTTTTCACTCATCGCTGGTGGAGATATAATGCTTGACAGGGGTACAAAATCCTATATTACCCGATTCGGAGTATACTATCCTTTTGAAGAGATACGTGATGAGATACAAAAGCACGATATCGCCTTTGCGAACCTTGAATCACCAATTTCAGAAAGGGGGAAGATGTATTCTCCCTTCAAGGGCATCTATTTCAGGGCCGATCCAACGGTTATACAGGGACTCACATACTGCGGATTTGATGTTCTATCTCTGGCAAACAATCATTCCCTTGATTGGGGAATCGATTCGATTCTCGATACCATGTATTATTTGCAGAAGGCAGGGATAAGGTATTCCGGGGTGGGATTTTCAAGAGAACAGGCGCTCACGCCTGCAGTGTTTGAGGTCTCGGGAGTCCGGATTGCGTTCATCTGTTTCAATGATATCTATCCACTTCTTCTTTCCGAAGCCGGACGAAGGATGGAAACTCTTTCATTGTACGGACGAGAACTGGAGGAGGAAATAGGCGCTCTGAAGGAAGAGTACGATATAGTGATAGCCTCTGTTCACGCAGGCACCGAATATGTGATCGAGCCTGAAGGAGATAAGATACATAAAATGCGTTCTCTCATAGACGCAGGAGCCTTGGTGGTGCTGGGAAGCCATCCCCATGTTGTTCAGGGTATTGAGGTGTATAGGGGAGGCCTTATCGCATATAGTCTCGGAAATCTCATATTCGATCAGAGCTGGTCGAGGGAAACGAGCCTCGGAATACTCCTTGAAATTGGATTCCTGGGAGGGAAACCTGTGTATTATCTTCCCCATGTAGTTTCCATTAAAAAATCCAGAGCCAAAATCATTGAAAACGCAGATGCCGATTCCGTGCTTTCATATCTCCATATAGGAAAGGACGAAGATGAGCATGTTAAAAACTAAACACACAATCGTTTTTATCTTTATTCTTCTCTGCATACTCTATCAACTTCTCTCCTCCTTCAATATCGTTCCCTATTTTATTACCGGTCAGGACATGATGTTAGTGCTCATATTACTGGTTTCTCTCCTCATTCTCCTGATCGGTCATTCAGTGCTTCGAATATCCGGAAAACATTTCTCAGCAGACGAAGAGATATCGATCGGTAACTACGCTGATGCGGTTCAGCCGCCGGAGCTTGATCTACCAAAGCATTTTGAGGAGAAGGATATCTGCAAGTACTTTATCGCAATGCAGAATTACCTCAGCATGTTTTACGAGGTAAGGGAGCTCATCGACAGGCTTCTGGTTGCAGCAGCAAGAGTAACGCAATCCGAAAGGGCTTCTATTCTGCTCTATGATCGGAAAAAGGATGAGCTCTTCATAAATAGAACACTCGGATGGAATGAAAATGAGATAAAGTTGATAAGGAATACCCGGATTCGACCAGGAGAAGGTATTGCGGGACGAGTATTTATAGATGGGAAACCGGTGGTGATGAATGAGACGGAATCAAAGGGGGAGTTCGAGGTGAAGGATAAATACAGGTCCAATTCGTTTGTTTCCTTTCCGTTGTTGTCAGGTAACTCAGTAATCGGAGTGCTCAATCTGACTGAGAAGGGCAAGGGGGTCTATACAAAACGAGAGATCGAAATGGTACGATTCATATTGAACGAGGCGGCTATACATTTTTCTTATCTCATGAAGATCTCAAAAGAAAGATTCTACTAAGTTATTTACCAATAATCGCTGATATATTATTATAAAAATATACATATATAGACTTCTGTATATGAAAAAATTAAAGACACCTCTTCTGATTCTTGTTATCTGTGTAATTTTCTGTATTTTCTTCCTCTATTATAATTCACCAGCACGCGGAGGTAACGCTACATCATCTTTTACTGTGAAACAGGGAGAGAGCGTCAAGAGTATTGCGAGAAATCTGAAGAGTAAGGGGATCATACGCTCAGATTTTTTTTTCGTAACACTGACGCGACTTACAGGAAAAGCACGTTCAATCAAATCCGGTCACTACAATCTGCGCACCGACATGAGAAATACCCAGGTCCTCCAGGTACTCTCCATGGGAATCGTTGCAACTGAAAAGTTTACCATACCTGAGGGATACACGATCAAACAGATTGCTGCCTATTTAGAGGAAAAAGGTATTACTTCATCTGAACTTTTCCTTGATGCATGTTATAATAAAGATATCCTGAGCAGGTATAGGATTCCCTTTAAAAGCTTAGAGGGTTTTCTTTTTCCAGATACCTATATTGTTGCAAAAGATCTGAGTGCACAGCAGCTTGTAGAAGTAATGCTACGGCGCTTCTTCGAAACTATTGAAAAAATGTCCTATACCCCCTCAAGTGAAGAAGAGTTTAAAAAAGTAATCATCGTTGCCTCTCTTGTTGAAAAAGAGGTAAAAGTGGATTACGAGAGGGAACTCGTATCCGCTGTCTTTTATAATCGACTGAAAAAGGGAAAGCGCCTTGAATCATGTGCCACTATCCAGTATATCATTGGAGAAACAAAACAAAAATTACTCTACAGTGATCTTAGAATAGAATCTCCCTACAATACCTATCTCAATTCCGGCCTTCCTCCAGGCCCAATTGCAAATCCGGGCTATAAATCTCTCTTCGCTGCAATCCACCCAGCTGATGTTGACTACCTCTTTTTCGTCTCCAAAAGGGACGGCAGTCATCACTTTTCATCAACATATGATGAACATCTGAAAGCAATCAACCAATACGATGAAGCGGATAATTTCATCCATCACATGAGCTAGATAAAGGAAAAACTGAAGTAATAAGTTTTTGTAAATATTTTGTTCTTTACGTGGCATATGATTATATTAAAAGGTGCGCAAACCTAAACTGTCTATCCAAGAGAAAAGGTGCGAATATCAGAAGACACAATTAATGCGATAAGAGAGCGGGCAAATATTGTTCAAGTTATCGGTGAGTATGTCAACCTCAAGGCAAGTGGAAAGAACTATAAAGGACTATGCCCTTTTCATTCGGAAAAAACCCCTTCCTTCACAGTAAGCCCAGATAAAGGGATTTTTCACTGTTTCGGCTGCGGAACAGGTGGAAATATCTTTACCTTTATTACAAAAATCAAAGGCATCACGTTTCCTGATGCGGTCCGTCTTCTCGGAGAGCGTTATGGAATTTCGGTAACCTCCGTTCAGGGAGGAGATAAGGGACAGGAAAAGTATGAAGCACTCTTTACTGCTAGCAGGATGGCTGCAGACATATTCCACAGGAACCTCCTTTCTGAGAAAGGAAAGGGTGCGCTCAATTACCTGAAGGGGAGAGGGTTCGATTCTGAAACGGTGAAATGCTTCTGCCTGGGATACGCCCTCGATAGCTGGGACTATCTTTTCAAGCTTCTAAGGGCAAAGAACTTTTCACCTTCTCTTCTTGAAGAGGCAGGGTTGATCGTAAAAAACAGATCAGGAACAGGCTTTTACGACCGTTTTAGAAACAGGATCATTTTTCCGATACAGGATAATATAGATCGTATCATTGGTTTCGGAGGAAGAACGCTCGATGTGGCAGAACAGGGAATTCCAAAATATATCAACACCAATGAGAATGCCATATTTCACAAGGGCAAGCATCTCTATGGATTCCATCTTGCTTCGGAGCATATCAGAAAGATGGGCTCGGTGTTCATCGTTGAGGGATATCTTGATGTAATCCGAATGCACAAGGAGGGCCTGAAAAATTGCGTTGCTCCCCTCGGGACCGCTCTAACCGATGAGCAAGTCTCGTTTCTTTTAAGATATACCAAGCGGGCGTTATTAGTCTTCGATCCTGATGAGGCTGGGAGAAAAGCTACTCTCAGGAGCATCGGTCTGTTCCACAGACAAGGTATCGACCCTTCGGTAATTCTGCTCCCGAAGGGAAAAGACCCGGGAGACTTCTTTGATGAATACTCATCGGATGATTTCAGACTCTTGATCGAAGGAGCCGAAACGGGGCTCGATTATATAGTAAAATATCATGTTGCATTAAAAAATGAATATACTGCAAATGAAAAAATTACTATATTACACACACTGTGCGAATACTATGTGAACATGAACGATGAAATCTTGAAAATAGAGTTTGTGAAAAAGATTTCTTCCCTTTTCAGCATAAGCGAACACATTGTCCTGCGTGAGCTGAGCAAGTTTATCAGGAGTGAAAGGATTCCCAGCGAACACATAGGAAGTACTCCCAAAAAGGAGAAGATGGAAAGATGGGTCCGTGATGAACTCTCCCTCTTACTCCTGCTCCTGAGCAACCCGCACCTTCTCCCCTTTGCCGCGCGTAGAGTCGAAGAGAGCGATTTCGATGGGAAATGGACACGAAAGCTTTGGAACACTCTTTTACAGGTGAGCCAGAGCGATCATTGGGATTCTGGGACGGTCTTTGCATCTTTGGAAGATGAAAGTTTCATCAATTATTTGAGTGGAAAGCTCATGGAGGAAGGGCTGTATATCAATCCGGAAAATCAACTCATCGACATGGTCTCAAAACTGAAGGAGAAGAGGATTCGTGAACGCATGTCTGCTATCGATGCGCGACTGATAAACGCAGAGCTTTCCAATGACGAACGTCTCACGAATGAGCTTATCGTGGAAAAACAGGCGTGCAAGCACGAGCTCGAAAAAATGAGAGTATTGAGGTCCAGTAAAACATGGTAATAATGTAAAGCACACCATACAAATGAGGAGGAGCAATTTGTAAACAGAATCGTATTTCTTTTTACTGTATAATATTCCATAAAAATGGAGTTTGCCTGTGTCAGACATGAGAAACCTACCCGAAGTTGAATATCTGCTAAAACTTGCTGAACAACAGGGCAAAACCATAACATACGATCAGATCAACGATATTCTCCCACCACAGCTTGTAAGCTCGGATAAGATAGACGAATTATTCGTGCTGCTCTCCAAGGAGAACATTAATATCATAGACAACATCGAAAACGGGACAGATGTTGATGAAAAGGATGAAACGCTCGAGGAAGAGCTTTCTGAAGAGCTCAGTGAAGAAAAAGAGGACAAACGGATAATAAATTCAGAGATCGCAACCCACATAGATGACCCTATTCGACTTTACTTAAAGGAAATAGGAAAGGTCAACCTCCTTACCGCTCAGGAGGAGGTAAGGCTCGCAAAGGAGATCGAAAAGGGTGAAACGATAATAGAAAATGCATTGTTCAACTCCAACATATTCATAAAGGAGATATTACGAACAGTTGAAAGAATAAAACAGAAGAAGATGGATATCAACGGTCTACTCGAATATCAAAAATATTACGCCATGTCATCCGAAGATCGGAGAAAACTGAAGAGGAAATTTTACAATCTCGAAAAGGTATTAAACGAAAAGCAGCTTATTTTCAATAAAAACAAAGATGCAGATAACATAAAGAAAGAAATCTATAAGGCTTTCAAACGTGCAAATATCAATAAAGAGGAGATCGCACGGATATCGAAAAAGTTAGATGACTACTATGAACAGATCCATGGAATTGAGCAGGTTTTCCTGAATATAGAAAAACAGACGGGGAGGACAATTCGAGAGATAAAGAACATTAACAAGCACATCGAAAAGGGGAGGGGGATTGAATCAATTAAAGATCGGTATTTTCCCTATGCGAATGAAATGAAGGTAATGTACGAAAAAATCAGGGGAATCGAAGATAAATTAAAAACAATACGGGAAGAAACAGGTGAATCCATCACACGGATTAAAAAAATTCACGAAGAGATAGAGACCGGTAGGAAGGCGATCTGTATCGCAAAAAATGAGCTCATTCAATCAAACTTGAGACTGGTGGTCAGCATTGCGAAGAAATATACAAATAGGGGGCTGCATTTTTTCGATCTGGTACAGGAAGGGAATATTGGTTTGATCAAGGCAGTGGAGAAGTTTGAATATAAAAAGGGATACAAGTTCAGCACCTACGCAACCTGGTGGATACGACAGGCCATCACGCGCTCAATATCGGACCAGGCCCGCACGATCAGGATACCCGTCCATATGATCGAACAAATAAACAAGGTGATAAAAGAATCCCGTCAGCTCATGCAAAAATATGGTCGGGAGCCCACAACAGAGGAGATTGCAGAACGTCTTGGCTGGAGCACTGCCCGGGTAAAGGGTATTCGGAGCGTGGCGCGGGACCCCATTTCACTTGAAACTCCTATTGGAGACGACGAGGAGACTCTCCTCGGTGACTTCATTGAAGACAGGGAGTCTGATAATCCAGCATCAAAGACCTCTTACACACTCCTTCAGGAGCTTATCTGTGAAGTGCTTGGTACATTGCCTGAAAAAGAACAGAAGGTGTTGAGAATGCGATTTGGCCTTGATGATGGGTATTCTCACACCCTCGAAGAAGTGGGTTATGTGTTCAATGTGACCAGAGAAAGAATCAGACAGATAGAAGCGAAGGCACTCAGGAGACTGATGCACCCGACGCGCAGTAAAAAATTACGGGATTATCTTGAAAACTGAACACCCAGCTTCTCATATTTCACACATGCTGTTACAGAATACCCATCGTGCCGATAATTAGTTACTGGTGACGACTCCGCCAGCAAAGCTGGCGGTTATTTCGCATCTTGATAATATATAAATATTATTGTTAAAAACAACTAACTGAAATATAAGAAGTTAATAACTAATAATTGAGCTGGAGGAATAATTGTTATGTGAAAAAGGGAAAAATGCACCAGTGACTAATCAATAAAAAATGATTGGAGGCTTTCATGTACATGATACTTGTAAAGGACAACAGTGGTCATAAGCTCGTGGGGATCGCTGAAACTAAAGAAGAAGTGAAGGCCTGTATTAAAAAAAATGACCTCCAAGATAAAATAGACAATGGAAAAGCTTATCTGGTTGAGGGAACTATACGGCTCATACGCCCGGAAACAACACCTGAGCTACTCGATATTAAGGAGGTACGAAAAAAGAAGAACGGCTACTATTAAATGCTCCTTTCTATAAATGACGGAGAAATTGACACTCTAAACCCCAGATTTTTTCCCGAGCGCTCTTTTTACACAATGTTATTCTTGAGTTCTGAATGATGAAAAGCGGAATATCCACATCGTGTTTTTTTCATTCCCTTGAAGCAAATGTTTTGTTTCTATTGAAAGGACTTTACCATGATTTCCTATCGCGAAGTATTGAGTTTTAATATTCCTCACAGAACAGGTTTTGTGAACATTACGGATAAGGTAAAGGAGGCGCTTAAAAAAAGCGGAATCATGGAAGGTTTCTGTCTTGTGAATGCCATGCATATAACCGCGAGTGTATTCATTAATGATGACGAAAATGGTTTACATCAGGATTATCTACAGTGGCTTGAGGGACTCGCCCCCCACGAACCGATTTCACGCTATCTACACAACAGAACCTTTGAAGACAACGCCGACGCGCACCTCAAGCGACAGCTCATGGGGAGAGAAGTCATGGTCGCCGTTACCGGGGGAGAGCTTGATTTTGGACCATGGGAGCAGATTTTCTACGGTGAATTCGACGGGAGAAGAGAAAAAAAAGTTTTAATCAAAATTATTGGTGAATAGTGTTGACTGAACGAAAAAAAATACGTAAAAATATAACAAACTTAAAATCCTTTTCAGTCTCTTGAGTATTGTATTATTTTGTAAATGAAAAAGCACAAATTAAGCTTGACTATTATAGTTACAGGTTTATAATTGAAATCATATAAAATATATAATGATACTATAATTAAATAAATTTCATTATTAATCAAATGCATTAATCTATATCGTAAGGTGAATATCACATTTTTTCGTTTTAACCTCAAGTGGACTATGTTTCTACTATTCACATTAAGGGATAAAGAATGAAACTTGCCCTTGCCGGAAAAGGTGGAGTGGGGAAAACAAGCGTTGTTGCACTCTTCGCTCGAGTATTAAAGGACAGGGGGCAGAAGGTGCTGCTCATCGATGCAGATCCAGATATGAATCTTGCTACGGTTTTAGGTATTTCTCCCGAAATGAATATCACACCGATAGTAGAACTCAGAGATCTCATCGCTGAGAGAACAGGAGTGGAAAAGGGAACCCCTGCACCTTTTTTCAAAATGAATCCAAGGGTAGATGACATCCCTGACAGGTATTGCGTTCAGTATGAAGACATCAAGCTCATAGTGATTGGTGCAGTGAAAAAGGGTGGTGCAGGATGTGCATGCCCTGAAAACGCCTTTCTCAAGAACCTGCTGTCCTATCTCGTGGTAAATCGAGACGAGTGGGTCATACTCGATATGGAAGCTGGCATTGAACATCTTGGGAGAGGCACAGCCATAGGTGTGGATCAGATGATAGTGGTGGTTGAGCCGAATATGACGAGTATAGAAACAGCTTTTCGAATACGAAAACTATCACATGATGTGGGGATAAAGAGACTCGGAATTATCGGAAATAAAGTGAGTTCTGAGGACGAAAAAAAGTTCATAAAGGACAAAATGCAGGGATTCAATATTCTGGGCTTCATTGAACATTCGGAACTCATAAGAAAAATCAGTCTGAATATAGTCTCCCCCTTGAATGTCGGGGCTAAAGTACTTACTCCCTTTGAAAAAATAATTGATGACATTGGTCAAAAATTCTTGGCAGGATCGGTTAAGTAAAGATCAGATATGTAGGTGAGGACATACGCAATATCAGTAGACAGAGGCTCGTGAAATTTTTATACTGAGTGACTTTTGATTTTAACATAAAAAAATTAAAAGTCCTTCCTCATATAAAACTCCTTACGAGCATTACTCTATATGAAGTAGTGGTGTGTCCTTCCCTCAGAGTGTGAAAACGTATGTAAACGAGAAAAAAAATACTTCAGAATAGTACGGAGGTGTAGGATGGCCAAAGAATTGAGGTTCGCGGACAAGGCATCTCAGAGTATGATAAAGAGAGCTGCCGAAACGGGAATAGATACTGTTTGGGACCGCTATGAAGCCATGCAACCGCAGTGTGGTTTCGGGGTTCTGGGCATCTGTTGTAAAAATTGCAGCATGGGACCATGCAGAATAGATCCTTTTGGTGATGGCCCACAGGTAGGGATTTGCGGTGCAAACGCAGATACAATTGCAGCACGAAACCTTGCAAGAATGATTGCGGGTGGTGCTGCAGCACATTCCGATCATGGTCGAGATATTGCACATACACTATTGATGGCAGCAGAAAATCCGAAGAGCGATTACAAAGTAAAAGATGAAGAAAAATTGAAGAGAGTTGCGCAATTTTATGGAATTAAAACCGATGGACGGGATGCGAGAGAGATTGCAGGAGACGTTGCACGGGCAGCCCTGAACGAGTTCGGTCAGCAGGAAGGGGAGGTAAAGATGGCCGAGAGCGCTCCTCCTGAGCGTGTGAAGTTGTGGAGAGAGCTCGGCGTTATGCCACGGGCGATCGACCGCGAGGTTGTCGAGATTATGCATCGAACACACATTGGTGTCGACACAGATTATCGTAACATCGTGAAGCAGAGCGTGCGTGCTGCTCTTGCAGATGGATGGGGCGGCTCAATGGTTGCAACAGAGCTCTCTGATATCCTCTTCGGCACCCCGACCCCTTTGAGGGCAACGGCGAATCTGGGAGTGATCAACAAAGATTATGTAAACATAGTCGTTCACGGCCACGAACCAACACTCTCAGACATCATTGCAACGGTTTCCATGGACAAGAAACTAAATGAAAAGGCCAAGAAAGCTGGAGCAAAGGGGATAAACATCGGCGGTATATGCTGCACCGCGAACGAGATCCTCATGCGGCATGGGATATCTGTGGCAGGAAGCGTGATGCAACAGGAACTCGCAGTACTCACCGGCGCGGTTGAGTTGATGCTTGTGGATGTACAATGCCTGTATCCAGGACTCGACACGGTCACCCGTTGCTTCCACACAAAGCTCGTTACAACCTCTCCGAAGGCAAAAATGCCCGGCGTCACGCACATTGAATTTCATGAAGACCGGGCTGTTGAGATTGCGACTAAAATCATTGAAACTGCTATTGACAATTTCAAGAACAGACCATCTGAAAAGGTGTTCATTCCCGATCATACTGAACGGCTTATAGCTGGGTTTACCGCTGAGTCTGTATTCAACTTTCTCGGCGGAAAGTACAGGTCAACATACCGTCCATTGAACAATGCGGTCATGGAAGGACGAATACGAGGTGCAGCGGGGGTCATCGGATGCTCCAATCCGAATGTGGAGTACGAGGAGAGCCACATCGAAATGGTAAAGGAGCTGATAAAGAACGACGTGATCGTGGTGACTACGGGGTGCAACGCGATCACCTGCGGAAAGCACGGTCTGCTACAGCCGGAAACTGCCTTCAAGCATGCAGGCAAAGGTTTGCAAGAAGTCTGCAGGGCTGTGGGACTACCACCTATTCTTCATCTCGGTTCCTGTGTGGACAACAGCAGAATATTAAAAGTACTGACCAACGTAGTCGCAGAAGGTGGACTTGGAAACGATATTTCAGACCTTCCTGTTGCAGGGGCTGCTCCGGAGTGGATGTCGGAAAAGGCGGTCTCGATAGGTATGTATTTTGTTGCCTCCGGGGTTTATACAATGATTGGGAAACCACTTCCGATTACTGGGAGCAAGAACCTTTTCAACTATCTCACCGATGAGATGGAGAAAGAGTTTGGTGGTAAATGGGCATTCGAACAGGATCCTGTTGAAGCCGCCCACAAGATGATCATGCACATAGATCAAAAGCGTAAGGCGTTGAAACTCAAACCGATGATGTATGAGCAGACATTTGCGCCAGTTGCTTGATGATTTTTTATCATAAAACAAGTATATTTAAGGTAGAGTGTGAGAAAAACAGCGAATGAGGCTTGACAATGGCGAAAATGATAGAAGTAAGAATTGAGAAGTGCATGGCATGTAAGGCGTGTGAGTTTGCCTGTGCGGTAGCTCATTCGAAGACTAAGGATCCCGAAACAATAATTCTTGAAGGGGAGAGGCCGGGATATAGAATAAATGTAGAGGCCTATGGCCGAAACTCGATTCCCATCAACTGCAACCACTGCGATGAGGCTGCATGCGTGTTGGCCTGTCCTACGGGTGCGATTTACAGGCTCCATGATAAGGGACCGGTGCTCTTCAAGTCCGAGCGGTGCATAGGCTGTAAGATGTGCGTGCAATCATGCCCCTTCGGTGTCATCACTGTGAGTCCCGATGGCAAAGGAGTTCTAAAATGTGATCTCTGCGTGGAGAGGCTCGCCCAGGGACAGGACCCTGCCTGTGTGGTTGCCTGTCCGACGGGATCGCTTCGTTTCATCGATCAGGAAAAATCTAATAAGGAGAAGCGTCTTAAAGCCGCCCAGAGGCTCGTTGCTGCAATGGAAACGGAGGCTTCCAATAAGAAGGAGTAAGTAGTAAACATGGTCAGTGTAACCGTATGCGTGGGAAGCTCATGCCACATCAAAGGGGCACGGGAAGTTATCATGCGTTTCAATGAGCTTCTCAAGGTGCATGGTCTCGAAAACAGAGTAGAGCTCAAAGGCTCCTTCTGCATGGAACGCTGCGGTGAAGGTGTAAATTGGCAGATCGATGAGGAGCAGTTCACCAGTGCAAACGTGGACGAAGCAGTTAAGTTTTTTTATGAAAAGGTTATTAAACCCCTGCTATAGGGAACCGAAGATGGTCAACAGTATCCCACGGCATAGTAATTGGTAAAATGGACAAAGAGAATCAGGGAACTGCAGCACACATAAGTGCAATACTGGAACAGACACCCAATGGGGTGCTGCTTGTCGACAGCAAAACTCGAGTTCACTATGTCAATCCCGCATTTAGGGAAATGTTTCACTGTGAAGATGAAGAGCTCATGGGACAGCCTGCAGCGAAGTTTGTGCATTCTGATTGCTTCGAGAGGGCAATCGCAGCGGGCGGCAGACTCATGGTGAAAGAGAGCATTCCCCAACACCGGGTAAGCTATAGAGTTGGTCTTTTCCCGATAGAGGGTGAAGACCTCTACTGCGGTATATTTATAGATATCTCGGAAGAAGAAGAAGCGAAAAAACATTTGCAGGAGCTCAGAGCACAGACCCTCCAGCGTGCGCAAGAGGTCATATCCCGGCAGATGCAGACAGCACAAGAAATAGCACGTCTCCTCGGTGAGACCACGGCGGAAACAAAGGTTTTACTCGTGAAGCTCATGTCCCTGTTTGAAGAAGAAGGCAGTAAATGAGGCTGTATTACGAATGGGGCACAAAGCAGCTGAAAAAACACGGAGAAGAACTCTGCGGTGACAGCATTGCCGTATCACGACTTTCCGATTCTGTGACCATGGCGCTCTCCGATGGCCTGGGAAGCGGGGTAAAGGCGAATATCCTCGCAACCCTCACTACCCAGATCGCGATGAATATGCTGGTGAACGATCTTCCACTTGGAGAGGTGGTGCAGACCTTGGGCGAAACGCTCCCTGTGGACAGAGTAAGGGGGCTTGCGTACAGTACATTTGCCATTGCGAAGTTGTTCAGTCACGGGTCTGCAAAAATTGTCGAATTCGACACACCCTCTGCAATGATTCTCAGAAGGAGGAAGATACAACCCGTCTCCTATGAAGAGCGCAGTATAGAGGGGAAAAAGGTCCGGGAGACGGTATTCGATCTCGAGGTCGGAGACTGGGTTGTGTTCGTATCCGACGGGGTACTGAACGCCGGAATCGGCGGTGTGTATCCCCTTGGATGGGGCTGGGAGCAGGCTGCTGAATTTCTCGAGCAGCATGCCCATCACGATCTTTCCGCCGAAGATCTCGCGATGCGGGTTGCAGATACGGTAAACGATCTTTATGCCGGAAAACCAGGTGATGATGTGAGTATCGTTGTCATAAAGATCAGGCATAAGCTTGTTACAACGGTGTTTACGGGACCGCCGGCACACAGTAAACAAGACGCCGAGGTTGTGGATAGATTCATCCGTCGCAGCGGTAAACTCGTGGTGTGTGGAGGAACGACCGCAAAGATAGTGTCAAGATATCTGGGAAGACCCATCGAGGTCGACCTGAATACCATCACGCGCGATGTTCCTCCAATTGCTCGAATGGAGGGGATCGATCTCGTATCAGAGGGCATATTAACCCTCACCAGGGTAAGTGATCTTCTGCGATCCGGTATAGGAAAGAAAGACGTGATGTTTCGGACTGATGGTGCTGCGAACCTTATACGACTTTTACTCGATGCAGATCACATTCATTTCATCGTCGGGCATGCGGTGAATCCTGCCCATCAAAACCCGGAGCTTCCAAATCAGCTCGGTATTCGTATGAAGGTGGTCCAGGAAATCGAGGAGGCATTGATCAAACTGGGAAAGGATGTCACGGTGGATTCCGTGTAAGTATTAAAAAAGGATCACATCTGAATGTTGTTTTAAAGACGTATGGTATGGTGATGATCTTAATATCAAATCAATAAATATAATGTAATATCTACTTGTTATAATTTTATGCACTTGTTGTTAATGAGTGGGGAATAAGAATGGGAAAAGAATTGATTGAAGAAATAGTACAGAGATATGAGAGCGATTCAGGAATGCTAATACCAATGATGCAGGACTTGCAGGCCAAACACGGCTATTTACCTGCAGAAGAGCTGCGAGTGCTTTCAAAAGTGCTCGAAGTGCCCCTTTCACGCCTTTATCAGGTTGCCACCTTTTACGCGTCTTTTCGTCTTGCACCGAAAGGTCAGCACGAAGTCACGCTGTGCATGGGCACGGTGTGCTACCTCAAGGGGGCGGATCGCATTTCAGAGACGATCTGTAAGGAGTATGGAATAGAGCCAGGCGGGACGACGTCTGATCGGCTCTTCACGCTCCAAGCGGTAAACTGCGTCGGTGCCTGCGCACTCGCACCAGTAATGATTGTTGACGGTAAATATTATGACGGAGTAACACCTGATTCGGCCTTAAAGGTACTATCCAAATTACCGGTAAAAGAAGGAGAAGAGAATCCGAAGGGGGGTGAGTAGGCGTGCAGAAGGTACTTGACAGAAAAATAACGGGTAAGCTGAAAAACCCGAAGGAGCTTGTGGCTGTTAGGGAACAAATAATCGCCAGAAAGAAAGCGGTGGAAAAAGTTGTCCGGGTATGTATCGGTACGGGGTGTGCGGCAAAAGGTTCGAGAAGGCTGTACGATCTCTTCTGTGAGGCTGTGAAAGAAAGTGGCCATGATATAAAGGTTGAAGCAAAATGCGTAGGGTGTCACGGATTTTGTGAAAAAGGTCCTATCGTCGTTATTTACCCTGAAGAAATATGTTATCTTCGAGTAAAACCAGAAGATGTTGCTGAGATTGTCGCTACAACATTAATAGAAAAGAAGTTAGTTGACCGATTGTTGTATGAGGATGATAGCGGCCAGAAGATTGTGCACGAGGGTGAGATACCATTCTATAAGCATCAAAGCCGAATTGTCTTTGGTAATAATAGGCTCATTGACACCAAGAGCATTAATGATTATATAGCTCTCGGTGGTTATAGTGCCCTAGCTAAAGCACTTCTTGAGATGACGCCAGAGCAGGTGCTGGAGGAAGTCAAAAAGGCTAATTTAAGGGGTAGGGGAGGTGGTGGTTTCCCAGCTGGGATAAAGTGGGAGACCACCCGTAACGCACCTGGGGAGGTAAAATATGTCATTGTTAATGCTGATGAGGGTGATCCGGGAGCTTATATGGACAGGAGTTTGCTTGAGGGCAACCCCCACAGCGTGTTAGAAGGCTTGCTCATTGGCGCCTATGCTATTGGCTCTCAGCAGGGGTTTGTCTATGTGCGGCAAGAATACCCTCTAGCTGTGGAAAATCTTGATATTGCTCTGGAGCAAGCACGAGAGTATGGCCTCATGGGCAAAGACATCCTGGGCTCTGGCTTCGACTTTGATGTTATGGTACACCGAGGTGCCGGCGCCTTTGTCTCTGGTGAATCTAGCGCTTTGATGACAGCCATAGAGGG
>Ga0209427_10004225_pt1 | contig 16633 bp, 19 predicted proteins | sample DeeMarSWOR136_30_FD_187465 | JGI IMG/M metagenome (GOLD analysis project Ga0209427, IMG submission 187465) | Marine sediment microbial communities from White Oak River estuary, North Carolina - WOR-1-36_30 (SPAdes) (version 2) | ecosystem: Environmental > Aquatic > Marine > Intertidal zone >...
CCCCACAAAGCTTGTTGGATGCCCCCGTCATGTCAATAGGGGCATCGTGCAGGCCCAGGAGATATAGGGCGTTTCACAGACTATCTTCTGGGCCCGCCCGCCTCGCCTGAGCGGCTCGCGATGGCGGGCGGGGCTGCTCAGCAACAAATATTAGGGACAGGGGGCCGTTCCAAAGGCATGGGAGGTATGGTTGCGGGCTGGACGACCACCTCCTGACGGCCCCGGAAAACCCAATCTTGACCACTCCTTCTTCGGCAATTATGAAATGAATTTCTGGGACGCGACACTAAAAGGTGGTGGGCATCATTTGAGGAATGAGATGCTTCTGACATTGATCCAAGAAGTAGTCGTCGGTCATTCCGGCGATGAAGTCGCGTACGATCTCAGCAGGTGGGGTCTCATTCTTATATTGCAAGGACATGCCCTCCAAAAACTCCCTGTAGATGTCCGATTCTTCGTTGCCCGATTCCAGATCGTCGAAGTATTTCTCAAAAAGAAGTTCGAACATGAGCTTAATCTTAGGGGTCTGCCTCTTGACCTTGTCGCTAATGTAAATATGGTTGTGGTTAAACGTCTTCAGTTCGTTGAGGGCCTCACCCACCTCTTTGCTAAAGGAGACATAAGATTTTTCAAGGCTGTTGACCACGAGATCCTCGACCAAGGTGTAAACGATCGTTCCGTTCGTGTCCCCCAGGATTCGGCGGCAATTCTCGGGTATATCGCCTCGGGTGATGAGTTTCAGCCTGATGGCATCCTCAATGTCTCGACCCACGTAACTGATGGCATCAGCCATCCTCACCACACATCCCTCCAGTGTCATGGGCGATATGTCCACGGAAGGGTTCTCCTCTTTGTCTTTCATCTCGCTTTCGAGGCGGGAGAAGTTCTTGTCCTTCTTGGGGAAGAGGGCCTGGCTGTAAAGCTCCCCGTTATGACACAGGATGCCGTCCAGCACCTGCAGGGTCAGGTTCCAACCTTTTCCTTTCCTTTCGATTTTTTGCAGGGAACGAACGCTCTGAAGATTGTGGAAAAAATGCCCCAGACCGTATTTCCGCGAAAGCTCTGAAAGGAATGTCTCTCCGTCGTGACCGAAAGGGGCATGCCCGATGTCATGGCCGAGGGCAACAGCCTCTATGAGATCCTCATTGAGCTTGAGAAGGCGTCCGACGGTTCTGGCGATTTTTGAGACGAGCTGAACATGGAGCACCCGATGGGTAATGTGATCGTTTTTAATGAGATAGAAGACTTGGGTTTTGTCGATGTAACGGGAATAAGCCAAAGAGTGAAGAATGCGGTCCGCATCCAGAGAGAAATTTTGCCTGTGACCGATCAGGACTTTTTCCTCCTCCTTTTGCCTGATTGCCTCCTGGCTCGGACAAGCGTATGGTGACAGCCTTTCCTTTTCATAACCGTCAAGGCGAATTCTGATTTCTCTGAGGCGATCTCCTTTTCTCAAAGCGCCTAATCCCCCTTGTTTTCCTTTTTTTGGACAGCTTTCTTAAATTCTTTCCAGATGTTCTTGCCTCTCTCGGAGATGATTTTATGGGCCTGATCGGTGATCACGCGGGACTGGCGTTGGAGTTCCGGGTCTTCAGGGGCCTGCCTGCCTTCTTTCTTGTATTTCCATCGCAAGATCGACTCGGTGACCTTGGTCCCCGTGTTTCGCGCCATTTTCTTGAGTTCTTGTTTTTTGTCTCTGTCCATGCTGCTGTGACCTGGGCGGTGAAGAGCTTTTTCCAATGCTTTTAATATAGAGAAATGGGATAATGAACGTCAATGGGGTTGATAGAAAGTTTTTGCTTGAAAAAGGGATTTTCGGGTGCTAATTGATATTGTTTAATATTTTTCCGGTTTGAAACGGAAAAAGTGAAGGATTTCGGAAATATAGGAAGATCTTGGCATAAAAACAAAATTCGCACCTTCGGATAAACCCCGGTGCCCCACCGTGGGGAGGAGTCATCCGAGGGGAGGAAAAAACCGCGGGATAGAGATCATTCGAGGTCTCGCCAGATTCAGGAGGACTGCATGGCTGTATCGATCAACATGAAAGAGCTTTTGGAAGCCGGGGTCCATTTTGGGCACCAGACAAGGCGGTGGAACCCCAAAATGAAACCCTACATTTTTGGATCTCGCAACGGGATCCACATCATCGATCTTCAGAAAACGGTAAGCCTATTCTCAACAGCCTATGATTTTATCGTGCGTACAGTGGCTGAAGGCTATTCGGTGCTTTTTGTGGGGACCAAGAAGCAGGCCCATGATTCCATTGTCGAAGAGAGTGAACGGTGCGGCATGTTCTATGTGGTCAACCGGTGGCTTGGGGGCACGTTAACCAACTTCGAAACGATTCGGAAGAGCGTAACCCGACTCAAAGATGTGGATAGCATGGTAAAAGACGGCTCCATAGGCCGCTATACCAAAAAAGAAGCGCTGAAGATGGAAAAAGAGTTGGTCAAGCTGGAGAAAAATCTTGGGGGTATTAAAGATATGGATGAACTGCCGGGCGCTGTCTATATCGTCGATCCCAAGAAAGAGCATATCGCTGTAAAGGAAACGAGAAAGCTGGGCATCCCCCTTGTGGCGATCGCGGACACCAATTGTGACCCTGATGATATCGATTACATCATTCCAGGTAATGATGATGCCATCAGGGCTATCCGATTGATTACCTCGAAGATCGCCGATGCCTGTATCGAGGGACACAATCTGGCTGAGGAGAGATTAAGAGCGGAAGCTGAAATGGCCGAGGAACAAGAGGCCAAACCTGCTGAAGAGGGCGCTCCGGAGGAAGAGGAACAAAAAGGACCGGAAGTTGTTTTTGTTTCCAGGAAAGAGGAGGACGCCCTGGAGGAAGAACCTGGGGAGGAGATATAAATTGGAAGTTAATGCATCGCTCGTAAAGGAACTGAGGGATAAGACCGGTGTTGGTATTATGGACTGCAAAAAGGCCCTCCAGGAATGTGGCGGGGATATTACAAAAGCCATTGACTATCTCAGAAAAAAGGGCATCGCTACGGCAAAGAAGAGGGGAAGTCGGGTGACCTCCGACGGACAGGTTCAGTCTTACATCCACGCTGGTGGGAAAATTGGCGTCCTTGTAGAGGTAAACTGCGAAACCGACTTTTCCGCCAAGACAGAAGATTTCACAGAATTTGTGAAGAATGTGGCTATGCAAATCGCAGCGACCAATCCCGTATCCATTGATCGAGAAAGCGTGCCCGGGGATATTCTTGAGAAGGAAAGGGAGATTTACGCGGTCCAGGCCAAGGAATCAGGAAAGCCTGAAAAGGTCATTGAGAAAATCGTGGACGGGAAGATGAAGAAGTTCTATTCCGAAGCCTGCCTTTTGGAGCAACCCTACGTAAAAAATCCGGATATGACGGTCCAGGATCTTGTCAATGAGGTCATGGCAAAAACGGGCGAGAACGTCGTGATCAGGCGGTTTGTTCGTTTTCAGTTAGGAGACTCGGATGAGCGATGATCAGCCCCGTTTCAAGCGGATTCTGCTCAAACTGAGTGGTGAAGCTTTGATGGGAGGAGCATCCTTTGGCATCGATCCTGCAGTACTCAAAAATGTGGCTGATGAGATTTACGGCGTCCATAAACTCGGGGTGGAAGTGGCCGTCGTCATAGGAGGCGGCAATATTTTCAGGGGGTTGAATGCCTCGGCGTACCGGATGAACCGCGTCCCTGCAGACCAGATGGGGATGTTGGCAACGGTGATCAACGCACTCGCTTTGGGGGAAGCGCTCAATCATTTGGGCTCTGAAGCACGCATCATGAGCGCCATAGACATGAACAAGATTGCAGAACCTTACATACGAGGGAGAGCCATAACCCACCTTAACAGGGGCCGCATCGTGCTTCTAGCAGCAGGGACGGGGAATCCCTATTTTAGTACAGACACGGCTGCCGCACTGCGGGCGATGGAGGTCGATGCCGATGTGCTTCTGAAAGCGACCAAAGTGGACGGCGTCTACTCTTCAGATCCTCAAAAGGACCCAACCTCCAAACCTTTCTCCAAGCTGACCTATCAAGCGGTTCTGGAGCAAAATCTCCAGGTGATGGACATGACCGCTATTGCGCTGGCCATGGGACAAAATGTGCCTATTATCGTTTTCAATCTCCGGAAAAGGGGCAACATCAGAAAAGTCGTTCTGGGGAAGAAAGTGGGGACACTCATCTCGGGGGGAAGGGCATGATCGACGAAATCCTTTCGGAATGCCGACAGAAGATGGACAAGACCATCGATGCGCTCAAGAGAGATTTCACGAGAATACGGACCGGCCGTGCTTCGACAGCTCTCCTGGACGGTATAAAAGTGGACTGCTACGAGACGCTGATGCCGTTGGATCAAGTGGCCTCTCTGTCTGTGCCTGAAAGCCGTTTAATCTCGATCAAACCCTGGGATCAGTCCATCATCGGGGAGATTGAGAAGGCGATCTTGAAATCTGAACTGGGTCTGACACCCATGAATGACGGCAAAATGATTCGGATCCCGATTCCCCCTCTTACGGAACAACGGAGAAAGGAGTTGGTGAAGGTCGCCAAGAAAATGGCTGAAGAGGGCAAAATCTCCATTCGCAATCACCGTCGCGATTCGAATGAGCTGCTCAAGGAGTTGAAAAACGAAAAGGAGATCTCAGAAGACGATTTTTTCCGATCACAAGAAGAGGTTCAGAAAGTAACAGATGAATTCATCAAGAAAATTGATGAAATCACCGTGGAAAAAGAAAAAGAGATTATGGAATTCTGATAAAGCCCTTCCCGGAGAGCGTCCTTCAGATAAAAAGAGACCCAAGTCTCTCATCATGGTAAGTCTTGATCCCCAAAAGTTGCCGAAACACGTGGCCATCATCATGGATGGAAATGGTCGATGGGCCAAGGCGCGTTCATTGAGCCGGATCCGTGGTCATGAAGAGGGGGCTGAATCGGTGAGGGAAATTGTCAGGACGAACCGAAAGGTGGGCATTCCTTTCTTGACCCTTTACGCTTTCTCCGAGGAGAACTGGAAAAGGCCGAAATACGAAATCAAAGCGCTCATGAATCTTCTAAAGCGCTTTCTCAAGTCTGAAATGCGGGAAATGCTTGAAAACGGCATACGATTTCAGGCCATTGGAAGGCTCCACAAATTGCCCCAAGACGTCCAAAAAGCGCTGCGAAGGACTGCCGAGAAGACGGCCATGAACAGGGATATGGTGCTTACTCTTGCCCTGAGTTACGGCGGAAGGCAGGAGATATGTGACACGCTGCAAAAACTCGGCAGGAAAATCGAGGCGGGGGAACTCACCTCTCAGCAAATCACTGAGGAATTGCTCTCCAACAACCTCTACACATCTGGCATGCCGGACCCCGATCTCCTCATCCGCACAAGCGGCGAGTTTCGAATCAGCAATTTCTTGTTGTGGCAACTCGCATACACCGAGATATACAACACACAGACCCCTTGGCCTGATTTCCGCAGAGACGCCTATATCAGGGCTTTGAAAGCTTACCAAAAGAGGGAGAGGAGATTCGGAGCCACAGGGGATCAGGTGGCTGGCGACGAATCATATCGCTGAGAAGCCGCGCGAGCTAAGGGAATTGATATCGAAAAAGCTCATGGCCTCCACCAGCCAAGCAAGGAGCAGAGGAATCAGACTTCAGCCATGCGAACACTTTTGAACGATACGGACGAATTGGGCTTTTGGGAGCAATGCATTTTAAAAGATGGCTAACGGGTATCATTGCCGTACCGATTTTGATCTATGTCATTGGCTTTGCGCCGAGATGGCTCTTTTATGCGATGGCCTTTTCGGCCGCCATCATCGGGTTGGTCGAGTTTTTCGGCATGGCAGCACCGAAGTTGCCGACCCCTGTCAAAGCACTCAGTTTCGTCCTTTCCTTTTTCTTCTTTACCTTTATTGCGTACGGCCCTTTTTTCATGATTCTGGCGGTTCTCTCCTTGTCTGTCATTGTGCTTTTGGGTTTCTATCTCTTCAGCGACGCTTCGCTGAGAAGTCAAGCTGTTGAAGATGCTTCAAAGACGACGCTTGGGCTGCTATACGTTTGCCTCCCCCTTTCGCTTTTGCTGATGATCGATAAACACCCCAGAGGGCCGTTGTGGATTTTTTTCCTATTGGCGGTTGCATTTTTCAATGATACGGGAGCGTTTTACGTGGGACGGTCTTTGGGGCGACACAAACTGTATCCTTCCATCAGTCCTGGAAAGACTTGGGAGGGGGCTGTGGGCGGTATTCTGAGCGGCATCCTGTGTGCTTATCTGTTTTCCCGTTTTTTCTCCATCTATGAGTTCAATTGGTTTATAATAGGACTTGCCTCGCTTCTCTCGGTTTGTGGACAAGTGGGAGACCTTGCTGAATCTATGCTCAAAAGGCTTTGTGGCATCAAAGATTCAGGAAAGATCCTGCCCGGGCACGGGGGCCTTTTGGATAGGATAGACGGTCTCTTGTTTTCTATTCCTGTTTTGTATGTATTCCTGACCTGGACTATTCGGTGAATATCGTTCAGAAGTGTGGCCATGAAGTGTTCATGCTTTAGGGATCCTTCTCTGCGGCCATGACAGTTTCCCCTATCTTTATTTGAGACAATGGTTGAATCATGAAAAGCTATTCTTTTGACAGGGTCAGGGTTCTCGTTACGGGAGGAGCCGGATTCCTAGGCTCTCATCTTTGCGAGAGGCTGCTGGAAGAGGGTCACACGGTGATCTGCCTTGACAACTATTTCACGGGGGGGAAAGGGAATGTTTTTCATCTTATGGACAACAGGCATTTTGAGCTCGTCAGGCATGATCTCGTGAACCCAATATTTTTGGAAGTGGATCAAATATACAATCTTGCATGTCCGGCCTCTCCCATTCACTATCAATATAACCCGGTGAAGACGACAAAAACGAGTGTCATGGGAGCCATCAACATGCTGGGCCTTGCCAAAAGGGTGAAGGCCAAGATTTTGCAGGCTTCCACGAGCGAAATCTACGGCGACCCTACGGTCCACCCCCAGAATGAAACGTACTGGGGGAATGTGAATACGATCGGACCGAGGGCGTGTTATGATGAAGGAAAGAGATGTGCCGAAACCCTGTTTTTCGACTACCACAGACAAAACAAGGTCAATATCCGGGTGGCGCGTATTTTCAATACCTACGGTCCCCGGATGCATCCCAATGATGGCAGGGTGGTGAGCACGTTTATCATTCAAGCTCTCAGAGGAGAGCCCATCACCATTTTCGGGGATGGAAGCCAGACAAGGTCTTTTTGCTACGTGGATGACATGATCGACGGGCTCATAAGGATGATGGAAGGGCCGGATGATTTTGTCGGTCCGGTTAATTTGGGGAACCCGACAGAACACAGTATCCGCGAGTTGGCAAAGCTTATATTGAAATTGGCAGGCTCTACTTCCGGCCTCGAGTTTTTTCCCGCACCGGAGGATGATCCCAAAAGACGGCAGCCGGACATTGCGCTTGCCCGAAAGGAACTGGATTGGGAACCCAAAGTTCCTATCGAAGATGGCTTGGAAAAGACGATTCAATATTTCAGGGAGTTACTCCGAGAGGGATGAAAAATATAGCGATCCTAGGTTCCACAGGGTCTATTGGTGCCAATGCCCTCAAGCTCATCGAGGCGAATCCGGAAAGATACAGAGTCGTTGGCCTCGCTGCAGGCAAAAATATTGACCTTCTCTTGAAACAGATCGAGCAGTTCAGGCCGCTGGGGGCGGCCGTTCTGGAAGAGGCGCTGGTTGAGGATCTGAGAGGGCGCTTCAGAGATCGCTTTGGAACAGAGATTTTCGCCGGAAGTGGAGGCGTCACGCAAGTGGCTACCATGACGGAGGTGGATACGGTGATCTCCGCCATATCCGGCGCAGCGGGACTGGCGCCGACTTACGCTGCGATCAAGGCGGGTAAGAGCATTGCCCTGGCCAATAAGGAAACCATGGTCATGGCCGGTCCTCTCATCATGAATGACGCCAAAAAGCAGGGCGTCTCTATTTTGCCCATAGACAGCGAGCACAGTGCCATCCTGCAATCGTTACAGGGACATCACCGAGAGGATCTGCGGCAGATTATATTGACGGCGTCGGGGGGCCCTTTTTTGGAATTCTCCCTCGAGGCCATGAAAGGTGTGACGCCGAAGCAGGCCCTCAAACATCCCAACTGGCGTATGGGAAAGAAGATTACCATCGACTCCGCTACATTAATGAACAAGGGTCTTGAAGCGATCGAGGCGAAATGGCTTTTTGACCTAAACATCGACCAAATAAGCATACTCATACATCCGCAAAGCATTATCCACTCCATGGTGGAGTACAAGGACGGATCGATCATTGCCCAGATGGGGGTTCCCGACATGTTGACACCCATCTCTTATGCCCTGTCTTACCCCCGGCACATAGAAACGATGCTTTCGCCATTGAGACTCGACGAGATCGGCACACTCAACTTCATGAAGCCTGACATGAAGAAGTTTCCTTGCCTTGAGCTTGCAATCAAGGCGGCACGGATAGGGGACAGCATGCCGGCTGTTTTGAATGGGGCAAATGAGGTTGCTGTCGATTTTTTTCTTAAGGGAAAAATCGGGTTCCTTGAGATTCCAGAGGTGATTTCAAAGACCATGGAAACCCATGAACCGTTTGCCATTGAGAGTATCGAGGCCGTTATGGCGGCGGATGCATGGTCGCGTGAGGCAGCGCAGAGATTGGCCACACAATGAGGCATTGAATTTATTTGAGGTGCAAGGCATAAGGCTTGAGGCTCACGGCAACTCGATCATCCAAGTGAAACTTCCCTACGCCTTGCGCCTTTGGCCGTCTCATGATATCGAATGATACGAAAAAATTATCTTATTGCCAGCGAGGCACTGCCGTTGGCTGAAATAGAGAGCATGTGATGAGTTTTTTATTCTACTATTTTTTCCCTTTTATTGTGGTTCTCGGCGTTTTGATCTTCTTCCACGAACTGGGGCATTTTCTTGTTGCCAAACAATTTGGTGTGAAAGTGCTCAAGTTTTCTCTCGGCTTCGGTTACAAATTGGTGGGCAAGAAGATCGGTGAAACAGAGTATCTTATCTCCACTGTGCCTCTTGGCGGATACGTGAAAATGCTGGGCGAAAATGACGATGACGCCGAAAACATTCCACCTGATGAAGCCCTCAGGGCATTTAACAACCAGCATGTTTTGAAAAGAATCGCTATCGTCGGCGCAGGCCCGGTTTTCAATCTGATTTTAGCGCTGATCTTGTTTTGCGGCCTGTATATTATTTCCGGCACCCAGGTCATGACCGCAGAGATTGGCCAGATACGGCAAGGTTCGCCGGCCGATACGGCGGGCCTCAAGAAGGGGGATTTGATTGTTGAGGTTGAGGGCGAGCCCGTCAGGGGCTGGCTGGACATCAAAGCCTTGGTTCAGGATCGTGCAGGCATCCCCTTGGTCATAACGGTTGAGAGGGGAGGCGAAGTCCTGAGCCTGAAAGTGATTCCTGAAGAGGCGGTGGAGAAAAACATATTCGGCGAGGAGGTGAAAACCGCCCTCATTGGCATCGTGGCCGCGGGCAAATACGAGGAAGTGGAGCTCGGCCTTTGGGGTGCTGTCAAAGAAGCTTTCCGAAAAACATGGGAGGTCATCCGTTTGACCTGCCTGACCATCGTCAAACTCATTCAGCGGGTGATACCCATCAAAACTGTTGGGGGCCCCATTTTGATCGGGCAGATGACAGGCCAGTTGGCCAAGGAGAACTTCCTCTATCTTATCCCCTTCATGGCGGTCATTAGCATCAACCTGGGCATTCTGAATTTGCTTCCCGTTCCCATTCTTGACGGCGGTGTGATTCTTTTTCTTCTTCTTGAGCTGATTACGGGCAGGCCGATCAGCATTAAGAAACGTGATCTGGCCCAGAAGGTGGGCATGGGTCTTCTCATATTTTTGATGGCCGTGGTTTTTTACAATGATATTATGAGATTTTTTGAATAGCTGCAGATCAAGATTTTGGCCTTTGAAGACATCCCTTTTCCCTCCCCTTTTCTCCGCCAAGGGCGGCGGGCGACTGCATTGAGGAGAAAAATCTCGCGGTGATATTGTCTCTCAATACCTCCACGGCCCAGTTCAGCATGGCCCTCATGGAAGGGGACGGGGATCTCGTGGCAGAATTTTTCATCTCTTCGAAGTCCAGGTACTTTCGCCCTTTCATGCCCGTTTTACATGACCTGCTGACCCTTTCCAAAGTGGATATTCGAGAGATCAGGGCCCTCGCTGTGGCATCAGGACCCGGCAGTTTTACGGGCTTGAGGGTGGGGCTTTCTGCAGCTAAGGGAATCTGCCAGGGGCTCTCTATTCCCATTATCGCCGTCTCGAGCCTGGAAGCCATGGCCAATCAATTGCCCTTCGCCGCCCATCCGGTCTGTGGCATCATTGATTCCAGAAAGGGGGAAGTTTTCGCCGCCATTTTTCATTGGTCTGAAGACCGTGGCATGGTCAGGATGACGGGGGACACATGCTTGAAAATAGCGGATCTTTCTTCCCTGACGCATGATAGGACCATTTTTGTCGGAAACGACAGGGCCAATCAGGGGCCCGCCATTTCCAGGGTGTTTGGTGAGCGAGGCCTACTGGCACCGCCGCCTCTGTGGCATCTGAGGGCTTCCGCAGTGGGGAGGCTGGGTCTGAAACAAGCCCATGAGCGTGGTTTCGACAAACTGGAGAATGTGGTGCCTTCCTATTTGAGACCCCCTGACATCCGACCGAACCCTTATGACCCCGTGTCCGAAAGAAAGAGCCGAAAACGCTAGTGGGTTGCCTCGAAATTAATGTGATCAATTTTGTCAATATGTCCTTTAGTGAACTTGGGGTTCAAAATCCGAATCCCGAAATCCGAAATCCCAAACAATATCAAAATTCAAATGTTCAAAATCCAAAACAAAGGCGAGCTGGTAGCGCTCCTGTTTTTGATGATTCCTGTTTCGGTCATTGGAATTTGTTTCGAGTTTCGATATTCGAATTTCGGATTTCCTCGTCTCTGGTGAGAGCGGGTTAAATAGACAAATTCATGCAATATGTCATCTCGCCATAAACATAGGCAGAATTCATGGGACGGGTTACTAGGACGTTGACAAACGAGGCAGGAAGAATATAATGAATTTTTTGGAAAACAATTTGATATGACTTACATATTTGCCCTTCTGATTGTTCGAGAGAAGGGCGGTGGAGCCTATGTCAATCTCTGATAGGGCGCATTCGAGAATACACAACACCCTGCCTGTTGCGAAAGAAGGACTTCCCTTTATCCTCTTTGGATTCGCCCTGTTCCTCTTGTTTCTGTATCTCAAATTGGCTATTTTAGCCATACTCACGCTCGCGGCCACCCTATTTACCCTTTACTTTTTTCGCGATCCAGAGCGCAGGAGCAAAGCCGATGAAAGGGCGGTTCTCGTGCCCGCTGACGGCAGGGTTCTCAAGATCCAGCACCTGGATGAGCAGGATAACCCACTGGGTGTCCCGGCCGTGAAGGCCAGCGTTTTCATGTCTCTTTTTGACGTTCACGTAAACCGCATACCTGTGAGCGGCAGAATTTCGGAAATTACCTATCATCCCGGGAAATTCTTTGCAGCAAACCGAGATAAGGCGTCAGCGCAGAATGAGAACAACAGCATCACTTTGGAAACCCGTGATGGACAGAGAATCGTTTTTATCCAGATCGCGGGGCTCGTTGCGAGGCGGATAGCGTGCTGGATAAAAGAGGGGGATGAGGTTCAAGCCGGGCAGCGGTTCGGTCTCATCCGGTTCGGATCGCGATTGGATATCTATCTTCCAGGAAACAGCCGCATCCTCGCCCAACGAGACCATAAGGTCAGGGCCGGTGAAACCATATTGGGGTATCTCTCATGAGGGCAAGAAAAAAGAAAAGGCCGAAAACCAGGAAACGGAAGGGCATTTTTGTTCTGCCCAATCTTTTCACATCAGCCTGCCTTTTCGGGGGCTTTTACGCGATTATCGCGGCCATTCAGGGTCGATATGAAGCGGCTGCGATCGCGATTCTGATCTCAGGCGTCTTGGACGGCATTGATGGGCGAATTGCTCGTTTTACAAGGACGACGAGCCACTTCGGGATCGAGTATGACTCTCTCTCAGATCTCATTGCTTTTGGCGTGGCACCGGCGATCCTGGTTTTTCAATGGGCCCTGGGACCCTTTGGCAGGCTTGGCTGGTTGGCTGGCTTTATGTATGTCATATGCGGTGCTTTGCGTCTGGCTAGATTCAATGTCCAAAAGAGCAGTGAAGACCCCAACTACTTCCGGGGGTTGCCCGTACCCGCGGCAGCATGTCTTATTGCGTCCTTAATCCTGTTTGTTCATGCCGTCGGCCGTATTCCAGGGAGCCGCTCCTGGATTATCATCAGCTTGATCTATGCGCTGTCGTTCCTCATGGTCAGCACGATTCGATACTTGAGCTTCAAGAAATTCGACATAAGGCACCGTAAACCATTCAACGTTTTGGTCTCCATTATCCTTGTCTGCATGGTTATCGTCTACAAGCCTATGATCATGCTCTTCGTGATCATGCTGGCCTATGTCCTTTCAGGACCCACACTCGCTGTATACCGTTTGCGCGCAAGAAGGTCCTTTGCCAAGAGAGCGTCCCACGAGATGCCGCGCTTTTCGGGGGATGGCGCTCCAGGGGAAGCGGTCGACCATGAGAGATTCAAAGAGATCGAGGCTGACCCCACATCCAATTCCTTGTAACGCTTCATTTGTCTGGAGAACGAGCTGCGTGTTATGCGAGTGACGGGTGGGCGCGTCAAAGGCCGACGTTTGGCATCATTGAAAGGGTTTGAAATAAGGCCGACCTCAGACTTGGTGCGAGAGGCGATTTTCAATCTCATCGGCCAAGACGTCTCCGGTGCAAAAGTGCTCGACCTTTTTGCCGGAACGGGCAGTTTGGGCATCGAAGCCCTCAGCCGCGGCGCCCAATGGGCTTTCTTCATCGACAGCTCGCAGAGGTCTGTTCGCCTCATCAAGCAAAACCTGGAAAGATGTGGGCTTGATGATAGGGGTTTCATTTTGAAGAAGGATCTGAATAAGGGGTTGCCATGGCCAAATGCACTGCTGAAGGAAAAAATTGATCTTGCCTTCATGGATCCCCCATACAGGAAGGGAATGGTGTCTTCGCTTCTGGAAGAGCTTTCAAATAGAGAGATCCTTTCATCGCATGCGATCGTGGTGGCTGAAACCTCAAAGACGGAATCGTTGCCCCATCAGGTAGGAAAACTCCGGCTGGTCAAGCATAGGACATACGGAGAAACGAAGGTCAATATTCTCAAGTGTGAGGATGACGCATGAAGAAAAGAGAAAAGGTGGTGGTTTACCCCGGGACCTTTGATCCGATCACCAACGGTCATCTCAGTATCATCAGCAGGGCCTTGAAAGTCTTCGATAAACTGATCATTGCAATACTCAATAATCCTCAGAAGCTGCCGCTGTTCACCATGGAGGAAAGAATTTATATGATTAAGGAGGTTCTCAAAGACCAGCGCAATATTGAAATCGACTCTTTTGACGGGCTTCTGGTGGACTACGTGGTTCAGAAGGGAACGAACGTCGTTGTGCGAGGCTTGCGGGCCATGTCCGATTTCGAGTATGAGTTTCAAATGGCCCTGATGAACCGAAAGCTGAATCGGGAAGTTCAGTCCATATTCTTGATGACCGACTACAAGTGGTTTTACACGAGTTCCACCATCATCAAGGAGGCTGCGAGCTTGGGCGGTGATATAAGCGGTCTGGTGCCGGCGATTGTTGGCAGGATGCTGGCGGACAAGTTTGGGTACGCCTATAGTCGCGGTAACAGCAGAATACGCACCTCCAGATCGGCGCGCAAAGGGGGGCTCGAAAACCGGTAGAGGGGAAAGGGTGTCGTCAAAAAACACTTGACACCATTTTCCGCATAATCCATAGTATTCGCTCAACAAATTGGGACAGCCGGGCCATACAAGGTGAGGAAGGGGACGAGACATGTCTTTGACAAAGGAAAAGATCATCAATGATATCTACCATAACGTCGGGCTCAGCAAAGCGCAGTCGAGGACGGTGGTGGAGCGCCTTTTCGAAATCATCAAGCACACGCTCGAAAACGGGGAAAATATTCTCATCAGTGGTTTTGGCAAATTCGTAGTCAGAGAAAAAGCGGCCAGGAGGGGCAGAAATCCTCAGACAACCCAAGATTTGCACCTCAGAGCGAGAAGGGTTGTGATTTTCAAGACATCCGGTGTGCTGAGAAGAAAGATTAACGAGACCTTTAAATCCTCACAATAAAAGCATCTGTAAAACCCATATCTTCAAGCCGTTTCTCAATTTTTTCCGCATCAGACAAGTTTTCGGTTTTGGAAACCTGAACCCGGTAAAGGTCCCTGCCATTTCCATCCAGCTGCACGGTGATATTCACGTACTTGTAAATCACCTTCAGACGCTCGGCCAGGTGAAGCGCATTCGCCCTGCTCTCGAAAGCGCCCACCTGAACGGTGAATTCGCCTTTTTGGAGTTGGGGCAACTCGATGAGTGGCTTGGAGACCCCTTCAGACTTTAATGTCCCTGCTTCTTTACCCAGAGCGATGATCTTCACATCCGCCAAACCAGGACCCAATAGCTCTATTTCTTTGGCGGCAGCATAGGAAAGGTCGATCACCCTGCCCTTTACGAAGGGGCCCCGATCGTTGACGCGCACAATGGTGTACTTCTTGTTGGAAAGATTGACCACCTTAACGACGGTGTCCAAGGGCAGGATCTTGTGGGCTGCGCTCTTTGTGTACATATCGAATATTTCCCCACTCGCTGTCGGCCGCCCATGGAACTGTTGACCGTACCATGAGGCCTTGCCGTACTGGATAAATCCGTGAGAGCTGGGTAGTCGGTAGTAGCGGTTTCCATTGACGATATAGGAGTCGGGGATCCCACCCTTCTCAGTTTCAGGAAGGACGATGACTTCCGATGGCTTTGAGGGAGGAATCTTGACATAGTGTTTCCCTCGTGCGCAGGCACAAAGGCTGAACACGAGGATGAGGGCCATGAAAAGACTCTTTTTCACGGGCTTTTCGCTATGGAAAATTCGGTGGTGAGACTGATGACATGCTGACTGGATTGCTTGAGCCTGCTGATACAGCGTTTCGCCTTTCACTTTCCTCACCTCGTCAGATTGCGGTGTCTGAATAATATCAAAGATTTGAGTTTATTGTAAGCGTTTAGCTCTTTGAAAAAACGTGGCGATTCTGTTTGGATCTGTTTCTGCACAAAGCTATAGGCAAATGTGCCATAGGGCACGATTGCTGCCTACTCCGGGGATGATGGAATCCTTCGTATTTCCCTGCCCGTACCGGACCAGGGTGAGCTCCGCGAACGGGATCTCTGCCTGAGGCGGACAAGTCCTCCTGAGGCGGACAAGCCTGCCTGAGGCAGACAAGCCTGCCTGAGGCAGACAAATTCGCTTCGCTGCGACAGGCGAAGCGCGTTTTGTCACGGTCGCCTAAAATGACAGGGTTCCGGAATCGTACTCAGCGCAGCGGTGCTCGTGATCGTACTTACGCCCTTTTTAGGGTATTTTTCTTTTCGATTTTTCTTGACATGGTATATGCCTTTTTTTAAATTGGCGCAGATAACTATATTGTAACTATAATGTAGTTATCTCAGCGGCCAGAAAGCCGCATATTTTCTCTACCATTCCGTTTCGAGAAGAGGGGTAAGTTATGAAACTTAAAGATAAAAATGCCTTGGTCACCGGAAGCAGTCGTGGTGTGGGCAGGGCTGTGGCCCTCGCGTTCGCAAAGGAGGGAGCAAACGTCCTCGTGAATTACACCTCCAATGAAAAGGCGGCCAATGAGGTCGTTGAAGCGATACAGAATATGGGCATGAAAAGCAAAGCTGTCAGGGCGGATGTGGCGAAGAAGGCCGAAGCGGAAAGCCTTGTTCAGGCGGCTGTCGATACGTTCGGCCGTCTCGATATTCTTGTGAACAACGCCGGTTTCACCCGTCCAGCCATGATGGTAAAAATGACTGAGGACCAATGGGATGCTGTGGTCGATATTCATCTCAAGGGGGCTTTTCTCTGCGCTCAGGCGGCAGCGCAGCACATGAAGGAGATGAAGCGCGGCAAGATTATTAATGTCACCTCGGTGGCAGGACTGGTGGGAACGGTGGGGCAAATTAACTACAGTGCGGCCAAGGGCGGCGTGATCAGCATGACGAAATCCATGGCCCGTGAGTTGGCCCGCTACAACATCTGCGCCAATGTCATTTCTTTAGGCATTGTAACAACGGACATGTCGGAGAAGATAACGACGGACGAGAAGCTCAAGGAAATTTACATGAATCGAATACTTTTGAAGCGATTTGCTGAGCCGGATGACATTTCGCCCGCATTTATTTTTTTCGCCTCAGATGAAAGCAACTATATTACCGGTCAACTCCTCTGTGTTGACGGTGGTTATGGCATGATTTAAGCGAGTGGAGGACGGCCGCTAAAGGAGGTGCTGACCTATGAGGCGAACGTCCCCTTACAGCATTTCCGAGCAGGCCAAGTCGACGGTTTCAGTAAACCCTTAACACACGTTTTCCCGCTTTACCCCTCCCAAACCTTGCCCGCCTCTGGCGGGCC
>Ga0209427_10004227_pt1 | contig 16628 bp, 16 predicted proteins | sample DeeMarSWOR136_30_FD_187465 | JGI IMG/M metagenome (GOLD analysis project Ga0209427, IMG submission 187465) | Marine sediment microbial communities from White Oak River estuary, North Carolina - WOR-1-36_30 (SPAdes) (version 2) | ecosystem: Environmental > Aquatic > Marine > Intertidal zone >...
TTCCTTTAACAATTCTGAAGGGGCGGATTTTCAGAATCCCATATTCATGGGGCCGTTCCAATGGCATGGGAGGTATTGTTGCGGGCTGGACGACCACCCCTGACAGCCCCTTTCGAGAACGAAGCATCTCATCTGAATGACGACTTTTTCAAGGTATTTCTGGGACACGATACAAGTGCTATGTATCATAAATTCGCGTTGGAATTGTCTTGAGATATCCTCTTTCAGGAACAGGCCATCGCTTTATAATACAAAAATATATGATAAGGAGCACGAGCTAAGGCGGCGGGGACGCACTACGCGGCATCGAGCAGGTGTGAGGCGTGGACCAAGGAGATGCCGGTTTTAGGAAGATCCTGTTTGAGGAAGAGGCCGATGGCCCGCGCCGTCTCCGGGAAGGGGTGGCCGATGCCAATGGCTTGGCCGTACTTTAGGGCGATTCGTTTTAATCTGTCGAGTTGACGAAGGATGGCCTTCTCCTCCAGACGGTTGTCCAGGAAGACGTTCCTGCAGGCGGTGGGCATGTGGAGTTCTTTGGCTGTTTTATAAGCCTCGGAACGGTTTGTGGTGAGGCTGTCGATAAAAAAAAGGCCGCTCTCCTTTATCACTTGAAGCGCGTCCTGCACGGCTGACTGGCAGGCTGTGAATTTGGATCCCATATGATTGTTCACGCCTGTCGCAAAAGGAACCACGGTGATGTTTTCCTCCATGATCTTGCTGATTTTCCTCACCCCGTCCCCAACGTAAAGGGCACCGGGACCAGGATCGATGTCCGCGCTGCTGGGCTCCATAGGCTGATGAAGCATGATCTCGTGTCCCAACTCGTGGATCTTTGCCGCCAGTTCTTCGGACTTTGCCAGTCGCGGGAGGATGGCAAAAGTGATAGGGGCGCCAAATTCCAAGAACTGTCTAGCCCGGCAGAGGCTGCATCCGATATCATCAATGATCAAGGCGATGCACGGTTGAAGGAGGGAGGTAAAAGGAGGGTTGCTGCAAGCCAGGGCTCTTGAGAGACTATTGAGCCCGAGAAGGCTTCCCACCAGGAATGAGGCGCCCCTAACCAGAAATTTCCTTCTGTCCATGGAGTTTGTCTCGATCATTTGAAGGAAATTCTTTTCAAAAATTGGATCATGGATACAACAAATTGGGCTTCATGTCAAGCAAAAATACTATATATTGTATAAGTGTTCTAAGTTATTGATATTTTGTGGTTAACCGGAACACCATGCATGTGGTATAGGGTTACGCTCCAAACACCATCATATAGGGGTTACACTTCTTGGAGCTGTTTTCCAAGTCTGCTTTTTATGAAGGTTGATTTCGTTGGCCTGTTGGAGTAGCCTGCTTCGCCATAGTCGCTGAGACGTCTGTAGTGGCGAAGGGGTTATTGTTTTGATTCCCACTATGCCATCACCTCACTGCGCCAGGTGCCTAGAGGAAAAGAAAGAGAGGAAAGGTTGATGACCACTCAGCAGAGCCATGGTTCTCTTGGGAAGATGCGTTCGGAGGCTGAAAGGCTCTTTCATGCGGCTGTTTCACGGGTTGATCCGTATGAGGCGGTCAAACGTTTCATCCACGCGGAGGGGCAGAAACTGTTGCTGGGCCAGGAAGGCAGACCGGAAATGGTGTGGCGCTTGGAAGATTTTGACCGCATTTTCCTTGTGGGTGGAGGGAAGGCTACGGCACGGATGGCCAAGGCCATGGAGGATCTCCTGGGGAAAAGGATCACCAGTGGTATCATCAACGTCAAATACGGCTTTACGGAAGCCCTCAGGCTCACAGAGATTATCGAGGCAGATCACCCGCTTCCGGACCACCATGGTGTGGCCGGGACGAAACGAATCCTTGAGCTCCTTGGAGAGGCGGGTGAAAAGGACTTGGTTTTCTCATTGATTTCAGGCGGCGGTTCAGCCCTCCTTCCCCAACCGGCCCATGGCATCACCCTGGAAGAAAAGCAGGCCGTGACCAGAAGACTATTGGCCTGCGGTGCCAGCATCAATGAAATCAATGCTGTAAGGAAACACATCTCCTCCTCCAAGGGCGGTCAAATGGCGCGAGCTGCTTACCCGGCCACCACCGTCAACTTGATGCTCTCCGACGTGGTGGGAGATCGCATGGATGTGATCGCTTCGGGCCCTTTTGTGCCCGACACGAGTACCTTTAAGGATGCATGGGCGATATTCGAGAAATATCAGCTTACCGATATCCCCAAAGCCGTGCAGGGTTATCTCCAAAAGGGCATGGAAGGTCAGGTGCCGGAGACGCCGAAGAGGACTGATCGTGTTTTTGACAAGGTGAGCAATTTCATCATCGGAAGTAACATTTTGGCTCTTGAGGCGGCAAAAGAGGAGGCTGAGAGGATGGGATATCAAACGCTCATTCTCTCCTCTATGGTGGAAGGGGAGACGCGGGAAGTGGCACGGGTTCACACGGCGATTGCCAAGGAGATGCTGAAGTCGGGCCGGCCCCTTCCCCCACCTGCCTGTGTTATCTCAGGAGGGGAAACGACGGTGACCATCAGGGGAGAGGGTCTGGGAGGGAGAAACCAGGAGTTCTGTCTCGCCTCGGTTTTGGATCTGGAAGGGCTTCCGCAGAGGGTGGTTATATTGAGCGGTGGGACAGATGGAAACGACGGGCCGACAGAGGCAGCGGGAGCCATTGTGGATCCCTTGACCCCAGAACGTGCCCGTGCACAGGGGCTGAGCGCATCAGAATACTTGGAAAGAAACGATGCCTATCACTTCTTCGAAAAGGTTGGTGATCTGCTCATGACAGGTCCGACCAACACCAATGTCATGGATGTGCGGATCATTCTGGTAAGATAGGCCAAGGATTGAGGAATTCAGGAATTGAGGAATTTGGGGATCGTCGATCGATGATCGACGATTGCTTGCCCCGTGAAATCCTGCGAGAGCAAGGGTATTTCACCGGGGATGATGGAGTATTGCACATTAGCATCAAACATTGAACATTGAACAACTAAGATAGACGATTGAACATTGAATAATGAGCATTGAACAGTGCCCAATGAGAAATGCTCAATGTTCAATGGCCAATGATCAATGATATGGGCTCCTTTCTAGGCCTCACCGTTTCGCGTTGCCTGCCACTTCTTGACGAAATAGGGCTTTGTCATCTCGAAAGTCATACAATCCTCTTCAATCGCCTCTTCTGCCTGACGGGTTGACATCCTTTTCGTCTTTCTCACAAAGGATAGGGTTCTGCCGAAATAAAGAGGAATGAGGGCATCCATCATCAAATCACGATCGCAGACGCTGTTCCGGTAGCTCAGTGCCTTGTCATAGAGAATCCTGGCCCATAAATCGGTGGGGAAAGTGAACACGTTCCGCTTCATGCCTTTGATTTCCAAAAGCTTGTTATACACGTCTCTGGAGAGGGTCTTCTCCCATACTTCGCCGTAGGTTGCAAAGCCTTCCTGGAATCCATGAAGAAGCTTCTCCGCATCCACATCCACCTTGGGGGGCATCTCCACCTCACCTAATCCGAAACCATAAATGGATGTGGGCTTGCTGTACTTGACCTTCGTCCAATAGGATTCGAACTGACAGATGAGGCTGAAAATGGTTCCCACCACCTGCCGAAACATGGGGCCCAGCGCGGCGGCAGGGTCTTTTGCCCGGTGGATTTTCGGCCGTCCCATAAAGGACTGGCAGACTTGGGCCCCTTCGTATAAAGCCAGCGTGGTCATCCAGATATCGATCCCGAAATTGGCGACCGCCTCATCCCAAATCTCAGCCTCAAGATAGACCCTCGCCATTTCCCCGGTGAAGCCGAAGTCCCCTCCAATGGGCTGGCGAACCCGCCTGCCATAAAGAGCCCTTGAAAGGGGATAGGCAATGCCGTTGGTGATGGTTCCGTCGTACTTGTGCCGGACGTAAAGTGGGGCCACGAACGAGAAATCACTGAAGAGAGGTTCGCCCAAGTGTTTTATCCACTCCGGGGTAATGCTTTTTAGATCGGCATCGACAACGACAACCGCTTTTGCCTCTAGGTCAACCACCTTCTGAAAAAGATTTCTGAAATTGTTGCCTTTTCCTTTCACGCCGGGAGGTGTGGATATGTAGATCTTGGGCACCTGAACCTGGGTGTCCAGAAAAACTTGCTTGGTATTGTCCGGCGAATTGTTATCGCAGTTCACGATCACGGAGTTCATCTGGGGGAAGTACTTGCTCAATCCCAGGCTTGCCTGCTGGGTAGGAAAGCTGATGGAATCAGCTTCCTTGAAGGATGGAATGGCGACCACCAAATCCGCCTTCTCGATTCCCTCTGGGTTTACCTCCGGTTCAAACATATTCAGACTTTCCTCCCTTCGATGGGTTGCCGAGTATCTCTGAGACGGCCTCGTTCCAGCCCCGCGGTCCCGTCTTTTGAGTGATCTTCAGGTCTGGTATTTTATAGGCCAATTCGGGATAGCGACGGCCCGAACGGATCAACACAGGGTGGTCAACTTGTTCAAGCATGGTGAAGTCATTCGGACTGTCTCCGAGTGCGACAGTGATGAGGCGGGAAGACGGTTCTTGGTCTCGAACCCAGGCGATGAGTTTTGTTACCGCCGCACCCTTGTCATTTTGTCCCTGCAAATGATGGAATCGCCCGCCGGTCGTGACATGAAGGCCCCGCCGTTCTGCAGCACCGTGGAGGGACGCCATATCCGCATTTTCGGGTTCTGCCACCACGAAGGGCTCATCAAATTCTCTCATAGAGGCCAGGCGGCAGCTCTCCGTGTCCAGCCCTGTAAGTCGGCTGATTTCTTGGGGACTCATTTCTGAGAAACCACGGATCTTCCAACCCAACTCCTTCCGAATTGCATCGAGTGACTCCACGAGCTTTTCATAAGGTGGCCCCAGAGACCACTTCCACGTTCCTTTGTCTGGAACCGCAGCCGGAGGCGGCGCAGAGGTTCCTTCTATAGGGAAAAAGATTCCGCCCCCATTCTCTGAGATGAAAGGCGAAGACAATCCCAATGCGACCCGCAGTACATCCATCTCTGCCCGCGTCTTGCTGGATACAAGGATAACGGGCACATGGGCACGTCTGCACAGAGCGAGAGCCGGTTCCGCCTCCTTCCAACTGTACGTAGCGTGATCCAGGAGGGTCCCGTCCAAATCCGTGAATATCAAAAAAGAGGGGGCACCGTCACCCCCAAGTGCTGGCCCGTTTTGCATCCCTTATGCTATCGGCCTCCTCAGGCGAAACGCCTTTTTTCATCCTCCACCGCTTCGATCAAGGCGTAGTAAATTCTGGGGAGCTTATTGGCTACCCGCTCCCAGGAGACGGTCTGGGGGGTCTCAAACAGATAGTCTTGGGTTTTTTTCTCCACCGCCATGATCGTTTCAGCAAGGCCGTTTTCGAGAAAGGGTTTGAATTCAGGGTAGCTGTTGACGAACCGCAAGAATTTTTCCGTCATCCTGTAAGGTGATGTGAGCAATTCCCCTGCGTGGAGGATGGAATTCCGAAAAACATTCTTCACCAAACTCTCTTCTGCATCTCGGTCGTGTTTCAAATTGCTGAAACCCGCATTATCAGAATATTTCTTGATCTGTTCTTCGGCCACCGCCTGATAGGTAATCGCCAGGTCCCGGAAAAAGGTGTCGGAGATCTCCAGCCCTTCCTCGATTACCAGGGCATTCATCAGGGTGGTGACGATGTCCACGGCCATACGATTCAATCCCCTGGATTTGTCCTGCTCCGACACCTCCTGATGCTTGTGGTCAAAAGGTTGTTTCGTAAACATCACCTGGGCCGATGTGGAAGCCTTTCGATAGACCTCGATGAGGGTAAATATTTCCACGCCCCAATTGGTGGCGAAACGCATTTTCTTGAGAAGGTCGACATGGAAAGCAACTTCACCGGACAACTGGTAATGAAATCCGAGCAGAAAATCAATGAGCCGCAGCATCTTCTCTTCTTGGCTCTCCGTGAATTTTCTTTTGAGGGAAAGGAGCAACGGGTCAAGGAGGAGCCGCTTCACCCTGCCGAAGAGCTCCCGATCTCGGATCCGGGCATAGTAAGCCTTTGAGAAATCATAATTGAGGACCACCACGGGATAGAGGAGGCGCTCCAGTTGAACGCGCCTGAATGTCCTGATATCGGCATCAATGAGGCCCACCGATTCCGCCCCCAGAGCGATGGCAATCCCAAAGCCGAGAAACATGTTTTTCCCTTTGCCCGGCTCTTGAATGTTGAAACCGGCTTCATTCAATTGTTCGTAAATGCCACTGAATCCTGGACCGTCATTCCACTGAATCACGTGATTTCGGATGCCGTATTCTTTGATCAAGTTCTTTAACAGGAGGGCTTCCTCTTCAGAAGCTCGGTCGAGCCCGAAAATGATGCTTGAAAGGTATCGGATGTCTGCGAGTTGTTTCAGGATGTTTTCGAAGACGGGAAGATTAGCAGGATCTGTGTATTCGCTGGCGAGCAATGGCACGATGAGGACTGTCTTTTTCCACTTGCAGTGGAGTCTGAGTTGATTCCTGAGGTGCTTGCGATCCTGATTGAGAATATGGAAGGTGGTGATGCCTGTTCGATTTTGAGAAAAATCAGACACTCAGGAGCCTCCGACAGGGTTGAGTTCGATCCTGCAATCTAGTGAAAACCGCCTTATTTGTCAACTTTTCTTCGGGCGATTTCCTTGAAGAGAGGCTTCTTAGGAAGAATTTGCCGCCGGATGGTTGTTCAGGAAAGGGAGCTGAATCCAGGGCGTGTGGAGGCCAGCATTCTGCTAAAAAAGGCGCTTTTGTGCCTGACTGTCTTCATCCATCTTGATGCCGAAGTGGGAATAAGCCAGTTTGGTTGCCACTCGACCGCGGGGAGTCCTTTTAATGTAACCGATTTGAATGAGGAAGGGCTCGTAAACGTCCTCCAAGGTGTCTTTTTCCTCACTCACAGCCGCGGAGAGGGTGTCGAGGCCAATCGGCCCACCATTGAATTTTTCGATAATGGTGAGCATGATATGGCGGTCCATGTTGTCAAGGCCGCGATCGTCCACCCCGAGCATATCGAGCGCTTTTTTTGCGACCTCCCGTACGATCACCCCCTCGGCTTCAACTTGGGCGTAGTCTCGAACCCTTCGAAGAATTCTGTTGGCCACCCTGGGCGTTCCCCGTGACCGTCTCGCGATTTCAAATGCGCCCTCTGTGTTGATGGGAATTTCCAACAGCTGGGCTGAACGGAGCACGATCTTTTGCAGGTCTTCAGGCTCGTAGAAATCCACCCTCAGAATGACACCGAAGCGTTCCCTCAGGGGGGGAGTCAGCAGGCCGGCTCTGGTGGTGGCGCCCACCAAGGTAAAGGGGGGGAGTGGTATCTTCATGGTCCGGGCCGAAGGGCCTTGGCCTATGATGATATCTAACTGGTAGTCCTCCATGGCGGGATAGAGAATTTCCTCAACCACGTGGTTTAGGCGGTGTACTTCGTCGATGAAGAGGACATCCCGGGGTTGGAGGTTTGTCAGAATGGCAGCGAGATCCCCGGGCCTTTCTATGACCGGCCCTGACGTGCTGGTGACGTTTACCCCCAGTTCATGGGCAATGATATGGGCGAGAGAGGTCTTTCCCAGCCCGGGGCTTCCGTGGAAAAGAACATGATCCAAGGCATCCGAGCGCCCCTTCGCCGCTTCGATGAACACCCGTAGGTTTCTCTTTAACCCTTCCTGACCCACGTATTCGCCAAGACTCTTGGGCCTCAGGCTGACCTCAGCCGGGATCTCCTCCACGTTCCGCTCCGGATCGATGATTCTGTCTTTCATAAAACCCCTTGTAGCGAAGCTCCCCCTCAAACCAATGAGGCTCTCGCCGGGGATGGCCATTCCCCTCAAGGCGATATCTATGAGGTTATGAGGAGGCAGACTGATCTTTGAGGGTTTGAGAGAGCTTTGACTTTGTCGGAACGAGAAATTTTGCTGGGGCTTTCGTGGTGCAAACCCTCAAAGATCAGTCCGCTGAAATGTGCGGTGGAATTCTTTTGAGATATCGCCTTTCGGGGAACAGCCATCCCGGCTCCGCCAAAGACCCTCGCCCAGATCTGGCACAAACCAAAGTGTGTTTGCCGCTCACATTGTCTCACAATGGAGAAACGATCGAGATTCACCTGCTACAGCGCCAGGGCGGGCTTGTCGTTAATCCGCGGATAAATGTTAAGATGCCTTCCTGTCGAAAAAATTGGTGCGGAGGATCTCTTTGCCTTGCGCCTTGCGCCTTATACTCATACCAGTATTCGCAGCGCTTCCTTGATGAGTGCCTCCAAACCGGTTTCTTGGACGGCCCCTCGGGCTCTGTCTACGGCGCTCCTTGCCGCTTTGGCCGAATAGCCCAGGTTCACAAGGGCTGAGATCGCATCCTCATGGTTTCTTCTGCCCTCTTCAGGGATCATCTTGGAAGGCAAGGGCTCGCGCTCACCCCTCATCTGAAGCGCCTTCTCGCCCAGTTCCAGAGCGATTCTTTCTGCTGTTTTTTTGCCGACGCCGGGGATGGATCGCATGCGAGCTGCATCGCCTGCGGCCATGGCTTCCAAGAGTTCCTCCGGGCCGATGCCGGATAAAATGTTGATGGCCAACCTAGGCCCTATTCCGGTAACGGATATGAGCATCATAAAAATTTCTTTTTCCAAGATCCTGTGGAAGCCGAAAAGGAGAAGCGCGTCCTCCCGGACATGGGTGTAGATGTGAAGGCTTACCTTTTTCTCTTCCTCTGGCAGGGCATAGAAGGTGGACAGGGGAACAATGACTTCATAGCCGATGCCGGCATTATCAATTACCACAGCATGGGGTTTTTTTCTTTGTAAAATGCCGTTTAGGTGCGCGATCATATTCTAGCGATCGTATCTTGTCCAATTGAGGTGACATATCGCAGTGGCCAAGGCATCCGATGCATCCAGGTCGGGTTGGGTTTTAAGTTTCAGAATCACTTGGGTCATGGCGCGAACCTGCTCCTTCGTGGCCCTACCGTAACCCACGACCGATTTTTTGATTTCCAAAGGGGTGTATTCGAAGATCTTGATGCCGCACTGGACGGCCGCGATCAACACCGCGCCCCTCGCGTGGCCTATTTTCAAGGCGCTCTTCACGTTCTTGGCAAAGAAGATGTCTTCGAGGGCCATCTCCTGGGGGCTGAAATGGGTCATGATCTCCGTCATGGAACGGAAAATCTCATCGATTCTTTCATAGAACGGGCGCTCCTGGGAGGTCCTTATGGTGCCTGCATGGACGAAGATCATCCGATGCCCTTCTTTCTCTACCAGCCCGTATCCGGTGACTTTCGAGCCGGGATCTACCCCCAGCACAAGCATTAGCCTATGGCCTCAATGACCTCATCAGGGATATCAAAGTTGGCATACACATCGCTGATATCGTCGTTGTCCTCAAGGGCCTCCATGAGGTGGAGCATCTGCTCAGCCTTTTTGCCTTCCAGTCTTACTGTGTTTTGCGGGATCATGCTGATCTCAGCAAGATTATAGATCAGGCTCGCTTCATCGGAGGCGTTCTTCACCTTCTCAAAATCTGCCGGATCCATGATCACTTCAAACTGGCCTTCTGTCTGCCGCACATCTTCCGCCCCGGCATCCAAAGCAATTTCAAGGAGCTGTTCTTCTGTGACTTTATCCGCGTCAAAGACGATCAACCCTTTTTTCACAAAGATCCAAGAGACACAGCCGGGTTCACCGAGGCTTCCGCCGTGGCGGTCGAAGATATGCTTCAGGTCAGCGACGGTTCTGTTCTTGTTGTCTGTAAGGCAATCGATGAGCACGGCGACACCGCCGGGGCCGTAAGCTTCATAGCTTACCTCTTCATAGGAACTGCCTTCGAGCTCTCCGGTGCCCTTCTTGATCGCCCGCGCGATGTTATCTTTGGGCATATTCTCCGCTTTGGCTGCCTGGATGGCCTGTCTCAAGCGGGGATTCCCCATGGGGTCTCCGCCACCCATCCGGGCTGCCACGGTGATTTCTTTAATCAGCCGCGAGAATACTTTGCCCCTTTTGGCATCCACAGCCCCCTTTTTGTGCCTGATAGAAGCCCATTTAGAATGACCTGACATAGCCTAACCTCCTCGCATCGCCATGCCTAAATGTTGTCCAACCACTGAACGGTAACGCTCAATTCGGAGTTCTTTGTTGTTTGTTATCCCTTATTCGATCCAGAAAATCCAGTCCAAGGATGTAAATCTCCCTGCTGGTTTTGCGAACTGCGGACGGGCGAATGATTCGAGTCTCGTCAAAGCGCACAGAAAACCCATCTTTGAAAGGCTTGGTGTCCTCGCTTTCAAAAGCCTTGCAAAGAAAGTGCCCCCCCTTTTTGAGAAGGACCAGGGCAATATTCAGGGCCCCTCGGGCCAGTTCCAAAGAACGGCTTGCGTCGGCTACCCGGATTCCCGTGGTTTTGGGGGCCAGATCGCTCATCACCACATCGCAAAGACCGATCTCATTCTTGAGCCACGCCGTGTCCAAAAGCAAGACATCGGCCTCGATAAACCGAAAGTTCGGGGCCGAGAGACGATCGGGCTCTCTGAGATCCACCCCGACCACCGTCCCCTTGGGGCCGACGCGCTCAAGGCTGTACTGAGACCATGAACCGGGATGGCAGCCAAGATCAAGAAGGCGGTCTCCCCGGTGAATGAGCTTGTACCTTCTGTCAATTTCTTGGAGCTTAAAGACGGATCTGGCGAGCCAGTTTTCTTTCCTGGCCCGGCGGGTGTAGTGATCTTCCCACTGCCCACGCTTCATGTTACGCCTGTATCACCTGGGGCCACATATTATCGTTTTTCTAGCATATCCCCATAGCCTTTGCAAAAGAATTAATGAAGGCGTAGAATGCTGGAAAAACAGATTAATCCAGGAGGTCTCGTGAAGAAAGAAAAAGAATATCACTTTACCGCTATAGGGACGCTGTACACTCCTTATAAAAGCAAAAGCGGCATCCCTATCCAAGGCGTCTTCGACCCAGGGTCCAAAGGTTGGGCAGAGATTTTCAAAGAGTACGAGCCGGGGCTCAAAGATATTGAGGGCTTTTCCCATCTCATTCTTCTCTATGTCTTTGATCAGTCCCAAGGCTATGACCTGGTATGCCGGCCTTATGTGGAAGAAAAGCTTCATGGTGTCTTCGCCATGAGAGCACCCCGACGGCCGAACCCGCTGGGTCTGTCGGTGGTGCAACTGGAAAAAAGAGAGGGAAATATTCTTTATCTGGGCGAGGTGGATATGCTCGATGAGACCCCCCTTTTGGACATCAAGCCCTTTGTTCCAAAATTTGACCACCGGGAGAATGTGCGGGTGGGATGGATGGAAGGGACTTTCCGGGATGACAAGCATCGAAAAAGATCGGATGACCGGTTTTGAAAAGGGCCTGTGAGCACCCTTTTCCAAGTCCATCGGGAGCCTGGCCTGAGGGAAAAAGGGTATGATTTTCCAACTTATTTTTTCTTGACACCCCCAGACAATTTGTCTATAGTCCAGGCGCCGAACAAGACCGCCATTGATGCACTCTTGGTCAATCCAAGCACATCATTCATCGTTGCCCATCGTTCCCGTGAGAGAAAAGATAGCGAACTCTTTTGTGTGCGCTTTTCGCCATGCTGGGTAAACGATAGCGAATATCACGAAAAAGGCTGACCATCTTTTTGAGGGCAGAATTGTCGGCCGCTCTGCCGGTATGAATTAAACAGCGATGATGCCATCGCTCTTTTCATGTTTAGAGATTCTACGCCCGAAACGAAGAAATGAAACTGGAACAGCTCCTGTCCCAAAAAGGCCCTAAGATTGTGGATCGATGGTCGACCCTCACCCTGGAGACTTATCCCCATGATGCCCAAAGGTTCCTGAAAAAGCAGAAGGATCCCTTTGCAAACCCTGTGGGAACCACGATAGAAAAGGAGATCCGGAAGCTTTACGGGTTGCTTTTGGGGGACATAGACCCGGAGAAGCTTTCTCCCCTTCTAGACAGCATCGTCAGAATCCGGGCGGTTCAAGATTTCAGCCCTTCCCAAGCGGTCCGCTTTGTTTATCTCTTGAAAAAGGTTATCCGAGAAGAACTCGAAAAGGAGATTCGAGAGCACCAGCTTGTTGATGCCTTGCAGAAGTTTGAGTCAAAACTGGATGAGGTGGCCCTTCTCGCTTTTGATATCTATATGAAGTGCAAAGAGCAAATTTACGAAATCAGGGCCAACGAGGCGAAGAATCAAGTCTCAAGACTCCTGAAAAAAGCGGGCTTGATCTGCGATATACCGAGTTGGAGCTCAAGCCAAGAGAAAATGAAGAACACAGAGTCCAATTCATGATGAGATGAGGTAGTCGTCTATGAACTTTATCGCCAGTATCTTATTTTCAGGCATTGCCGTTAGCATACTTGTACTCATTCCATGGATCGGCGTGGGGGCATTGGATCTGCGCGTCCTCTTCGGGATTGTCGTGCCCTATTTGGCTGTGGCCACTTTTTTTGTGGGAATTGTTGTGCGCGTTCTGGATTGGGCACGCTCACCCGTTCCCTTTCGCATCCCAACCACCGCGGGCCAGCAGTGGAGCCTCCCTTGGATTAAGCCAAACCGCATCGACAACCCGAAAGGTACGGGTTGGGTCGTGCTCAGGATGATCTTTGAAGTGCTTTTTTTTCGTTCTCTTTTCAGGAACACGCGATTGGAGTTCCGGGGCGGGCCAAAGATTTCCTATGAGTGGGAGAAATGGCTTTGGCTGGGCGCACTCGTTTTTCACTATTCCTTTTTGGTCGTGTTTCTCAGACACTTCCGGTTCTTTACGGAACCGGTGCCGGCATTTGTAACGCTCCTAGATAAATTGGACGGGTTTTTGCAGATGGGTATTCTGCCTGTGAACGGCTTGGGCATTCCAGGTGTCTACCTCACCGATATGCTCCTCATGCTGGCACTCACCTATCTTTTTCTTCGAAGAATTTACATCCCCCAGATGCGGTACCTCTCCCTTCCAGCAGATTATTTTCCTCTCTTTCTCATTCTCACGCTGGGTTTAACCGGCATTTTGATGCGTTATCTCATCAGGGTGGATGTGACTGCAGTGAAGGAGTTGGCTATTGGACTGGTGACATTCAATCCCAAGGCGCCTGAAGGGATCGGGGTGATCTTTTATATCCATCTCTTTATGCTGAGTGTGCTGATCGCCTATTTCCCTTTCAGCAAACTCATGCACCTCGCAGGGGTCTTCCTGAGCCCCTCGAGAAACTTGTCCAACAACAGCCGGTTTGTCCGGCACATCAATCCCTGGAACTATGCCGTCAAAACCCATACCTATGAAGAATACGAAGAGGAGTTCAGGGAGAAGATGGTTGAGGCTGGCTTGCCGGTGGAGAAAACGCCGGAGGGCGCGGCTGAAGAAGACGCTGGATCACAAGAGGAAGGAGCAAAGGAGTAGCTATGTCTGATGAAGTCCCCAAACCAGAAGAGCTTGCGAAGATCGATCACCGTCCCCCTGTATGGCGGGGCTGGATGCAAGAGCCAACGGAGATTCGAAGGGGTATCGCTTGCTATGCCGCGAATCCGAAGAATTTAGACTATGTGGATTTTCCCAACGCGAGAGAATGGTCTCCTTTTGATGAGGACTGGAAACTACCGGAGAACTGGAAAGAGATCATTGTTGAGGGGCTGGGGGAGCGTCTCCAAAAGTTCCGGTCTCTGAAGATCTTCATGGACATCTGCGTGCGATGCGGCGCTTGTGCCGATAAATGCCATTTTTTTATCGGCGGCGGTGATCCCAAGAACATGCCGGTTCTCAGGGCGGAATTGCTTCGATCCATCTATCGAAAAGAGTACACCACCGCGGGCAAGATCCTGGGGCAGTTTGCCGGCGCGAGAGCGTTGACCTATGATGTGCTCAAGGAGTGGTGGTCTTACTTTTTTCAGTGCACGGAGTGTCGCCGGTGCTCCTTGTTTTGCCCCTATGGGATCGACACGGCGGAGATCACCATTATCGGCAGGGAGCTGTTGAATTTGCTCGGTTTGAACACGGACTGGATCGCCGCGCCTGTGGCGAACTGTTACAGAACAGGGAACCACCTGGGCATTCAACCTCACGCGTATAAAGACATGATCGACTTCTTTGTGGATGACGTGGAAGAGATCACAGGGGTGCGGTTGAATCCCAGCTTCAATCGAAAGGGTGCCGAAATCCTTTTTATCACCCCCTCAGGGGATGTTTTTGCTGATCCCGGGACGTACACGTGCATGGGATATCTCATTTTGTTTCACTATCTCGAGAAGCTCGGACTCGACTTGACCTGGAGCACCTTTGCCTCGGAGGGCGGAAATTTCGGGTATTTTACCTCCCACGAGATGGCCAAGAGGCTGAACGCCAAAATGTATGCGGAAGCAAAGCGTCTCGGCGTGAAATGGATTCTCGGCGGAGAGTGCGGCCATATGTGGCGGGTCATCAACCAATACATGGATACCTTCAACGGCCCGGCGGACTTCTTGGAGGAACCTGTCTCTCCCATTACAGGAACCAAGTTCGACAATGCAAAGAGCACCAAGATGGTTCACATCACGGAGTTTACGGCGGATCTGATAAAGCACGACAAGCTGAAAATGGATCCGAGCCGAAACGATAACCTGAAAGTCACGTTCCACGACTCCTGCAACCCTGCTAGGGGGATGGGCCTGCTTGAAGAGCCACGGTATATCATCAGGAATACCTGCAACCATTTTTATGAGATGCCGGAGAATACCATCCGAGAGCAGACGTTTTGTTGCGGCAGTGGGGCTGGTCTGAATGCCGGGGAGAACATGGAGCTCAGAATGCGAGGCGGCCTACCCCGGGCAAATGCTGTCAAGCACGTTCATGAGAAACACGGGGTGAACATGCTGGCCTGCGTGTGCGCCATCGACAGGGCCGTGCTGCCACCGCTGATGGAATACTGGGTGCCTGAAGTCGACGTTACAGGTGTTCACGAACTGGTGGGCAATGCCCTCATTCTGGATGGGGAGAAGGAAAGAACCACGGATTTGCGCGGCGAAGCTCTCCCAGGCATGGAGGACATGGAGGAACAAGAGGATGTATGACAGCGGTAAGATCATCGTTGGACTCATTATTGGTGTAGGGCTGTTGCTGTTTCCCTTCTATTACAATGCCGGGAAGGCCGCCAAAGCACCGGACCCGCAGCTCACGCCCAAGGCGAAGGAGGCGAAGGTCTGTGTGGAAACAACAGAATATATGAGAAGTTCTCATATGAGTCTCCTCGACACGTGGCGGCACGAGGTGGTCCGGGACGGGAAAAGGTACTATACAGCGAGCAACGGCAAGGTGTACTACAAAAGCCTTCAGGTAACCTGTATGGATTGTCACTCCAATAAATCCAAGTTCTGCGATCAATGTCACAATTACTTGGATGTGGATCCCTACTGCTGGGATTGTCATATCGAGCCTAAGGAGAACAACTGATGGGCATGGATAGAAGAAAGTTCCTGAAGATCGCCGGCCTTTCTGCGATGATGGGTTTGGGAGGAAAGGCGGCTTTTGAGCTGCTTGCTCCGGGGGAACTGGAGGCTTCCCTCAAGGATCTTCCTCTCACTGAGGGGAGGAAATGGGGCATGGTGGTGGATATGACCAAGATGGATGAGGCGCTCATGGACAAGTGCATCGAGGCCTGCCATCGGGTGCACAATGTTCCCAACCTGGGGAATCCGAAAGAGGAAATTAAGTGGATCTGGAAAGAGACCTATGAGCACACCTTTCCTGGTCAACATCATGAATATGTGAGTGAGCAGTACCATGGCCGGAATTTTCTTCTCCTGTGCAATCACTGCACCAATCCCCCTTGCTGCCGGGTATGCCCTACCAAGGCCACATGGAAAAGAGAGGACGGCGTGGTGATGATGGATCAGCACCGGTGCATCGGATGTCGATTCTGCATGGCGGCATGCCCTTACGGGGTGCGGAGTTTCAACTGGGGGGACCCGCGGAAGGCGCCTAAAGAGCTGAATCCTAACTTTCCCACGAACTTGGAATATCCAACCCGTTCAAAAGGGGTGGTGGAGAAGTGCAACTTCTGTGCAGAAAGAATTGCCAAGGGGCAACTTCCGGCATGCGTGGAGGCTGCCAACGCAGTGAAACCCCATGCTTTGGTATTTGGCGACCTAGATGATCCGAGCTCAGACGTGAGAAAAAGCTTACACGAAAGCTACACGATTCGGCGTAAACCTGAACTGGGCTCGGGGCCCAACGTTTATTATATCATATGAGGTGCGTATGCTTGATAAGGCAATAAAAGGAAGTCCGCAGTACTGGAGTTGGGTTGTTTTCCTGCTGGCCCTGATGGGTGTGGGCTTTGGGTGTTATCTCTATCAGTGGTTCGAAGGCCTGAGAATTACAGGAATGAGCAGAGATGTCTCTTGGGGATTTTATATCGGTCAGCTCACCTATTTCGTGGGGGTGGCCGCCTCCGGCGTCATGGTCGTTCTGCCTTACTATATTCACGATTACAAGGCCTTTGGCCGCATCACGATCCTGGGGGAATTCCTGGCGGTGGCCTCCATTGTCATGTGTGGCCTTTTCGTGATGGTGGATCTCGGTAATCTGCCCAGAATGCTGAACATAATGATCTACCCCAATCCGAGCTCCATTCTGTTTTGGGATATGATCGTGCTCAACGTCTA
>Ga0209427_10004229_pt1 | contig 16621 bp, 13 predicted proteins | sample DeeMarSWOR136_30_FD_187465 | JGI IMG/M metagenome (GOLD analysis project Ga0209427, IMG submission 187465) | Marine sediment microbial communities from White Oak River estuary, North Carolina - WOR-1-36_30 (SPAdes) (version 2) | ecosystem: Environmental > Aquatic > Marine > Intertidal zone >...
GGAATCAGACCAATATCTTGTTCGATAATAACGGGATACTGATCCTGATAGATCATACCCGCTCCTTTGCCATGGACCGTACCTTGCCCTATCCCGAAGACGTGGTCCGTTGTTCCAGAGGGCTGTGGCATGCGCTGCGCCATCTCGATGAATCGGAAGCAAGAAGACGCCTCTCTCCCTATTTGAAATCTTCCGAGATCGATGCCCTGTTTGTCCGCCAGCAGCTTCTTATTGAACTAATCCAGGATCTTATTAAACGGAATGGGGAAGAAAACGTACTCTTTTAAAATAATGTTTAACCTTATTATGATTATTACCTAGATAACCGGACTCTTTATTAGATATGCGCCTCCGCGACGTAGCTTTAGCGAAGATAGGTTGCCTCTGTCTAATAATGAATGCGTTTCATCTATACCATAATATATATGCCGCCTTTGATTATTATATTATGGCATAGCCTGGGCATATTGATCGGTAAGTCTTCTAAAACGCTCATTTATTATTCTCATAATGCTCTTTCGCACTTTCTTGTTATCCATCATGATATCAAGAAAATTATCCTGATTGATCTTTAAGAGAAGGGTTTCCTCAAGAGCAGTTGCACTTGCAGATCTTGGGCTATCATCGAGAAGTGCCATCTCTCCGAAATATTCTCCTTTACTATGCCGGTTAAGCTCTGTTTCACCAATATGAATGAGGATTTTTCCGGTTACAATGATGTAGAAATAATCCCCCTTATCTCCTTTTTCAAATAGAAGAGTACCTTTTCCCAGACGCTCCTCTTCCATCACCTGTGCGACGTGGTAGATATTCTCACCCGGAACACCTTCAAAGAGATTTGTGCTCTTTAAAATAATCGTCTTTTCCAGTATAGATAGCATTTGCAACTCCTTTACAGGTTTTTGGAAGTGCTGCTGTGGAAATTGTGGCAGATTCATTAACGCATCATTATTCCTTACAACATATTTTGCTATAATTTCATGGTGGATTCCCTGATCAATGAAAATTACCCAGTCAATTTGCTCCAACACCTTCATCCGGCATTGACTAATCGCATAATCCAATCCAATGATACGATGATATTCGTTTGAAGACTGTATCAGTCGGATTAACTCGATATCCAATTCATTTGGCAAATCAGTGAAATAACGTTGTCCAACCCGATATCGATCTTCGATAGAAATATCCTGGAGCAAGGGAATAACATAACCGCTTTCTCTCCTAGGAAGGATATTGTCAAATATTTCTATTAGGTTTTCCGCCTGAGCCCCGTATTCGTATTTTTCATATGTAATATACGTTTCAACCGGAATTTCCGGTACCGGTAATACAAGCAGTTTAATAAGCATTGGGATGCGTTGTTCTATGTCGGATGCATATAAATCATAAAGAAGCAATCCCTCGGATCCCTTTACTATCAATCCCATCAGTTTGTACCGGGCATAAATATGTCTTGCAATGATCTGGCTTTCACCGCTCACCTGCTGTAATATTCCGGTGGATAAGGGCGTTTGTCTGGCTATTTTCAGCAAAGTATCAATGCTTTCTGCTTGAATATGTAATGATGGATGCTTTAACATTTGAACTAGTATAGAAATCGATAGAAAATCCGGGTAGTCTTTCAGCGTGCGGACAATTTCAATCTTAAGATCCGTATCTATTTCATCCTGGATAAGCGTTTTATTTAAAACATCGACTACATCACCGGGAGGATATATCTTTAGTGTATCTTGTGCAACAGATCGCGTTTGAGGATATTTTAAGCAATTAATGATGCACGGTATCAGACTCACCTGATATCTATGATTAGCAATGTCCAACGCTGCACTGCAGACATGAATAGAATCGCTTAGACAGCACTCTCGAAGTTGAGTTTCTGTAAGAAAGTCAGGAATATGGTGTAACATCCTCAAGGCAATGGCTTTGAGGTTTTCATTCTCATTGTGCAGTAGTTCTTCGAGCGTTGATCGCGCTAAATCGCAGGGACCCTTGTTCATCATCAAGACAGCTGTGGCGGCTGCAGCGCATATCTCAGCATTTTCGTCTTGAGTATTTTCAAGAATATGCCTTAGAGTGGGGATCATCTCCCTCATGTTGCGTTTCCCGGAAATAATTAGTGCATCCCCGGCAAGAGGCCCTTGTTCTTCGACTATGATTCGAAGCTCAGCATCTGAAAGAATATCCGGGTCGTCAGCTGTCATGGCAAGGATCTTTGCCTGTACAGAAGGGCTTCCTTTCTTGAAGAGTTTGCTTAAGGTATCTGACCATGGGGTTAAATAAAGACCTGAGATCAATTCCAGAGCAAAAACCTGCTTGGCTTCTTCGTCGCTATTAAGGGCATCTTCTATGGTCTTGACAATGTCACTATCGGTGGTATCAAGCCGCATTTGCTCAAAATCGAGCTGGCGTTTTTCAATGGCGGATACCAACGCTGAGACATATCCATTTTTCAAATGGGATGTGATTAAGAACCATATGCCGATGGAAACAAGGGCCACCAGGCTGAGAACCTGCATGAGAACAGGATAGGGCAATGGCCACACCTTGATGAGTGTATAAATAAGAATCCCTGTCAGTCCCTGCATACTTGTTTTAATGGCATCATCGATGAAGAGTTTTTTTCTTTGTTTTTGATCGGGAGAAACGGGAACCCAAAGCAGGTCGAAAGAGGTTCTATTAAGGGTAAATTTCGTTATTTGCTCTGAAACCCTAGCAATCAAGGCACTTAGAAGTGAGGGATTAAATAAAATCGCCAAAGCACCTATTCCTAATCCGGAGGGTAAAATGCGTATTGCTGACAAGATACCAAACCTGGCGAGGATCCATCTTGTCAATAAAAATTGTGTAAAAAGGGAAACAAAACCGGTTATCGAATAAAAAGTGCCAAAAAAGCTGGCAAGTTTTTCTTCCGAGGGAAAAGCATGATTGGAAATAATTAAAAATTGGTATTCGATAATCACCGTAGCCACGGCAGCAGCGCCGATGGCTAAAGCAAGCATTTTCAAATAGCTGTCCAGAAAACCGATTTTTTTCGATGCCTCATGTTGAACCTGTTGGACCTGTAGTTCTTGGTGAATGTATGGCCTGGCAATCCAGGCCATCAGCACACAGCAAATGATGAATCCGGCGGTTAAGGTCAGCAGATAGTTCGATCCAAATTGACCAACAAACGAGGGAATACTCGCTCCGATTATAATTCTTGCTATTGGGCTGCCACACAGGATAATTCCAAATAAACGCTTGGCCTGACGGGAGTTAAACATCATGCTCGCATAGATAACGAATTGAAAATTAATGACCATGGTAATCACGTCGATCCACACGTATAGGAATGGAATCATCAGACCTTTCAAGTGGGTCTGGATAAGTATCAGGCTAATCGCAAAAATAAAGCCGCTTAAGGAAATGGTATGGAAAAAATTATGGATCAGGTTTAATCGTTTCGATGCATGATAATTAATGATAGCTATGATGGCAACAGCACTGGCGGCTGCGAGAAACATCAGGGGAAGATAGGCAATGTCAAACCTGTTGAGAAAATAGGTGTCCCTGGCGGTCTTGCCTACCGTCAGTGTGGCACCGAAGAAAAAGAAATATGCAAATAGTAGAGTGGTGGGTTTCCCCTCACCTTCTTTGATATTAAGGAGTTTGCTGAGTTGAATCATTTAGGTGCTTTATTAAGGTCAAAAGATTGCATAATGTCCTTAAACACAATTGAAGGTTTTGAAATTACTTTAATACTAATTTGCGAGGAAATTCCTTGTTCCGTCCTGCCGGACTTCGGTTTAACGGTGGCTTTCGATAAGCTGCGAGGAGCCTTGATTATCAAGGTTTAGTATGATCAAAAAGAACGCTCTCCTCCCCTACTTAAGATTAATAGCAGAAACCTTAGATACAGATTCAAATCATACAGATAAAATATATGGTGTGTATCAGTTGCACTCAAAATCACCGTCACCCACTGTGCGACAAAGATCGGGCCAGCCGAACTTGTTCCAATAGTCGACTAGACCTATCTCTCTGACTAATTCTTTGAATCGAGGCAGTTGTTTAACTTCCTGAAAAACCGGATGCCATATGTAAAGTGGACCTCAGTCCGTAAGTAACCGGATCTTTCCATGGCATTCAATGCAAACTCCGAGTCTCCAAAATAGGCCGACCACCACGCAATAAAAGCAAAGTTTGCATTAGTTAAATTGTCGTCACTGCTATAAAGTCGACGAAGTTCCGCTAGTCCCTCTTCCGGGGATTCTATATGCTCTATTCCAATGTTCCAAATTAGATCAGCAAACGGAGATTCAGGTATTTCATTGATAGATAAGACATCTTTGTAATAAAGGCGGAGCATAGTTATGTATAAATCACCAAGACCCCACTGATCCCCAAATATTGCTTTGCCAAGTTCATATTCCTTCTCGGCTCCATGAATATCACCAAGGCATCCGAGAAAATAAATATACCACGCCCGCACTGTTGAATTAAGGGGATCTTTTCGCATTATCTCCTCAAGAAGTTCATTACACTTTCTTATGTAGCCTACAACCATATAATGCCAAGCTAATCCATAATTAAAAAGATCTATTGACTCCGTTGTCAATTCCATCCCTTTCTGATAAGCTAACCCTGCTTCAATAAATTCACCCCTATTCATATATGCCGTTCCCAACGTGAGGTATCCCACCCCCATTCTCGGTTCTAGTTCAATAGCCCTCAGTGCCGCATTTAGACCCGCATCTTGTTCCAAAGAAACCCGGTCAGCGGGGCCTGCTGTCGTTAACAATAAGTGAAGTATGCCCTTTAATGCCCACGCAAGTGCGAACTCTGAATCCAGAGCAATTGCCGTATCAAGAGATTCTATAGCTTGGGAGTACTCATCGCGATTAACTTGCCCCGTAGCAACCAAATAGAGCTCATAGGCTTCCAAGTTGTCAGTACCGCCCAACTGTTTAAGGGATTTGCCTATTCCTAGTGTCACCTTCAACTCATCGGCAACTTTAGTCGCGATGTCTTCCTGAACCGCGAAAATATCCTTTAGCTCTCTGTCATAGGTTTTTGAAAAGAGGTGAAAACCGTCCGTCGCGCGAACCAATTGGGCCGTAATCCTTAGAGCGTTACCTGCCTTTCTGACACTGCCCTCAAGGATATTTTCAACCCCGAGTATACTGGCGATCTCTTGAACTGTCTTATCTGATCCTTTAAATGTGAAGGAGGATGTTCTTGCAGTCACAAGCAGGTCAGGGACCTGGCTAAGGCTGTTGAGCAATTCCTCCGACAAGCCATCTACAAAATACTCTTGGTCCGGGTCGGGAGAGAGATTTACAAACGGGATTACTGCGATGGTCTTTGGGGCTTCTTCAACATCGGTGACAAAAGTCTCTTGCTCAGTATCGATGGCTCGTCGGTCAAGATAATAGTTGTCAAATAGGAGAAAAGCCACAGCTAGGACGAGCAGACAAGCAAGGATGTAATTTAGCTTCCTTCCTGTTAAGCGTGTCATGCTTTCCGCACGTGGAACCTCTTTTGTTAACCTAATGCCATCGGGAGTGACTTCATATGCCCATGCAAGGATAAGGGCGACAGGGAATACAAGAATAAGTAGAACCGTTACAAAAGTAACCGTCCATTCTGGTAATTTCAGAACCGGAAAGATTGTGGCTACAGCCTCGATGATCAGCCATGCGACAATCGCATAGGCAATGCCAACTTTATAGACATTCCGCCTTTTTAACTCACCCCAGAAGGACATTGCGGTCTCCCTTGGAAAGAGGTTGATGGTTTGGGATGAGAAAGATGAGGATAATCATATAAAAAAACTGATTATTAGGCAAGATTAATGCTTCTATAAAATCTATATCTAGTTGCTGGGAGGAAATGGATTAAAAGTTTTTGATTACTTATCGTTATATGCACTTTTTCTACTGATATTAAGGATTATAACTACCAGAAGTCATCAACACCTGCGTTAACATAATGCCATATTCAATATACTGAGGTAGTGATGAAATAAAAGAATCTTTTATCAAGGCGTAAAGTACAAGTACATTCTAAAATAGCATTAATCCAGTATCCATATCCTCTTTCCATTATCTCCAAGGTGCTGAAATCGGGATTTGTTGGATCATAAACTTTCCATTTATTATTAATAGATGCATACACGCTTATAACATTCAACTATATATGCTATGCCACTGCTGGTATAGGCTCTTACGTTGAAATAGTTTCTGAAATGCCTTAAATAGGACATTATTAGAAAGGATATCAAAAGTAGAGTGAACCCCTTATTCATTTTAGCTGGCTCAGCTTAGTATTATAGTTCCAGCCCATTGTTTGAAAACGTTCAGGCCGTGTATTATTTATAGGCTGTCCAAGAACGAGCGAGACCGTTTAATTTCCACTAGGTTGTCTAGTGATTACTCCAGACTGCATCTTCTCAACAGCTTGCTGATCCGCCCGGGCTCTCTGAGCGATCGCGGATTCCTTGCGACAGACTCTTTTGGGGATTCGGGTACCTATCTGTGATTCCTTCGTGCACACTATCTTGTCGGTATTCTTCGGATTACTATTGTAAGCTGCAATCTGTTCATCCGTGAGATTGTTCAGACGGTTAACTTGTTGGGTAGAAGCACAGCCAAAATAGGCAAAAACTACAACAAGAAGGAACAGGATTAACAAGTTTTTTATCATGTTGGATTCCTTTTAACTTTTCCAGAATATTTTTGCTTTTTTGTCTATAATTTTTAATCATAAAAGATCTTAATTGATTTGTATATTAACTTTTTAAATTAGCTATGTCAAAATATGTTTATTTTGTTTTAAGAGGAGTAATTTTTAAAGAGGCAGGGGTTACAACTACCAGTAGTTATCAACACTTTTCAGACTTTCCCAAGAGTGTTGACTACCCTAATAAGTCATAACCTTGAATTGTAGGTATCTGCTATGTATTACAACCTAATTCGTTTTTACGATGGAGGAAAAATCAGGATAAATAAGGGGCCCATTGCTGTGCGGTCTTTCGTATATATCCTTGAGGTACGCTCTCCATAATCCGGTTATGCCCTGGTAAGAGGAGATCTACATCCAGCTCTGCCAGTCTAAAAAGGGATTCGCGATGTTTCAAAGGATCGGCGCCGAAAAGGTCAAATCGTCCTATGGCATAATCGGCATACACCACATCGCCAGGGATAAGGATCTTATCGGATTTATTATATAGGGCTATACTTCCTGCAGAGTGTCCAGGTATATGGATGACATCCCATGTCATATCGCCTATTTCAAGCTGTTCACCGCCGTTGAGCTTTTTTTGGACCTGAAACCTGAAATCGCCATCCTTGAGATCATATTGGGCCTGGCACATGATCTTGAACATCTCCATCCCATGCACTGTCCTCTCGTCCCCATTTTCCAGTTGGACGGCCTCATTTGTATGGACCCAAAGCTCCAACCATGGCATCTCTTTAAGGATCTCTCTAAAACACCCGATATGATCCAAATGCGTATGGGTCATAATGATCCTTTTTATATCCCTGATATCTATTCCAAGTCTATTTATGTAAGAAATCCTATAGCCACCCTTCCCTACCAGCCCGGCATCTATCATGGAGAGGTCTTTTGATCCTGGTTTCCCTATAATATATACATGGGAATCAGGGATCATCTCATCCTTGCCTGGAATAAAATATACGCCTTCACATGCCTGGCTCATTAAAAGCTCCTTGTTTTTGATTCAGGATGAGAACATAATCTATTATAGTCACTGGTTCAAGCCTAATCTAACTGATATTTTAAGATTAGGTGGATTGACATTATATATATGGATATTTATCATTTGTTTATAGATACCCAGGGATTCGTCTCCGTTGCACTTTAAAACGATAAGCCTTGATTTGAGACATCCTCCCTCTTCCCCATATAAAAGGGGGATATATTAAGTTCCTCATCTACAGCTTTATAGATATTTTTCGTAAGAAAAAGGAGAGTTTTGGATATTGATGGATTATTTTTTTGAAGAAGAGGGCATGCATTATGAAGGCACACGTATCAGGCCGCCCAGCGAGGCCTACAGTATACTCCTGCAGGTCACAGTCGGATGTTCTCATAATAAATGCAGTTTTTGCGGCACATATAAAGAAAAACTTTTCAGGATAAAGGACAACGATGTCATCCTGAGCGATATCCTTTACGCATCAAAACATATGAGACACCAGGATAAGCTCTTTCTCATGGACGGGGACGCGCTTATAATCCCGCAAAAAAGGCTCATGTGGATCCTTGACAGGATTAAGGAGCATCTTCCATGGGTCAGACGTGTTGGGGCCTATGCCAATACAAAGAGTATCAAGACGAAAAGCCCTGAGGAGCTTGTTGATCTTAAGAAGAACGGGCTGGGAATAATATTTTTAGGCGTAGAGACCGGCGTGGACGATGTACGAACAAAGATCAACAAGGGTTCCAGTTCGGAATTCTGTATTAAAATGGGGAGAAAGATAAAAGCGGCAAGCATTAAACTGTCAGTAACGGTCCTTCTCGGGATAGCGGGCAGGGAGAGGTCTCTCGAACATGCAAGGGCTACCGGAAAGCTGCTCAGCGAAATGGATCCAGACTATGTAGGTGCGCTTACTGTGATGCTAATCCCGGGTACGCAGCTATGGCAGGAATATAAAAAGGGAGAATTTGAACTGCCTGACGAATCCGGTCTTCTTAAGGAACTGAGGGAAATGATTGTCCACACCAACCTGACGCGGGGGCTCTTCTTCTCAAATCACGCTTCCAATTACCTTCCTGTAAAGGCACGACTGCCCAGGGGAAAACAGGAGGCTTTGGATCTTATTGATACTGCTTTGAGGGGGGAAATAGGCTTGAAGCCTGAATGGATGCGCGCATTATAGGCCTTTATCCTTGGATTTTAGTACTTCGCCAATCTGTTGCATCGTGATTAAACCCTCATTTAATAATATTCTGCCTATAGCCCGTCGAATTCCAGTTGTGCTGTATTCATCCATCTGTATCCTTAAAGCCATGTCAAGCTGATCCTTGGTAATAAAGCCTTTTTCAATTGCTATATCACCAAAACTCCTATCGACCTTTTCTTCATATAACTTATCTATGGACTTGAGTATGTCACCTACCTGTTTAAGGGTTATGAAACCCTTATTCAATAGAATTCTGCCGATAGGCCTATGACTCGCCTTAGAATGATCCTCATCAGCCTGAATTTTTAATGCCTCCTCCAGCTGGTCTTTCGTAATAAAACCTTTTTTCAGCGCCAATTTGCCAAAGGTCTTTTCAGTAGTACTTTTGTCCATTTTTTCAATTATCTATATATTAGGAGGATAATGATATTACCTGCTGTACTTTTCCATGACCATTTTTTTTGTTCATCCGGGAGTTACTTAATATAAGACTTCCATACGGGGCACCACCCAGTGTGCCATTTCCAGATATGTCCTACGATCGATCGCGGATTTCTATCATATATAGAACGAAATCCACATTTTCCACAATTGATCATGATTAACTTTCGCCATTTTATTCCTGAGGTTTCATCTGACTTTTGATCTTTTTTCTATGTGTAAAATAATCATTGAGTAACCACCCCGCTAGCAAACCAAGTCCTAAAAGAATAAGGATGAGCAGAACCAGAGATATTTCAATCGTCCAGAAAAAAAGTCGTATCTCAACTATTGCGATATTCTGTACAATTAAAACCAATATTAAACATATTATTATCAGTCCGGATATCAGTTTGAAATTCATTTTATCCTCCTTACCTTAAACATTCCTCTAGCGCTATTTATTGAATAATTATGCCGCAGGCGATATCCGCTGTAAATCAAGACGCACCATATAAAATGCATGAAAAAGATATAATAAAATTTAATGAATAACTTGAGACAATAATCAAACTACATTGATTATACTGTTTAAAGTACCATACTGATTATAACAGACCTGATCATTTTTCGGATCATGCCACCATTCCCCATCCACCAGAAATTTATATTCATATGTCCCGAGGGAAAGCATCACTGTCTTGCTCCATAGCCCTTTAGGATTTTTTTCCATGGGATGTCTCTTTCTGTCCCATTTATTAAAGTCTCCAACAAGTATGACTTCCTTTGCGCCTCGGGCATCCAATGTGAATGTAAGCTTGCGCTTTATATCCGCTTTTCTTGGCATATAATTGCCCTCCTTATAAATAGCGTTAGTCCTTTTTCTCCTCAAGCCATTTCTTTAAATACTCTCCAGCTATATCCTTCCCACCAAGACCAAAGGAAATTGCTAACGCAAGTGCCACTGCGCCGAAAGCTATTATAAATGTGGCGGTGATAACTTCCTTGCCGATTCCTAACTGAGTAAGGGCGATTGATATGGAAAAGAATATAACCGCATAATATGATGCCTTACCTAAAGCTTCAGATGTCTTTAAGCCGACATTAGATGATGCTGTTTGAACTATTGATGCCAGGAGACTCGCGAACAAAAGACCGAGGATCAATATAACAATAGCAGCTACGACGTTAGGTATATACAGGAAGATATTATTAAGAATATCTGAAACAACAGGCAATCCCAATGCGTCCAGAGCGGCAATAATCACAAGAATCGTAATAAACCAATAGATTAGAGAACTGATTATTTCGGACGGCGTGATAGTAATGTTCCCCTTCTGTAACAATCCTTTTATACCTGTTTTTTCAGTGGCACTGTCAAAATGAATAATCTTTAAGAGCTTGATAATAATCATTTTCACCAATTTGGCGACAATTATGCCTATTGCAAAAATGATAATGGCCCCTATCAACATAGGTAAAAAAGCCATGATCTTTATAACAAAGGCATTCCATGCTCCTTGAACGACTGTTGTAATCTCCATAACATGCCTCCTTTTTTTTGTTAGAAGTTTGTTAATTTTGAAAACATAAGAAGATTATTATTCAAAGGAATATATTTCCAAATAGAGATCTGTTTTAGCTAGCCTGGTTGAAAAAGCAGTATGTATATGATTAAAGAGCATCGAAGGGATGAGGATCTTGAAGAAATTTAGATGAAGAGCTGACAGAAGTTCACAGTGAAGAATCATGTTGCCACTACCCAATATGAGGTTAACAGATCGCTAATATACTACAGTTTAATTTAAAACGATAACGAATTGGAAGTCAAGGCAAATTCGAAGGCTTAGATTTAAAACATATTACATCAATAGCTTATCCTTGCTCTCCAAATGGAAAAGGACAGTTCTTCTAACCATTTTCTTTTCCATTTTTTTATATCTCAATCTCTCCAATACCTTTGCAAAACATTACAAAAGTTGTAATATAATTACCTGCGGAAGTCGGAATCTAATGTATTAAAGGACTTTCTGGATTCCAGATCCCTGGCCCAGGCCGACATTAAAGAACGTTCATTTAAGAATTATACAATTATATTATTGTAATACATTTATTATTTATCCTGAAGTCGCACCAGCCGGGCAAGTTCCGAATAACGGAATAAAGGATTTTCAAAAGTATCTGTCTATTAGATTAAGAAAGGGTGTTTTATGAAAATAATAAAGGGATCATGTTTCATTTTGACACAAATTTTTATAATATTTATCATTAGTTCTACATACTCAGAAGAGGAGGTGAAACTAGATATGATATTAGTATCACAAGATTTTAAAAATCAGGGAGAAATACCAAAGAAGTTTACGTGTGACGGTGAGGATATCTCTCCTGCCCTTTCATGGTCTAATGTCCCATCCGGTACAAAGAGTCTTTCATTGATCATTGATGATCCTGACGCTCCAGATCCTGCTAATCCAAGGACAACCTGGGTACACTGGGTGCTTTATAATATTCCAGCTAGCGTCAATGGATTACCCGAGGGCGTGAAAAAAGAAGACCTTCCCAAGGGAGTGTTAGAGGGATTAAATGACTGGAAAAAGACAGGGTATGGCGGTCCATGTCCTCCTATCGGCAAGCACCGTTATTTTCATAAACTTTATGCGCTGGATATCACTTTTCCGGATCTTGATCGCCCGACAAAGGCCAAGTTGGAAAAAGCCATGGAGGGTCATGTAATTTCGAAGGCCGAGCTTATTGGTCTCTATCAAAGGAAATGATCGAGAATAAGAGCAATTAATCAAGGCATCTTATTATATAGCTTCTTCAAAGCCTTATCACACGAATCATATTGGTAGTATCAATAGACGTGCCTGGTTGTCCAGAGGTGATTACTACAATATCTCCTTTCTTGACCAAACCTGTTTTCAAGGCTGCAATGGATGCCTTTTCAATAATATCGCTCTCACCTGCCTCAGGAAGGAACCTTGGGACACATCCCCTAAAAAGAGAGAGCCTTTGCACGGTGTTGAGATTTGGGGAGAGAGCGATAATGTTGCATCTAGGCCTGAATCTTGAGAGATGAGCAGCGGTGCGCCCTGATCTAGTAGGTGCAATAATAGCCGAGGCTCTCAGGTGATCAGCCAATACGCATGACGCGTAGGCCACCGACTCAGATGTCTTATTTTCCGGGATAATATCGAGATACTTGTCATGGGGGTAGATAGCTTCTGAGTTCATGGCGATTCGTGCCATAAACTGAACTGCTTTAAAGGGATAATCACCAACCGCCGTCTCCTCGGATAGCATGATTGCATCCGTGCCATCTAAAACAGCGTTTGCTATATCCGTCGCTTCAGCCCTCGTAGGCCGAGGTGAATTCACCATAGACCTTAGCATCTGTGTGGCTATTATTACCGGTTTCCCATTCCTGTTCGCAATATGTATCAACTGTTTCTGAATAACGGGGATCCTTTCAAGTGGAATCTCAACGCCAAGATCGCCCCTCGCTACCATTATACCGTCTGATATACCTATTATATCCTCAATGTTACTAATAGCTTCATGTTTCTCTATCTTAGCAATGATAGGAGTGTCTTTTCCTCTTCGCTTTATTATCTCTTTGACTTCCAGGACATCCTGGGCCGTCCTGACGAAAGAGAGGGCTACATAATCAACCCCATTTTCTAATCCAAAACAGAGATCTTCACGATCCTTATCAGTTATAGAAGGCAAGCGAATTGTTCCAGTAGGGAGGTTTATCCCCTTGTTTGAGGTTAATACTCCACCGGTGATAACCTCGCAATGGATTTCACGATCTTTGATTTGTATAACCTTTAATTCCATAAGACCGTCAGCCAATAATATCGTATCTCCAGAATTTACTTCTTCGGGCAGGTATGGATCAGAAACTGATACTCTCTCATCGTTTCCTTCTAGCGTTTCAGTGGTAAGGATGAATATTTCGCCGACTTCTAGCCTTATACCAGGATCGGGGATATGACCAACCCTTATCTTAGGGCCCGCAAGATCCTGCAATATAGCGACAGGCTTACCCAATTCCTCGGATATATCTCTTATAGCTTGGATTTTTTCAGCGTGTTCGGAGGAAGTCCCATGGGAGAAGTTAAGCCGTGCAGAGTCCATTCCGGCCAGGATAAGTTCCCTCAGAGATTCACGGGTCGAACTAGCCGGCCCTATAGTGCATATTATCTTGGTGTGCCTGCAATCATTTATTAGGGGCATATATGCCTTATAATAATTACTCGCTGCGCAATAGATCAAGCGCCTTCTCAGGCCCCATCAATATCATTATATCGCTGTCCTTGATGACAAATTGAGCTTTTGGGATCATATTCATACGCTCTGGTATGATCTCCTTTATCGCTATCACTTGGATGCCAAAGCGGTTTATCAGATCCAACTCCCTGAGTGTCTTACCTATGAATGACTTGGGTGGAGCCAGTTCAATGATCCCGTATCCTTCCATAAAAGGCATATAATCGAGCATATTAGGATTATGCAATCGTTCTGCTATCGTGAACGCTAGGTCTTTCTCAGGGAAAAAAATCTCATTCGCACCCACCTTAAGAAGTATTCTTCCGTGATCCTCTGTAATAGCCTTTGCAAGAATATTCTTAACGCCTATATCCTTCATATTAAGTGTGGTGAGTATGGAATTGCCTAAAACAGAGCCTATACACACAACGACCGTGTCCATGTCTTTTAATCCCAATGATTCCATTGCCTTCCGATCAGTTGCATCTGCGATAATTGCCTGACTTACCTGATCCCTCAATGCATTGACAAGATGCGGTACCTTATCGATAATCAGCACTTCATGGCCTTTTTTATAGAGGCTTACGGCCAGATACTTCCCGAAATTACCTACACCTATAACGGCAAATTGTTTCATAATCATCATCCTATCATAATATTTTCTTCAGCGTAATAATAATCAGGAGCGGTTGTGCGACTTACCGCCATAGCAACAACCAGCGGACCAAGTCTCCCTATAAACATAACCGCAACAATCACAAGTTTTCCAGCAGCAGAGAGCATGGCTGTTATTCCGGTCGAAAGTCCTACTGTCCCGAAGGCACTTACAACCTCGAAGAAGATTTCAATAAATTCTTCGCGAGTAAGAGTTGTCGAGCCTCCATCGGATTCAGCTATCAACATCACCATAGTGCCTATAATAACTACAAGCATACTCACCATTGTGACACTGAGTGCCCTGCCTACGCTTTCCTGGGAGATGGAACGGTTAAAAATTTCGGGTTTTTCAAACCCTTTAAGCCTAGAGAATCCAAGTGAAAAAAGACATGCTGCCGTGCTTGTCTTTATGCCACCACCGGTTGAGCCCGGAGATGCACCTATGAACATCAGGAGGATCATAAAAAATAGGACCTCATTAGCCATATTACCTATAGGCAATGTATTAAATCCTGCCGTCCTAGTGGTTACAGACTGGAAGAACCCGGCTAGAAATCTTTCAGGCAGACGAAGAATGGAAAGGGTATTCCCCCATTCCATAGCTGTTATTAATAGCATCCCTGAGATGATCAAAATGGATGTGACCGAGAGGACGATCTTTGAGTGAAGGCTCAGACGGGAAAGGGTGCGCCTGGACAGAGGTCTCTTCCTTCTTAGTTCGCTTAAAACAAAAAAGCCTATCCCCCCCAGGATGATCAATATACAAATAATTATATTAAATCCCCATATGTTCTGATATTTAATAAAACTGTCCGAAAAAAGCACAAAACCGGCATTACAGAAGGCACTCACAACATGAAAGACGGAGAAGAAAAGAGCCTCGGTAAAAGATCTCTCCGGAAGAAAATAAAATATAAGCAGGACCACGCCAACACCTTCAATCGTAAAGGTAAATAAAATTACATCCTTGATGATGGATTTGAAATCAATCATCCCGTCCAGATTAAATGTGTCTTGTACTGCTGTTCTGCTTTTCATAGCAGGTCTTAGCCCTGCCATAACCATAAACATTGTTGACAGGGTCATGATGCCAAGACCTCCTACCTGTACTAATATAAGTATTATAACCTGGCCAAATATTGTGAAATAACTTCCCGTATCAACCACAGTGAGTCCTGTGACGCACGCCGCGGAAGTAGCGGTAAATAAGGCATTAACAAATCCTATACGATGCCCCGCTACTGATATTGGAAGCATAAGCAAGAACGTTCCGAGTAGGATAAATAATACGTATCCAACAACAGAACTCCTGGAAGGACTATTTAAAAAGAGTCGTTTTAATTTCATGACTAACAGTTATATTTTATCCTGTTTGCCAGGTACTTTTTCCTTGACCATATATCTAACGGTAACGCTATATTTTGAGCCGCTTTTTAGTTTTATCGATGGATCACCGAGGACAAGGCCTACAATCAATTCTCCAGACCTGTTAACTCCGTCAAGGGGAACTTTTTCAGTATAGATTGTTGATACATCCTGGAGAACAATACTCCTTCCGGTAATTTCCACATCAGGTGGTTCTATTATTACGTCTGAGATAGTAATATTTTCTGGAAGTTTTCCTGTCCAGTCTATCTGTACGGGAACCCTTTTCTCTACGGATTTATCAAGGGTCACTTCAACATAGGACGGCTTAATGTTTTTTAGAAACACGCCTGGAGGTAGGGATACATTCTTCTCTGATATCAAACACGTATTGATACCGGACAGCCTATCGCTCAGATCAACCGTCAACTTGACATTTTCAGCTTTTACTGATTTAAGGAGTGTCCCAGATCCGCTGAGATCAAGGCGTATAGTATTAACGGATGTATCATATATTTCGAGGTCAGATTTGAGATTGGTATACTCAACAGGCACCTCAAGAGTAATCAGGGTATCAATACCCCTTGTAAAGCTTAACCATATACCTGTAGTGAAAATAAGAGAGACTATTGCCGCCAATATAAGTTTTGCCCTCTGTCTTTTCAGTAATCCACTATCTTCGGAATAAATACCCAGATGTCTGTTTATTATATCAGCTAGTTCCTCTTTTTTTTCTATTGAAAAGATCCCGGACCCTTTAGCAACAAGTACTTTCCCTCTCTCCTCTGAGACAACGATAACCAGAGCATCGGTTATCTCCGCCAGACCAGCAGCCGCCCTGTGTCGTGTCCCGTAATAGGAAGGGAGGTCCGTTCTTCTTGAAAGCGGAAGAATAGCCCCCACCTGGATGATCCTGTCGCCGCTGAGAATAGCTGCCCCGTCATGCACAGGATTATCAGGCCAGAATATGCTCGTAATCATCTCATTTGATATCAAAC
>Ga0209427_10004230_pt1 | contig 16621 bp, 16 predicted proteins | sample DeeMarSWOR136_30_FD_187465 | JGI IMG/M metagenome (GOLD analysis project Ga0209427, IMG submission 187465) | Marine sediment microbial communities from White Oak River estuary, North Carolina - WOR-1-36_30 (SPAdes) (version 2) | ecosystem: Environmental > Aquatic > Marine > Intertidal zone >...
GAGCCAGAACAAGAACACGGGCGATATGGTAATAAAAGATTCTTCCGGCAATACGATTTTGGAGCTGAATATTACCGACGGTGAAAACACACTAGACCGTGAACCTGGGATTGCTTGATAATGGATGCTAAGTTTTTCGATAGTTTATACGAAGGTGGTTCACCAAAAGGTGTGAAGCTTAGGATGGGCTTGACTGGTGGGGACTTTTGGCCTCGTGTTGCCGGTTGCTCTATGCTCTATCGTGGGTCCGATATGAACCTGATAGACTTTTCCAATATACTGGTTGTGTCTGATGCAGAGGCGTCTGAGATTTCGCCGCCAACCTATGTTTCACACGATAGTGGTTCGGTATATTTTTACGTTATTCGTCGGGCCAATAACTGCGGCCGTGAGGAACATACTTTATCTGCTGCGGTTAAAGTTTCAATAGATTCCAATGGTGAGCTGGCGAAGCCGCTACCCAATAATGTATTCGGTACGAGAGTTGAGCAGGTGGACAGCAATAAAATATGGCTTGTCTGGTATTATTGCCCCATCGAACAACAGTCACCACCAAAGTGTTTCAAGGTTTATTATGATGCTGGTACAGGGCAAATCGATTATGAAAGCCCGATTGCTACGATTAGCTATTTGGGTCGGCGATTTTACACTTATCTTAGTGACGTGCTTGAGGGTGGCAAATATTTTTTTGCCATAAGAGTGGAAGGTGCTGCCGGGATGGAAAATAATTCACTATACTCAATAGAGGTCCATCTTGGTACCACAAGTCCCAGTGGAATCAATATTCTTAGCGCCAAGGTAGTTTAATAGAGACATGAATGAAACTATGGTTGAAATCCGCGACCTGGGTCGTAGTCGGCGGATTATGAGTCATAAAACGCGATAGGTAAGATATGTCTAACAGGATTGACTTTTTCCAATCAACTCAAGCGCAGATGGCGTTTCCAGCGTCTTCTGTATCAATTTTTGTCGGCGGTATGTTGTGTCCCTTTCTCGAGCCGATGGAGATAGTGCGCGGTGGTTGGCCGGAGTTTAGTTGGGCCAGACTGTTTTACAATCCTGCGGTGTACGCTAACGCCGACTTGGTTGCTATGGAAAATATTGAGAACATACTTGCAATGGGAGAACGAATTTGCATCCGGCAGATTTATAATGGTATCCCACCAAGTGCAGGAGCTTTTGCTCTTCTTCTCTTCGTGGGTCAAATAGAAGGCATCGAGACAAAGATAGGGCGCAAAGGCGAAAGGGTGGAGATTATAGCTAAGGATTTTAGCGCAACGCTAAAGCGTATAACTGTTTATGGCCAGCGGGTGGACGACTCAGACGGCACAAGTTTGTTTTTGGCTGGCGTTGAAACCGCATTTAATCCTGATGGCAAGGCCAATGCCAAACCGGAGCCGATACAAATTAACGGCAAGAGCTATACAGTCTTTTGTGCTGAACCATCCCAAGGCAGGCTTTGGAGCTACGCGGAAGTGATTAATTATCTTCTTTGTGAATATGTGCCGAGCGGCCAATTGCAGACGCCGGGTTTTGAACAGCTACGGGCGCTGACCGAGGACCAAACAGTTCGTGATCTTGATGTGACCGGATTGAATCTGATGGAAGCTCTGCATCGTTGCTGCGATAGGATTGGCTTAAGATTCAAATTTGTTCCCCGGCCTGTGCCGATCGGCCCCGGTCAGGCTATTGTGTTTTATAAGAATGGTGTCAGCAGAGCAGTCGAGTTAAATTGTCAGCTAAGCGGTGAACAGTTTAGCATATCGAAGACAAATATCGCGACTTTGAGCAGCAGGAGAAATTTATGGCCGGTGACACACAAGTATATTGGGCAGGGTGATTTCAAGATTTATGAAGCGACCTTCGAATTGATCAAGGCCTGGGATACTGCTGATGAGGATACCGACTATGATAAGTTCTCTCCTTCGACAAATGCAGATTTTCACCAAGTCAAGGATGTGTATCGTAAGTGGTGTCTTAATGAAGCAGGTGACTATAGCGGCGCTCCGTACAATCAGGGTAATGCATTTGATTTTTCAAAGGTTTTCGGGAGCGGGGATTTTGTGTGTCGCCGCAGGCGCTTTTGGCCGGCCTTGGCCACTGACAAACAGGGCAGGTCGCTAGGCTATTATTTGCAGGTATCGTTCGATAATGGCTTGCATTGGTGGCAGTACCTATATGCCTTCAATAACCTGATCGATGAATGTGGAATTTGGCTTAGCAGTGACCGGCTTGATGTTAACACTTGGATAGCTGCACTTAAGGACGTTTTGAAGTTCAGAGTAACCGCGTCAATAGTCAGTGATGAGAGATTGGATTGCGTGATAGCGGATGGCCCTGTCGGCTCAACAACACCTGTAGTTGAGCATATAATTACACTGCCTCGTCAGTTCAAGTATCGCAAAGTATCAGGCCGGAGTATCTTTGCAAATACCAACGATGATACGCTGGGCGCTCCGGATGAAGTGGATGACTCTGCTGCATTGTATGGATTCATGCGGAAAAGAGCACAGGCTGGTTCTGAGGTCATCGAGACAACTTTTGTTCAGACGCCGCACCTGGTCTTTGATTATAGAGTTGGTGACAGAGTGACGTCCAGCCCTGAGAGTAGAGATCTGCTGGCTTGTAAGAGCGACAACCGAAGTACAAGCTGGATAGAACGGGTACAGATGGATTTTACAAGGCAGTGTACGAATTTGAAAATCGTTCGTAAAAGGATACGACAGTTATGAGTAATGGACGGGAGAACACAGGCAGCCGAGAGCTATTAAAAAGGTTAGCCAGAGAGGGTACCCGGGCTGAGCGGGAAGTATCTATTGTTACCTCGCCCGGCGCCAGAGAGTCCGGCTGGGCGGTTAAAGTGAAGAGTCATAGCTCCTACAATGTCTATAACGTCATCGCTGTGGAGATAGGTGATCCTGGCTCACTGCCGGTCGAAATCGGCCAGCAGATGCAGGCGATCAATCTTGCTGAGTCGTTTCTTCAGGAAGGATCGCTACCTGCGGGGAAATATGCGTTAATACTTAGGGTCGGCGACAAGAACGTTTTCTATGCAGAGCCGTGAAATGGGGAATGACAGACGAGAGACAAAGGATGAGGGACGTTTATCTGAGCCTGTGCCATTAGGACAAATCCTTCCGGAAGTAATGGGAAATATAGAGGAACGAGTGGAAGCTAATTGCGAGATGAATGATACTGAATTTGAGAAGTCACGAAGCTGGCAGTTTAATCGGCAGATAAATGTGTCCGTATTGGTTCAGTTGGTTTTTCTGGCGTCTTTGATTGTGGGTAGCTGGGTTAATTTGCAGAGACAGCTTGACCTGTTACAGCACGATGTGACACTGCTGCTGCAGTGCCAAAAGAATTTTGATGAAAAACTCGAATTGCTTTCGGCAACGAGCATCTCTTACGAGTATCGCATTCGTGCACTTGAAAGAGCATTAACCAAAGAGCCACGAACGGACATGCAGGGGAAGACATTTTGATTGGAGCAAATTAGACAGAGTTCTGTTGCGTGACTGTTACCAGACGACACAGTTGCATTTTTTTGGTTCGCAGCGGTTTTTAAAGATCTTCCAGATTTCGCGCGTTTCTCTGCAGAGGCTGATGGAGACTTTTTTATCGAAGCTGCGAATCATATCAATTAGAAAGGAGTAGAAATTTATACGTTCTTTTGGCGGATAACGCAGTTTACCATCGGCGGCTCCTTTAACGAATTTATGGTCGCAGAGCTTTCTGGCACAATTTCCATATGTGTCCATTGCAAGGCGAAAATGACCTGGAAGAAGCCTTAACATGCCGATTGTTATGTTTTCGGGGGTTGTTTGAATTAGTGTATTCTTGATTAACTTGGCGTAGCTGGCCTGCCAGTTTTGATAGAGAATACCAGGATCAATACGAAACCGTATCCGCCAGCCTTTATCCTGGCATAGTTTGGCAGCCCTGATTCGCTCGCTGAGAGTGGCTGTGCCCGATTCATAAAGATCGATTGGCTCTTTAGCGTTGAGGCTCCAGGAAACGACTGTATGTTCATTCGGCTCGATGGAAAGCAGATTGTCGATGTTGCTGCTCTTGGTTAACAGCATCAGGTAAGCATTGGAGAAACCGGAGAAAAATGGAACTAACTTATTTGTCAGATTGGTAATGTGGTCGAGTGCGAGACTATCGAGCATCTCACCCATGTTGAAGCTAATTTTGTTTCGTGTGAGGGAAATTGTCTTTCGGATTTGTTTGAACATTGTGTCGTAGTTGATATTTATCTTGATAAATGGTGAGTACTTGCGATACACGAACGCCAGATAGCAATATGTACAAAAATAGGGACAGCCGTTTGAGATGGGCACCAGTTTATAGTACGGACAACAATGAAGATTAGTACCGAGCCGGCCGTCGAACCTTCCAATGAATGATGAGGTTTGGCCTATCATCAAGGTTCTTTTTCCGGCGAGCAATGCTTGGGCGGCAGACATCTCAGCCGAATGGGGTTTGCGTTGATGTTCTATTATTCGTACTTGTGCAGAAGGGAACAACCTTATGATTCGCTGAGCCTCAGGATTATCTGCTATTTTTTGCCACAAGAATATAGTCTTGGGTTTAAACGTTTTTGCTATGTCCATATGCGAATTTCCCGTATCGAGCTTAGAGCAGTATTATAGCGGAAGAATGTAAAATTCATCCAGAATAAAGGAGAGAAATGATGAAGCGGATTTTATCGATTCTAATTGTAACGTTCTTTTTATTGGCTGGTTGTGATAGTTTGCGTTTTGCACCGGGTGAGGCCCAAAAGCAAAACGCCTGGTTGCACAGTCGGACGACGGCAATCGCTGCGGCGACAGCCAGGGAGGAGGCCGCTACGGAAAAACTGCAGGCGCTGACCAAACTGTCACAGCTTCAGAGCAGGGCCATCACTTCATATTACGGTCTGCCGAAGGAGCTGCCTCAGGCAGATACTGCCGAGCAAATACTCAGTGAGTCGAACTGGCAGCTTGGGCGGATGGCTCTGGTCGAGTCGGCGGAACGGCCTGATGCCTGGCAGGTGGCCGATAATGCGCTTGAACTGGGTATAGGTATCTGTGCTCTGCTGGGCGGTGTGTACGGCACAAGGGCGGTTAGGTTTTTAAAGCAGGCCAGGACAAAGTCGAAGGCCCTACAGGAAATTATCGCCGGCAATGAGCTTTTCAAAAAGAACAACAATTCTTCTGTTGTTGCCTTCAAACAAGCACACCATAATCAGTCCCAACAGACCCGGCAGATCGTTGCTGAAATGAAAAGTAGTTAGCCGAGCATGTTGCTATTAAGGAATGTTCTAAGAATGCGATCCAGACTGTTGAATATTGAGGTCGGTGAAAGAAGCCGGTGATCGATTGATTAGGATTGGGATTTGTCAGACTTTTCGGATTTTACGAGTTTTGCAACAAAACCGATGGCCAGGCAAATCGCACCGATGAGAATCAGCAGTATAGCGGGAATCATCATGGCAATCGCCAACTTTGACGCGCTGGGCAGAATCGCTGCAAATGCTATTGCGGCGATTGACATAAGCAAACCCAGTAGGAGCAGCTTGTTCGGCACCGAACGAACGGCCAGCACTGTCAGAAAGCTGAAGCCTATGAAGACAGCCGAGGAAATGATAAGCCCTATAGCCACTTCATCGGATTCCAAGGATGCTACAAGTATAGATACCATTGCTATTCTCCTAATTCGATACAGAACGGACTTCCAGGAGCACAATTGCCCGGATCTTGTAGAATTAAAATATCAGGTCCGGCTTGAGCATGCAATATTTTTCTGACTTTGGACTCCTTTGGCGCGGCAATGGAGGATTGACCTGGGGGGGTGATTTTGATAATGTTGTCTCGACGTTCGCCGTCGAAGAACTGTTGAATTGGATACAAGGAAAGAGTATCGAGAGTCAGGCATGATTATCGGTATAATGAAAGCTGAAATTCATATGCAGGGAGTAACCTCACTGAAGGGAAAGCGAAGTATCGTGAAGTCTTTGCTCGGCCGACTGAAGAGCAGGTTCAATGTTTCCGTTTCGGAGGTTGACCATCAGGATGAAAAGACACGCGCGGTTATTGGGATTGCGTTGGTCTCGAATGAAACCCGTTTTATAGACCAGCAGTTCGATGCAATCATTAATTTTATGCAGAGAGACGGCCGATTCTACCTCGGACAAATTGAGCGTGAAACTTTTTCTTAATGTGATACCTTTGTGCTACGGCATCTATGTGGTTTCTTAGAGAATCCTGTATGCGATAAAACTTGAGCAGAAGAGTACGTCAACCGATATTGCCAAAGAGAGAATAACCAACCGAAGCCCAGTGAGTCGAAGTTTTGCACGTGCCATAAAGAATATCACGGCTGTCGTGATTGCACCGAGTATATACATCTTTGCAGTTTGAGTCAGGAGCCTTGCGTATTTTGAACCGAGTCCTGCAAAGATGTTGTGGTATTTTATCGCCAGAAGAAGGGTAATAATGGCGAGGACCGCCATAATCCCTGTAGTAATCAGGACCCATTTTCTGTCGGCATAGCCAGCCAAGGCAAATCCCTGTATCCCCGCACCAATCAGGATCGAGCAGCACAGGACAGGGATGGTCAGCCATATAATCGGGCTGATGTTAAAGAAGGGATCGCAGAAAGCCAGTGTAGTACCAATGGCAAAGATTGCTATTACGCCGAACCGCCGGGCTTTCAGCAGCATGGATAAACCAAGAATCAGTGCAGCTATGGGGACGTGGTAGAAGCCGACCAGAGGTGTCGTTCTCTCAAGAGCGACGAGCGGAGCCAAGAGGCCGGCCAAGGCGGCTAAATGTAATTTGGTGTGTATTGGAATGGGGAACAGGCGGTATTGAAAAGATATTTGGAAAGCGAGCCAGATCGCCAAAAAAGGCAGCGCTGAGAGCGGCGCGCTTATCCACAGCCACTTTCTTTTCGAGCACAGCGCAGCCGGGCAAAGCAGCCACGGTATACTTGCTGCTAACAGACCAACCGATGGATGGAAGCCGGATAGCCAGAGCCCGAAGGGCCCGAAACCATAGATGGCCCCTGCGAAAAATGAACCGGCAAACGAAGGTACCCACCGCCGGCTCAGTACAAAACAGCCCACAGCCGCTAGGCAGACGTTTACAACCACAAGGTATTGAAGCGGACCGAAATTTTTAAAGTGCGGCTGGTACAGATAGATAGCGAAACCGGCGTAAATGCCTGCTGATGCAGTGAACTTGGCGAACGTTATTTTGGATTTGTGACTATCGATTTTGAACCCGCGAGCCACGGCCTTTTAAATTTTAGAATTATCTTGTCAAGCCCTGATCAGATTGGAATTTTTGTTTCTCTTGTCTTCTTCGCAGGAGCTTTCTCTACATCCACTATATCTATTGCTGATTTTGGACGTGCTTGTTTTGGGCATTCACCGGTCCAGCAATACAGACAAAGCTTCTCTTTGGGCAGCCCGATGGCCTGAACCATATCATCTACATCTTGATATCTAAGAGTGGTGACATCTAAATCCTTCTTAATCCATTCCACCATCCTTTTGTATTTTTCGCTTTTTGTGTCGATATATTTTGACACATTTTTTAGGTCATGGCCTTCCAGGCTCCGAATGGCTCTGCGGGCGGCAAGCTCGTGGATAGAGCGAGTGGAAAGGTTGAACCTGCATGGAAACATTAGTGGCGGGCAGGCGGGCCTTACATGCACTTCCTTGGCGCCGCAGTCCCAGAGTTTCTTTATGGTGAAGTTCTTAAGCTGCGTTCCCCTTACTATAGAATCTTCGCAAACAACAATGCTGTTACCCTTAATGACCTCTTTGATGGGGATGAGTTTCATCTTTGCGATGAGGTCGCGTCTCTGTTGTGAAGGTGGAGTATAGCTTCTGCCGTATCCAGGCGTATATTTCACAAGAGGCCGTCTGAATGGCTTGCCGGATTCCATCGCATACCCTAATCCGTGGGCAGCGCCGGAGTCGGGAACTCCTGAGACCACGTCGACATTGATGTCTTTGTCGCGTTTTGCAAGGCAACGGCCGCATCTTTCCCTGACAATTTCCACGTTTATTCCTTCATAGCTTGACGCCGGGAAACCGGTATATATCCACAGGAAAGCACAAATCTGGTTTAAATTTCCTTTACTTGGCCTTCTTTGCACTATACCATCTTCATTGATCAGGATGATCTCCCCCGGCCCGAGGTATTTTGCTGTCTCAAAGTCATTATTTGGAAAGGCGCAGGTCTCACTCGTGACCGCCCAGGCATCTTCCCGCTTGCCTATGATAAGTGGCGTATATCCAAACCTGTCTCTTGCGGCATATATGCCGGTACGATGTAGTAGCAGCAGTGAGCAGGAGCCCTCTATAATATCGAACATTTTCTCTATGCCATCAACCAGGTCATTTCCTTGGCTAATTAGTTTTGCGATCAACTCGGTTGTATTAACCGCTTTATTGCTGACCTCGCTAAAAGAGATTCCTTTCTTTAACAGTTTTGCGGCCAGCTCCTCAGTGTTTTCTATGATTCCGTTGGTAACTATGCAAAACGGGCCAAATTGTGAATTCAGATAAATAGGCTGTTCATTGGATGCGCTTATTACTCCGATGCCCTTGTTGCCTTTCATGTGTTTATAATCATCATAAAATTTTGACTTAAACTGACTCTGGCTCACGTCATGTATCTGGCGTGTGAAATCCTCTCCAAGAACCGCTAAACCCCCATATTCGGTTCCGAGATGTGAATGGTAGTCTGTGCTGTAGAGAAGAGTTTCTGCGCAATCACCCTTTGAGACTACTCCAAAGATGCCACTCATATTTACCTCCTTTGTGATGTGCCATTTTCGTTCAGCGTACTTAGCAACGCTGCTAAGTCATGTAATTGCCACGTTTTGTCGTCCATAGGCTATTTAAGGATTACTTTGCCGGTCCCTGTTGTGATTCTCCCTATTCTATAAACCTTTTCACCGAAACGCGAGAGTTTTTTAGTTATCGAATTGGCGAAGTCCTCCGCAACTATCAGCACGAACCCTATCCCCATATTAAAGACCCGGAACATCTCAGCTTCTTCGACAGGCCCTGTTTCTTGTAGGAATGGGAATATCTTGTGCTTCGGCCAGCTCGATTTTTTAATAACCGCATTGCACTCTTTCGGCAGCACCCTTGGTATGTTACCTACAAGCCCGCCGCCCGTGATGTGTGCCATGCCGTGGACGATGCGCTTGACCTTGTACTTGGAGAGCAGTTTCACTATCGGCCGAACGTAAATTCGTGTCGGCTCCAGCAGGACGTCGCCCAGCATGGCACCGTCGAGTTCCTCAAGTATGTCAGTCATTTTCAGGGATTGTTTCTTGAAACAAATATTGCGGGCCAGTGAATAGCCGTTACTGTGCAGACCGCTTGAGGCAAGGCCGAGTATTACATCGCCTTTTCTGATTGTTTTGCCTGTGACGATTTTTTCCCGCTCGACTATACCTACAGCGAATCCGGCCATATCGAAGTCACCTTTACCGTAAGTGTCCGGCATTTCGGCGGTTTCCCCTCCAATCAAGGCACAATCAGCAAGGCGACAGCCGGCGGCGACGCCCTTTATCATTTCGACAATTATCTTCGGCTCCAGCTTATTAACTGCTATATAGTCAAGGAAGAAAAGGGGTTCGGCACCCTGCACAAGCATATCATTGACGTTCATCGCCACCAAATCTATGCCTACTGTGTCAAACTTTTTGATTTTCCCGGCTAATTTAACTTTGCTGCCTACGCCATCCGTGCAGGCTACCAGCACCGGGTTTTTGTAATTCCTTTTGAAGAGTCTCTCATCATAGTCGAGACGGAACATTCCTGCGAACGCATTCTCGGATTCAATCACACGCGGCCCGAATGTGCTGGCAACGAACGACTGGATTTGCCGAACCATTTCGTCCCCGGCATCGATACTCACGCCGGTTTGTTCATAGCTGATATATTTCGTTTCTTGCATTTCGGTTAAGGGTTTAAGCTAAACGCTATCTTCATCGAACATATACATCTGATTGTGTTCCATAGAGAACTTGTTAAACGCAATATCTACCGGAATTGGGTATTCGCCGGTCCAGCAGGCGGTGCAATAGTGGTCTTTCGGTAGCGCTGCACGGGATAGCGTTCCCTCCAGTGATTGGTAACCAATACTGTCCACTTCAAGAAATTCCTTTATTTGTTCCAGATTACGATTATTTGCCAGCAGCTCTTCTTTAGTTGGAAAATCTATGCCGTAGAAGCAGGGAAATCTTATCGGCGGGCAGCTCACACGCATGTGGATTTCCTTTGCGCCTGCCTGTCGTAGAGCTCTGATCTTGCCTCTTGTGGTTGTGCCGCGTACGATTGAATCGTCTACTACTGCGACGCGCTTTCCATGGACGACCTCTTTAACCATCGCCAGTTTGAGCCCGACCTCCACTTCTCTTAATTTTTGGTCCGGCGAGATAAATGTTCTGCCTATATAATGGCTTCTGACCATTCCCATGTCAAAAGGCAGTTTGCTTTGTTCGGCGTATCCTATTGCCGCCGATGTTCCTGAGTCCGGCACTGGTATTACTACGTCTGCGTTGGCCGGGTGGTCTATTGCCAGTTGCCTTCCAAGTTTTTTTCTAAATTCGTGGACATTTTCACCAAAAATCGTGCTGTTTTGTTTGGCAAAATAGATATGCTCGAAGATACAGTGGGCTGGTGTGATAGTGCCGGGTTTGGTGAAGAATCTGCTGGAAAGGCCGTCTTTGTCGAAACGGACGATTTCACCGGGTTCGACTTGGCGAATGAACTTTGCCTCTATGGCATCGAGGGCACAGGTTTCGCTGGCAACTGCGAAGCTTCCTTTGTCGGTTTGGCCGAGACATAAGGGTCTGATGCCATAAGGATCACGGGCCGCTTCAATCCGGTCGGCAAACAAAAACAGCAGACAGTATGCTCCCTGAAGATGGTTCAGTACATGTCCCAAAGGGTCGGGTTTGGTAACATGGGTAGGTTTTGCGAGCAAATGGATAATTATTTCGGTATCGCCGGTTGATTTGAATATACTGCCGTATGCCTCGTATTCATCCCGAAGCAGCGAAGCGTTCACGAGATTGCCGTTATGGGCCACAGCCACCTGCCCGTCAGAGTACTCGGCCAGAAGCGGCTGACTGTTGACGGCCTTACTGGCACCCGTCGTTGAATACCGAACGTGGCCGATTGCTATAGGATTGGCCAGTTTCTCAAGAAGTCCCGAACCACTGCGAAAAACTCTCCTTATCATACCCATGCCTGTGTGGCACCGGATGAATTCAGTGTTGCTTGAGGCGATACCTGCCGATTCCTGACCGCGATGCTGAAGACTATGTAGACCAATATAGGTCTTTTGAACGGCGTCCGCATCGCCAAATATACCGAATAAACCGCAGCTTTCCTTTTTTTCGGACACGACCCGGAACCTATTGGTTTCTGAAATCAATTATCATATTGTGAAATTCACGATTGATGATTCAATTAGCAAGTCACGATTCGGTATTTTAATAGATTACTCACTTAAGTCAACTAATTCTCAGATTATGCCGGAGTTGAAGCATAAAAAGTTGACAGGTTCGTTTTTGGCGGGATAATGGTTTTTTATTGCTGATGAAGTTGTTGAAGTTTTTTGAGTGTGTTAAGAAAGGTAAAGATTATGAAAAGTTATCTGACAATTTCGGCCTGGATTCTAATTTTAGTTGTTGCTTTTGGTTGCCGAAAGGAGCCCCCTGCCGTGACCGAGAAGGAGGGGCCTGAACCGAACGTCCCTGCCCGTGCCCGGGTTGACACGAACGTGGTTGAATCGAAAGTAGCGGCTGATGAGGTCGCTGTTACTGTTAATGGGGTTGTTATTACCGAAAATCAGTTAGAGGCAGAAATCGAGAAAATTGTTACGAAAAGGCCACCTGCGTACGTTGGGAAGAATTCCGAGCAAGTCAGACAACAGGTGTTGGATGGAATGGTAGCAAGGATCCTGGTAGATGAAAAGATAAAAGCGGCAAATATAGTCGCCACTGAAGAGGAAGTGCTTGCTCGAATCAAGGAGATAGCTGCTCAGCAGAAATTATCTCTGGATGAGTTCAAGGAAATGCTGAAGACTCGCGGATTGAATTTTGATAGATGGAAACAGCAAATGCAGTTCGAAATGAGGATCAAGTTTCAGAAACTTATCGAAGCTGAAATGGGCGATAAACTAAACGTGACGGAAACCGAGGCCAATGACTTTTATTCTGCGAATCCACAACAGTTTCAAGTGCCTGAACAGGTCAGGGCGAGTCATATTCTTGTCCAACCTGATACTGCTGATCCAAATACTGACCCGATTGAGGCGAAAGCCAAAGCACTGGCTAAGGCACAAGACCTGTTAAAACAAATCAAAGAGGGTGCCGATTTTGCCGAATTAGCCAGAGCTACTGGAGGATATCCTTCGGCGCCGAGAGGTGGTGACCTGGGTTTTAGGTCCAGAGGTTTTTGGGATCCGCCCTTTGAAAGAGTCGCTTTCGAATTAGAAATCGGACAGACAAGTGACATCGTGGAGACCCGGTTTGGATATCATATAATAAAGGTTACCGACCGCAAAGAAGCCGAAATTACACCATTTGAGCAGGCAAAAGACAGTATAATAGAGAGGCTGAAACAACAGAAACAGGGCCCGCTTATTACAAAGTATATCGAGTCTCTCAAGGCCCAGGCGAAAATCGTGTATCCGCCCGGCAAAGAACCGCCCTTGGCGCCTACTGGCCCGTAATCGGATGTTCACCTCATAAATCTCAGTGCAGGAGAGTGGCCGGATCGAGATTGGCCGATTCTATGTCTTTGAAGTATTTTACGGTGCCTACTCTTAGCTCAACGGTCGCATCTTCGTCGCAGACGATGATCCCTTTCGCGTGAAGTTGAAGGGCGCTTATTGTCCACATGTGGTTTACACCCTCTTCGACCGCGTGCTGCAATGCGCGGGCCTTGTTATGGCCGTTGACAATAATAAGGACTTCCTCGGCGTCAAGAACGGTTCCTACACCCACGGTCAGGGCGGTTTTGGGGACTTTGCTAATGTCGTCGTCAAAGAATCGCGAATTGGCCACGATAGTGTCGTAAGTTAGTGTTTTGATGCGTGTTCTCGACGACAGTGACGAACCGGGCTCATTAAACGCTATATGACCGTCGGGACCTATGCCCCCGACGAAAAGCTTCACGCCGCCGGCTTTTTTGATTTTTTCTTCGTAGCTCGCACATTCGGCTTCAAGGTCCGGGGAATTACCGTTGAGAATGTTGACATTCTCTTTTGGAATATCTATATGGCTGAAAAGATATTTATCCATAAATGAATGATAGCTTTCGGGATGGTCCTCGGGAAGATTAACATATTCGTCCATATTAAAGGTAACCACATCTTTGAATGATACCGCTCCTGACTTGCATAGTTTCACAAGTTCGTTGTACATTCCTATCGGCGAGGAGCCTGTAGGAAGCCCAAGCACAAAAGGTTTTGAGCTTGATTCATTTATCTTTTTGGCGACGTAGTTGGCGGCCCATTTGGCTGCTAATTCATAATTCGGCTCAATGATAACTCTCATACATTTCTCCTTGTAGATCTGGTTGTTGGCGTAATTTCTCAACTCGGCTGATAAGCTCATCGCCGAGAGCTGTTTTGCTGGTTATGTGATATTCGATTTCAGAAACGAAGCTGTCTTCTTCAAAAATTCCTCTCACAGCGGCGAAGTCGCTGTGTCTTGTTTTCTCATCACCGTCGAGACCGTATCCGATTTGAGCCGTAGCGGCGAATTCCTTTTTGGCATCGGCGCGAAGGGCATCGTCGAGTTCGACTACGGCATTTTTCCATCTTGTTGTTAGCTCAACAATATCGTCTGCGGTTATTTTGTCGATCGTTTTTGACAGACGTTGTTGTAAGACATTTGCTGCCCAGGCCCACTCATACACTTTATATCTGCTGTGTATTGAGCGGAAAGCCTCTGTTACCTCATCCAGCGTCCGGATAGATTCGTTTTCAATGTCGGAAAGTAACTTTTCAACGGCCCGTTCCGGGGCGAACAAGCCGGCCATGTCAACCCACTTGCCCGGCCCTATATTGGTTTCTGGCCGAAGAGCTGCTCGAAGTTCGTCAACGCTTTCAATTTGCTTGTTTTCCAGCTTTTTAATAAGACAATTACCAAGGAATTTATCTATGCTCATCTTATAGAATTTTATGCCCCTCTCCAGTGAGGAATTCTTAATTCTGACATTGTTATAGGTATAGTATTCTGTGTTTTTGCCGGATGTTGCTTTTAGCTTTTCAAGTAGCTGGCAGCCATTGAGCATTTTCTGAATTGTATATGGGCTTAAAAGTCTGAAGTTTATATAGTCGAGTTTTTTAGGACTTTTCCGCCTGTCGCGTCTCGGCCATTTTCGAGCGTCTCGAATGGTGCCGACGCTGCGCAAATTCACACCGGGGACAAGGATGCTTTCGTCTTCGTGCTCAATCAGGTATGAAAAAGGCAAATCGGAAGTGTCTGAATTTCTATAATGTCTTCCCATGACAACTGTAAAAGCCCCGACCTTTGCCGGCCAGAGCATATATGAGTCACTGGCGGTCTTGGATCCCCGTTCGACCACGCCTTGATGGGTCGGTCCCAGTTTGTACATATGGTTGCTTTGGTTGGTGCCGCTGCCGGCATTCAGGAAGGAAAACAGTCCGGCAATAAGCAGTGTGGACTTATGATGCGTCACGGTGTATGGCCCGGCAAATACCGCACATGCCTCACCGTGGAAACCACCGCAGTTGGCAAAGAACACCGAGTTTTCCGCCGAATACTGCTTGGCTAATTCGGTGCCCTGCCCAACGAAGCATTTGATTATTATTGTGCCGTCGGTGATCTTCGAGCCGCCGCAGCAGATAAAATCTTCTGCAAAAACGCCGGGGCCGATATAGACAGGATCTTCAGGGCAGCTATTGATTGAGCCGTTCTCAAGCCGGTTTGCTCCCTCGATAACACTTAAGGGGCCCACCTTCACGTTTTTGATAATTCGGCAGTTTATGAGCTTTGCTCCTTTTGCCACAAGACCGATAGAGGAGGTAACCGAAGCGGTGTAGTGGAATATCATTCTTTGCAGGTTTTCAATTACGTACGGCCGATGACGATAAAAAGCTATTATATAAGCTGTGTGTGCGGACAGGTTGTCATAAATCGGTATTTCCCGGCCGCCCGCCTCGTTGACAACGGCAACCTCGGTGCCATTACCAAATGAGCTGTTGCCTTCTACCGCAAGAAGGTCAATGTTATCTATTACCACGTCATCCTCGATGATGTAGTTGGCAATGTAGTTTCTTACCTGATTTATGTATACATTGTTGCCGATGGTGCAGTTGTGGATCGTTGCGTTGCTGATCCCTGCTGGCTTTGTAACGCCCCCGAAAAAGGATACCTCCTTCTCAAAAACACCCAGCTTTATGTTACCGCAAAAGTGTGTAGATTTTACTTTTGCCGGGTTAAAGCCTTCGGCAACCTCAACCTTCGACCAATCGCTACAACTGCAGCCTTGCTCCGTGAGCCTGGCTATTTCCTCGAAGGATAATGGACGAAATTCTATTGCCATTTGTTTCTCCAGCTTTTAGCTAATTAACACCGGCTGTTCATAAATACTATTTATTGAATTTCCACGGGGATATGTCCCGCTTGAAGTTCCTGTAACGTGATAGTCTTTGGTTTTCTAATGAGCCAAATTTGTAATACGGTTTTATCGCAGAATAAGTGTATATAGTCAAGTGTTTTCCCGAAAGGGATGCACCTTGGTATTGGCCATACTATTGTTATTGAGAGGACCGATAATCTTGCTCAAAACAAGCCCGCTTTGTAGCAAAATCCGACTCGGTGCTGGCCCGGCGCGAGATGAACCGACTTGAAATCGCCAAAAAGTAGTTCTATATCTGTTTCTTTCCCGTCCACGAAAACCTTCCAGTTCCGATCCCAGTTATCGATAAAACTCAGATAGCCCTCAGTAGACGCGCTGATTTCCCAAATAAGCTCATCACCGGTATAGGACAGCGGTTGGCCGGGATGCTGGTAGCGGGCTGAATCAAGAAGAAGTGAGGGGATTGGTGTAAAATGGATAACCCATGCCTTCCGCCGGTGACCAGAGGGGAAAATGAAAGTCGACAAGACAGGTCAACAGTTACAATTTATATTTGTAGTACAGAAGAATAAAATCATTGCCCATGGCCGTATATCGGCCGTTAACGGGGAAAATTTGATGACGCAGATACAAAAAAGGCCGGCAGAAAATCGCCGTCGGCAAAAGAAATCTTGACCATTGACTCCTGAGTCCTTGTGAGGCGGGTAATTTGTTCTCGGCTGCTGCTTGTACTTTGTGTCGCTTTCGGAGATTGCTTGGCTTTTCCTCGCTCACTATGTTCTTTACTTTAATAAAAATCCCAATATCTGATTTCCTGAGAACAGTAGGTAAATGAACAAACCGCAAACTACGACCGAGTAAAGCAAAAACAGCTTTCTTTGAAATACTCTCTCCGGGTCTTTGACAATCGTGTCTTTCTCATAGGCCAGACGGAAGAACCATATGATGAATACGATGACGAAGGGCAGAAATAATACCAGGTCAACG